>Ga0207646_10000871_pt1 | contig 38971 bp, 40 predicted proteins | sample KBSK5502metaG_FD_184343 | JGI IMG/M metagenome (GOLD analysis project Ga0207646, IMG submission 184343) | Corn, switchgrass and miscanthus rhizosphere microbial communities from Kellogg Biological Station, Michigan, USA - KBS K5-50-2 metaG... | ecosystem: Host-associated > Plants > Roots >... | reverse complement strand
TCCGAATAGAGCTGCGCGGCAAGCGTCTTGTTGGGCGCGAGCACCAGCGCCGGCCTGCCGGTGCGGGCGATGACATTGGCCATGGTGTAGGTCTTGCCCGACCCGGTGACGCCGAGCAGAGTCTGGAATGAAAGCCCGTCTGCGATCCCCTCGACCAGCTTGTCGATCGCTTCGGGCTGATCGCCCGCCGGAGGAAACGGCTGGTGCAGCTCGTAGGGGCTGTTGGGGAACGTGACGACCATAGCGTGGCTGAGCAAAGAACAATCGAGCATTGTAGCTGAAGCGAGTTCCGCGGCGCACTTCCTTCACCGCTGTGCCGACGCGGGCGGCGGCGCGCGCCGAGGCGCAGCGCAGCGCATGTTAAGATTCGCGCATCGACCGCGCACCGGTGCCACGATGAACGCTCCCCTCGCCGCTCCGCTCCTGTCCACTATCGAGATGGCGCCGCGCGACCCGATCCTCGGCGTCAGCGAAGCGTTTCATGCCGATCCGAATCCGAACAAGGTCAACCTCGGCGTCGGCGTGTACTACGACGACAACAGCAAGGTGCCGCTGCTCGAGTGCGTGCGGCGCTCGGAGCACGGGATCACCGAGCGCGGCGCGCCGCACGTCTATCTGCCGATTGACGGCATCGCCGCGTACGATCGCGCGGTCCAGAAGCTGGTCTTCGGCGCGGAGAGCGAGATCCTGCGCGCCGGGCGCGCGGTCACCGTGCAGGCGCTCGGCGGAACGGGCGCGTTGAAGATAGGTGCCGACTTCCTGCGCCGCTTTGCGCCGGCAGCGCAGGTCTGGATCAGCGATCCGTCGTGGGAAAATCACCGCGCGCTGTTCGAGAACGCCGGCTTCAGCGTCAACGTCTACCCGTACTACGACGCAACCACGCGCGGGCTTGATTTCGCTGGCATGATCGCTACGCTCGACCGCGTCCCGGCCGGCGCGATCGTCGTCCTGCACGCATGCTGCCACAATCCGACCGGCGTCGACCCCTCGCCCGAGCAATGGGGCCGCATCCTGGAAGTCGTCCGCTCGCGCGATCACGTTCCGTTTCTCGACCTCGCGTATCAGGGCTTCGGCGAGAGCCTCGACGCCGACGGCTTAGCGGTGCGCCGCTTCGCGGCGACGCCTGGACCGCTGTTCGTCGCCAGCTCGTTCTCGAAATCCTTCTCGCTCTACGGCGAGCGCGTCGGCGCGCTATCGATCGTCGCGACACATCAGGATGAAGCGGCGCGTGTGCTCTCGCAGACCAAGCGCATCGTGCGCGCAAATTACTCGAGCCCGCCGACGTTCGGCGGTCAGGTCGTAGCAACGATCCTCGCCTCGCCGGAGTTGTCCGCCCTGTGGGAGCGGGAGCTGGGAGCGATGCGCGAGCGCATCCGGGCTATTCGCGGGGCGTTGGTCGACCGGCTGGCGCGGCGCGCGCCCGGCGCCGATTTTCGGTTCGTGCTCGAACAACGCGGCATGTTCTCGTATTCGGGGCTCACCCGCGAGCAGGTCGGGCGGCTGCGCAGCGAGTACGCGGTCTACGCGATCGATACGGGACGCATCTGCGTTGCGGCGCTCAATGCGCGCAATCTCGACTACGTGGCCGAGGCGATCGCTGCGGTGATCGCGTAGCGCGCCGACCGCGCGCCAGGCGCGCGGCGCTTTGACAGCGACGAGACGCAAGCTATAATTAACAGTTGGCGGCCGCGGGAATAGCTCAGTTGGTAGAGCGCAACCTTGCCAAGGTTGAGGTCGCGAGTTCGAGACTCGTTTCCCGCTCCAGTTTTCATGAGGGAGAGCGCCCGCTTTCCCTTTTGCGCTTATAGCGGCGCTACGGCTCCTGCGCAATTCGCGGCGCGAGCCGAATTGTCCGATGAGTGTCCACCCGGCGGGGTGGCAGAGTGGTCATGCAGCGGCCTGCAAAGCCGTCTACGCCGGTTCGATTCCGACCTCCGCCTCCAAAGCCCCTTCTCGACGATCAGGCCAGGTCAGCGGGCCGTCCGTGACTTCGGCGCCTGCCGACCCGCCGGCGAACGGAATCGCTCCACACGCGCAGAACACCGAAGATCGGCGGCGGCGCCGGCATGTCGTCGGCTCGAAACGCGACGGTGAACGGCCGCGGCAGCGACTCAGCATCGGTTACCAGGCGCACGACAATGTACGAGCTCAGCGAGCGAACCGCATCGCGGATCCGTCGTGCGCCGTCGGCCCTGCTCGACGATAGCTCCCAAATGCTTGCCCTGCTGGGGGTGCGTGGCCGGACGATGAACCAAAGACTGAGCTCCGGCAGTGTTTTGCTGCGGCTCATGTAGCTTCCCGAGACCGCGATCATCTCGATCACGAAGGGATTGCGCCTCCACTTCGCGTTTATCTGCGCGGCCAGCATGCCGGCCCTTTCAATGAGGCGCTTCGCGCGTGCACGCTGCAACGGGGGAACGATGCGCGCGAGCGCGAACTCGCGAAAGCGTTCGGTGAGCCGGTAATCCGACGTGGCGTTCGCGCGCTCCAGCAACCGGCTCGCGACCAGCGCGTGTAGCAGCGCATCGGCGCCGACTGCATCGAGCCGGAAGTCTTGCCGCAGGTCTTCGGCGGTGACCGGCGCTTCCTCGCGCGGCCGGCCCGCGACGCGGGCAAGCACGCGTGTCGCGCCACGCCGGAATGCCAACGGCTCGAGGCCGAATTGCAATCGCTGCAAGACCAGTGTCCGAATCGTCATGTTGTCGCACCCCCCTCCACCGGCGCTCGCGCATTTCGGTGGCTCGCGGACGGCATTGACCGTGGCCGACTTGCCTTCTACGCCCGCGGGCGAACCAGCAAGCCAGGTGACCCAGCGCACTCCGGCGGCGCATCGCGGCGCCCGAGCCACTGCTGAAGGACATCGCAGATCAGTTGTCGCCTTCCTGCCGCCAGTACACGCGCGTGCGACGCTGCGGCGGCAGGTTGAAGACCTGCTGGCTCTGGACCCCGGCGCTTGCGCCGCCCTCCAGGTTTACCACGCCGATGCCTATCTTGATGACCTGCCCGTCGATATCTACGTCGGCCACGACCGGGGACGGCGGCAGGCCGCCACCGGCAAATATTCCCGACCGATCGCCGCCGCAGGTTTTCGGCTGCACGCCAATTACGCCGGACGCGTTCAAGAGGTTCACCGCATAGCCTCGCGCCTCGCCCAGAGGCGCGCACGCATTGGCGCTTTTCGGGATTGCGCGATTGGTGCTGAACGCGACGAATCCGCCGACGATCACGGCCGATGTCACGGTCTGCTCGCCGCGTCCGTACGCATTGAGGTCCATGAACCAGCCGGACTTGCCCGATCCTGGTAGGACCATCGACGTAGCGCACGACGTCGTCGCTGTAAAATCGCTCATCGCAGTCGAGTTGTCGAGATCCGCCTTAGCCGTAGAAGTCAGGTCGTCGGCGAACACATAGAAGCGATTCAATACCGGATTGGCATACGGATATTGCGTCTCCAACGGCTCTTCGCGATCACCGGTGCCAAGTGCGAGATAGACATAGAACTTGCCGGTGCTGCTGTCGTACGCCGGAGATACTGATGGCGCGTAAAGGAATTTGCGCTTCGACCCCGTCGTCGCCGCAATGAGCGTCGACGTCCAGCTTGCCGCGGCCAGCGGCGCCGACTTGGAAAAACCGAAGCTGATCCGGTAGATGTTGCCGCGTGTGTCGGCGGCGTAGGCGAGATCGGGAATGCTGTCGCCGTCCAAGTCGACGAACGCGACGCGGCGACGACGCGGCCCGCGGTGGTGAACGATGCGAGCTCCGAGCCGTCGTCGGCGTTGAGGATATACACGATCGAGCCCTTGGCGCCGCTACACACCGCGTTGGGCGAACCGTCCTCGCAGCTGTCGTAGCCGCCGCCTACCGCGACGATGGGTTTGGGCGTCTCGCCTGCGGTGCCGCCGATCTTTAGATTTGCGACCGCAGGGGTCGACCACGTCTGCCCCATGGCGGTGAAACCGCTGCTGCAGCCCGTGTCGTTGCTCAGATTGGGGCAGCCGACTTTCCACTTGAACGTGGGCGCGGACGGGGTGGTGACGTCGAGGGCGTAGATCATGCGCCCGCCTCGGCGCATGGTCGGGTAGACCCACACCTTCGAGTTATCCGAGTTCTGATAGACGCCGAGCGAGCCGTCGAAGTAGTAGTTCTTCGGCGTCGAGCCGGGGGCCGGGTTGTCGTACTTGATGAGCGGGCTGTCCTGGCGCAAGCGCGGAAGCGTCGCATAGAACTCCGGCGCAACGTACGCCCAAAGCTCCTTGCCGGTCGCGGAATCGGCCGCGCGCAGCGTGCCATCATTCGCCCCGTAATAGATCACCGTCTGCCCCGGTCCGTAGTTTATGGGCGTGGGCCTCGAATGCACGACGTCACCGTGCACGGTGGGACGAATAGTCGTGGTTTTCGTCGTGTCCGTCGGATCGTACTGGTAGGTCAGATACGCTCCCGTCGCGTCAACGTTGAGTCCTCTGACGAAGTCGACATCGGCGGCGGCCATGCCCGAGTTCGCCGCGTTGAACGTGAGGAACCCCTTGGTATAGAGCGTCCGATTGAGCGCCCATGTCGGTGCCGCGGCAGGGTTATTCCCTCGACGGACAATTTCGGCGACCGAGCCCTTCTCCACCTTGGGACCGTCCGGTGCATCCGAGTACGGATCGAACGTATTCTTCGGCGACGCCGGGCATGCGCCGTTGGGCGGGGGATTGCTGGTCACGCCCCACCAGTACTTGCCCGAGTCCGATGTCCACCAACTCGTCGCGCAATCGGTGAGAAATCCCGTGAGCGGGTTCACGGCCTGCGTGCCCGATTTGTCCGCCAGATTGAAGCTCCCGCCGAAGTTGCCGATCTTGTACCGCTTCATGTTGCCGGACCAGAGCGGCCTTGCCGCCGCATCCGGGCGGAACATGCCGATGTAGACCTCGTTCGCGTTCAACGCCTTGCTGGCTGCGCTTACCGGCAGGCTCGCCGAAGCGAAGGTGCTGTTTATGGCCTGGGTCTTGGCGAAGATGTCGCCGAGAGCGACGATGAGGTCATTCTTGTTCTTGGCCGCGTAGTACTGGCCGCCGCCGGAGTTCGCCATGCTGTACAGCAGTGACGTCTGATCCGCGCTCTGCTTGGCGTTGAAAGCATCGATGGTGAATGTGGTGACGTTTTGCTGACCCGCGGCCGCATTGACGTCCGTGAGATAGAGGAAGCGCGTCCACTCGTCCGCGTAAAGCGTCTTGTTGGCCGCCGGCGGTGCGGTCGTGCCCGTCGCGGTGACCGCGGTCGTCGTGACGCCTCCGAGGATCGAATATTTGACCTTGCCGCCGGTGCAAGCGGTCGCGGTCGTCGGCGTGCCGCAGCCGCACGTGTCGTAGCTCGATCCGCAGGTGCCCGCGTTCGCCGTGCTGCAGCTGCTCAGTCCGCTGCCGTTGTTGGTATAGCACGCCGAGGAATAGCCCAGGTTCGTTGAGGTAGTCGATGTCGTCGTCGTCAGCACGGGCATCCAGATCTGCGTCGAGTTCCCGCCGACACCTTCCAGGAACGTCTTCATGTTCTCGCTCGGCGGCGTGTCAGTATTCGGAAAGCCATTGCCGATGAGGATGATGTAGTTCTTGCCCCCGCAGACGTCGGCCGCTGCGGCGGGCGGCTTGTACACGGTGTAGGTTCCATCGGTGTAAGCGAGCGGGTCCGGGCGGTTGAATGTGCTTGCCGGGGTGGCGAACACGGCCGGCCCGAAGTGGGTCGCGTTCTTCGGTGTGCCGGCGACGTCGTCCGTGGCGTGCGCGGGGCTGGTGTAGCCACCCAAATACTTGAAGGCGTCGAACAGCGCCATGCTGTAGCTGGCGTTCGACGCGGCCTTGTTCAGCGGGCTGCTGAAGTTGGCGAGGATATTGTTGAGCTCCGCGACCAGAGCGGCCCGGTTGGTCGCGTTCATCGGCTGCATCGCAGAACGAATGTAGCCGCCGCTGCAACAGCTTCCGCTGCCGTTCTGATTGAACAGCATCAAGCCGACGTTGACGCTGTCGTTAAGCGTCGGGATGACCGCGATGAGCGCCTCCAGCTCGGCCTGGCCTTGAACCTCGCCTCCGGGCCACTTCTGCGCGCTGTCCGCCCAGTTGGAGGTGTTGTCGATGATGACGAGGACATTGCCGGCACTGCCCCCGCCCGCGCCGCCGACGAAGATGTCGATATCTTCCGCTGCTGTCGACAGCGGAAGGACAAGTGCAAAGGCGGCCGCCAACAGAAGAGGCCATTTTCGTGCGGGTTTTGTGGATTTCATGGTCGTCCTTCGAGCGAGCGAAGGTTATGGGCATGAGGTCACGATTTCGTTCGCCCCGACGCGCTTGGCGATGCCCTGATTCACGACGGCGGTCGGACCCTGACTCGCGGCGGAGGTGCCATTCGGGGCCAGATTCTGCGCCACGGCGCGGATGTCCCAGACGCTGTTGGCGCAGGCCGAATCGTTGCACGCGCCCCCCTGACCGAAGCACGACTGCGGCTGTTGTGTTCTGCACGTCTGATCGTTGGGATCCGTCAGGCTGAGGCTGGTCAGCGGGATGACCTGCGCCTTGACGCAGGTCGGCGTCGGGGTGATCTGGACCACGACGTCGTCTTTGCCGTCACCATTGACGTCGTAGCACAGCGTGTTAGCAGGCCATCCGGGGCATGGCGTTGGAAAGATCGACGCGGGCGAGCTCGTCAGCAACGGCGAGTTGACCGCGGCTTCGATCGTTTGCTGGGCGGCGGTGAGCCCGTCGTTGCGTTGCTGCGCATTGCCGACGATCACGAGATTGTTGCGGCCCAGATGAAAGCTCGCCAGCACTACCAGCGTGATCAGCACGAGCATGATCATCCCGACGACCAGCGAGACGCCGCGCTGGGAATGGCGAGCAGTAAACTTGTAACCGCGCTGCATCATGTTTCTCTCCGCCCGGCAGGGTTGTTCATGCGTATCGTCTCGGTGTAGGCGTGCCGCTTGAAGCCGTCGTTGAAGGGTCCCACGACGAGCTGCGTGCCATCCGCCTGCAGCCCGAGCGGATACGTTTTCGTGTCCTTATAGCCCGGACTTGCTTCGGTCGACCGTGAAAGCAGATGGATCTTCGCCGTCACCGAGTTGAGCCAGTTGGTGATGTAGCAAGGATCCGCGGCGCAGCCGCCGTACGTTCCGGAATCGGCACTGACGGCGTCCGGCATGCTGTCGCCGTTGGTATCGAGACCATATTCGAGCTGCAGGTTCTCGATACCCTCGACCAGCGCAACGACCGAGAACTCGCCATTCGCGCCAAGCTCCGCGCGCTTGAGCGTGGGAACACCGTCCCCTGGAGCGTTGTTGTTGGCGATGAAGTAGATGTGCATCACATAAGCCCGCAAGCTCGCCACCGTCGTGCAATCGTGTTTGTGCAGCGGAAACGCCGACGGCCCCGACGCGGGCTTCGCAGCGACAATGTAGTGCGCCGAGACCGCCGGATTCGCGAGCTCGTCGTTGCACAGCGTTGACTGAAGGTAGATCTGGCCCGTGGCAGCCGCGTCGCAGTTGGTATCACCGGCGATGCAGGTGGCGGCCCGTCGAACCGCAACCACCGCGGTACCCGAACGCACGTCGCTGATGCAGGATGGCTTGACAGCGCCGGTGGCATAGCCTTGAACGTGCATCATCAGCATGTTCTTCATGTCGGCCACGCTGGTCGAGCAAGGGTCAGGTTTGGTCGCGGGTGGTCCAACGTCGCGTGGATCGAACTCGCCGAAGTAGCCGCTGTTGACGATGTCATCCGCAAGCAACTGCATGGCGAAGCGGCCGTTTTCGATCTGCCGCCCGGTTCGCTCCATGTCGCGCCGATTGCTGCTGACGTTCACGAACGCCGTGGTCACGACCGCAAGCACGATCAGCCCGAGCGTGATGCCGACCATCAGCTCGATCAACGTGAATCCGCGCGGCGCGCGTACTCGCATGCGTGTGCGTAGCGGCAAATTGGCTGTCATGGGCCGAGAGCTGCGATGGAAACAACCTTGACGACTGCCCGGCGCAGCGCGTCGTTGGCGCCGTAGAGCGACTGGCCGCAGCCGACGCTGGGCACCACGGTCGGGCTCAGGCCCTGCCAGGTCACGGTGACGCGATAGCTTGGCGGATCGACTCCTGCGAGCTGCTCGATGCATCCACGCCCGCCAATCATCGCGCCGATGGCTGAGCTGCCCGAGAGCTCGGTCTTCCCTTTGAGCGCGTTGCTCCATTCGCAGGTGTCGCGAGCGACGCCCAGCGCGGTGCCCGAACAGTCAGTTGGTTGCGTGTCGCCCGTTCCTACGGGGTTCGCGTCAACGTACGTCGCCGCGACACCACGGTGCGCGCTCAGGCGCGCCGCCATGTCGTCCAGAAGAATGAGCGCCTGCGAGCGTGCGTACGATTCCACTTCGACCGTCTGCAGCCTGGACTGCAGACCCGCCAGCCCGAGAATGCCGAACGCGAGAATGACGATCGTGATGAGCGCCTCGAGCAGGCTCACGCCGCGCTCGCGATTCACTTTGAGGAGCAAACGGGGATTCATGTGCACGCCCCGCTGGTGACGACCGGCTCACCGCTCAGGTTGACCTGCACGCAGCGCTTCGTGGCGGTCTGGGTCGCGGAAACCGAGAACTTGGGCGGCGTGGTGCCAGCGACCCGGCCGGAGCTTCGATACGTAACCATCCCCGGAGCGCTGATGGAGATGTTGCTCGTCGCTGCATGCGTATCGATATTCGTCCCACCGACGGCGACCGCCCAGCCGGCTGCCCACGTGCCGGCGGGCGAGAGTGTCACATCGGTGTTTTGCTTGATGGATTCGCTGCGCGCACGCAACAGCGAGGTGAACAGATCCATCGCCGCCATCTGCACGCGTTGGCTCCGGGTGAGCTCGTTGAACGAAGGCACCGCAATGAGGGCGAGCGTTACCAGGACGACGACTACGGTAAGCAACTCGACAAGCGTGAAGCCGCGGGCTTGTCCCGCACTGCGCGGTAGCGCATTGGCGGTGTTCCGACGCGGGCAATGAGCTGACATCGGTTACCACTTGCCCGAAGGCGTCTTCGTGCCTTGGTTGTCGATCGTCAGGCCGCCATCCGCGACCTGTGCACCGAGGGCTGTCGCCGTAATCGTGAAAGCGGGCGGCGCCACGACGGGCGTTGCGATACTGATGGTGTAATACGGCGCCACATCTGCAGGTGTCGCCGCGTAGCCAAGCGCCGCCGCCGTGGACGCATACGCGCGGGCATCGAGCAGGTACTGTGCTTCGCGTTGCGCCAGATCCATCATGTACGATTGCGCCGCGGCGCGATTGCCCTTCCTGATCTGCGCCTGATAGGTCGGTAACGCGATCGCTGCGAGGACCGTCACGACCGCGAGGACGATGAGCAGCTCGATTAAAGTGAAACCGCAGATGGCAAAGCCGCGCGCCGCCGACGGCCGTGCATCGCTGCCGTGGGGATGTTCAGGGGAGCGCGTCGTACAACGTAGGTTCGCGCCGAGCGCTGTTGTCGACAACATCGCGTCAAACACCCTGCGTGCGCGCGAGTTGGAGTAGCACGCCCTTGCGCGGACGACGGTGACGCGGTGCGGCAGTGCGCGTGGTCGCGCGCCGGCGGCGAAGCCCAGTGACTCGGAATTTCGCGGTTGCCGCGGCGTGGCCCAGCGGAACGGAACTCTCCAGTCCATCATGCCTCTGCTCGATGCGTCTAGAGGCAGTGACTGGAAGGAGGACGGGGCTCGAAACCGTTTCCCGTTCCTGCTTTACGGCGGAGTCTCCCGCCGGCAACCCCGCTACCCGTTGCTTAGTTCACGGGCCGGAAGCTTTGCGTCACTGCCTTGCGACAGTTTTGCCGATTGCTGTTTTTCGTCGCTAAATGCCGCGACTCGTCACGATAGTTGATTACAATCGCGGTCGCGTCAATCGAACACGACAAATGGCCCCGTCAGACCGACGAGTGGGTTGAGTTGTGGCTCACAACATCCATAACGGGCAACGACCGGGGGCCGGTACGTGACGCAATACGCCTGACTCCAAGCGGTCCTGACATGTGGATCAGACTCTACTTTGCATTTCCACGCAATAGCCCGCTATCAAGCCATTCGCGTCGACGGCCGGTGCGACCGTCGACGCGAGTTTGTACGCGGGACAAGCGGCAGGACCTCCGGGACTTTGCGCTTCCAGTCTGGTCGCGGAACTCACAACCGGCATACTCCGCTGACCTCCGCTACTGGACTCGCTGGCAGCTTCCGAAATTCAGACAAGTGCCGACCAGCGTGCACGTCGCCTGTGTCCCGTCAAGGGTGCAGCTGCAACCGAACTGCCCGCACCATGCCTGCTGGCTCCTGGCCATTTGGCGGTACGCATCGGATGTCGTGCTTACGCGCGTGCCCGACGTGGCACAAGCCGACAACAGTGCGCAGAGGACTACTGTTGCAAGTAATCCGCTTTTTGCTTTCATCATGGCATACCTTTCGGTGTCAAAAATGCGATTGGAACAGGGAGACCCAGCCTTCGCGCCCCTGGAGCGGCGGGCGTTTGCAGCGTAAGCAACCCCCGAGCATTCGACCGAAGCTGCAGGGCTTCCGTTCCTCGGTGAGCCGGGCTGCCATTTTGGTGCAGCTGCAGTAGGCGCTGCGGGCGCGGGGACCATCGCACGCAGCCGCGGACATCGATGACGCGCGGGACGGACTGCGGGTGCTTTCCCGCTCACCGGAAGATTGCGTCCGGCAACAGCGGCCTGGCCAGTCAGCGGGCCGCGACGAGGTCAGCAATCACGGCGTTGAGAAATCGCGTGGCCTCGCCGCCCGTTACGACGCGGTGATCGAAGGTCAGCGAGAGCGGCAACACGCGATGCACGACCGGCTGCCGATCTGCCGCCACGACTTGGTCGCGAATGCGGCCGGCACCGAGGATCGCGACCGTCGGCGGCATCACGATCGGTGCCGCGTATTTGGCGCCGATCATGCCGAAATTGGACAACGTGATCGTGTAGCCGCGCAATTCCTCCGGCGGGATCTTGCGCGCGATGACGTCGGCGCGCATTCGATCGAGCCCGCGACGCAGGTCTTCGGCGTCGCGATTGGCGACGTCGCGCAGCACCGGTACGAACAGTCCGTCGGGCGTGTCCACGGCGATGCCGACTTCGATCTTCTTCAGCAGGTGCCGAGCACCCGCGGCGCTGTCGAACACGGCGTTGAGAGCGGGCGCCGTGCGGCAGCCGGCGACGATCGCTCTGACGAGCCGGATCGTAATGTCGGTGCCTTCCCCCCAGGCATCGACATCCGCGTCGTCGATGACGGTTGCCGCTGCGACTTCGCGCTGCGCCAGCGCCATGTTCTGCGCCATCGCCCGCCGGACGCCGCGCAGCATCTCCGGCGGACCCCACTCCTCGAGGAGCTTGGCCACCCGCTGCACGTCCTGCGTCGTGACGAGTCCGTCGGGCCCGGACGGCGTGATCAGCGCGAGGTCGACGCCCAGACGGTGCGCGAGCGCGCGCACTGCCGGCGTGGCCTTGACGCCGGTGCCGGCGTGTCCGACGCCGACCGCTGTTTCGGCGACGACACCGCGTCCCACCGGCATGTGGCCCACGACCGTTCCGGCATCGGGGTCCTCTGCGCCCGCGAAGCCCACCAGCGGCGCGCCGACGTGCATGACGTCGTGCGCTTGGCCGTAGAGCTTCTCGACGCGCCCGGCCTGCGGCGATGGAACCTCGACGATCGCCTTGTCGGTTTCCATCGACACGAGCGGCTGGTCGACACGCACTTCGTCGCCCTCGTTGACATGCCACTCGATAATCTCCGCCTCCTGCATGCCTTCCCCGAGATCGGGCAACTTGAAGATTTTCATGCGTACTCCAGTGCTTTTCGTGCGGCGTCGATGATTCGGTCGACGCTCGGCATATATTGGTTTTCCAGCCGCGGCAGCGGCACGACGACGTCGTAGCCGGTGACACGCTGCACCGGCGCCAGCAGCGACGTGAGGCCGTGCTCGGCGAGCCCCGCAGCGATCTCGGCCCCGCAACCGACGGTGCGCGGGGCTTCGTGCACGATCACGCATCGCCCAGTCTTCGCGACGGACTCGAGGATCACCGCCAGATCGAGCGGCTTCAACGTAGCCACGTCGATGATCTCCGCCGAGACGCCGGTAGCAGCGAGCGCATCCGCAGCGGCCAGCGTCTCCTGGAGCATCGCGCCCCAGCTCACCAGCGTGAGATCGCGTCCTTCGCGCAGCACGAAACAGGCATCGAGGGGCAGCGCCTCGCCGTTGTCTTCCACCTGCTGCTTGAACAACCGGTACAGGCGCGTCGGCTCGAAAAAGATCACCGGATCGGGATCGCGAATTGCGGCGAGCAGCAAACCATAAGCGCGCGCGGGCGAGGACGGGATCACCATGCGCAGGCCGGGCACGTGCGCGAACAAGGTCTCGGGACTCTCCGAATGATGCTCGGGAGCATGAATTCCCGCACCCGACGGAGCGCGCAACACCATCGGGCAAGACAGGCGGCCGCGCGTCCGATGGCGCATCCGCGACGCGTGATTGATGATTTGATCAAGCGTGGGATAAATGAAACCGGTGAACTGGATTTCGGCGACCGGCTTCAAGCCTGCGGCGGCCATGCCGATGGCGACACCGGCGATCGCGGCCTCGGCGAGCGGGGTGTCGACCACACGATCCGAGCCGAAGCGCGCCTGCAGCCCGGCAGTGGCGCGGAACACGCCGCCGTTCACGCCAATGTCCTCGCCCAGCACGATGACATCCTGGTCGTGTTCGAGCTCGTAGGCGAGCGCGAGATTGACCGCCTCGACGAGATTGACTTCAGCCACTTGGTTCTCCAGCTTGAGGCGCAAAGCGGCGCGCGGCATTGCGCTGCTCTTCGAGCGCCACAGGCAGCGTCGCGTAGAGGTAGTCGAACATGGCGTCAGGACCGGGCAGCGGCACCGCGAGGTAGTCGTCGACGGCACGGCTCACCTGCTCGGCGCACTCGCGCTGCAGCGCTTCTTCCTTGTCCTTGTCCCAGCCGCCGCTCCGCGCGAGATAGTTGCGCAGCCGCACAATCGGCTCGAATTGCCATTGTTGGCGCACGGTCTCGACATCGCGATAGCGCGTCGCATCGTCGGCCGTCGTGTGATCGCCTAGCCGGTAGGTCAGGGCCTCGATCAAGGTCGGCCCGCCGCCCGCACGCGCCTTCGCCAGCGCTTCTTCAGTCGCATGGCGGACCGCGATGACGTCGTTGCCGTCGATCTGCCGGCCCTCGATCCCGGCGGCGATCGCTTTCTGTGCCAGCGTCTTCGCCGCACTCTGCAGGCTGCGCGGCACCGAGATCGCCCACTGGTTGTTGTTGACGATCAACACCATCGGCACGTTCCACACCCCGGCCATGTTCAGGCCCTCGTAGAAATCGCCACGGGATGTTCCGCCGTCGCCCAGCAGGCACAGCGCGGCGCGCGGCTCGTGGCGCAATTTGAATGCGTACGCCGCGCCGACCGCATGGCAGACTTGGGTCGCGATCGGCACGCAGTTGGCAAAGTCGTGACGCGGCCCGGCGAAACCGCTGCCGCGCTCGTCGCCGCCCCAGTAGAGCAGGCTTTCGACCATCGTCACGCCGCGCACGAACTGCGCGGGATGATCGCGATACGAAGGCACCAGGACGTCGTCGGGGCGCATCGCACTCGCGGCGCCGACGCCAACCGCTTCCTGACCGAGCGCAGAGGCGAACGTGCCGATCTTGCCGGTGCGTTGCAGCGCGATTGCCTTGGCGTCGAACGCGCGCGCTGCGACCATTGCGCGATAAAGAGCGATCAACGCTGCGGGATCGGTCGCGAAAGGCGGCAATGGCTGCGTCGGTTCGCCCTGCGCATCGACGAACTGCGTATAGCTAATCTCGAAGGTCGCAACGGTCGTCATGCACGTATCCCTTATCCGTCCGAGCTTTTGGTTCCGACGTTATTGAAGCGGGCGCGGGTCCCTCGCTGGATGGAACGAGGCTCCCCGCGGGTCACGCAACACGCTGCCTTATACGATCATTGTAGTGACGACCGGCCCAAATGCACAGCGGCAGCCGAGTGCGGAGAATCAGCCATTTCCCGGTGTTCCCACACACGCTTACATCACGCTGCCACGCCCGAGCGCCTGTGGGCCTTTACCCATTCGCCGGATATACCAGCGCTCCGGTCGGCCCCGCCGTGCAGCCTCGGTCATGCGTGCCGGCTCGAGACGATCTTTGCCGAGAATATGAACCACGGTTTCGCCTTGGTGTAGCAGATAGTCCGCGATGATACGTCGATGGCAGCGCCACCATACCGCTTCCGCACACATGATTGCGCAGCGTTGGCCGTGTGCCAGCGTGCGCAATGCGTCGAGACCGGACCGGAACGGCGCGGTCATCGCGTAATCCGCATAATTATGGAAACTGGCGTTGTCCCAAAAAGCGTTTACGGCTGGAGGAATGCCATGTTCCCTTCCGCGGAGACCGCCGAGCGCCGCAATATGGTCGTAGGTGATGTGAAGCTCAGCAAGCTCTCGGGGCAGTGTTTCGCGATTGTATTGCGGGTTGGTACGCGATCGCGGCACGGTCCTGACGTCGACAACAAGCGCGACTTCCGCTTGCTTCAGCAGATTCACGAATTCCGCGAGAGGCCGCGTCGAATGTCCGATAGTGAAGACGGGGAAAGTCATATGCGACCCTGCAGGTCGCTGGATTATATCCAGGTGAACCGACTGTGAAAGCGCCGACCTCCGACCTACATCCGCACGAGCTTCAATCGGTTTTGGGCGGATGCAAACGGGTGCGACGCTGCCCTTGTTGTGGCATTCTGAACACCATGAAAGCTACCATCGACAGTGCTGGACGCATCGTCGTGCCCAAGGCTCTGCGAGAGGCTCTCGGTCTCAAGCCGGGTCAGCTCCTGGAAATCCGGGCTGGCGACGGATGCCTTGAAATCGAAATTGCCTCCATCCCGATGCAGCTAAGGAAACGAGGTAAGGGCGTCGTTGCGGTTCCGGACACCGAACTGCCGGCACTCACAGCCGAATTGGTGCGCCAAACGCTAGAGCGCGTTCGACGTTGAAGGCGGCTGGCACGAGCGTGGTGATCGCCGCTTTCGCATCCTGGCACGGAAGCCACGACGTGCGCTTGACAGCGGGCTGCGCTTGATCGAGCACTGCGCGCTCGAGACCTACCCCGTGCTGATTCGGCTGCCCGCGCTCTCCAGCAATTTCTGATGACACGAACCAGGTAGATTTCAGCGCCCGACCGCTTCGCCGTGATCGCGGCTCGCGCGTTTAATCGGCCTTAAGCCTCTTGATCATGGCGGCGCCGGTCAGCAGCTCAAGTTGCGTCTCAAGCCGAATAACTCTGGCCGTCAAGTCTTCAATCTTTACTTGCTGCGTCTTCAGCGCATCGGCCTGGCGCGTCACCTTGTCCTCGAGCTTGATCATCGCGGTCAGGGCGCTCCACACGCGCTCGGTGACACCCATCAAGCAGCCTTTCGGGCGCTACGCTTGGCCTTGGCCTCCAACGCCGCAATGCGCTTGTTGCTCGCCTCGATAAACTCCAGTGCACTGTCAATCGACGCACTGGCTCGTTCAGCCGCGAGTCTGGCGGCATCCGCCAAGCCGCCCAGTTCCTCATCCGCCTCCGTCGACCTGTAGGCGGTCGCGCCGCGCCGCATCAACTCCGCGATCGGCAAGCCGAGCTTCTTCGCCTTGGCCGCAATCGCCTTCTTCTCCTGTGCGGTAGCCTGAACCACGATCCTCTCGACTGCTCGTGCCATCATGGACCTCCGCGAACGCCATAGGTACATGTACACTGTATGTACATCCAAGGCTTATGTCAACTTCAATACCAGAAGCTCGGGACTGCCCCTGAGAAAAAGTAGGGCCAGACCGAGCCTACTTTCCCTGGGTTCCGTTGACGTTGTGCGGTTTCGCCACCCGCCGTGCGGAACGGCGAGGCAGGGCGCTCGGTCACCAGTTCCACATGGAGCCGTCGCGAAGACGGGCAACCGGCAGATACGCGCGCTCGTAGGGATATTTCGCCGCCAGCCTCTCGTCGATATCGACGCCGAGGCCGGGCACCTCGTCCATCATCATGAAACCGGCCTCGAACCAGTAGTTGTGCGGGAAGACCGCATCGGTCTCGGGCGTGTGCCGCATGTATTCCTGGATGCCGAAGTTGGGGACCCACAAACCGAAATTCACCGCGGCAGCCATGCAGACCGGCGACAGGTCGGTCGCGCCGTGGCAGCCGGTGCGCACCTGGTAGACCGAGGCAAAATCCGCGATGCGGCGCAGATGCGTGATGCCGCCCGCATGAACGACCGCCGCGCGGATGTAGTCGATCAGCTGCTCGCGGATCAGATCCTTGCAGTCCCAGATCGAGTTGAAAATCTCGCCGACGGCGAGCGGAGTCGTCGTGTGCTGCCGGATGAGCCGGAACGCCTCCTGGTTCTCGGCGGGTGTGGCGTCCTCGAGCCAGAACAGCCGATACGGCTCGAGATCCTTCCCTAACCGTGCAGCCTCGATCGGCGTCATGCGGTGATGACCGTCATGCAGCAGATGATGATCGTAACCGTACGCGTCGCGCACCTTGCGGAATAGCTCCGGCGTGTGCCGCAGATACAGCGACGTGTCCCAGATTTCCTCGTCGGGAAGCCCCTTGGCTGCGGGCTCGTAGTAGAGATCGCCCTTGGCGACGCCGTAGGCTTTGTCGAGTCCCGGCACGCCGGACTGCACGCGGATCGCCTTGTAGCCCATGTCGATGTAGCGGCCGACGGCTTCGACCGCTTCGCCGTGATCGCGGCCGTTGGCGTGACCGTAGACCATCACCCCGTGACGGCTTCTGCCGCCGAGCAACTGGTAGACAGGCATGCCGGCGTGCTTGCCCTTGATGTCCCACAGTGCCATGTCGACCGCTGCAATTGCCGCCATCGTCACGGGCCCGCGACGCCAGTACGCGCCGCGATACAGGTACTGCCAGATATCCTCGATAGTGCGCGAATCGCGCCCGATCAGGCATGGAATCACGTGCTCGTCGAGATAAGCCTTCACGGCCAGCTCGCGCCCGTTGAGCGTGGCGTCGCCCACGCCGTAGGCGCCGTCGCCCGTCACGATCTTGAGCGTGACGAAGTTGCGGCCCGGGCAGGTGACGATGGTGTACGCGCGCTCGATCTTCATTTCGATTTGCCCTGGTTCGCGACTGCCTGCATCGCGGCGTTGATCGCCTCCGGATCGCCGAGATAGTAATGGCGGATCGGCTTCAACTCGCTGTCGAGCTCGTAGACCAAGGGTTGGCCGGTGGGGATGTTGAGCTCGACGATGTCCGCGTCCGAAACGTTGTCGAGATATTTCACCAGAGCGCGCAGGCTGTTGCCGTGCGCGGCGATGATGATCCGCTTGCCGGAACGGACCGCAGGCGCGATCGCCGCGTGCCAGTAAGGCAGGAAACGGACCACGGTGTCCTTGAGGCATTCGGCCCTGGGAAACGCAACGCGCTCCACCTCGGCATAGCGCGGATCGTTGATTTCGAGGCGCGGGTCGCCGTCGTCCAGCGGCGGCGGCGGCGTGTCGTAGGCGCGGCGCCAGATCTTGACCTGCGCGTCGCCGAACTTCGCCGCCGTTTCGGCCTTGTTGAGCCCCTGCAGCGCGCCGTAATGCCGCTCGTTGAGCCGCCAGGATTTCTGCGTCGGAATCCACATCCGGTCCATGTCCTCGAGCACGATCCACAGCGTCTTGATTGCGCGCTTGAGCACGGAGGTAAACGCAAGATCGAAGTCATAGCCCTCGCGGCGCAGAAGCTCTCCGGCGTCCTTGGCCTCCTCGATGCCCTTTTCGCTCAAGCCGACGTCGGTCCAGCCGGTGAACCGGTTCTCCTGATTCCAGACCGATTCTCCGTGGCGCAACAGAACAAGTTTTTTCACGGGCGGGCGCTCAGATCTTGAACGCAGCTAGCGTTTCGGGTGCGAACAGCTCTTCCGGCTGCAGCCGCCGCCGCGAAAGCCCTTGCTCGTGGTGATAGCGCAGGAACGTGTCTAGCACATGCCGGTTGGGGGCGAACCCGTACGGCCACCAATCCTCTCCCATCGCCTCTCGCAGTTCCTCGACCTGCGCGATCTGCCACGGCAGCATGGTCGTCAGCGCGGAGGTCGTGTAGAGGTTCTGATAGACGATGCGCTGCGCGCGGACAAATGCCTTGAAGAGCGATTGGGCGACCCATGGGTTCGCGTCGTAGACGTCGCGGCGGATCGCGACGGTGTGCATGATCGGAAAAATGCCGGTCTTGCGATAATACGCGCGTTCGACGGCGACGTAATCTTCGAACAGGCGCTTGACGGCACCGGGCCGGCTCCGAAAGGTCGACGGTATGCGCGCGGTGTACATCGCATCGACTTCTCCGTCGGCGATCATCCGCGCGAGCGTCTGCGTCGGTGCGATACGCGTGACCTTGAATTGCGCCGGCAGATCGAGCTTGAGCTTCTCCTCGCGACCCGGCTCCTCCTCGCCTCCGATGCAGTATTCGACGCTGGCCGGATCGATGCCGTATTCGTCCTGCAGAATGCCGCGAATCCATACCGGCGCAGTCATCTGGTATTCGGGCGTGGCGACGCGCTTGCCGACCAGTTGTTTCGGCTCCCGGATCCCGCTCTTGCCGGAAACGAAGATGCACGAATGGCGGAAGAACCGCGAGGGAAACACCGGGATCGCGATGAATGCGGGATCCTCGCGCGAGATCGCCATGGCGTACGAGGAAAGCGACATCTCGGCCACGTCGAATTCGCGGTGTCGCAGCATGCGGAAAAACGTCTCCTCGACATGCTGGTTCAGATAAACGAGCTCGACGCCTTCGGCCTGCACGCTGCCGTCCGCGAGCGCACGCGTGCGGTCGTAATCCCAGCAGGCCAGGGTCAGCCGCAGCTTGCTCAAGTCGATCTCCTGACGCGCGACGCCGAATCATACCGGGCCCGCGCTTCGTCCCGCGCAAGATTCTCCAGGACCGAGAGCAGAGTGCGCCGCGTGGCGGTTCTGTCGACGGTCCGGACGCCGCGCACCGCCACGCGGTTGACTTCCTCGGCCAGTGGCACCAGTTCGCGCTTGAGCGCCTTGCCTTTGGCGGTGAGGAAGATGTGGACCTTCCTGCGGTTGCCGGCGAGCTGCCGCCGTGCGATATAGCCGCGGGCTTCCATGGCCCTGAGTGCGGCAAACGTGGTCGGCTCCATCACGCCCGCTTCGCGGCTGAGATCGCGCTGCGTGAGGCCATCCGTCTCCCAGAGGACGCGCAGGAACGTCCAGTGGCCGAAGGACACGCCGCGCGCTGCGAGCCGCCGTTGCAGCGCCTTGACGAGCGCGCGCGTCGCATCCTTGACCAGGTGAGCCATGCGGTCGTCGGGCACTGCATCGCGCCAATGCCGCAGAATGCGCTGCGTGTCGTCGCTGGCAATGCGTTTTGCTGCCGGGAGGGTCGCCCGCGTCACGGCCGGAGACCCACTTGATGTCGCAGCGTGATCTCGCGCCGGTCGTGCGCCGATTCGAGGATCGCAAGGCAGACCTCGAGCGTGGCCATCGCCCATCTGCCGTCGTGCAGCGCAGGGCGTCGATGCACGATTGCGTCGTAGAGCTCGTCGATGACTTCGGCGCGCGGCACTTCAGGCCTGGCTAGCGACTCCAGGCGAGCTTCGGCGTCGCCGTAGATCATCACGCCGGTCGGCAAGGGGCGCAGATCGGCGTGCTCGCAGGAAACCAGCACGACGCCGAAGTGCTCGTGCCAAGGCGCCTCCGGCGCCGCGGCTGCTGGCGGCGGATACTCGGCGCCCCCGTAGTTGCGCGCCTGCTTGAGCGCCGCCTCCTCAACTGCGTTGGTTGCGCGCTCGAGATTCCGGCGCGCCGCTCCGTACGAGCCCGCATTTTTCGTCTTGCCCAGCTCGCCGATACCGCCGCAGAATTCGTCTGCGTCGAAATGCGCGTAGCCGCTGTAGACGAGTGAAGCGAATGCGCCGTCGGCGAAGGTCAGGAGCGCGGCGTACGCGCCCTCGGTCGGGCGCGCCGGGTCCCAGGCGCCCGTCAGCGCGCGCACGCTGGCGACGTGCCCGCCGCCGAGGAGTCGGACGATGTCGACCTGATGCGCGCCCTGGCTGAACACGACCCCGCCGCCACTCGCGGTCGCGAGCTCCTCGGGCCGGCGCGGACGATAGAGGAAATCGGTGTAGTACTGGGCGTTGATCATCCGCACCCGGCCCACCGCTCCGCTGTCGATGATCTCGCGCGTGCGCAGAATCGGGCGATCGAAGCTGTGGCTGTGACCGACGATCAGGCAGACGTTGGCGCGTTCGGCCGCGTCGATCATGCGGTGGCACTCTTCGAGCGTGATCGCCATCGGCTTCTCGACCAGTGCGTGCTTGGCGCGGGCGGCAGCCAGCGCGACGTGCGCGGCATGATGCTGGTGCGGCGTAGCGACGTAAACCACCTCGACGCCTTCGTCCGCGCAGAGCTCGTCGACCGACGCATACACTCTGGCGCCAAAGTCCGCGGCGAAGCGCTGGGTCGCTTCGGCGCGCGGGTCTGCCGCGGCAACCAGCTCGACGCGCGGATCCGCAGCCAGCGTCGGGAGCATCAGCGTAAACGCGCGCCCCAGACCGGCGACGCCGATGCGTAACCTGCTTTCAGGCATGTCGGCTCACCGCTCGGACGCTTTCGCACGCCTCGGCCGGTTTTCACCGCACTCGACAGCGCGCATGAAAATGCCTAATATTTGCTTAGAGACCTAATATTATTCCCGCTGCGCCTTTCCCGGCAACCGCCGGATGAATCCGCATCGGAGGAAGCATGTTGAGCGCCGAAGAAAACGACCTGCTCTGCCGCGTCGAAGGCGATGCACCGATGGGACTCCTGATGCGCCGCCACTGGATACCTGCGTGCCTGTCCGAGGAGGTTGCCGAACGCGACGGAACGCCGGCCCGCGTGCGCTTGCTGGGCGAGGACCTGGTGGCGTTTCGCGATACCGAGGGCCGGATCGGCGTGCTCGACGAGCACTGCCCGCATCGACGCGCGTCGCTGGCGCTGGGACGGAACGAAGCATGCGGGCTGCGCTGCCTGTATCACGGCTGGAAGATCGATGTCGAAGGCAACGTCGTGGACAGGCCTTCCGAGTCGCATGAAGCGGTCCTGGCCAAAAAGGTCAGGCACAAGGCATATGCCTCTCGCGAGGCCGGCGGCTTCGTCTGGGTCTGGATGGGTCCGCCGGACGAGATGCACGAGTTCGAGCCTCCGGCGTGGGCGCCCTCCTCCGGGGTTCGTACCAGCATCGTGAAGATGCACGTCGGCTGCAACTGGGCACAGGTGCTCGAAGGTGCGATCGATTCGGCGCACAGCTCGAGCCTGCATTCGACCGACATGGTGCCTGCCCAGGTGGAGCGCGCAGGCGCTACAGCCAAGGAATGGCTGCGCCCGTCGACCGACAAGGCGCCCCGGTTGCAAGTACAGCGTACCGATTTCGGCTTTCGCTACGTGGCGATCCGCCGTCCGATCAAGGACGCGCGCACTCACGATTACCTGCGCATCACGCTCTTCGTCGCGCCGTTCACCGTGCTGATCCCGCCGAACAATCTGTACAACCTGTCGATCCTCAACATCCCGCTGGACGACACCAACACGATGTTCTACTTCATCGCCTGGAGCGAAGGCGAGGGCATCGAGCAGGAAGTGTGGCGCGAATTCTGCGGCGCACAGGTCGGCATCGATCTCGATGCGAACTTCCGGCGCACGCGGACGCGAGAGAACAATTATCTCCAGGATCGCCAGGCGATGAAGCTCGGGAGCCACACCGGCATCCAGGGGATTCCGAATCAGGACATCGCGATGTGGGAGACGATGGGACCGATCGCCGACCGTTCGCGTGAACGGCTGGGCGCGAGCGACGTCGCGATCGTGCAATTCCGGCGCATCATGGTCGATGCTGCACGCAAGGTACGCGACGGCGGCCCGGCGATCGGGACATCGTCGCGACACGTCCCGCAGGTCAAGCTCAAATCCTTCGAGGGCATCGTCCCGAAGACGACTCCGTGGACGACATTGGGCGTCGCCGAGGAAGAGCTCGCCTTGCAGCAGGAAGCATCCGTACCCAGCCATCCATGACGGTCGCAACAGCGGCACCACCGGTGCTTGACGCATCCGGGGGCCACGCGCCACACTGCGCCGCGCGGTGGCGATTCTCGTTGCGGCGCGTGCGAATAAATTCGCACCTACGAAGATCGTCGGGTTTCGTAGGGCCGACTAATTCGGCCAGCGACGTGGCCAGCAACGCATCGACGTTGCGGCGCGTGCGAATGAATTCGCACCTACGTGGAGGAATCGATGGGTAGGTTCATGCTTTTCCCGGCCGCGCTGATGGCGTTCGCGCTCGGCGCAGTGATGCAAACCGCGCACGCCCAGGACGCGCTCAAGATCGCCGCTGGCCAGCGTGGCAACTGGGATACGACCATCGCCGAGGTTGGCCAGCGCGCAGGGATCTTCAAGAAGCACGGGTTGACGCTCGATATCCTGTGGACGCAGGGCGCGGGCGAGACGCTGCAAGCCATCATCTCCGGCAGCGCGGACATCGGCGTCGCAGCCGGAATCATGGGCGTGCTCTCCGCGTATTCCAAGGGCGCCCCGGTGCGCGTCATCGGCGCCGAAACCACCGGCGCATCCGATCTCTACTGGTACGTTCCCGCAAGCTCGCCGATCAAGTCGCTCAAGGACACCGAGGGCAAGACGATCGCCTACTCGACCAACGGCTCCTCGACGCACGGCATCGTGACCGCGTTCATGAAGCAATACGACCTGAAGGCCAAGCCGACGGCGACCGGCGGGCCGGCGCCGACGCTGACCCAGGTCATGTCGGGTCAGATCGATGTGGGCTGGTCGGCCCCGCCGTTCGGCCTGCAACAGCTCGACGAAGGCAAGATCCGTATCATCGCGGTCGGCAACGACGCCGCGGTGTTCAAGGGACAAACCGTGCGGCTGCTGGTCACCAACGTGCAGACGTTGCAGGACCGCAAACCCGCGATCGACCGGTTCATGAAGGCGTATCGCGAATCCATCGACTGGATGTACTCGGACGATCCCGCCGCACTCAAGACTTACGCCGACTTCGTGGGCATTCCGGTTGCGATGGCCAAGCGTACGCGCGACGACTTCTTTCCCAAGGCGGCGGTCGACCCGGATAAGATCACCGGGCTCGACACGATCGTGCAGGATGCCGTCGCGCTCAAGTTCACCGCGGCGCCTCTGACCAAGGAACAACTCGCGGAACTGATCCAAATTCCGCCGCGGCAGTAAGCGCGAGTCGCCCGAAGGCGGGCTCTTCAAGCGTGAGCGCGGACGATAAAGCGGCAATCGATCGACCTGCTGGCCCGTCCGTGGCCAGCGGCGTCGCGGCGCAACCGCAGCCGACGCATCTGCTCGAGGTCGAGCGCGTCACGAAGCGCTTTATAACGAACGAAGGCGCAATCACCGCGGTCGACGACATTTCGTTTTCCATCGCGCCCGGCGAATTCGTATCCATCATCGGGCCGTCGGGCTGCGGCAAGTCGACGCTGTTCAACATCATCGGCGGACTGATCGGCGACTACGAAGGCCGCGTGACAGTCGCCGGCGAGATTGTCTCCGGCACGCATCCGGCGATCGGCATGGTATTCCAGGAGGAATCGACGTTTCCCTGGCGTACCGTGCTCGAAAATGTCGCCTTCCCGCTCGAGGTCGCCGGCATCCCCAGGCAGAGGCGGCTGGAGCGCGCCGAACACTTCGTCTCCATGGTCGGTCTCAGCGGCTTCGGCCGCCGCTTTCCGGCGGAGCTCTCCGGCGGGATGCGTCAACGCGTCGCTCTGGCCAGGACGCTCGCTTCCGAGCCGCGGATCCTGCTGATGGACGAGCCTTTCGCGGCGCTGGACGAGCAGACGCGACTGCTGCTTGGCGACAAGGTGTTGCAGATCCAGCAGGAGCTGAAGCAGACGACGCTGCTGATCACGCACAATCTCACCGAGGCCGTGCAGCTCTCCGATCGAGTCCTGGTCATGACGTACCGGCCGGGCCGGCTGAAGCGGGTCGTCGGCATAAATCTGCCGCATCCACGCGACTCCGAAGTCGTCAGCAGCGACGCCTTCGGACACTACGTTGCCGAGATCTGGCAGGACCTGCGCGAGGAAGCGAGTCGCGGCATCCGCGATGACGAATCGCGCGTGCTCCAGGCAGGAGCGAAACGGTGACGCTCAAGGCATGGGCGAGGTCGCGTGGCGGCGCGCGGGTGCTTGGCGCCGTCACGGTCGTGGCGTTGATTGCCGGCGTCGAAGCGTTGATCCGGGCGGGGTTCATCAACCGCTTCATCGTGCCGTTGCCCTCGCAGATCCTCGCCGCGATCCCGCGCATCATCGTCGAGGAGAATGTGCTGCACCGCTTCTGGCAGACGGCTCAGGAAATCCTCTGGGCGAGCCTGCTTCTCGCCGCCGTCGGCATTTCGCTGGGCGCGCTGCTTCACCGCTTCAGGATTCTGCGGCTGGCGTGCGAAACATGGGTGGCAGCACTCGCCGCGGCACCCATCGTGCTGATGTATCCGCTGTTTCTGGTCATCTTCGGACGCAGCGCGACGACGATCGTGATGATCGGATTCGCCGCGGGGCTCGCGCCCGTGATTTTGAAGACGGTCGAAGGTCTGTCCGGGACGCGGCGAGTGCTGATCGACGTGGGCCGCAGCTTCAGGCTCTCGCCCGCGCAACAGTTCTGGAAGATCTTGTTGCCGGCCGCGCTGCCGTCGGTCTTCGTCGGTCTGAAGCTCGGGCTCATCTTCGCCATGATCAACATCGTCGGCGTCGAGTTCCTGATCAATTTCGGCGGGCTCGGGCAGCTCATCAATGAGCTTGCCGAACGCTACGACCTGCCAGGAACCTATGGAGCGATTTGCTTCGTGATCCTGGCGAGCATCGTATTTTTCGATGTCACCGAGCGACTCGAGCGATGGCTGAGACCCTCCGAGTAAGCCTCGTGGTCGCCGGCTCGAGCGCACGCCGCGTGACGCTGGTGCGCGTTGCCATCATCGTCGCCGTTCTGCTCGGATGGGAGGCGCTGGCGAGATCGGGGCTGCTGTTTCGAGACGTGGTGCCCTCCCTCACCGCGATCAGCGCGGCCGTTGCCCGTCTGCTCGCCAATCCGGACTTCTACGGCAATCTTGGCATCACAGCCGCGGAGATCGGCGTTGCCATGCTCATCGGCGGATTGAGCGGGCTGGCGACCGGTATCCTGTTGGGCGCCAACCGGTTCCTGTCACGCGCCTACGAATCCTTGATCTACTATCTCGGGCCGACACCGAAGATCATCTTCTTTCCGGTGATGATCATGTGGTTCGGCGTGGGCTCGGGATCGAAGATCGCGATGGGTGCGGTTTCCTGTTTCTTCCCAATCGCGATCAGCGCCGCGTCAGGCATGCGGCAGATCGACCGTGTCTTGATTCGCGTCGGAACGAGCTTTCGCGCGAGCGCCTGGCAGATGGTGACGAAGATCTATTTGCCCGCGATGCGGCAACCCGTCGTCAACGGCCTGCGGCTCGGCCTGGGTGTCGCGATCATCGGCACGCTGCTCGCCGAGACGAAGCTCTCGAATCGCGGCATCGGCTATCTGATCATCCAGGCGTACGCGACGTTCGACATGCCGCGGATGTACGCGCTCTTGATCGTGCTGTTCGTGCTGGCGATCGGCGCCAATGCCTTGTTAGGCCGCGGTCTGGCGCGGAACGCTTGACATGCTATGAATGGCATATGCATAATATAATATGTGGCGCATTGAGGAGCATCGTCGCGTTGACAAACAATGCGCGTCCGCGCCACTGGAGATCCTGAAACGCTACGAGAAATGGAAAGACATTGCCGTGCTCTCGGGTCCGCCCGGTTTACGGCAGATCACGGGGTTTCACGATGAGGCACTCTCCGGCGAGTGGAAGGGTTATCGCTCGTCGCGGCTTGGGCTGCAATATCGAGTCATCTACCGCGTGCTGACTGCGGACATGCTTTTTCAAGTCATCTCGGTCACTGCTCACGACTATCGGAGAACGTAAATGAATCAGTTTCGGCCAGCGAAGAAGCGTATTGAGGTCACCGTTGGAGAATCGGTACGCATAATTCGCGAGTTGCAAGGCTACAGCCAAAACCAGCTGGCACAGCTCAGCGGTATTCCCCAAGCAACGCTCTCCGCTATCGAGAACGATCGCGTGCGCCTGGGTGTCGAGCGCGCGAAGGTGCTTGCACGTGCGCTGCGCTGCCATCCGGCGGTCTTAGTCTTCCCCGGCTGGGAGCAGGCCGTTGAAACTGCGGCCTAACCTCTCCTTACTCAACCCGGGCGCCTGACCGGCGACGGTGACGCGCCGTCTGCTCGGCGCCCGATAGCTTCGTTCTTCGGCCAGCTAAGCCAGACGGAACGCCGATGACCTCATCGACCGCGACCGCAGATCTCGCGTTGCGGCTTCCCGCACACCGCGGCGCCTATTACGGCGGAGCGTGGCACGATCCCGCATCCGGCGCTTTCGCGGAAACATTGAACCCGAGCAGCGGCGAGTCGATCGGACGCGTCGCCGTCGGCGGCGCCGCCGACGTCGATGCCGCCGTCGCCGCAGCGAAGCGCGGATTCGTCGAGTGGCGCGCCGTCGCCCCGCTCGAGCGCGCAAAGATCCTGCGACGAGTAGCGCAGCTGCTCCGCGAGAACGCCGGCGAGCTGGCGCTGATCGATGCAGCCAATTGCGGCAACCCCGTGCGCGAGATGGCGAGCGATGCGATGGTCGCCGCGGCGCAGATCGACTTCTTCGCCGGACTGGTTACCGAGATGAAAGGCTCGTCGATCCCGATGGGACCCGACGTCGTCAACTTTTCGGTGCGGGAGCCCGTGGGCGTCGTGGCGCGCATCGTGCCGTTCAACCATCCGTTCATGTTCGCCGCGGGCAAGTCGGCCGCGCCGCTGGCGGCGGGCAACGCCGTCGTGATCAAGCCGCCGGATCAGGCGCCCCTCTCGGCACTGCGGCTCGCCGAGCTCGTCGATGGGCTGCTGCCGGCCGGTGTGTTCAACGTCGTTCCCGGCGATCGCGCCACCGGAGCCGCGCTGGCGTCGCACCGCGACGTTGCCATGGTGGCGATCATCGGCAGCGTCGCAGCCGGGCGAGCAGTGATGCGCGCCGCGAGCGAAACGATCAAGCCGCTGTTGCTCGAGCTGGGCGGCAAGAACGCGCTCATCGCCTATCCGGATGCGGATCCCGACGAGGTCGCAGGCGCGACGATCGGCGGTATGAATTTCACCTGGTGCGGCCAATCGTGCGGTTCGACGAGCCGCGCCTTCGTCCACGCATCGATCTACGATGCCGTGCTCGAGCGGATCCGGACGCGGATCGGCTTCTTCAAGCCGGGCCTCGCGACCGATCCGGCCACGACCATGGGCGCGATCGTGAGCCAGGCGCAGCTGATCGCGTGCTCGCTTACATCGAGGCCGCAAAGCGGGAAGGCGCGCGGCTGCTGTGCGGTGGCAAGCGACCCTCGGATCCGCGGCTCGCGGCCGGCTTCTTCGTCGAGCCGACCGTGTTTGTCGATGTGAAGCCGACGATGCGCATCGCGCGCGAGGAGATTTTCGGCCCGGTGCTGGCGGTCCTGCCGTGGTCGGACGAGTCAGCGATGCTCGATGCGGTGAACGGCGTCGAGTACGGCCTGACCTGCTCGATCTGGACCGACGATATTTCAACCGCACACCGCACCGCGATGACGGTACAGGCGGGCTATGTCTGGATCAACGAAGTTGGCAAGCATTTCCTGGGCGCGCCCTTCGGCGGTGTGAAGCAATCGGGGTTCGGCCGCGAGGAATGCCTCGAGGAGATGCTGCGCTTTACACAGGAGAAGAACATCCACGTCAAGCTCCGGCCGAGGGTTTTCCGATAGACGCGCGCGAATTGCCGCCAGACGTTATGACAAAGCGATACCTTATCGCCAAAATAGGGCAAACAAGAGTATATTTAAGATGTTGTCTACAGAAGAGCACTCCAGCATCCGCAGCCGTCGGCGAAGCGCCTGTCGATTAACTTTACACATGCTCGCTGCCCAACGGACGTCGGGCCGCTAGCCCTTTGATTGGAATAGGTTTATGTTTTTAGCATAATACTTGCTTAGATTAGCCGCTAGTCCAACGAACGCAGCAATCTCGTTTAGGCATTTTATTGGGGCTTGCCCGTCGGGCTTGCGCGAGAGGAATATCGCAGCGCTAGCCATCCGGTCGATAAGGCGGGCGTCTCACTTGCAGAATTGGCAGTTTTTCGGCGTACGCGTTTGTGCGTCGAGAAGTCGGAGCGAGAGGCCCGACGAGTTGTGCCATCTTCCATCACGGATACATGGCGCAACCCGCCGGCGACAATAAAGCTCGCGCAGTAAAGGGGACACTCCGGAGAGTCCCCGAAGCACTTCGGTCATAACCTGAATGGAGTAGTCCAATGAATGCATTGCTCATGAGCATCAAACGTTTTGTAAAGGATGAGGAAGGCGTGACGGCGATCGAGTATGGCCTGATCGCGGCGCTGATTGCGGTGGTCATCGCGGGAGCCGTTGTGATTGTCGGCACCCAACTGAATAATGTGTTCACCACGATCGGAACCTGCCTCTCAACCTCTGGTGGAACCTGTCCGTAATCGCGCCAGCGGGAGGATATTGCTTTGTTGTAGCTGAACCGCGGGGGCGCGGTCGACCGCACCCCCGCGCCCCCATTTGAGCCTACGGCCAACAGCGGATCAATCCGGCACAGGAGACAACCGCAAATGAAATGCCTGCAGCTTGCAATCTCCTTTTGCGCCGACGAATCGGGGGTTACGGCGATCGAATACGCGCTGATCGGCGCGCTGATCGCGGTCGTCATCGCCGGTGCGGTTGTCACAGTGGGTTCCAGCCTGAATAACCTGTTTACTTCCGTCGCCAATTGCTTCCCTTCGGGGGCATGTTGAGACGCATCGCAGTCATGTTGCGGGGCAGCCCATCGAGCGCATGAACGATTACATCATTGTCGAGAACGGGCTGATCGCGATCGGCGGCGGGACCTACTTTACCGAGATCCGGCTCGTCCTCGTGGTTGCCTTCGTGGCCGTTGCCGCGATCTTCGACGTCCGCACTCATCGCATTCCGAACTGGCTGGTGCTGCTGGGTGCGGTCACGTGCATCGCGGGCCAGATGATCCAGCCGTCGCTGCTCGATTTCGGGATTGCAGGCGCCTTGAAAGGAATCGCGGTCGGCTTCGCGCTGCTGCTGCCGCTTTACCTTCTTCGCGCCACGGGCGCGGGCGACGTGAAGCTGATGGCTATGGTCGGCGCGTATCTCGGACCCTGGGGTGTCGCATCTGCGGCGTTGTTGAGCTTCATCGCCGGCGGCGTGCTGGCGCTGGCGGTCGTGCTGGCCAGGGGTGCCCTCGGTCAGCTCTTCGCGAATCTCAGAACCATGCTGTTCGGCACGCTGCTCAGCGCCATGACTACCGGCAAAACGACGATAACGGCCCCCGCGACGTCGGTGGGCAAGCTTCCCTATGGCATTGCGATCGCCATCGGGACCATCGCGCACGTGGTGATGGTGCAACGAGGAATCGCGCTGCTCTAAGCGCAGCAGGCGTATCCTGTACACGGGACGCGGTCTGTTGGGGGGCAGATCGTAAAAGGGAGACGAGAGGATGGCGACGGTAACACCCGCGCACGACGCGACGGTGACGGCGTTTCGGCATGCGGAGCCCCACGTGCCGCCCGCACCACGCAGCGTCGAGGAAACGGGTCTCGCTTTCCTGTCGCTGGTCGAATTGCTGACCAAGATCCTGTTCCTGCGCGGGCAGTTGCGCCTGACCGAACTTTCGGCGCACATCAAGCTTCCTGCCAGCATTCTCGAAAAGCTGCTCGGCTTCATGCGAACCGAACGGCTTTGCGAAGTCGTGCGGCGCGGCGGCACCGACGGCGACGTCGACTATCAGCTCACCGATGCCGGCCGCAAGCGCGCAACGGGCTACCTCGCGAGAAACCAATATGCCGGCGCCGCGCCGGTGAGTCTCGAGGCGTACGCGCAGGCTGTCGCGCGGCAGTCCATCGGCAAAATGCGCGTGACCCGCCAGGACGTTATCCGCGGCTTTCAGGGCGTCGTCGTCACGCCGCACGTCCGCGATCAGTTCGGCGCCGCGATGAACTCGGGTCGCGCGATCTTCCTCCACGGACCGGCCGGTAGCGGCAAGACCTTCCTTGCGGAACACTTGCGTGGCCTGCTGCATGGCAACGTCGCGATTCCTTACGCCATCACGGTCGACGACGAAATCATCCAGGTCTTCGACCCGTTCGTGCACAAGGTCGTCGAGGCGAGTGCCCCGGTTGGGAATGCGCTCGAGCGGAAGATTCCGCGCGACGCCCGCTGGGTCGAATGCGAGCGTCCGGTCGCGATTACCGGTGGCGAGCTGACGCTGGCGATGCTCGACCTCGAATTCGACCGCAGCGCCGGCTACTATCGCGCGCCGCCGCACCTGAAAGCTAACAATGGCATCGTGATCATCGACGATTTGGGACGGCAGCTCGTTTCACCGCGCGAGCTTATGAATCGATGGATCGTGCCGCTCGATCGCCATCGCGACTACCTCACGTTCCATAGCGGCTACAAGTTCATGGTTCCCTTCGACGTAGTATTGATTTTCTCCACCAACCTGAAACCCGCCGACCTGGCCGATCCCGCCTTCATGCGCCGGCTTGGCCACAAGATCTATGTCGGCGCGCTGACCGAAGACGAATACAAGGCGATCTTTCGGCAGGTTTGCGACGAGCTCGAAATCGCGTATGTCGAAACGGTATTCGAGCACCTGCTGCACAATCACCACCAGCGGAAGCAACGGCCGCTGCTCGCCTGCTATCCGAGGGACCTGCTGGGGCAGGTTCGCGACTTCGCGCGCTACGAAGGCGCCGAAGCGCAGCTTACGATGCAAGCCATCGATCGTGCGTGGGACAACTATTTCATCGCATCGCGTCCGGAAGAGAGCGTGGCGCCGGGTCCTACCAGCGCGTCGAGTGAGCATTGAACGCAAACGACGCCAACGCATCTGCCACCGCCTTATAGAGGATTTGCACCATGAGAAACCCTAGAGCCCTGATCATGATGGTTGCCGCAGTGATCGCCGGTCTCGGTGCGGTCATCATCGGCGCCCGCTGGCTTTCCCAGCAGGCAACCAGTTCCGCCAACAAGCTGGTCGTCGCGGGGTCCGACATCGATCTCGGCAGCCGTCTCACGCCGGCAATGCTGAAGGCGGTCGAATGGCCGACGAGTTCGATGCCCAAGGGGGCATTCACAAATCCGACGGAGCTCGATTCCCGCGTGCTGCGGGTATCGGTGCTGAGCGGCGAGCCGGTTCTCGAGTCGAAGCTCGCGCCGATGGGATCGAAGGGCGGATTGTCCGCCGTCGTCGCGGAAGGCAAGCGAGCCATGACAGTACGGGTCAACGACGTGGTCGGCGTCGCGGGCTTCGCCTTGCCGGGTAATTACGTGGACATCATCGTCAACACGCAGGAAGAGGGCGCCAAGGGCGCGAACAAGGACCAGACGATTTCCAAGATCGTGCTGGAACACATCCTGGTGCTGGCGGTAGCGCAGGAGGTCGGCCGCGACGAAACCAAGCCCAAGGTCGTGAGTGCGGTCACCGTCGAGGTGACCCCGGACCAGGCGGAGAAGCTCGATCTTGCACGCAGCGTCGGGACGCTTTCGCTCATGCTGCGCAACCAGGTCGATCTCAAGATGGCGGGAACCGATGGCGCGACCAAGGCGAAGTTGCTCAATACGCCACCCGAGTCAATCGTGACGGCCCAGGCTGAACCGGCGAAGCCGCAGGTCGTGAAAAGAAAGGCCGTCACGGTTGCGACGGCGCCCCAGCCGGCCTCGCGTACCAATTGCGTGGAAGTTATCCGTGGCATCACCAGCTCGAGCCAGTGCTTCTGAAGCGGCATCAACGAACTCCCCGATCAAGAGAAATCAGCCGGCAAACCACATAACACCAAGCCAAGGGAGAGGGCATGAGAAATCCGTTTCTGGAATCGCGATCACGACACGCGATTTTGTCGGCAGCGCTGGCAGCGTGCTTTGTGCTCGGGGTACTCGGAGCGCATGCCGCGGACAAGAAGCCGGCGCCGCCAAAGAAGACGACGGCTCCACAGCAGAGCGTGCCCCAATCCGTGCCGTGCGATCGGGTAGACATGGGACCGACCATCAACGTCACGGTGGGGAAGTCGACTCTGATCAAGTTGCAGACTCCGATCACCCGCATCGTGGTGGGCAATCCGGATCAAGGCAGGACGGCGAGACCGATCGAGATCGAGACGACGCTCGAACAGGGTCGGGGCGCCGCCGCGCGGCCAGCCGCGCAAACCAACCGCCCGGGCGTCGCCGACGTGGACGTGGTGCTGCTAAGTCCGCAGGAGATCTATCTGCTTGGCAAGTCGGTGGGCTCCACCAATTTCGTACTGGTCGACCGGACCGGGCAGTGCACGGTAATGGACGTGATCGTGGGCATGGATACCGCGCCGTTGCGCGCTTCGCTGGGGCAGTTGCTCCCAGGGGAAAGGAACGTCGTCGTCAGTTCCGCGGCGGATTCGCTCGTGCTTACCGGCACCGTGCAGGACGCTGCGAAGCTCGATCGCGTGCTGGATCTCGCGAATGCCTACGTGCGGGGAGCGGGAGGTGGCGGCGGCGGACAGACTGGGGGTTCGCCGCGCGTCGTGAACCTGCTTGCCGTGGAAGCGCCACAGCAGGTGCTGCTCGAGGTCAAAGTGGCCGAAGTGTCGAAGTCGCTGGTGGACAAGCTGGGTGCGAGCCTGAAGCTGCAACGAACCAATGGCGGCTGGACGTACAGCCTCCTGGCGAATTTCTTGAGCGGCGGCGTAGGCTTGGCCGACGCGTTCAGGCGCGCGACGGGCGAGTTCATCACCGTCGACGCCGAAAAGACTGATAACTTGGTCAAGGTCCTCGCCGAGCCGAACCTGATGGCGATCAGTGGGCAGGAAGGCAGCTTCCTGGCCGGCGGCAAGGTATTCCTTCCCGTTCCGCAGTTCAGCGGCGGAGCTGTGGCTATAACCCTGCAGGAGCAGGACTTCGGCGTCGGTCTCAGATTCACGCCGACCGTGCTCGAGGGAGGGCGCATCAACCTGAGGGTGACACCTGAAGTTTCCGAGCTGTCGCCGACGGGTGTGTCGTTTCAGGCGCAGGCTAGCACTTCGCTCGTCGGCGGGACTGCGACGCAGATTCTGCCGCTGATCAATACGCGCCGGGCCTCGACAACAGTGCAGCTATACGATGGTCAGAGCTTCGCCATCGGCGGCCTCATCAAGAACAACGTCACCACCGACATCAAGGCGTTTCCCGTCCTGGGCGAAATCCCTATCCTGGGCGCGCTCTTCCGCAGCACGGGGTTCCAGAACGACAAGACCGAGCTGATCTTCGTCATCACACCGCGGCTGGTCAAGCCGCTTGTGGCGGACTACCGGCTGCCGACAGATAACTATATCGAGCCGACGAGGCTGGAGCTCTTCCTCGGCGGAAAGATGGAAGGCGACCCGGCCTTCCCGCTGCGACCCGCGCCCGCGCCGAACCCGGTCGCGCCCAAAGGCCCCAGCGGCTTCGAAGTCAAATGAAGGAGCGAACGATGATGAGCTTTGCCGGCATGTCGAAACTGCTGACCGCCGCTGCCGCGGTCCTCGTGCTCCAAGCGTGCGCGACGACGTGCGCTAGCTTCGACGAGTGCCTTGGTAAGTCACCCAGGCTGGACGCGCGCTTTGGAGACTCGGTCAACATCGCCAAAGCGCAGCAGACGCTCAACCCGGATGCTTCGAAGAATCGCAATATCGTCGCCGGCATCGACGGCAAAGCCGCTCAGGAGACGATGGTTCGCTACCGCGAGTCGTTCAAGTCGCCGCCCCCGCCGGCGAACGTGTTCACCATCGGCGTCAGCAGCGGTGGTCAATAAAGCCGAGAAACGAGGCGCGAGGTCGCCATGAGAAAAAATTTCGGAATGCGCAGCCGCCAGCGCGGCGCGGTGGCGGTGATCTTGGGGATCACGGCGATCGTCCTATTCGCGTTCATGGGGATCGGCGTCGACCTTGCCTATACCTATTCACGGAAGACCGAGTTGCAGAACGCGGCCGACGCGGCTGCGCTTTCCGGCGCAAAGAAGCTCAACCTGACCGCGGCTGGCGTGACCCTGGCGATCGCGGACGCCATCGCCACGTTCAACCAGAACCACACCAACAATTTCGTCGGGAGCACCTTTGTCATCACGGTCGCCAACCTGCGTTTAGGTTCATGCCCCAACCCGGATGATGTCCTCCCGCTGCGCATCCCGAACTGCACCTTTGTCGCCGCGAGCAGCGTCACCACCGATGCAGCGGCGGGCAACAAGTCGTTCCTGGAAGTGAAGACGCCAACCCAGACCAGAAACACGTTTTTCATGCTGGTCGCCGGCAGCCCAACCACCAGCACGCTCGGGTACGCCGTCGCTGGCCGTTTCGTGACCGACGTCACGCCGATCGGCATCTGCGGGATCGACCCGGGTCCGCCGGCGACCAAGAAGTACACCGGCACGAATGAGCTCGTGGAATTGGGTTATCGGCGTGGCGTAGCCTATGATTTGTTCGCGTTGAACCCGCTGGGACCCAACCCCAGCGACCCTTGGCTCGTCAACCCGGTGGACGTGCCTCCCGCCGCCTGTCAGCCGTCGCACTCGAGCGCGAATTTCACTCTGCCCTTCGTGTGTCAAGGCACCAGCGGTGTCGTCTCCGGCGCAACAGCGGGAGTCAGCGTCTATGGTAATACGGGGTTAAGCAACTCGGTGCTCCAGGCGGTCAATTCTCGCTTCGATATGTACAGCGCGCCCTACGGAAGCAATAAATGCGACGTGACGACAGCTCCGCCAGATTGGAACATCAAGCAATACTGCTGGAATCCGCTCAACGCCGAATGCCATACACCGCCGACAGCCGTTTCGGGAACAACGTGGATGGCGGGTGGTCAGCCCACGCAGCAGAGCGTGTCGATCAATGCCTCTCCAAAGACTCCGCAATATGCCCTGCCGCCAGCGGCCAATCCGAATCTTCAGTTCAACAAGTATGGAACACTTTGGTCGTACGGGCCGGCCTACAACGCGGACGCAGCTGCACCGCCGGGAGCGGGTACGGCGTTTACACCAGCCACCGCAAATTCGACTCTGATGTACAACACGGCCGCGGGTACGACGTTTTTCAAGAACAGCTATCCCACAACGGTAGACCCCGGATTCCCGCCCGGCACACAGCCGTCACCCTACAACCACCAGGCGAGCGGGCAGTGGTTTCAGGCTCCTGGGAATCCAGGCACTCGCAACCGGCGGGTGCTCAATCTCCTCATCATCAATTGCGCCGCCGTCTCTGGATCCGGCGGGTGCGGTAAGAATCTACCCGTGCTCGGCGTCGGAAAGTTCTTCATGCAGAAGATGGCCGACCCGACAGGGTCGAAGAAGCTCGAAGTCGAGTTCGCGGGCCTCGTTGAACCCGTCCCGACCTCCGAAATCAAGCTATACCGTTGACGCCATGGCCTCGCATCGTGAATGTCTTCCCTTCCGTGTATGTGGCGCTGTGGCTGTCGAGTTCGCAATCGTGCTGACGCTGATGCTGCTCATCACGGCGGGCATCTTCGAATTCGGGCGCGCATTCCAGTACTACGATGCTCTGGCGAAAGCGACCCGCGACGGCGCGCGGCTCATGTCTGCCGCACCCAAGGCGACGATCAACAGCGTCGCCGTCAGCAACGCGAAAAACCTCGTCGTGGCTGCGGCAAATGCGGCTAATCTCAAACCGCTGCTGACGACCGCCGATGTCGTCGTCACCTGCACGCCGGCGGCATGCGCCGACGGCACAGCACCCACCGACGTAGAGGTCAGCATTTCCGGCTACACCATCACGATCGGCGGCGTCATGCCATTCGTTTCCGGCACCACGAAATATACCGGCGTGCCGCTGGCGCCGCACACCACCATGCGCTACATGTTGAACTGAGATCGCCATGAGATGCTTAAGCGTTTCCTCGATACCCGGGTCGCAACGCGGCGCCGCCACCGTTGAATTCGCGCTGATCGCCATCGTCTTCTTCATGGTGCTTTTGGGAATCATGGAATTCGGTCGCATCATGTACATCTGGAACACCACGCAGGAAGTCACGCGTCATGCGGCGCGCGAGGCGGTGGTGCGTGACTTTTCAGCGGCGGAAATAGCTGCCATTCAGCGCGAATCGATCTTCAAGGCGGGCTCGAGCGGCACGGTCAGCTTGCCGGCCGGAGCGGAGATCACCAACGCCACCGTTCGGCTCGCCTACCTGGCCGTCGATGCGGGAGGAAACAGGGTTGCGATCACCGCCGGGAACATGCCCGCCGATCCTGCCGACAACATTTCGGCGTGCGGCGACGCCGGGAGGATGTTCACGAGCTGCATCCGATTCGTGCAAGCGTGCATCGCCGTGGACAACACCTGTGCGAGCTCGATCCCCTATCAACCGATGGTCTTGTTGCTGGCGAATCTGGGTATCAACCTCGCGATCAACATCCCTGCCTCATCGGTGGTGATGCCCGCCGAAAGCCTTGGATTCGCGCCCTGACGATCCGGATTAGCGAAGAAAGGAAGCACATCTTGAAGTTTGCAGTCATCTCACCCGACAAGGCGCAAGGCGACGAAGTCGCCGCAATGCTCGAGACCGAGAGCGGCACGAATTCGGTCACGCGGGCGGTAAGCGCCGGCCCGGAGCTCGCCATGGTCGTCAACGGCTCGACGCCCGACGTCCTGATTTGCGCGCTCTCCCCGACAGACCTTCAGGCGCTTGCGAGGCTCGGCCAGATTTCGTCGCTGCACCCCGCCATGGCCGTCATCGTGCTCTGCGAAGGGCATTCCGCCGATTTCCTGTTGCAGGCCATGCGGGTCGGTGTGCGCGAGGTTCTTCCGGCCCGGCCGTCGAAAGATGCGCTGCTGCAGGCCGTGGGCCGCCTGCGCCAGACGCGCGAGCTGCAGTCACGACATGCAGGTCAGATCCTGGCATTCATCTCCTGCAAAGGAGGCAGCGGCGCAACGTTCCTCGCGACCAATCTCGGATATGCGCTGGGCCAGGCGAACAAGCGCACCATCGTGATTGACCTGAACCTGCAGTTCGGCGATGCGTCGTTGTTCGTCTCCGGAGACAAGCCGGCGATGAACCTCGGCGATATCGCGCGGCAGATTCACCGCCTGGACGCGTCTTTGCTCGCCTCCAGCCTGCTGAACGTCGGGCCGAACTGCGGCGTGCTCGCCGCGCCCGAGGACCCGACGCATTCCATCGACGTGCATCCCGACCACATCGACACCATCCTGCGGCTTGCCCGGCAGCAATACGACTTCGTCGTCCTGGATGTAGGCCGTTCACTGGAGGCAGTTAGCGTCAAGGCGCTGGACATGGCCGACGTCATCTTTCCGGTGTTGCAGCTCACCCTGCCCTTTATCCGCGACGGCAAGCGTCTGCTCAATCTGTTCCGCAACCTTGATTACCCACGCGACAAGATCAAGCTCATCCTGAACCGGCACGAAAAAAAGACGACCGACATCCGGCTCGAGGATCTCGAGCAAACCATGGGGATGAAGGTCTTTCGGGCAATTCCCAACAGTTATGACGCGGCTGCGGCGTCGGTGAACCAGGGCGTACCCATCATCAAGCTGAGTCGCAACAACCCGGTAAGCAAGGGCCTGCTCGATCTGGCTGTCGACCTTACGCGGGATGAACGTAAACGGGACGAGGGTTGGGTGTCCCGCGTCTTCGGGCGCACTTGAGAAACTCGAACCAGGAAATTGTCTGCGAAGCACACGGGAGCAGGACATGTCACTGAGAGACCGGCTGGACACCATCAGAAACGAGCCCCTTAGCGTCGCGGTTGCGGCCAAGGGAACGATGGGAATCGACAAGAAGCAGTATGCCGAGCTCAAGACTCACATCCACCAGACGCTTCTGGATCAGATCAACCTGGAGGCGATGGAGGATCTTCCTCCGCAGCGTCTGAAGGACGAGCTCAGGAACCTGGTCGAGCAACTGCTGGAAGGCGAAAACGTCGTCGTCAACGACATCGAGCGGCGCAACCTGGTCCGGGACATCCAGTACGAAATGCTGGGACTCGGGCCGCTCGAGCCGTTGATGGTCGATACAACGATCTCCGATATCCTGGTCAACAGCTCCAAGCAGGTCTACGTCGAGCGTCGCGGCAAGCTGGAGCTGACCGACGTCGTGTTCAACGATGACGCGCACCTGATGAAGATCATCGACAAGATCGTATCCCGCGTGGGACGCCGGGTGGACGAGTCGAGTCCGATGGTGGACGCGCGCCTGCCGGATGGCTCGCGGGTCAACGCCATCATCCCTCCGTTGGCGATCGACGGCCCCATGATGTCGATCCGCCGTTTTGCCGCCGTTCCTTACACGATGGCCGACGTACTCGGCTTCAAGACGCTGACGCCCGAAATGGCGGAGATACTGCAAGGCCTGGTCAAGGCCAAGATAAACCTTCTCATCTCGGGCGGCACGGGCAGCGGCAAGACCACGATGCTCAATATCCTGTCCGCGAGCATTCCGCACGACGAGCGGATCATCACTATCGAGGATGCGGCGGAGCTGCAACTGCAGCAGCCGCACGTCATCCGCTTGGAGACGCGGCCGGCCAATATCGAAGGCAAAGGCGACGTCAGTCAGCGCGCGCTGGTGCGCAACAGCCTGCGTATGCGGCCGGACCGCATCGTCCTCGGCGAAGTGCGTGGCGCGGAGGCTGTCGATATGATGCAGGCGATGAACACCGGACACGAAGGCTCGATGGCGACGATCCACGCCAACAGCCCGCGCGACGCGCTGTCCCGCCTGGAAAACATGATCGGTCTGTCCGGCATGAATCTGCCGGCCAAAGTCATGCGGCACCAGATCAGCGCCGCTCTG
>Ga0207646_10000869_pt1 | contig 39043 bp, 37 predicted proteins | sample KBSK5502metaG_FD_184343 | JGI IMG/M metagenome (GOLD analysis project Ga0207646, IMG submission 184343) | Corn, switchgrass and miscanthus rhizosphere microbial communities from Kellogg Biological Station, Michigan, USA - KBS K5-50-2 metaG... | ecosystem: Host-associated > Plants > Roots >... | reverse complement strand
ACGAGAGCGCGGCCGTCACGATTCCGATCGGAACGTTGACGAAGAAGATCCAGTGCCAGCTGACGGCCTGGGTGATGAGCCCGCCCGCGAGGAGTCCGATCGCGGCTCCGGCGGAGGCGATGAAGCTAAATATGCCGAAGGCCTTCGCCAGCTCATCCGGTTTGGGGAAGAGCGACACGATCATGGCCAGGATCACCGCCGAGCTGACGGCGCCGCCGATGCCTTGCACGAAGCGGGCGCCGATCAGCATCGGCTGGCTGAAGGACAGCCCGCACAAGACCGAGGCACCGATGAAGATGGCCAGGCCGATGAGGTAGACGCGCTTGCGGCCGAAGAGGTCGCCCAGGCGACCGGCGAGCAGCAAGAACCCGCCGAAGGCGATCAGGTAGGCGTTGATCACCCATGCGAGCCCGGATTGCGAAAATCTCAGGTCGCGCTGAATGGAAGGAAGCGCGACGTTCACGATCGTCATGTCGACGACGATCAGGAGAAAGCCGGTGCACAGGATGCTCAGCGACAGCCAGCGGTTGTTTTTCATGCTGGTTTAGACGACGCTCGTGGTGAAACTCATCGGTGTCGCTGGCTACAACCGATTACTTTCCGGGCCCGATTCCGTCTAAGTCATTGATGAGGAGCGTCTGCCTCGATTGCGGGCAGTGCAAGGCACCTACGGCCGGCACAATCGATCAGATCGCCCGCCTCCACCTCGCAGCGCTCAGGTGCGGCTGCGAGCTCGAATTGAGGAACGCCGACCCCAGCCTGCTGGAGCTGATCGGCTTCGTAGGTCTGGGTGAGGTGCTACGGGTCGAGTCGAGGCGGCAGGCCGAAGAGCGGGAACAGCCTGGCCGTGTCGAGGAAGAAGGTGAACTCGCCGATCCGCCCATCCTCTAGCTCGAGCACCTGCAAAGCCCACGGCTCATGGCCCCCCTGCGGGCTCGGCTTGTACTGCCCGTAGGCCGGCGAGCCGTTGGCGCTGACGGTGGGAATCACGCGCGAGCCACGACAGCCATTTCCCGGTCCCACCCACCACGCCAGGATGTCGTCGCGACCGGAAAGCCACATGTCATAGGGCGGCATGGACTGGGTCGCGTCCTCGCGGATGAGCGAGGTCAGGGCGGCCATGTCGTAGCGTTCGAACGCGGCCACGTACCTGTCGAGCATCGCGCGGTCGGCCTCGCTCAATTTCGGCAGCGGATCGGCGGTGGTGACGTGGCTCTGGGCCATCGTGGCCCTCGCCCTCTGGAGGGCGCTGTTGACCGATGTCACCGAGGTGGTGAGCAGCTCCGCCACCTCTGAGGCTTCCCAGCGGAGGACTTCGCGCAGAATCAGCACGGCTCTTTGGCGCGCGGGAAGCTGCTGCAGGGCGGCCACGAACGCGAGGCGGATCGACTCGCGTTCGACAGCAAGGTCCGCCGGGTCTTTCTCCGGCGCGATCAGGTTCTCGGGGATCGGCTCGATCCACTCTCTCGCGGACCTTGCGTTCAGGTTTGACTCGATGGGCTCGACCGCCGGCCCGAGATCCATTGGTCGGGCGCGGCGCTGCCGGCCTTTCAGCATGTCAAGGCAGACGTTAGTCGCGATCCGGTAAAGCCAGGAGCGCACCGCCGAGCGTCCCTCGAACCGGTCTCGGCTGCGCCACGCTCGGACGAACGCGTCCTGGACGGCGTCCTCGGCGTCAAATGGCGAGCCAAGCATCCGGTAGCAGTAGGCGGTCAGCTCTACGCGATGTTGCTCCAGCTCACCAAAGGCAGGCGCGATCGAGATGGTGGATTCGGCCATGGCTTGGATTTTAGATGGCGACTACTTATCGACGCTCAGCCCGCGATTCGGCCGTCCTCCAGGTGAATCATCTTGTCCGCATATTCGCCCGCGGCTTCGTCGTGCGTGGCTACAACCACGGTCGTGCCGCTATCTGCCACATCTCTGATGAACCTCATCGTTGTCCGCGCGGTTTCGGTGTCCAGCTGCGATGTCGGCTCGTCTGCCAGCAGCAGCATGGGTGCCTTGACGACCGCACGAGCGAGCGCGACCCGCTGCTGCTCGCCCCCCGACAGCTCATGAGCCCGGTGGCCCGCGCGGTTGCCGAGGTCTACCCAGTCGAGAGCGCGCTGGGCACGGCGGTTCGCCTCGTCGCCAAATACCCCGGTCATGTTGACGGCGAGGGCGACGTTCTCTTCAGCGGTGAGGTTCGGCAGCAAGCCCGCGGCCTGGAAGACCCAGCCGATCGAGGTGCGGACGAATGCCCGCCTGCCGGCCGCGTTCAAGATGTCGAGCCGGCGGCCAAAAATCGCCACCTCGCCTTGGTGTTCGGCATCGAGTCCACCAAGAATCGCCATCAAGGTGGTCTTGCCGGAGCCTGAGCGACCGGCGATCACCTGGAGCTCACCCGGTGCGGCGTCGATGTCGACGCCGGCGAGAATCACCCGCGGATTGCCACCGGCTCGTACGCTCTTGGCCAGTCCGCGGGCGCGGATCGCGGGCTCACTCATCGGGCTGCTCCTGATCGCCACGCCGCAGCCGGATCTCGTCACCTTCGAGATGCGCGCGAATCAGCCCACGTGCGCCAAGCCGCTCCACGTAGGCGCGAGGCAATTGAATGCGGCCCGCGCGATCCATGATCAACAGCTCGTCCGCGACCACCTCGCCCGCCTGCTCGAGCCAGCGAGTCTCGGTGCTGGTGCGCCCGTCACGAATCTGGATCACGCGGTCGGCATGCCGTTCGACGCTGGCGTCGTGAGTGACGATGACAGCGGCTGACCCCGACTCGCGGAGCAGCTGCCGAAGGTCACGGAGGACGTGGTCCGCGGTGGCGCGGTCGAGCTCCGCCGTTGGTTCGTCGGCCAGCAGCACCTGCGGCTGATTGGCCATGGCCACCGCGACCGCCAGTCTCTCGGCCTCTCCGCCGGACAACTCGCCCGGGTGGCTCGCAGCCAGCTCGTCGATACCCATGGTCTCCAGAAGAAAAGCCGCTCGCTCGCGCGACTCTGCGACTGGCCGGGGGGTCATCGGCAGCAAGACGTTTTCCAGGGCATTGAGATCGGGGGCCAGGTTGGCCTGCGAGTGCTGGACCACATACCCCACCACCTCTTGGCGGAATCGGTCCCTTTCCCGCTCGGTCATCCGTGTGAGGTCGTGACCGCCCACCAGGGCACGCCCGGCCGTTGGCTCTTCGACAGCTGCGATCACGTTCATCAACGTCGTTTTGCCGCTCCCGCTGCGGCCCACGATCGCTACGACTTCTCCAGGCTCGACACGAAGATCAAGGCCCTGGAGGGCAACCACTTCGAGCTGCGTGGTGCGATAGATATGGACGAGTCCCTCGCATTCGACGATCGGCTCGCTCATCCCAGACGCCTCAACTCTTCAACGGTATCAATGGCGGTGCCGGCGCGACGAATGGCCCAGGCCAGGACTCCCGCGACCGCCAGCACCAAGACGGCGCCAAGGCCGAGAACCTGCCACTCGGCGTGCAGAATCGTGGGTGGAATCAGATCCGAAACCGAGCTGCCCAGCTGCAGCGACGGCAGCACCCACAAGCTGAGCGTCGCCGCGAGGACGCCGCCAACAGCGAGGGCGAAGACGACGACGATCATCTGCTCGATCGCCAGCCCGGTTCGAACCACGCTGGGCTCCAAACCGTTGGCATCCAGGATGGCGTGCTCGGACAGCCGCCTACGGGTGACCATGAGGAAGTGCACCGTAAAGGCCAGCGACGCAAGCGCCGATGCCGTCACGACGCCGATGGCCAGGTTGGTCCGCAGCTCCAGAAAGAGCGGATCCGCCAGCGCCCCCAACTGCTCGGCGGCCAGATCCTGCACATAGGCTACGTATGGGTCGCGCCGGAGCGCCGCGACCACGGCGCTATGGTCGCCGTTCACGTTCAGCCAGAGCTCATTGGGCGCGACAGCGAAACTCTGACTGCCGATCCCGGCCAGGGCCTGGTCAAGCGGCATGACCATGAAGTCGTCGGAGCCGGGGTACAGCGTCGGAACATAATCCAGCGCTCCGACGACCGTGACGCGAAAGCCCTGGGTGCCGGCGTTGAATGCGTAGAAGCGGGCGTCGAAGCCGTTCTTGATCCCGAGCCTGGACATGGTGGCAGCAGACATTAAGGCTGGGATGGCTCCGTCGGACTGGTGCTTGGCCAAGCGTGCCAGCGCCGGACCCAGCTCGGGGGTGGTAAGCCCCGGACGTGTCCAGGCGATGGTTGGGAAGCCGACCGGGTCAACTCCGAGCGCTGTGAGGCCTTCAGCACTGTTCGCCAGGTACACGGTCTGGCGAAACACCGGCGTCGCCGAAGCCACATGTCCAATCTTTTGCAGGTCAATGGCCATGGCGTCACGAGGCGCCCGCTCGAGGTACCTGACCAAGATCTCGGCTCCGTTTCCGTACGCAGTCCGATCAACTATGTTCTGGCGCTCGGTCGCCGAATAGACACCTGCAAACGCTCCCAGGGCGACTGTCAGCGCGAGCAGCAAGGCGAGACCGGCGTGTTCAGTCGGTTGACGGCGCATTCTCAACCAGCTGAGGCGGGCCGCCAAGCTTTTTGGGGCGATGTCGCAGGCGCGAGCAAAGAGAGGCAGCAAGCGCAGGCCGACCAACCCGAGCAGAGCCATGGCCGCGACTGGAAGCACGAGGCCGACCAGGTCTTCACCGGGCGAGGCCGTGCGGACGGCCACCTGTGAGCGGAGCTGGGCCTCGGCAAGGAGTGGAATCGCGAGCGCCGCCAGCGCCACGTCCAGGTTCCGCCATCGCCACCAGGCCACCGAGGAGGGCCGCGCAATCGCTCTGCGCATTTCCAGCACGTCCCGACGGCTGAACCGGATCGTCAACGCGACCTCGACAGTGAGCACGAGCGCCAGTCCGACCGCGATTCCAAGCACCAGGTCGTTGCCAAGGCCAGCGGCCAGCGATGCCGCCAACCCGGTTTCGATCCTCAGGAGAAGCCACCCGCCGGCGAGCCCTAACGCCAGCGCCACCAGCATCGCCGGTACGACCAGGATGCACAGCTGGAGCAGCAAGAATCCCGCCAGCCGCTCGCGGCGCCAGCCTCGTGTCCTCCAGAGCAACGACTGCTGGAGCTGGGCGTCGAGGTAGTTTTGACTGAGCAGCGCCAGTGCGTAGACCACGACCAACAGAAGGCCGGCTCCGACCAGCTGGATTGGGAAACGGTTGGCTCGGCTCCGTTCCAGATACGTCTGGACGGTGTGGTCGAGCGAGGTGATCAGGGTGTCCGCCCGCTGGATCTCGACGGCTCCCCTCAGCTGCCTCAACCCATCGACCAGCGCGGGAGCTTCGCTGAAAGTGAAGCGTTTGGGGTCGGGTTGGTAGGCGCGTCCAGCGGCGGACCTCACATCACCGCGGGCGGCCTGGTTGGCGACGCCAAGGAACTGGTAGTAGTCCGCGGCTGACAGCGTCATGTCGGTATTGGTCGGACCGGACTGCCAGTACAGTTCGCTGGGCTTGTTCGGCCGCCAGATTCCAGCCAGCCTCACGCACCAGGACCGATCCGCGGCGGTGGTCGATGTGCCAACGCAGGCAATATCGTCGAGGTTCAAGCCGGTCAGCGACGCGCCCGCCTGTGACAGGGCGATTGCGATCGGACTCTGCAGCCCGTTGCCGTCGGGCCAGACGCCTTTGATCAGCGTTGCATGCGTCTGTAGGTCTGGGTAGGAAGCTGCAGTCAAGGTGCTATCGCCGGGCTCTTTTGTCAGTCGGCGGCCATTCAGCGTGTTGATCCAGAAGGAGCCGGCTCGGACGTACATGGTCGACAGCTCCAGGTCACCGTGAAGGTCTTCCTCGACAAGCTGAGCTGTACGTTGCTGGAAGCCCGCAGAGGCGGCCGGATTCGCATTGCCGGGCTCTTCGATGATCACGACCGAGCTCGGGCCGCCCGCTGCGAGGAGAGACTGATAGCCGGACTGCTGTGCGCCATCTCTGACCAGACGCAGGCTCAGCGGGACGGCCAGGGCTAAGGCCATCGCTATGCATTGAGCGAGAGCCAGGGCCCGGTGCCGCGCGAGCGCCCGAAGTGCGAGCGTCCACAGTGATATCGGCCATCGGCCACCCTCAAGGATCCGAGATCGCCGAGCGATCGACGGCGGTGAAGCAGGCGTCGGGAGCTCCATCGCGCTTATTAAGCGCTGCGTTCGGCCCGCTCCGCTGGCCCTACGCCGAGGCGCCCTGCAGCTGCCTAAGGATCGCGGTCTGCGCCTCGTTGATCGCATGGACCTCGACGGTCAGCTGGTGGACGGCGGTCAGAGTTTCGTGGTCGGCCTCTGCGCGCGCATCGTTGGCGGCTTGAATCACGTTCTGGCCGACGATGATGATGGGCAGCAGAACGAGCTGGAAAAAGGTCTGGGCGATCCAGGACACGATGATGATCACGTTGCCGGACTGGATCGCGGCAGGCAACGAGATGAGGGCGATCGCGGCGAATAGGTACGCGATCCACATCGTGCCCACGGTCTTGGTGATCTTCACGGCCAGATAAGTGTTGAACCGACCGATTGGGCCCGAGCCGTGGACCTGCTCGTGGACGTGGCGGCTTAGAACCAGGCGGGGTACGTGGAGCTGCGACTTGCTGCCCTGGGGACTGCTCATGGATCCTCCTTATTGATCGTGATGGCGTCGTTTGTCAGGAATAGCTCTTGCCGCCACGGCGGTTGAAGTTAGCGGATATGCGCGTAGCAATTCTCGGCACTGGAAAGATGGGCGGGGCGATGGCTCGACGCCTCAAGGCCACGGGCCACGAGCTGACGTTGTGGAACCGGACCCGTTCTCGCGCGGAGGCGTTGGGCGCGGGCGAGGTGGCGGCAACTCCCGCGGAAGCGGCTTTGCATGCCGATGTGGTGATCTCGATCCTGACCGACGCGAATGCGGTGCGGGCGGCTTATCTCGGCGCTGACGGCGCCGCGAAGGTGGCGACACGCCAGGTGTTCGTGGAGATGAGCACAGCGGGTCCTGACATCGCCAAGGAGCTCGCACCCTTGATCGAGAAGGCCGGAGCGAAGTTCGTCGAAGCACCGGTGCTCGGCAGCGTTGGCGCCGTCGAGGCCGGCACGCTCGTCATTTTCGCCGCCGGGCGCGAGTCCGCGATCCAGGCCGCCCGTGCAGTGCTCGAGGACCTCGGCGAGGTTCGCCGGGTCGGGGACATCGGCAGCGCCGCTTCCTTGAAGCTTGTCGCCAACAGCATGCTGGCCGGCGTGAGCGCGCTCGCGGCCGAGCTGCAGGCCGCCGGCACCGGGGCCGGGCTGAATCGCGAGGACGTCTTCTGGGTGCTCAGCCGCATTGCCCCCGTTTTGAACGCACGCAAGGCCGGGTTCGTCGAGCACCGCTACGAACCGGCCAACTTCGCGCTGCGCGACGCCCTGAAGGACGTCCGCCTGGCGCTTGACCTCTACGAGAGGGCCGGCGCGACGACCCCGATCACGAAGACGACCAAGGAGCTCTACGAACGCGCCGCCAAGACGGCGGGTGACCTCGACCTGTCCGCTATTGCGACGCTTTACGAGCGCAAGCCCGCCACCGCGAGGTAAGAGCGGACCCGTTCTGATTGGTGGGCCGGGAGGGATTTGAACCCCCACAGCTTTCGCGGGTGGTTTACAGCCACTTGAGCTCGCCAATGCCCAGCCGACCCACTAGGGAGCAGTAATCGTACGCAATCTCGTCGAGGGCTTTTCCGCGGCACCCTGCCCATAGAATGGCGCCGTGTCGCGAGGCTACGCGCGCTACGTCCTTGCGGTCATGGTCGGCATCAACTTCCTGAACTACCTTGATCGCTGGGTCGCCTCCGCCGCGGCGCCTCTGATCCAGAAAGAGTTCCATATCGACGACGCCCAGATCGGGCTCCTCGGGACCGCGTTTCTCCTCGTGTATGCGGTCGCCGCCCTTCCCTTCGGCTACTGGGGCGATCGCGGAGTACGCCGCACGGTAATCGGCGTCGGGGTCACGATCTGGAGCCTCGCGACGCTGATCTCCGGACTGGCCGGCAACTACGTCCAGCTGTTCCTGAGCCGCAGCGCCGTCGGCATCGGTGAAGCCAGCTACTACCCAGCCGGAACGTCGCTTGTCTCCGACTACTTTCCGAAGGCGCAGCGCGGACGCGCCATGTCGATCTGGGGAGCCGGCAGCGCGGTCGGCATCGCGGTCGGGTTCGCGGGCGGTGGGTTCGTGGCCGACCATTTCGGCTGGCGCAGCGCCTTCTACTTCGCCGCCGTGCCCGGGCTCGTGTTCGCGTTCCTCGCCTTCAGCTTGCGCGAGCCGCTGCGCGGGAGCATGGAGAAACTCGGACCGACTCTAAAGCGGACGAGCGACGCCACCGCCCGTACCTTCATCAACCTCATGCGGATTCCCACCCTGCGCGCCTCGATTCTCGCGCAGACCGTGCTCTATTTCGTCCTGGCCTCGAACGCATTCTGGCTGCCGACCCTGCTCCATCGGCGCTTCGACTTGTCGCTCAGCGCGGCCGGCCTGCTCGCGGGCGTCGTCCTGGTGGTTGGCGGCCTCATCGGCACGCTGGCGGGAGGATGGATCGCCGACCGCCGCGCCAAAACCAGGCCCGCCGCGCATCTCGAAGTTGGCATCGCCGGCTTCCTCATCGGCGCCGTCTTCATCATCATCGCGCTGGTCGCGCCCCTGAACGTCGGGCCGGTCCCGGTTTTCGTCCCCGCTTTCCTGGTCACGGTCATCGCCCTCTACCTCCATGCCGGCCCGTTCACCGCGGTGTCGCAGAACGTTGTCTCACCCGCCCTGCGCGCGAGCTGCGTGACCCTGCTGCTATTTGTCTCACACGTGTTCGGCGACTCGCACTCGACATTCGACGTTGGATGGATTTCGGATCACATCCACAGCCTTCAGCTGGCCCTGTTGATCACGTCTCCAACGCTGCTGATCGTGGCCGCGATCATTGCGGCGACAGGCTTGCGCGCGGTCAAGCACGACACGGAGACGATGGAAGCTGAGTGGGCTACCCGGGCTGCGGAGCCGGCGACCGCTCTTAGTAGATGAACCCCACCAGGGCGGAGCCGAGCTGGCCGGGCCTGATCGTGCGCTGGTCGATCACGTAGAAGGCGACCCAGTTCATCTCGGACACCGTCCATGACCCGTCCGGATACACCGCTTCGACGTAGGCCACATGGCCCGCCCAGCTCTCCCAGGTGACCATGATCGAGCCCACCCGCGGGGTCGGGCCGACCGCGAATCCCTTGGCGGCGGCGTTCTGGTACCAGTAACCGGCGTCGCCGGTCCACGAGATAAGGCGCTTGGTCGCGACGTAGTACGTGCACCAGCCGCCAGGGAAGTTGTTCTGGGGCGGTCCCGTGTACGGGCCAAGGCAGCAATTGAGCACCTTGACGGAGTAGGAGCCGTGCGTGCCGGTGCGCATGAGCTGCTGCCACAGCGCCGGCGGCGGCGGGAAGGCGCCGCCCACGCCGTTCGGGACTACAAGCAGGGACCCGGCCGTCAGGTGGGGGGTGCGGAGCCGGTTGAAGTCATAGATGGTCTGGGAGTCAACCCCGTACGTGCTGGCGATGCTGTCGATGGTGTCGCCCGCCTTGACGGTGACGACAACGCCCGGTATCGGCGGGATCACGATCTGGTCGCCCGTGGAGATGGCGTCGTTCGAGAACAGGTTCGAGTTCGACCAGCGGATCTGGGACACGGTCACGCTGTATCTGGTGGCGATCGAGTCCAGGGTGTCGCCGGCCTGCACGGTGTAGGTGAATGGCTGGTGGCTCATCGGCGCCGAGCTCGGGATGGAGACCGGCTTGATGATCGTGCTGTACCGGCCGAGTGAGATGTCTCCGGCGGTCCCGCCCTCGCTTTCCACGGTCGCCTCGGCGTTGAGGGTGCCGAGTCTGGAGGTCAAATAAGCCGGGACGTGCCGATCCATCGACGCGTATGACGAAATTCCAACAGCTATCGCAAGTACGACAGCATGGGTCAGGTATCGATGGACTCGCAAATGTCTACCCCTAAACGTTGCGACCGTCAGTGAACCAGCCGGTTGGCCGGACCCCAGTGAACGGGGGCCACCGTAACAGACCCCCACCAAGGTCGTCAACCCGCCAGGCCGACACCATCGGTCGCTCGAACGAAAGTTCGCGGCTGCCTGTTGATCTCAGCTCCAACGTGGAGCCCGAGCGCTTCCTAGCGCGCTGGCGAACGAAAGTTCGCAGGGCCAGAAGGGACCCTCTCCGCTTCGAGTTCATGCCAAGGCGCAGCCTCACGGGCGGTACAACGCTGGAGGGGAGCACAAGCTTGCTGACCCCGAGAGCTCTGGTTACGGCCCTCCCCGCACGTAAATCGTCTGGCCCGAGACGAAGCTGGACTCGTCGCTGCACAGGAAGGCGATGACGCTCGCGATGTCCTCGGGCTGGCCGACGCGGCGCAACGGTATCTGCGAGGCTGCGCCCAGCTTGAACGTCTCGTAGTCCATGCCCATGCGTTCGGCAGTGGCGCGCGTCATGCGCGTCTCCACGAACCCTGGGGCGACCGTGTTGACGTTGACGTTGAACGGTCCCAGCTCGATCGCCAACGTGCGTGCCATGCCCTGCAGGCCGGCTTTCGCTGCCGAGTAGTTGGCCTGTCCCCGGTTGCCGAGCGCCGACGTCGACGAGAGAAACACCATCTTTCCGTACTTCTGCTCGACCATCTGCTTCTGCGCCGCCCGGGCGCAGAGGAACGTGCCTTTGAGATGCGTATCGATGACCGCGTCCCAATCCTCGTCGGTCATCTTGAAGATCAGGTTGTCGCGAATGATGCCGGCGCACGTGACCAGGATGTCGAGCCGGCCGAGCTCCGCAACCGTTCGCTCCACCATCGCCTCGACTGACCCCCGATCGCTCACGTCGCACGCGACGCCGAGGCCACCGATCGTACCCGCGACCTCGCGAGCCGGCGCCTCGTCGAGATCCGACACCGCCACTCGAGCGCCCTCGGCCGCCAGCATCCGCGCGGTGGCGGCGCCGATCCCGCGCCCGCCGCCGGTGACGAGCGCAACCCGATCCTTGAACTTCATTCGGTCTCCGTGTCGAGGGCGGTACCGCCGTCCTTGCGCGGATCGGAGGCGCCGTGCAGGAATCCATCTTTCTCGCCGGCGATCACCTGTGGCCTCGCAAAGTACGAGTCGTAGCTGAGCGTCCGCCGGTTGACCGCGTACCCGCTCTGCTCAAGGCCCCGGCTCACGGCCGCCGGAATACGGCCCTCGAGCTGCACCACGTCTCCCTGGAAATCGATTCGCGGCGCGCTCACCGCCTCGACGGGCGTCATCTTGTGATCCAGGACGTTGACCAGGACCTGCAGGATCGCGGTCACGATCTTGGTTCCACCCGGCGCCCCGATGCACACGCGCAGGCGATCACCGTCGAATACAAGTGTCGGCGTCATGCTCGTTGCGCGCGTCTTGCCTGGGCGCACCGAGTTGGCGTTGCCTGGACGCGGGTCGAAGCAGTTCATGTAGTCGTTGTAGCCAAAGCCCAGGCCCGGGGTGACGACGCCGCTCGCGGAACCGAGCGTGTGGGTCAAGGAGACCGCGTTGCCGAAGTCGTCGACGACACAGACGTGCGTGGTGTCGGGACGATCGTGCACGACCCCCGCGCCGACAGCCCCGCCCGCCTCCACGGCCGCCACCTGGCGCGCTTTGGCCGCGTAGTCCTTGTCAGCGAGCGCGCCGGTGGGCACGTCGACGAAGCGTGGGTCGGCGACGTGGAGCTCGCGGTCGGCCACCGCCCACGCCATCGCCTCGACCAGCAACCGCGCCGACTCGGTGCTCGGCCATCCATGCGCGCCCACGTCATAGCCCTCGAGGAAGTTGAGCATCTGGATCAACGTGATGCCGGCGGCCGGCGGTCCCGCAGCCACGACAGCGAGACCTCGGTAGGTGCCGCGCAGCGGCTCGGTCACGTTGACCCGATAGCTCGCCAGGTCTTCGCGCGTGATGAACCCGCCATGGGCCTCGAAGTCCGAGACGATCCGATCGGCGATGTCACCTTTATAGAAGACGTCTGGCCCCTCGTCCGCCAGCCGTTCCAGGGTGCGGGCGAGGTCAGCCTGCACGAATAGTTCGCCAATATCGAATAGTTCGCCGTTTCGCATATAAATCGCCTTCGCCGCCGCCGTGGCCTGGATGCGCTCACGGTTGGGCACCACGTCGGGCCCGTAATCCGTCGTCCAGTAGCCGTGCATGTACCCGGTGACCGGAAAGCCGTCGCGGGCGAGCGGGATGGCCGGCTCGATCGCCTGCGCCCAGGTGATGGTCCCAAACCGAGTCAGCGCCTCGTGCAGGCCGGCCACAGTGCCGGGAACCGCAACCGACTGGTGGCCGACGTCGTTCACCCGACCCTCCAGCACGTAGCCGTAGCGGTCCGCGGCCTGACGGATGTAGAGGCGCTCCCACTGGTCTTCTCGCGAGCGTGCGCCCGCGGTCGCGTAGAACTCGAGCAGCACATCGCCGTGCTTGGGGCTGTGCACGAGCATCACGCCGCAGCCCCCGATTCCGCACATCTGAGGGTCGATCACGCCCTGCACGAAGGCGCAGGTGACCGCCGCGTCGACCGCGTTGCCGCCGCGCCGCATCACCTCGAGGCCGATCTCGGCCGCGGCCGGCTGCGGGCAGACGATGATCGCCACACGAAAAGAGTAAGGGCGGCGACATAACTCGGCACTGGCGCCGATCTTGCGAGCTCGCGGAGAGCTGCCTTAAGACCTGAACTCGCCGATGGTTAAAACGCCAGCGTTTTGCAAGACACGTCGTGCGCCCCCGTTTTAAGTGATAGGTGAACGAGCTCCCGTGCGGAGGTGCTCGACACCACGAGAGCGAGGGGAAAGTCGAATGCCATCAGGCGCTCGGACGGCGCGGCGGCAGATGCGCGGGCAATCGCTGGTCGAAACCGCGATCACCCTGCCCGTGATCCTCCTGCTCGCGTTGGGCGTGACCGACATCGGGCGCGCCTTCTACTACCGCGAAGCGGTGGGCAACTCCGTGCGGCAGGCGCTGCGGGTGGCGGTGTCGCCGGACCAGCACGCGACTGCCGACAGCGTCTGCTCCGCCACCGGTAGCGGACCGCTGGCGGTCACAGTGAGCTCGCCCATACCGCCATCCGGCGGCCCAATCGTGACGATTGCCAACCAAGCCGCCCTGGAGAGCTCGAACAATGGCACCCCGGCGGGCTCGGTGATCGCCGGCTCGACCCTGACGATCACTTTCCACTGCCTCGACGGCGCGGCGATCACCAACGCCACCGCCAACGGCAACGGACCCCAAGACCCGGGGTCCGATTCGGTGACGGCAAGCCTCACCAACACCCTGAAGATCATCACGCCGTTGCTCTGGCCGGTTGTGGGTTCCCAGATCCCCATCACGGTCAGCTCCTTCCAGCGGAGCGAGTACTGATGAACATGAAGAAGGGCCAGGCCCTGGTCGAGTTCGCGCTGGTCTTCCCCATCCTGTTCTTCCTCCTGGCCCTGACCGTCGACCTGTTCCGGGTCGACTGGGCGACGACCACCGTGGCCGAAGCAGCGCGCCAGGGCGCGCGGCAGGCCGTGCCCAACGCCGACCCTTCCGATAACCCATTCGGCACCCCGGGCGGTGCGTGCTCGGGCACGACCCAGGTGAACACAGCCAACGGCAGCGGCTGCCTCACGAGCGCGCGTGTGTACCAGACGGTGGTCGGCGTGCTTGGCGGGTTCAGCGCCGGCGCCAACACGATGGAAGCGTCGCCGTCGAACTGCCCGAACCCCGCGGTCGGCCATGCCTCCATCTGCATCTATCCCAACGAGCAGGGCGGGGCTGGGATCTACGCCAGCTGCGCCGCCGCACGCAGCGCCCTCGGCCGCGATCCCGCGCCGGGCGAGCTCGGAGCCCGCGCGCCCGAATATGCCAACCCGCAGTACAAAGGCTGCTTCCCCATCGTCGTGACGGTCATCTATCGCTACGACACGCTCGCCCCGTTCCTCGGCGGCGCCGTGCCCAACCTCCTGAGGATCGCCTCTTCCACCCAGATGGTGGCGGAGTACTGAGGCGCTGATGAAGAAATGAACGAACGAAGGCGCAGGTCCCAAAGCGGCCAGGCGATCGTGATCGTCGCCGCGATGATCATCGCCCTGACCATCCTCGGCACCATGGTGTTCGACGTCGGCTTGTCGATGTCCGACCGGCGCAACCTGCAGGCATACGCCGACGCCGCCGCGCTCGCGGGCGCACGTTCGTACGGACCGGCCGGTCCTGACCGTGCCCACTGGACGGCGCTGCAATACCTCGCGCCGACGCTGGGCTTCACGCTGCCGACCGGCGCTTGCGGTGGCCCCGCCAGCTGCCCGGCGGGCACCTACTCCATCGCCGGCTTCAACATCCAGCTCGCCGACTCCTTCCGCGTCAACGGGATATACAGCTACCCGAGCGTCCTCGACGTGCTTCTGCAGCACCAGCAGCCGAGCATCTTCGCGCGCATGGTCGGGTTCTCACTGCTCAAGACCGCTGCGTCGGCACGAGCGTCTACGCCCGGGCCCCAGTACGACGGCGCCACATACGCAGTCGCCGCGGTGACCGGAGATGCAAATATCAACGGCGGTGGCGCCGCCTTCCAGACGGTCGGCGGTCCCGTTTATGCGTATGGCAGCTTCGGCGCCAACAACGGGCCGCACTCGACGGGTGTGCCGACCACGCAGACCAACTACGACGGGCAGCCCTGCTCGCCGGCCGTGCCCAATTTTCTAGACAACGGCGGCGGTCCCAACGGCCTCAACTATCACCCCACCGACGCCGGCACGCTCCAGAACACGACGGGTGTGGCCTGGACCACCAACTTCTCCAACGCCTCGCCCACGACATCGGGCCCGGTCTACCTGTCGCCGGCCGCCGCCCAGGACGCGCTTGGCAACTGGATGCCTGGGATCTACAACGGGTTCGCGCCCAGCGGCGGCACCATGAACGGCGGCGTGTACAAGATCATCAACTCGCCCAGCCTGGCCCTGGGCTCGATCACCAACACCGTGCACGCGGCGTCCGGCACCTCGAACGGCGCCAACGCGGTTGCGATCGTGATCGATTCCTCCGACACCGGCGGGCTCAACCTCACCTCGGCCGTCCTCAACGGGCTGGACGATCTCTACGCACCGGGATACACGGGGCTGCGCGACCCCGCGGGGACGCACAACTTCGTGATCTACGGCGGCGACGGCCCCAATGCATATACCGGCGGCGTGGCGATCGGACCCGCCGCCACCACCGACATGAGCGGGATCATCTACCTGCCCAAGAGCCCCTACGTGAGCGACGGCAACGCGAGCCCGCAGTTCACAGGCTCGGTGATCGTTGCGAGCATGACCGTCCAGGGCGGCGGCAACGGCGTGCAAGTGTTCCACTGGGTGTGCAACCTGAACGCGGTGGCGGGCCAGCCATACTCAGGAGGCCTTCTCCGCTAGACGGGCGGCAGCTCGATCGTGAACGTGCTCCCCGACCCAGGCTTGGTCTGAACCCGGATCGTGCCGCCGTGGCGTTCGACGACGCGCCGCGCGATGGCCAGGCCCAGCCCGCTTCCTGAGTCGCTGCGCTGGAATCGATCGAAGAGATTCTTGAGCCGGTCGTCGTCGATGCCCGGCCCGTGGTCGATGACGTCGATGTATGGGCCTGCGCTCCCGTTGGCCACGCGCAGGGTCACCGCCTCACCTCGCGGGGTCACGCGCACGGCGTTGTCGACGAGGTTGGCGACCGCCTCGCGCATCAGGTCCCTGTCGGCGCTGATGGGAGCCGGCGTGCGCAGCTCCGTCACGAAGCCGACGCCGGAAGTGCCGGCCTGCGCCGCGTAGGCGTGAACCACGTCGGCCGTGAGCTCCGCCAGGTCGACCAGCTCGCGGCGCAGAGGGACGTCTTCGTCGGCGTGAGCAAGCGCGCGCAGGCGCGCGAGCATCCTCTTCATGCGCTCCGCCTCGGCCACGCTGTCAGCGATCGCGTCCTCCGTGGGAGCTGACGCGGGCTGGGCACGGCGGAGGATCGACAGGTTGGTCATGATCGTCGCCAGTGGCGTCGCCACCTGATGGGAAACGTCGGAGAGGAACCGGCGCTGGGCGGCCAACACGCCCGCGAGCTGTTCGTTGGCTTTGCCCTGCGCCTGAATGGCGAGGTTCATCCGATAGATGAGCGGCAGCACGACCAGGGGCAGCGCCGCCGCCACCGGCGCATCGACGGCCAGCAGCGCGACGCTCACCGCGCTAGCCGCCAGGGAAAGCGATGCGGTCCATGACGCTTCCGCGGCCCGTCGCAACAAGACCAGGTACGGCCGGCCGGTGTGCAGCGATGCGGGCAACACGGCCAGCACGAGGTTGACGATTGCAAAGACGAGCCCGGCCAGCGCGGCGCGCGCATCCACGCTCGGGTTGGTCGCGTTCCCGACCGGGCCGATCGAGGCTGCCAGGGAGCTCGCCACGAGCGCGTTGCCGGCGTTGAAGGCGGCCTCCCGCCACCGGCGCCCCACGATCAGGTTGCCGGCCACCACGCCCGCCGCGGCCGTGGCCGGACCGACGGCCGGCGGCAGCAGCAGAGCCGCGACGAGGATGGGAAGGGCGCCCAGGTTGACCTTCTGCTCGGGCCCGATCTTGACCGGGTATTTCTCGCTCACGATGATCGCGACCAGGCAGACGGGCACGAGCACCCAGCGCCAGGGCTCGGCCGTGGTAAGGCCGCCGCGCGCGGCGACGGCGGCCAGCAAGACGCCGAGCGCGGGCACGCCCAAGATCACCGCCCGCAGCCGTGGGCTCAGCGTTCCGAAACCCCCGGACACGCTCGCCCTCAGGTTATGGGCACGTCGAGGTAGGTGGTGACGACCGTGCCTCCGGTCCCGTCACCGGGGGCTGCGACCTGGTAGCGGTTCTCGGACGAGACGACGTGAGCCAGCGAAACCCCCCAGGCGACCTGGACGTGAACCGTGATGAGCGTCCCGCCGGCGCCATCCGACGCGGCCGTCGCGGACGCCTGGAATTGCGTGGCGAGCTGAATGTCGTAGATGGGCACGTAGATCATGTTGTTGACCGTGAGGATGTTGCCCGCCGGTGTGATCACCTGGATGGGAGGGTCGGACTCGCACCAGAGCACCATCGCCGAGGCCGGCGCCACGCCGGCAAACGAGAACGCCGCGGCGAGCACCGCCGCCGGCAGGATCCTGGTGAGCCTCATTTCAGTCCTCCGCGTTGAACCTGTAACCGATGCCACGAACCGTGTGGACGAGTCGCCGCTCGCCCCCCGCCTCCAGCTTCTGGCGAATGCGTGACACGTGCACCTCGAGCGAGTTCGATTCAGGGCCGGAATCCTGCGCCCAGACCGCTTCGGCCAGCTGGGCGTAGGTCACGAGGCGGCCGCGATTGCGCATGAGCGCGGCGAGGATCCGGAACTCGATGCCCGTCAAGCCCAGCGCTCGGCCCCCTCGCTCGGCCGTGCCCACGCTCAGGTCGAGAGAGACGTCGCCGACCACCAGCCGCGAGTCACCGTTGCCTCGGTGCCGGCGGATGACGGCCTCCACGCGGGCCATCAGCTCTTCGAGCGCGAAAGGCTTCGCGACATAATCGTCGGCGCCCGCCTTCAAGCCGGCGATCCGGTCGCTCACCGATGATTTGGCGCTGATCCCGACCAGGGCGGCGTCGGTTTCCGCGCGGAAAGCCTGGAAGAGCTCCGGGCCGTCGTTGTCGGGCAGCATCAGGTCGAGGAGGACGACATCCGGATTCCACTGGCGGACGAGCTGCAAGCCGCGGTCGGCCGAGTCGACCGAACGCACGGTGTAGCCTTCTTCGCCCAGGCCCGCAGAGACGGCGCGTGCCAGACGGCGGTCATCCTCCACGAGCGCGACCTTCCATCGAATAGTCATCGCTTACCCCCACGGCATTCTCCCACGGAACCCGCGCCTGAGCTTGCATTTAGCCGTAACCGGCGCTTGGGAACCGCCGTTCAGCACAGAGTGGGGCCGGCGATATGAATGTGCCGGTACCGGCGCGGCGATTTGTCATCGCGCTGCTCGTCTTCGCCGTCGTGCTCGGCCCCAACGTGGCGACCCTGTGGATTTCAACCCCGCCCGCAAGCGACTTCCAGGCTCGAGTCATTGATTTCACCCGGCATTACGGGGTGGTCCTGCTGGGCCCTGGCGACGTCCCGTCCCTGCTCGCGAAGGCCGTCATCGCGACCGAGGACGAACGGTTCTACACCCACCACGGGATCGACTCGATCGGCCTCGCACGCGCCCTTCTTTACGACGCGTCCAATCGTTGCCTGTGCCAGGGCGGGTCGACGATCACGGAGCAGCTCGTGAAGGAGGTGTACCTCAACGGCTCCGACAGGGGCTACAACAAGATGGTCGACGTGGTCATGGCGCTGAAGGTCGAGGGCGTCTTGACCAAGCAGTACCTCATGGCCGACTACCTGAGCGTGATCACCACAGGCTTCGGTCGGCGCGGCGTGAGCGCCGCCGCCTGCGCGTACTTCCAGGCGCCCCTGGCAAGCCTCACCCTCGGCCAGTACGCGCTCCTGGCCGGCGTGACCCAGGCGCCGTCGCTGTATGACCCCACGGTCGACCCCGAGGCGGCCGAGCAGAGGCGCAGCGAGGTGCTCGCCTTGATGATCTCCGAGCGGTACATCACGCCGGCCGAGGCGCTCGCAGCCAACGCCGAGCCCGTCCTGGTCACGAGCACGCAGCCGAATCCGGCCTGCGCCTGACCTCGGCCTGGCCTATCCGGCCCACGCCAACGGGGACGTGGCGTCGAATCCGGCGTTCATGGTGATCTGAATCGGGTTGACGACGGGCGCCGCCACAGGCGGGGCGGGGGTTGGGCTGGGCGCCGGCCCGTGGTACGGCCCTCCGGGGGTCGGCGTCGGGACCGGAATCGGGCTCGGCGGGGGTGGGTTGTACCGCGCCTTGGGGAGGAACCACAGCTGGAAGTTGGACGCCCCCGCGCCGGGCGCCAGGTACGCGATCCCGGAGCCGTCGGGTGCCCAGGTCGGTTGGGCGACCAGCTGATCGGTGATCACGGCTCGGCGAGGACCCAGGCTCGAACCGTCCCACGACGCGAGCACCAGGTAGGAAACCTGCTTCTGGTACGTGCAGATCATCGCGACCTGGCGACCATCGGGTGAGATCGCTGGCTGGGCGCAGTCCTCGTCCGTAGAGGTCAGCGCCTGGCCCTCAGCGCCGTCCGTGGTCAGGGTCAGCCCGACCACTGGACGGGCAGGCCGCGTGGCGAACCAGAGCTGGCCGGTCAGGTTTTGGTTGTCATCGCGACTGTACTTGGTGTACATAACCCCACCGGTGCGCAAGGGGATTGGTTCGATGTCCCCGCCCGTGTAGTCGATGGAGTTGGTCCACAGCTTGCCCTGGCGGATCGAGTTGCCGGCCGGCACCGCCCAGATCGAGAGGGGCACGTCATATCCGACTTTTGGCTCGTCGTAGCTCATCCAGAGCGTGCTCTGGTCTGGGCTCAGGCGTGGATAGAACGACCAATGCCGGGCGCCGGTGTCGGGCCCCGAAGCGTTGTTGCTGGTCCATTGCTCAACCGGTGTGCCGAAGCGGCTGAGGACGAACACATCGGAGTGGTCGTACAGCCTGTGGACGGCCAGCAGGTCGCTTTTGTTGGGGAACAGGGAAAGCTGGGTCCAGCCATCCTGGGCCGTGAGTTGATGAAACCGCCCGAAGCTGAGGCTGTAGATCGCACCGGACTGTGCAAGGTAAAGGGTGCCCGGCAAGATGAATGCATTCGGGCGCGGCGACGCGGCGGTCGGCTTCTGGGCCACGACCGCCACTTTCGACTGGCGTCCCCCAAGGTACGTGTAGGTGCCGAAGCTGGCGACCAGCATCAGCACGATCAGACCGACGCCCAGAAAGAACCTGGAGATCATCCGTATGGGAAGTACTGATGAACGAAGTAATTGATCGCGCCCCAGTTGGGCGTGAGGCTGCCGCCGGGGCCGCCCCCGTGCCACAAGGGCGGGAGCATCACCATGGACGTGATCGCGTCCGGGTTGTCGAAGGTGGCCGCGAGCGGGATCATTTGGGCCACGCGATCCAGGCCGATGCTCGTCTTGATCTCACCGCCGAGGGCCGCGGCGATCGAAGGGATGTCCGCCGAAGAGACCTGCTTCGCCTTCTTCCGAATGGCGAGCAACACCTGCTGCTGCCGTTTCGATCGACCGATGTCACTCTGGAAGTCGTTGTGGCGCGAGCGCACGTACTGCATCGCATGGATCCCATCGAGGTGCTGCGGACCGGCGAGGACGGCCACGCGCTGGTAGTCGTAGGGAAAGGTGCTGTAGATATCCTGCGGGTAGTAGTCGTCGAGGACGGGGTTGCTCGTCACCACGTCTATACCCCCGATCGCGTCGATCAGCTTGACGAGCCCCAGCAATCCGATCCAGATGTACTCGTCGACGTGGACGCCAAAATCGCGCTCGACCGTCGCGACCGCACCATCGGCATAACCGTAGGAATACGCGCCGTCGATCTTGCCCGATCCCCCGGTCGAGAACGGCACATACAGGTCGCGTGGGATCGACAGCATGATCACCTGCTTCGATTCCGGCAGGACCCGAACCAGGATCATCGACTGCGTAAGGACGTGGTCGGCCGAGAATTTGGAATCGTCGTCGGACCCGAGCAGCAACACGGTGAATGCGCCCGGTTGGTAGATAGGCACGGGCGACGGTGACGACGGGGTGGTGCTGACCGGCGATGGCGACGGCGACGCGATGGTGATGACCTGGCCGGTCGCGTCCCAGGCCAGCTTGGCCGCGGGAAGAAAGTACGCCAAGCTGCCCGCCATGGCCGACAGACCGATGGCGAAGATGGCGAGGGCGGCGGTGCGGACGATGCTCAGGCGCCTGCGCGAAGCTCGAGCGCGGCGGCCCGGCTTGATACCGAGCGGCACGGGCCCACATTCTAGACCGATGGCCCGTGCAGGTTTGTAAGCGAGTTGTTAATGAGGTGGATCAGTGCTTGATCAGCGCGATCTGGATGGCTTTTACAGCCAGCATGACCGCGGCGAGAACGACATAGCCACTCAATAGCAGCATGGCTCCCCTTCGTAAGGCCGACGACCTCGGCCGTTCGAGCAGAGCGAGGGCCGGCATCCGCCAGTTCTCGCGCTCGACACGGGACACCGCCTGACTCGGTTCAGCTCCCCTCGCCGTCCACCACGTCACCGCCCCACCCGCGAGCAAGGCCACTAAAGTCACCGGCGCGAGCACCTCGATCAACCGCGTGACGTCCACCGCTGGGAACACGGTCGAGATGACCAAGGTGAACGACAGCAGCAGAAGGACGCCCACGATGATCGCAGCGAACGCATTCAGCCACGGACGGTTTATCCATGGGCCGAGAACGGCCCGATCGTTGCAGAGCAGGACTGCAAACACCGTGGTGCTGGGCAGCAAGATGCCTGCCAGCGCCTGGACAGCAGTTGTGATCAGACCCAGAGGCGCATGGGGTATCAGGACGATGGCTGCGGCGAGCACTACCATCGTGGCGTACAAGCTGTAAAAGAGCTTTGCCTCGGCGAGCCCGCGATGCAGCGAGAAACCCAGGCCGAACATGTCGCCGAACGCGTAGGAGGTGGTGAGGGTCACCGCCGAAGCGCCGACGATCGAGGCGTCGAGCAGAAGCAGAGCAAAGATCGCGCCCACGACCGGAGAGATGTGCAGGTGGAGCCCGCGCGCCACGGCGAGCGCGTTGTCGTAGTGGCCGAAATCTTTGGTCCCTGCGAAGGCGGAAGCGGTCGCCATCATGATGGCCGCGGCGCCGACGACGACCACGAATGCGCCCAGCACGGTGTCCGCTTTCTCGTAATCGAGCCAGCGCGGGGTGATGCGCTTGTCCACGACGTTCGACTGCTGAAAGAAGAGCTGCCATGGGGCGACAGTGGTCCCGACGATCGCGATGATCAGCAGCGCGCCGTTCGAGGTGAGGCCGCCCTGGATGCCGGGGCGCAGGAATCCACTCAGGGCCGCACCAGGGTCGGGATGGCTCAGGACGACGAGGGGGAGCACCATCAGGCTCGCGAAGAGGAAGACAAACATCGCCCTCTCCCAGCGGCGGAAGTTTCCAGTGAGCGTGATGGCGATCAGGAGAAGAGCTGCGAGCGGAACGACCACGTATGGGCTGATTCCGAAGTATTCCGCAGCGAGGCTGACGCCGATGAACTCGGTGCTGATGGTCAGGAAGTTGAGCAGGAAAAGGTTGCCGACCGAAAACCAGCCCCAGGTACGCCCGAACCGCTCGGTGATTAGCCTGGCGTAGCCGACCCCGGTCACGGCTCCGAGGCGGACGACCATCTCCTGGTTGACGATCAGGACCGGTATTAAAAGGACGAGGGTCCACAGCAGCGAGTAGCCGTAGGCCTGGCCTGCCTGTGCGTAGGTAGAGACCCCGCCGGCGTCGTTGTCACCAACCATGACGATGAGGCCGGGGCCGATGATCGCGGCCAGCGTGAGCAGGCGGCGGCGCCAGGTGCGGCGCGGAGCCATGTCGCTGAGGCGGATCGTCCCGAAGGCGCCATGGATGTCGCCAGGGTGCGCCTTGGCCACGACGGCGGATGTGGGGACCGATTGCGAGTCGTCTTTCACCGGCTCGCGCTCGGTCACGCTGGCTTAGACGCCGGTGCTGGCTTCGAGGCGGGCGCGCCACTCTTCGGGGACGATGGCTTCGATCACATCGTCCGCCGTGACCGCGCCCAGCAGGTTGCCGGCCGCGTCGGTGACCGCGAGCGCGATCAAGTTGTAGTCGGCCATGGTGAGCGTGACATCGGTCACGTCGGCCCCGGTGGTCACGCGGCAGCTGACCAGCTCGAGCTCTTCGACCTTGCGAGCGCCATCCGTCCGCAGCAGGTCGGCCGTGCTGACGCTGCCGAGCAGCTTGCCGTCCTCCTCGGTGACGAAGACGGTGTTGAGCAGCTGGTGGGGGGCCTTGTCGTCGACTCGAACGGCCTCCAGCGCCATCGCCGCGGTGGCGCCCCTGGTCACCCAGACGTAGTCGGGGCTCATCATCCCGCCGGCCGTGCTCGGGTGGTACTGAAGGAGCTTGCGCAGCTTGTGCTGTGCAGTCGGCGACATGAGGTCGAACACGGGCTTCCGCCGTTCCTGATCGAGCTCTCCCAGGAGGTCGGCGGCGTCATCGGGGGCCATCCGCTCGAGGACCTTGGAGGCCTCTTCATTCGACATCGACCGGAGGAACTCGACCTGGTGCTCGGTGTCCAGCTCCTCGAAGACGTCGGCGGTCAGCTCCGCATCGCTTTCGACCGCGTCCAGGATCTCCTCGCCCTCTTCATGCGACGCACCTTCGACGAGGTCGGCGATCTGCGCGGGGTGCAGCCTGCGGAGCCGCTGCAGCGGCATCAGCAGCTTGGCCGTCGGCACATGCGCGACGAACGGCTGCACGTCCTTCCAGTCCAGGACGGCATGCCTGCGCAGGTCCGGGCGGCCTTTGCGCGGGACCAAGCGACGAAGCATCGCGCGCGGGCTGCGGTCGACCCCGGTCAGTCGCCATCCGTCCTCGTCCGGCGAAAGGACCAGGTCGTGCGCTCGCACGATGCGGCCGCGGGCCATGTCCATGAGGTGCCGGCCCAGGACGTCGGCCGCCACCAGCACCTCCCCCGGGCGTCTCTGAAAGGCGCCGGTGTCCAGGGTCTGGGTCTTGAGCCGCACCTCTCCAGGCGCCAGCTTTTCGAGGTTCTTGCTGCTGACGAACACTTCGCTCCTGCCCACACGGACCTTGATCCCGGTCACAGGCGGGTAGCCGCCGCCATCGAGCTTCACGATCAGGTCTTCGAGCCGGCCCACCTCGTCGCCGGCCGGATTCAATACCGGGCTGCGCAGGAGCTGGGTCACCATCAGCCTCCGCTTCTCTTTGCCGGCCACCGGCTTGGTGTTCGCGGCGCTCGCCGGCGGCCGCCCGTCCACGTGCTCGTTCTTGTCGCTCATCGGTCTACCGCTGGCGCGGTCCTCCATTCCAGCCTGTGCCCCGGCGCGGGCCAGACGCTCGAGCCGGGCTCAGCTAATTATCCTGCTGACCTCTCTATACCCGCCTCGAGCTGCTCCATGCGCTTGATGAGGCTGGCGAGCGCCTTGTCCTGGGCGGTGAGGTGTTTTTGCATCTGGATGCATTCGTGGAGGATCGCCTCGGCGTCCTGGTAGGTCACGACCGCTCGCTTGTCGGAGGCCTGGCCCAGGACCTGCTGGCCGACCATGATCACGAACATCAACAGGAGCTGGACGATGTTGGAGAGGAAGAGCAGGAACGCGAACGGATACGGGTCGCGGGCGAACAGCCAGATCCCCACCGTGGCCAGGATCATGTAGGTCACCTGGATGGCGAAGGCGATGTAGACCGCCCACATCGTGCCCACGCTGCGGGTGATCGCCGCGGCCAGGCGGCCGTTGAACCCAACGTGCTCGTCGGCCACCATCGGCGGCGCCTTGAGCTTTCTTTTCTCTGTGTGCGGGTGCGGCTCGTGGACGAAATCGATGTGACTCTGGCCTGATACCTCGGAGCTACTCATCGCTGGGCATCAACAGCACGGGGCAGTGAGCGCCGTGCACGATCCTCCTGCCGAGGTCGCCGGTGACGCGTTCCTGCAGGCCGTGAGCGTGGTGCCTGCCAACGACGATCAGCTCGGCCGCGAACTCGTCGGCCTTCTCGATGATGAACTCCGCCAGGCGATCCGGGCGGTGGCTGTCGATGTCAGAGGAAGCCCTGATGCCGGCGTCGATCAGCCTGCGAGCCACGGCCTCGCCGAATCGGAACGACTCGGGGATCGACTCCTTCTCGAGCGTCGCCGCGGAGGTGACGATCCGCTCCCGCATGTGGACCACGAGCACCTCGGAGTCGAACGCCTTGGCCAGGCCCGTGACGACCGGCACGAGCTCGGTGGCGTGCTCGGTCTCGCCGACCGCGACCACGATCCTGGAAAACACGACGCGATTATGCGTCCCCACTCCCCCCGGGGGAGAGGGTTAGGGAGTGGGGCGTGCAGCACAATTGGCCTACCATCGGCGGCACAGATGGCAAACCGGGTCCAGCACTACCGGGCGGAGCTGAGGAAGAGGCGCGGCGAGTGGGAGCCCTACCTGAAGGCCAATTCGGGACTGCCCGGCCCGCGCGCAAACCTGGAGCTGGTCACAGCCGTCGTCGAGGAGGGGGACGCCGACCTCCTGTGGCGCCTCTCGGCGTCGAGCGACGAATTCCTGGCGCTGTGCGGGACCGCGGGGCTCGGGCGCCTGGCCAAGACCGATCCCGACACGGTGCTGCCCTGGCTGAAGGAGCTGGCCGAGGACCCGAGGTGGCGGGTGCGCGAGGGTGTGGCGATGGCGCTGCAGCGGCTCGGGCAGGCGAGCATGTCGCAGCTGATCGCGGAAATGGAAGTCTGGTCGAAGGGTGGGCCGCTGGTGCAGAGGGCGGCGGCCGCCGGACTGTGCGAGCCGGCCTTGTTGAAGAAGGCTGACGAGGTGCGACGCGTGCTGCTGATCCTCGACCACATCACACGATCGATGGCGGCCACCCATGATCGAAAGCACGATGGCTTTCGGGTGCTCCGCCAGGCCATGGGCTATTGCTGGAGCGTGGCGGCCGCGGCCAACCCCGTGGCGGCGCGACCGCTGTTCGTGAAGTGGCTGCGTTCGTCCGATCCCGACATCTCCCGGGTCATGAAGAGCAACCTCGGCAAGGAGCGGCTGAGAGGTTTTCGAAAGGACGTGGAGGAGCAGATCCCCTCTCCCCGCAAGGGGAGAGGGTCAGGGAGAGGGGCGTAAAGCACGAAGGCGACAACCGCGTAACTCGTCACCCGTTCGAAACGTATTCACCAGTAATGAAGAGGGCGGTGGTGGCGCTGTCCGCGTTGATCCTGCTCGCCGGTTGCGAGAACGCTCCACATCCCGTCCCGCCGGAATCGGGCTCGAGGCCGATCCCCGGAGTCATCCCGTGGACTCCGCTGACGCCCAACTGAATCCTCCGTCGCCTTCACTGGGGCCCGCCCCGATCCCGCTGAATACACCCGCCTGCCAGGCCACCGACCTCAAGGGGGCGGTGATACTGAAAAGCATCGACACCGGCCACCTCTTCGTCACGTTCGGATTCGCCGGGGTGGGTGAGTGTTACCTCGATGGAACGCCTTCGGTCGGGCTCCTCGATTCGAGCGGCCAACCCATATCCATCCGGCAGCGCACCGTGTTCTATCCGCCGGCGCAGCCCGGTCGCACCCTGGTCGAGGCCGGTCCATTGCCCACGTTCAATACAGCTCTCCAACATGGGGAGGCCGGTGTCAAGATCGACTGGTCAACCCTGCCCGTCAGCTGCCCCGACGCGAAACCGGTCGTGCCGGTATCGATCCCCGCAGGCGGTGTGATGAGCATGCCGATTCCCCCCGGACCGGGCGCGTACCTCTGTGAAGGGCTCGGGGTGGGCGCTTTCGAGGGGCCGTATGTGCCCGTTCAGCCAAGCCCGCCGCCACCATTGCCCGCCATCTCGATGTCGGTGCCGAGCACCGGCCGTGTCGGGGTTGCGCTCCCTTATCTGGTCACGCTGACCAACGATCACCCTCAGCCTCTCGACCTGATCGCCCTCTGTCCTACTTACGAGGAGGAGCTGTTCGCCGACATCGCGAAAGGAAGCCCGCCCCTGGGAGGCAAGCACATCTACGCGCTCAACTGCGGGCCCGTCGGATCGATCCCAGCCGGAGCGAGCGTCACATTCCAGATGGTCTTCCTGGTGCCGGCCGATGCGGCCCCCGGCACGTACACGCTCGTCTTCATGCTCGGCTACTGGAACGCCATGTCCAGCAACTCGCAAGCGACCGTCACGCTCAACTAGCTCCCCTCTCCCCGCAGGGGAGAGGGCTAGGGAGAGGGGCGTGAAGCAGAAAGGCGGTGCTAGAAGCCGTTCTCCCCTGGATGCAACCCGGGCGCGTTGAGGTCAACCTCAGCCCAGACGGGCTGCTTGCGGACGATCGCGTTCAGCCGAACCCCGCCGGCCACGTCCTTTTGAAACACGGCGAAGTCCGCGTCCGAAACATATATGCCCCCCAACTCCGTCCAGCCGCTGGTTGCCATGTTCGCCTTGATCTCGGGATAGAGCGTTGACGAATCGCCGACGTAGCTCAGCGAAAGGCTGGCGTCCGAGCACAGCCAGCTGTTGTCGGGCCCGTCGTTCTCCCAGGTGAACAGCTCGCCAGGCGCGTGGAAGGACGCGACCGGGTCCGATTTCAGAAGGTTGAATTGCGCGTTGCCGGGGTCGCAGTGGTTGCTCCACGAAGTCCCGAACAGGTTGTGGGCGATGAAGATGGCGATCCAGATCACGATCAGGGCGATCGCCCAGCGCCCCAAACCTCGAAACATGCGCCACCGATATAGCAGATGGGACCTGACAATTCGGCTCCGAGTGTGGCGCCCCGCGAGGGATTCGAACCCCCGACCCTCTGCTTAGAAGGCAGATGCTCTATCCACTGAGCTAGCGGGGCGGAGCCGCCATTCCGGAGAGAATACGCGTGGGGATGATGGTGCATGGCTGACGCGCTGCAGCGCTTGAAGGCGATCCTCGGCGAGGTGACGGACATCCATCGGGCGGGCGCTGTGCTCGACTGGGACCAGGAAACGTACATGCCGTCCGGCGGCGTTCACAACCGCGCGGAGCAGCTGTCGACGCTCAGCGAGGTCGCCCACCGCCGCTTCACCGCAGACGAGGTGGGCCGGCTGCTCGACGAAGCGCAAGCCGCCACGGCGACGCTGCCGTTCGATTCAGACGACGCCAGCCTCGTCCGCGTCACGCGCCGCGATTACGACCAGGCTCGCAAGCTGCCCTCCGAGCTCGTGGCCGAGATCGCTCATGCGAGCGCATCGGCCCGACCACACTGGCAGAAGGCTCGCCGCCAGGCCAACTTTGCGCTCTTCGCTCCCTACCTCGAGAAGAACGTCGAGCTCAACAAGCGGGTCGCCGAAGCGCTCGGCTACAAGAAGCGGCCCTATGACGCCCTCCTGGACCGGACCGAGCCCGGATTGACGACCGATCAGCTCGAGGCGATCTTCGACGAGCTCAAGGCCGCCATCGTGCCGCTCGTCGCTGACATCAAACGCCACGCGGACGCCATCGACGATAGCGTGCTGCATCGCGGGTTCGATCCCGACCAGCAGGTCCGATATGCGCTTGAGACGGTCACCAAGCTCGGATACGACCTCGAGCGAGGACGACAGGACATCTCCACGCATCCATTCAGCACGGCGTTCGGTCCGGGCGACGTCCGCATCACCACGCGCGTCTCGCGCGAATTCTTCAATGAGTGTCTGTTCGGGTCGATTCACGAAGCGGGGCACGGCATGTACTTCCAGGGCATCGGCCGCAACCTCGACCGCACGCCCTTGTGGGACGGCGCCTCACCTGGCGTGCACGAGTCGCAGTCGCGCCTGTGGGAAAACCTGGTCGGGCGCAGCCTCCCCTTCTGGCATCACTTCTATCCAAGCCTGCGCAAGACGTTTCCCGAACCGCTCAAGGGCGTCGACGCCGAGGCTTTTTATCGCGCGGTCAACAAGTCGTACCCCTCCTTCATCCGCGTCGAGGCGGACGAGGTCACGTACAACCTTCACATCCTGCTGCGCTTCGAGCTGGAGAACGACATGCTCGAGGGCAAGCTGAAGGTCGCCGAGCTGCCCGAGGCCTGGAACGAGCTGTTCAAGTCGTACGTCGGCCTGGGCGTCCCCAACGACCGCGAGGGCGTTTTGCAGGACATCCACTGGTCGTTTGTCGGGTTCGCCGAGTTTCCCGGCTACACGCTGGGCAACATCATCGGCGCGCAGCTGATGGAGAAGATTCGATCAGAGCTGACTGACCTCGACGACCAGATGGAGCGCGGCGAGTTCGGGGCGTTGCTGGGCTGGCTGCAGGAGCACGTGTACCGGCACGGGCGCAAGTTCACGCCCAATGAGCTGCTCGAGCGTGAGACGGGCCGGCCGCTTACGCCGAAGCCATGGATCGCCTACGTGCGCAAGAAGTACGGCGCCCTTTACGGCCTGAATCGCGCTAAGGATTAGCTCGAGCCGAAGTCGACCGGGGACCGCGCGTCCCGGTTCACCTCCAGCCTGAAGATGTCGGGGCGCCCATAGTGCCCGGCGACGTCGAGAGTCCGCTTCGCCGCCGACGCTCGCTCCGGGTCGCAGTCCGCGAACAGGATGCCGTGCTTCTCATGCAGCGGGCCCGCGACCAGCTTGCCGTCCGGGGCGACGATGACCGAGTCGCCCGGGTTGAACCAATCCTCCAGGTCCGGAAAGACGCGGGCGCGGTCGGGGAAGTCGGCAGGGACGTCCTTGCCTCGCATCGCCGTGCCGTTGCCGAGCACCCAGCACCGCCCTTCCGCGGCTATGTGCCGCATCGTCGACACCCACGTGCTGCCGGCATCCCACGTCGGCGCGACGTACACCTCGCAACCCTGCGCAAACAGGCTGAAGCGCGCCAGCGGCATGTAGTTCTCCCAGCAGATCAATGAGCCGACCCTGCCGGCCGGCGTCTCGATCACCCGCAGCCCGCGGGCGTCCCCCACGCCCCAGACCATCCGCTCGGGGTTGGTGGGCATGAGCTTGCGGTGGCGGTTGAGCACCTCGCCGTCGGGGCCAATCAAGACGACCGTGTTGTAGAGCGTGCCCCGGCTGAATTCCGAATCCCGCTCGTGCATGCCAATCGAAACCGTCTGCTTGAGCCGCCGCGCCGCCGCCTGGATCGGTTTCAGCTGCCCCGACTTCAAGTCGACCGCGTTCTCGAGCAGCCGCGCGTGGATCCTCGCAGTCAGCTCGTAGTCGTCGCCTGGGCGGAGCCGCCACACCCATTCCGGGTAGCCGGGCAGCCACGTCTCGGGAAAGGACACGAATCGCGCCCCGCCGGCAGCCGCCTCCTCCATCAGCTCGACGCCGCGCTTGATCGTCTTCTCCCGGTGAAGGAGCACCGGCGGGTGCTGGACGACGGCGACCCGATGAGGGCTGGCGTTTTTAGTCTTTGGCATTCGGAAAATCCCCAGCCCGCGCGACCATCCCCGGCAGCTCCTTGCCGAGCTGCAGGCCGAGCCAGCGTGAGCATTCGATGAGCGCGTCGAGGTCGATCCCGGTCTCCACGCCCATACCCCGGAGCAAGTAGACGAGGTCCTCGGTGGCAATGTTGCCGGTCGCCTTGGGCGCGAACGGGCAGCCGCCCGCTCCCCCTACCGACGCGTCGAGCGAAACCACTCCCTGTTCGAGCGCGGCCACGGCGTTCGCGTAGCCCGTATTGCGGGTGTTGTGGAAGTGGGCGCCGACGGTCGCGCCCAGCTCGCGTGCGCCGCGCACCAGCGCCGTGACCTGTGAAGGAACGCCGACCCCGATCGTATCGGCGAGGCAGATCTCATCGGGCGGGATCGCCATCAGGCGCTCGACCAGGCCGAGCACCCGCTCTGGCGGAACCGCACCTTCGAACGGGCAGCCGAACGCGACGCTGACCGTCACCGTGATCGGCACCCGGTCGGATCGGGCCCGCGCGACCAGCGCGAGCGCGGTCTGCAATCCCTGTTCGGTGGTGGCGTTCTGGTTGCGGCGTCCGAATTCGTCGGTGGCCGCGAATGCGTAGTGCACCTCGTCCACCCCCGCCGCGACGGCCCTGTCGTAGCCCGTCTCGTTGAGGGCCAGGCCCGCGTATGACGTACCCCCTCGGCGGTGCAAAGCGGCCATCACGTCCTCGGCGCCTGCCATCTGCGGGACGAGCTTCGGGTTGACGAAGCTGGCCGCTTCGATGCGCGTCAGGCCCGCCGCCGCCAACCGGTCGCAGAGGTCTGCCCGAACCGACGGCTCGAGGATGCGGTCCTCGTTCTGCAGCCCGTCGCGCGGTCCGACATCACAGACGATGAGGCTCACATAGATAAAGGTAGAAGGGAAGGCGGCGGGCCACTTGACCCGCCGCCCTTTTCTTCAGCTAGCTCGCGGTTCCGAAGTAGGCGTCCTCGCCTTTGCGTGTGACGCCTCGGAACGTCGCGTTGTTGCGCATGTCCGTCCAGTAGCCGACCACGCTGCCGTCAGGCATCACAGCGATGCCGCTGTAGTCGCCAAGGAAAGCGGTCGCGTGTGGGAAGCTCGCGTTGACGTTGCGCGCGAACCACCGGTCGCCGGTCGTCGGGTCCGAATTCACGGTGCTGATCGTGCCCGAGGTGAAGCTGAGCGAGCCGGCCACGTTCTCGGTCGCCAGCGAGTATGCGTACTTGTGGTTGTTGAGGTCGACCGATCGATCGAAGAAGCCAATGCGCAGCCGGCCGAACTTGTCGTATGCGCTCCATGGCTGGAACTGGTCACCAATCTGTCCAAAGGCCACTGGCGCCGACCAGGTCTGGCCGCGGTCGAAGGACTGGCTGACGATGATGTCCGAGTTGGTCTTCGCGGCGTAAGGGTCGCTCGGGGCGGGCGTAACGCTGTTCCGCATGTCCGACCACACGACGGCCAGGTGCTTGGCATTGGTCGGGTCGGCGGCGATGTTGCCGGCCGCCCAGCTGCGGAACACGCTGTCCTGGTAGGTCTGCCTGCCGAATGCGATCGGGTAGTCGGTGAAGCCGTCGATGGTCGTAGCGACCTTCACCGGAGCGCCCAGCGCCGCCCCCGTGTCGGGACTGACCTCGACGACCTCGTAGTCGTCACGGCCAGTTTTCAGGTCTGTCGTGTTCAGGAAAGAGACGAATATGCGCCCGTCCGCCGCGACCACCGGCGTGGCCACGAAGGCCTCATCGAGGTTGCCGGAGATGATGTTCAGGGCGGACCAAGTGTTGCCGCCGTCGTGAGTGACGGAGCTGTGAATGATGGCGGACACGAAGCTGCCTTTCACGCCCTGACGGAAATCGCCGTAAACGACGATCGCGTTGCCGGCACCCCACGCGGCGACATACTCCTTGTCGAGCACGTCCCCGACGCTTGTGAAAACGCCGCTCCCCGAAGCCACGCGGACCACAGTCCACGTCTTGCCGCCGTCAGTCGAGTGGGAGACGAGGACATCTGGGCTCAGGACGTCAGGACCAACGAAGCGGAAGCCCAGGGTGGAGTAGTAGGCGGTTCCAGCCGCGTCAAACGCCAGCGCGGGGTCGCCGGTCGCCTGGTAGGCGGAGTTGGAGACCACGGGGTACATCGACCACGTCTTGCCGCCGTCGAAGGTCACGTGTGCGCGCGAGAGAATGGTCTCGGTGAGGTGCCCGTCCGGGTTGAGCGTGAGCTGGTAGTCGTTCGCCCCGCCGATGATGTTGAGCGGGTTGGTGGGGTTCACAGCAATCGAGGTCTCGTTGTGCGGGCCCGCCGAGGTGGTCTCGCAATCCGTGTTGGCGTTGACCGTCTGAGACGCCGTCGTGCAGATCGCAGTGCCGGTCTCGACCGCCGGGCCAGTCCCAAAGCTGGCGCCGTCTACCGGAGCCGGTGCGTCCATCACGTTGTGCGTGAAGTCGATCGGCTGCGGGTTGGTGTCGGCGGCCACGGCCAGCGTTTGGCCGACCGCGATCGCAGCGACCGCAGCCAAAATCAAGATCCTGAGTCTCACCACAACCTCCTTGAATGAATCCGGAGGGCCCCAGCAGGCTCCCCCTGAACCCGACCTTAAGAACTTGCCACAAATCGGGCCTTCGCGCCACTACCGAACTTGGTGGCTAGCCCACCAGGTCGTTCATCGGCTGGGCCTGTGCCGCCTTGCCCAGGCGGCCGACACGCATGATGTCCTCGATCGTCGCCAGCAGCGAGTAGTGGTCGTACGACCTGCTGCTCGCACGGTGCCCGAGACTGGGCGTGAGCACCAGCGTCAGCACCTGGTTCGAGGCGCTGCCGTCGTCCTCGTCCCAGGTCACGAAAAGGACGCCGCTGTGCTTCCACGCGCTCGACTGGGTGATCCGCCCCACGGTCTGCTTCAGCCACTCGTCGCCTGTTGCGACCGGGCAGTCGTGCGTGTCGTGGCACCTGTCGGGCGTGATCCAGCTGAATCGAGGGGTGTTCCCCGCCAGGTCGCCGTCTAACGCCGTGAACGGCATCACATTGGGCGGGCAGGCGCCACCGTAGAAGGCGAAAGGATTGTGGCCGGGGTCGTACGGGACCGGGCTGTTCAGGCACCCGCCGTCGCCGAGGCCCTCCATATACGCACGCCAGGTCACGCCGGCGGAGGTGAGCTGGGTGCCCAGGTCCTGCTGGGGCAGCACGTGATAGCTGTCGTCGGTCACCCCCCAGGTGGAGCCTGATGTCAGGGCCAGGTAGTTCGGAACGCTGGGGTGGGTGATCGCGTGGTAGTTGTTCGCCACCCCGTACTTCGCGGCCAGAGACGCGGTGAACGGGCCGGCCAGCGCCTGCTGGGGCGAATGGTTCTCCATGACGATCAGGAAGACATGCCGGCCGACCCCGGAATCGACATGTCCGCCGCCCCCGCAGGCGCCCAGCACGGCCACCGCCAGGAGAGTGCCTGTTATTTCCTGTAGCCTCTTGATTTTTAGAGTAACTCTATTTATCATGTAGCTATATCAAATGGATGGGAGGTGTTCGAGATGAGCATGACCACAGACGGAACGACGCCCCAGAGGCTTCGAGGCCGCTGGTTGGGCCTGGCCGCCCTGACCCTCAGCGGGCTGGTGCTCGGGCTCGACATCACGATCCTCATCACGGCCCTGCCCACCCTTTCCGCCAAGCTCAACGCCACCACCGACCAGCTGCAGTGGATGTCCGCCGCCTACACGCTCGCGCTGGCGGGTTTCATGCTCCCGGCCGGGGTGCTCGGCGACCGGATCGGCCGCAAGAAGATGCTGCTCGTCGGCCTGGCGACATTCGGCATCTCCTCTGTCATCGCCAGCCAGATGACGTCCGCCAACGGGTTGATTGCGATGCGGGTGGTCATGGGGATCAGCGGCGCCATCGTCCTGCCGCTCATGCAGTCGATGCTGCCGTCGATGTTCCAGACGGACGAGCGCCAGCGCGCCATCGGCCTGGCCGGCGCGGGCGCTTTCATAGGCCTTCCGCTCGGGCCGCTGGTCGCCGGGTGGCTTCTGACCCATTACGACTGGGGCTCCATCTTCCTCATCAACGCGCCGGTGGTCGTGGTCGCTGTCATCGGTACGTGGTTCTTCGTGCCGGAGAGCAAGGACCCCAACGCGCGCCCGCTTGACTGGGTCGGCGCGATCCTCGAGGTGGTCGGGGTCACCGGGATCGTGTACGGCATCATCGAGCAGCCGATCCGAGGCTGGACCGATGTCCAGGTTGCCGGCCCGATCGTCGGTGGCGCCGTTCTGATAGCGGCGTTCGCGTTGTGGCAGTTGCGAACGCGCTTCCCGCTCATCGACCTGAAGCTTTTCAAGAGTGCCCGATTCTCATGGGCCACTGTGGCCTTTACCATCGTCGGTTTCGCGATGACAGGCGTGCTGTTCATCCTGTCGCCATTCCTGCAGATCGTCCAGGGCAACGACGCGCAAGGGACCGGCATCCGGCTGATTCCTTTGATCGCGGCCATGATGGTCGGCGCGATCAGCACCGACGTTCTCGCCAAGCGCTTCGGCGCCAAGATCGTGGTGGCGGGCGGCATGCTCGGCAACGCCGTAGGCATGTTCATGCTCTCGCGCGCGGGCGTCGACACCGGTTACGGGCTGGTGGCGATCTCCCTCGCCATCATCGGCCTCAGCATCGCACTCACCATGATCCCCGCCCTCGACGCCATCCTCGGCTCCCTGCCGCCGGGGGAGACCGGTGCAGGCAGCGCGCTCACAAGAACCCTGCAGAACATCGGCTCTTCGTTCGGCGTCGCGATCATGGGCAGCATCCTCAACAGCGCGTATCAGTCCCACATCGGCGGTCAGCTCGCCGGCTTGCCCGCTCAGCTTCAGGGCGCGGCCCAGAGCAGCGTCGCCGTCGCGGCCGCGATCGCCCGCCACCTCCCGAGCCCGCTGGGCGCCCACCTGCTGCGCGCGGCTCAGGAGTCTTACTCTCAGGGTATGTCGGAGGTGATGCTGGTGAGCGCGGCGATGATGATCGCCGGCGCGATCCTGATGGCCCTCTTCCTTCCGGCTCGGGCACCCCAGGACGCATCCCCTCTCCCCGAAGGGGAGAGGGTTAGGGAGAGGGGCGTGATGGCTGGCTGATGCCGAGGCCGATCACCCCCTTCGGACAAGGCCTTCGAGAGCGCAAGAAGCTCAGGACCAAGGAGGCGATCCAGCGCGAGGCCCTGCGCCTGATCCACGAGCAGGGCTACGCGGAGACGACGATCGAACAGATCGCGGCCGCGGCCGAGATCTCACCCAGCACCTTCTTCAACTACTTTCCGACCAAGGAGGACGTGGTCCTCTTCGATCGCTACGACCCGATGATCTTCACGATGATGACGTCGATACCTGCCAGCGAACCTCTGAGTGCTGTGTTGTACGGACTGCTCGACGGGCTTGCGGGCGTGATGGAGCGCGACCACGACGTCATCCTCGCCCGCTCGAAGCTCTCGCTCGCGGTGCCAGAGCTGAGGGCCCGGTTGTGGGAGGAGATCGAGAAAGCGCGTGATCTCATCGCGGCCATCCTGGCCTCCCGGACGGGTAGGGACGCTTCCGACTTCGAGCTGAGGGTCCTGGCCATGGTCTTCTTGACCGCAACTTTCGAGGCCATCCTGGAGTGGATCCGGCAAGACGGGCGCGGCGACATGGTCAGACTCGTCAAGCAGGCTCTCGACCTGGCCCAGATCGGCCCGCGACTCGACGAGCTCGAGGCCGCGTCGCGCAAGACCCTCTAACTTCCGGCAAGTCCCGCTTGGTAGGCGAGGATCACCGCCTGCACCCGATCCCTCAGCTCGAGCTTGTCGAGCACGTGGGCCACATGCGTCTTCACGGTGGTTTCCGCGACGTGCAGGCGCGCTGCGATCTCGGCGTTGGTAAAGCCGCCCGCGACCTCGCGCAGCACCTCCCGCTCGCGTTCCGTCAGCGCCTCCAGCTGCTTCGCCTTCCGCGCCCGAGGCTCGGGTCGCTTCGCGAACTCTTCGATCAGGCGGCGCGTCACCGACGGAGCCAGCAGCGCGTCGCCTGATGCCACCACGCGGATGGCGCGAATGAGGTCCTCGGGCGGCGCCGCCTTGAGCAGGAACGCGGATGCGCCCGCCGCAAGCGCGTCGAAGACGTATTCGTCGAGCTCGTAGGTCGTGAGGATGACCACGCGGGTCGGCGTGCCCGCGCCCGTGATCGTGCGTGTTGCCGCGATGCCGTCCATGCGCGGCATGCGAATGTCCATGAGGATCACGTCGGGGCGCTCACGCCGCACCAGGTCGATCGCGGCCTGGCCGTCGCCCGCCTCGCCGGCCACCTCCATGTCCGTCTGCGAGCCGACGATCATACGGAAGCCTGCGCGCACCATCGCCTGGTCGTCCGCGATCGCGACGCGGATCATGCGATCGGAAGCCGAGAACGCACCGTGAAGCCGCCGACATCCGACGTGCCCGCCTCGAGCTCGCCTCCGAACAGCGCCACCCGCTCGCGCATACCGATCAACCCGTGTCCGGTCGAGGCCCTGACCGCATCCTCTGATCCGCCCTCGCCGTTGTCACGGATGGTCAGCTCCAGGGCGTCGGGCAGATAAGCCACCCGCACCTCGAGCCTCGATGCATGCGCGTGCTTGAGGGCGTTGGTGATCGCCTCCTGCACGATCCGGTAGGCGGTGAGGTCGAGCGCGGCGGGCAGCGGCCGCTGGGTGCCGGTGGTCTTCAGTGCCACGTCAAGCCCAGCATCGTTCGCGGCTTTGAGCAGCGAATCGATCTGCTCCAATCCCGGCTGAGGGCTCAACTCCGGCTGCCCAGGCTCCTTGCGCAGCACGCCGAGCAGGCGATTCAGCTCGGCGAGCGTCTCTCGGGCGCTGACCTCGATCGACTGGAGCGCCCGCTGAGCTTCCCCGTCCACATTCCCGGCCACGCGCGCCGCGCCGGCCTGGATCGCCATCAGGCTCACGTTGTGCGCGACCACGTCGTGCAGCTCGCGCGCGATGCGCAGCCTCTCGTCCTCCACTGCCTGCCTGCGCGATGCCTCCGACTCGCGGCGGTGGCGGGCGATCAGCTCCATTAGAAATGCGCGCCGGCCGCGAATGTAGTCACCGATCACCCACGCCACCAATGAGGTCGCGCCGGCCGGGATCAACGTCCGGCTGACAGGAAACTGGCCGAGGACGAGCAAGGCGACCGCCAGCGCGATGAGGACGATGGCGGCGACGGCCACGAACAATCGCGCGCGAGTCCGGTCATACACCGATACCGCATAAACCGCGAAAACCAGGGCGGGCCCGGATGGATCGTTGGAAACCTGAAGCGCCCATTTGGCGACCTCGGCGAACACCACGAACGCCAGCACTGGGACGGGAAAGCGGCGTCGCCACCAGAGCGGCGCCGCCTCGATGACCACCAGCACGACGCCGAACCATGCGAAGGAACCGTGGAAGTAACTCCCGAGAAGACCGATGAGCCCGACCAATAGGACGAGGCCGACCAAGACTCCGTCGACGAGCCGAGGCCGGCCAGTGATCCAAGACCACGGCCGGCCACGAAAGCTTGATTGAGCTGGGAAGGTGGCTATGTGACGTCCCTCTGCCGGATCAGGGCCGCGGCCACTATCACGAGGCCGACAAAGTACGCCGCAAGGACCAGCACCGCCTGCTCGGCGCCGATCGATGGTGCCAGGCTTCGGCCGAAGGCCGGCGACGTGAAGCTCTGGAGAAGTGCCGTTGCGTTCTGGCCTACGAACAGGTTGCCAATCCACTTGTACGCGCCGCTGTTGATGCTATCGATGAAGCGCACCGCGATGATCTCGACCGCAAGGACGTAGATCAGGCCGACGCCGAGCGCAGCCGCCGAATGCCGGATCAGGGTGCCCAGAGCGAGGCCGATGGCGCCATTCACCGCCAGAACGAGCCATATCGCTCCGATCCCTTTGGCGATGTCGATAACCGCCGGCCAAGCGATTGCGTGACCTTCAAACGAAGCCACGACCACGCTCGATGCTGCGCCCACTGTGAAGAGGATTCCAGTCAGGATGCCCATCCAGGCCGCGAATACCACCACGCGTCCGAACCAGGTGGTGAGACGCCCCGGTCCCTGGGTGAGGGTGGTTTTCATCGTGCCCCACGAGTATTCGGATCCGGCGATCAATGCCCCGAGCACGATCGCCATCGCCGCACCGAGCGGAAAGCCCGCCCCCATCACGTTGTTGACGACCTGGTCTGGGTAGAGCGTCAGCAGCGACACCGCCTGCCTGTCACCCGCGGTCGGGTGCAGCGCCTGGTACCAGTTGACTCCGTATATGAGTGCGGTGATAGCCGCGATGATGCCGGAGGACACGAGGAACGCCGGCCGGAAACGGTTCTTGCGCCATTCAGCCTTGATGGTTGCGATCATGATCCTTGCTTCTCCCCTGTGAGCTGGAAGAAGGCTTCCTCCAGCGATCTTTCGATTGGCCTCAATTCACTGACACCGATACCGGCGGCCATGAGCCGGCTGTTGATCTCGAGACTGCCGGCGGGGTCGGTCTGCAACCGGATGGAGCCGTTCTGCCGGCTCACGGCGGCGACGCCGAACATGGTGGTCAGGAGCTCGAATGCGCGATCGACGGGCTGGGCTGTGACCAGCACGCCTTCTTTGCCGAGCAGCTCCTGCACGGTGGACTGAGTGACGAGCTTGCCGCCGCGGATCACACCGACGCGATCGCAGATCTGCTCGACCTCCGGGAGCAGGTGGCTCGAGAGGAGCACCGTGCGGTTGCCCTGGCCGATGTCCTTGATGAGCTTGCGCATCTCCGCCATGCCCTGCGGGTCGAGCCCGCTCGTGGGCTCGTCGAGGATGAGGAGCTCCGGGTCCTTGAGCAGCGCGGCGGCGACGCCGAGCCGCTGCTTCATGCCGGTCGAGTAGGTGCCGAACTTGCGTCCGGCCCGCGAGGTCAGCTCGACGATGTCGAGCACCTCGTCGACCCGCCTGTGGTTGATGCTCGCGAAGTCCGCGACCACCTTGAGGTTCTCGCGACCGGAGAGGTACGGGTAGAAACCCGGCGCCTCCACGAGCGAGCCGATCTT
>Ga0207646_10000866_pt1 | contig 39140 bp, 25 predicted proteins | sample KBSK5502metaG_FD_184343 | JGI IMG/M metagenome (GOLD analysis project Ga0207646, IMG submission 184343) | Corn, switchgrass and miscanthus rhizosphere microbial communities from Kellogg Biological Station, Michigan, USA - KBS K5-50-2 metaG... | ecosystem: Host-associated > Plants > Roots >... | reverse complement strand
TGTGTTCGTCAAGTGAGAGTCTGGCGTCCGACAGCAGACTGATTTCAAGGAGTTGTTTATGCCTCCTGCCTCGCGGCGAGCAGTGTTAGAGCTAGTATCCCTCCTGGCCCTGAGCAGTTTGGTTTGGGCACAGTCCTCCACCACCTCCCTACGCGGAACCGTTTCCGATAAAACTGGCGCCGCGGTTTCCAAGGCGAACGTTTCGATCAGCAGTTCGGAACGCGCCATCGATCGTACGACCACGACAGGTCCCGAGGGAGGCTATGAGTTCCTCCAGGTACCTCCGGGCACGTATCGTCTCACCGTTGAAACGACCGGGTTCCGAAAATACGAGCAGAAAGACATTCAGCTGCTGGTCAACACTCCGGCAACAGCCAATGTGACCCTCGAAGTCGGAGCCACGGCCGAGACCATTGAAGTAACGGCCGAACAGGCTATCGTGAATACAACCGACGCGTCCCTTGGGAATGCCTTTGGGGAGCAACAAATTAAGGGACTCCCGCTGGAAGGGCGGAACATACCGGACCTGCTGACACTGCAAGCCGGTGTCGCCTACACAGGCAATCGCCCCGATGTCAACCGGGATGTGGATACGCGAAGCGGAGCGGTGAATGGAGCGCGCAGCGACCAGAGCAACATCACGCTGGATGGCGTGGATGTCAATGACCAGGTAAAAGGCAGCGCCTTTACTTCCGTTTTGCCCGTTACCTTGGACTCAGTGCAGGAGTTCCGGGTCACGACCAGCAACGCCAATGCCGACCAGGGACGTTCTTCCGGAGCTCAGGTATCGCTTATCACCAAGAGTGGCACCAACAACTTCCACGGCTCGCTCTATGAGTATCACCGCAACACCATCACTAGCGCTAACGACTATTTCGTGAAGGTAGCGGAATTGCAGTCGGGGGAGCCCAACAAACCTCCAAAGCTCATCCGGAATATCTTCGGCGGCTCGCTGGGCGGACCAATCATGAAGGATCGTTTCTTCTTTTTCGTGAACTACGAGGGCTCCCGGCAGCGCGAAGAGGCCAGCGTCTTGCGCATCGTGCCCAGCGATGAACTCCGACAGGGCAGGATTCGCTACGTGTGCAACCCGACTGACACAAAAAATTGTGTGACTAGTAATCCCAATGTGAACGTGGTGAATGATCCGAGCCTTGGTCTTGTCGCCAGCTTAACTCCGGCACAGATTCAGGCCATGGATCCCTTGGGCCTCGGAAATAACCCGGTCATGCTGAGTTACTTCAACTCTTTTCCCGAGCCGAATGATTTTAACCAGGGTGATCTGCTGAATTTTGTCGGATACCGCTTCCGCGGACCGGTGCCTACCAACAAGAATTGGTATATCGCGCGCGCCGATTTCAAAATCACGAGCAGCGGGAGCCATTCCATCTTCTGGCGTGGGGCCCTGCGGAATGACGTTAGCTCAACCGCGCCGTATTTGCCCGGAACCGCGCCCCTGCATACCTTTGCCGATTACAGCAAGGGATATACCGTAGGCTATACCGCGCTTCTGAGACCCACGTTAGTCAATAGTTTTCACTGGGGGTTTACCCGACAGAGTTCGGGAGACATCGGAAACAATGACACCGCGCCCTTCATTTTTTTTAGGGGACTGAACGACGACGAGGGAGCCAACAACTCCGAACTCGCTGTTACCCGTAGCCGGGTTTTCCAGACTCCGGTGTACAACATCGTGGATGACCTGTCTTGGACAAAGGGTAAGCACGCTTTTCAGTTCGGTACGAATATCCGTTTCATCCGTAATCCTCGCACGAACTTCCTCAGCTCCTTCTCCAGCGCAACAACCAACTCTTCCGGTCTGGATACAGCCGGTATCGTGGGGACCAGCAGCCCGCTCAATCCGGGAAACCACTCCAGCGCCGGACTCCCGGCTGTCGATCAGTCGTTCCGACTCGGGTACAACTGGCCGATCATGGCGATGATGGGCATCGTCAGCGAACTGGACGCAACGTTCAACTTTGATAAGACGGGCCAGACATTGCCCCAGGGTGCGCCGCTGAAGCGCCGGTTCGGCGCCGATGAGTACGAGTTCTATCTTCAAGATTCCTACCGCATGAAGCCAAACCTCACCCTAAACTACGGTCTGCGTTATTCATTGTTCTCGCCACCCTGGGAGACCACCGGCACTCAAGTCTCACCCACAATAAGCTTGGGAGACTGGTTCCAGCAGCGTGCCGCCAAGATGCTGACTGGCGGCTCATCCACCACGGATCCGCTTATCACCTACGACCTGTCGGGCCCAGCCAACGGAAAACCCGGCTACTACAATTGGGACTACAAAAACTTTGGGCCGCATTTGGCGATTGCTTATTCGCCGCGAGCCAGCGGAGGATGGCTGCAGGATCTTGTCGGGAATGGCGATAAGACTGTTATCCGCGCCGGCTTCGGAGTGGTCTTTGATCGTATTGGAGCCGGTCTGCTGAACACCTTCGATCGGCGGGGGTCCTTCGGTCTTTCCACCGGAATCACCGCGCCCATCCCTTGCGTCGGAGGTAGTGGCTGCGGGCCGAATAGTTTCGTTGCACCACGACTTACGGGTCTGAATACATTGCCGCAAGTGGACGCGCTGGGCCAGCAGTACTTTCCTGCTACGCCAACCGGTGGCTTCCCGTTTACATATCCGCCCGCCGGTACAGGCCTGGCCATCCAATGGGGATTGGACAACCGCATCAAGACACCCTACTCATACACCATTGACTTTTCCATTGGCCGGGAGTTGCCGTGGAACATGAGCTTTGAAGTCTCCTATGTAGGCCGCCTCGCGCACCGGCTGTTGACGCAGGAAGACCTGGCCATGCCGCTCAACATCGTGGACCAGAAGTCCGGGATCGATTACTTCACAGCGGCTAGGCGCCTCAGTGAGATCGGGTTCACCGGCGTGCCGACCTCCGCGGTCACTGCCAGCGCGGTCGGTCCTACTGCGGCCTATTGGCAAAATATTGTCCAGCCACTAAAGCCAGGCGACCAGTATTCACTAGCGTGCAGTGGCGGGTTTACAACCGACGTTACACAGGCCATGTACGACCTTTTCAGCTGTGGCGGCGGGCCGGTAGGGGATCCTAGTCAGTTTCAGGGCTTCGGTGACGAGACCACGCCGCTCGCCAATTTGGACTACTGGGGCTCTGATTTCAGTGGAACTGCAGGTATTCTCGGCGAATCGGGCCAGCACTATACTTCGATCTTCGGGCCCAACGCCTTTTTCAACAGCCAATTTCACTCGCTGTACTCTTGGCGGTCGGTGGGCAATTCGAATTACCACGGCATGCAAGTGAACGTGCGCAAGAGGATGGCGCACGGTGTGCAGTTCGATTTCAACTACACCTATTCCAAGTCGATAGACCTTTCCTCCGATGCCGAACGGGTCGATGCTTGGAGCGGCCTCGGGGGCCAGATTATCAATTCATGGTCACCGAATCAGCTGCGTGGAGTCTCCGACTTTGACACCACGCACCAGTTCAACGCGAATTGGATTGTCGATCTACCGTTCGGTAAGGGTAAGCTGTTTGCCGCAAATTCCGGCGGTGTTGCCGAGGGTTTCATTGGTGGCTGGCAACTTTCTGGGTTGACTCGTTGGACCACCGGCTTCCCAGTAACAATCGCCAACGGAGCTACATGGCCTACCAATTGGCAGCTGAGCGGAGCGGCCACTCAAATAGGCCCGGCTCATCCCAAGACGACGATACGCCCGGATGGCTCGGTGAACCTCTTTCCTCAGGACCTGCCGCAGCTTCCCTTGGGGCTTGGCGTGGGTCCGTTCCGGCATGACCTCCCGGGCGAGAGCGGCAACCGCAACACGATTCGTGGCCCGGGATACGCCGGCTTGGATCTCGCACTCAGCAAACGCTGGCAGATGCCTTTCGAAGGCCACAATTTGCTCTTCCGCTGGGAGGTCTTCAATGTCCCGAACTTGAAGCGCTTTGATGTGCAGACAATTACGACGGACATCTCTTCAAGCTCGTTCGGTGTGTACAGTGGTTTGCTCACCAGCCCGCGGGTGATGGAGTTTGCGCTGAGATACGAATTTTAAAGACCATCGGCGTCATAAGGGGGCAGATTTTCTGCCGCCATCCTGGTCGATCAATTCGCGGAAAAGTCGATTGTGTGGAGACCCTGTGGCGTGCGGCGGTACGACTTAGAAGTGATTGACGCCTAGTTACGGCGCAATTGGAATGGCCCTCGTTCGCTGGCCTCCCCTACCCGTTGTGCATCCTCGGGGCTGACGACAAATTGAACTACGTTGTCGTCGTGCGTCACAACTTCCACATTTTGGAGTACGATCCTGCTTTGTTGTCCCTTCTCAATCACCAGCACATCCACGTGATCGCCGGGAACGACAGAAATATCCTGATGAATAAGAATGCTGACAGCGCGCGTCCCCTCTGGAATTGGGAAAGCCGGCAGGATGCGATCCGGTTCGCTTCCACAAGAAGCCAGGAGCAACATCCCTATAGCCAAACACGATGCACGTGCTGTGAGCATGTGATTTCTCCCAGTGGCCTCCATGTGTCTCTGTCAGTTCCTTCATCTCGCGCAGTTCGTCCAACTCCACGAAACAAACCCTCTGGAACTCAGCCTACTAAGTGGATAAGCGCCCACGGCTATTCTTGCGGCCGTCATTGCCAATGCAGCATCCTTCTGCATACCGAAGGGCCCGAATGCGCTCATAATGCCGAGGCACGTGCCCGCTAGTCCGAGGAGTGGGGCGGTAGAAGCAATGGATTTAAGAAAGCCCATCCCGAAACTCAGGTCGGCAGCGAGCTTCCTGTGACTACGGTGAAATGCCCGGTAGGCGGTATCGATCGCTTCCGCAAGAGTGAGCTGCGGCGGTGCGGACACAAAAGCGGTTAGCCCGGTGGCCACCATTGCGGCGACAGGACTTCTGTCGTTCCGTGCAGCGATCGTAATCACTTCCTTGAATGCTCCGCTTTGAAACGCAGTACTGGCACCGCGTACGAAAGCGCGATTTTGTTGGCGAGCTAAGTGATAGCGGTACGAACCGCGGCTAACAACGATAATGACGTAAGCGAGCATGAGCGCAAGCACGACGACATCGAGGCGCCCCAACCAGTTCATCCAGCGCCATAAGTATCCGATACTCCACTCACATCCGTCCGTTTGCCATGAGTTGAGACAAACTCCGCCCATTAGGAGAACGTACTCCTCCGGTTGCTAACCTTCATGAAGAAAAGACACCACGCCAACTCCTCAGGTTCCATTCGGGCAGGGCTCGGCAGCTCCAACCAACTCGGAAAGCTAAGGCCGTCAGCGGACCCACGCCGGGATGCGTCATCAGCCGCCGCGTCACCGGGCGCTTCTCCACTTCATCTTCCAGCGCCCCGGTCAACTCCTGGATCTTCGGGCTGAGTTGGTCGAGTAAGTCGAGCAGGTCCTGGCGTCGTCGGCTGGCCCAGGGAGCCAGTATCAACGACTCCAGTTGATGGCGACCGGCCGGCCGCCATAGTGCTTTCTTGCGCCGCAGACCTTCGTTGAGCGCCACAATATGCAATTGATTCATCACGCGGGTGCGCATCTGCACCAACCGGTGTCGATGCCACAGCAGTTGCCGCAGATCGCGATTCTCTGCGTCCGCTACCCAGATCCGCGGGAAGCGGTCTTCAATCATGAGCCTCAGCAATAGCTGTGCATCCTGGCGATCGGTCTTCTGCTTTCGCACCCGTTTCGTGCGAATCTCCGATGCGTCCCCGATCCACAACTCAAACTGCAAGTCGCTCAGCAAACGCTCAAACCAGCGTGCGTGTCCACTGGCTTCCATACCCACACGCACACTCCGCTCCTTGAGCATGCCGTAAAACTGCTCGGCTTCTTCGCGGTGAGTTAACCGCCGTTCGCCGCACTCACCTGTTTCTGTATCCACAAATGCAATTTGCTGGAAGCCCGGATGATCGTCACAATCCTATAATCAGCATGTTCGGCTCCTTTCTCCCGAGCCCTTTGGTTGGTTGGCGCCTCCAAAGTCTACTCGGGCCTGGGAGCCGACATTGTTATGGAATCATTACACCAACAACGCGTTTCACTGGTGACAGCATGCAGCTTGCTCGCTTCTTGCCTTCGGTTTCAGGTGAGAGTCGGAATCCGAAAACGCCGTCCTGTCAAGCGCACTCCGACTGCTGTGATAAAAACGTGATAGTTCTACGTTCAGAACGCAACCATTCCTATCAGAACCCGTCATAACGTCCGGCTGGTAAGCGGTTGACGAATCAAGTAGAGTAGAGAATTTTCATAACCGATCAGAACACTCCTGGTGTTCTTCAAAACCGGCGGGTGGCGGGTCAACCCGTCACCGGTGGGTTCGACTCCCACTCGCTTCCGCCATTGCCTTGTCGATTGTTTAGCCCTGTTTGTCTTCGTGATGGAATTGGTCAGACAGGAACTAAATCGTTTGATAAAAACGTAATACTTTTTACTATCCGCCGCCGCTTACAAGCAACTGATAGGCTTTGCCTCCGCTGAGGTTCACCGAACCCTTGCCCAGCGGAGTGATCCCATCTTCCGCGTAGATGGTAATCGTCCCCTGGAGCGAGCCCGATGAAGGCACCTGGAACCATTGGCGATCGGGGCCATAACCGACTTGGGTGGAATACTGCACACCCGATGAATCTGCAATGATAATTTTTTTCTGTAACCAGCGAGCGAAGATCTGATTCGCGGCGTTAAGCACATCAACTGGATTGGCGCCGTAAAGAACTCCCAGGATACTGCTGCCATTGGTCACAAAGGCCGGAGTCGTAACAAACTGATCTTGAGGTAACGTACCGCCGAACAACCTATACTCTGGCCCGAAGGTAATGCCGTCGTTGGAAAGACTGTAAGAAAACGTTGGAGGGTTTGGGTCCAGGGCGACTCTTTCGATATAGAGCGCCATGACATACCAATTTTTGCCGCCGACTTGAAATTTCTTTACATCGTTAGCGTAATGGCTGGTATTCAGAACTGAGCCTGCGCTGTGGAACTGAGGGATAGAAGTACTTGTCGCTCGAAAAACCTTCCCGTTGCCACCAAAAACTCCGATACTGTAATAGAGGGTCCACGCGTTGTTGTCCCACATGAGGACGTTCCCGCCGTTGTAGTCGTTAGTCGCATATGCCGGATCGTCGGGAATTGAAACCCTGTCGCTCAACTGCGCGGAGTAAGGCTCGGGTGATCCATTCCACGTCAGCCCATCAGGGCTGGAGAAATAGGCGGGCTTGTCCAAGTCGTTCGGATCTATTAACGCGGTACAGATCATGTGCATGGAGCCGTCGGGGAGTTGAGTTACGTTGACGTTGTTCACGTGCAGGAACACTCCGTGATCAATCACCAGGGAGCGACTGCCGAAGCTCAGAAAATCCGGAGTCGATAGGTTATACACGCGGTCATTTGAAGTAGCGGTCCCGTCCCACCCTCCATAGAACAGAAGCCAGCCGTGTGGCTGCTGCAGCGGCCAGGGAGAGTAGATGTTTTGGAAAGCGCCGGGCTGCGGAGCAAGCATCGGGGTACGCACGTCGGGCACCCAATTCAGCGTGTTCTGCTGCCACGAGAGGGGATTGAACGGACCGGCCCCAACGCCCTGAATTTCAATGGTTCCGGCGGGAACCGATCCACTCACAGCTTGTACCTGCACTAAACCTGTGTTGTGAATGTTGACAGTGTATGACTGTGCGGCGGTTTGATCCTTTGCGTCTTTGACCTGAATCGCAAAGGTGGCCGACTGTGCGGTATCGGCCGTTCCGGAAATATTGGCTGAATTGGTCGAACTGCTTGCAAGTGTCAAGCTATGCGGCAAACTTCCTGAACTTACACTCCAGGTAAACGGCGCGACTCCTCCAGCGGCTTGAATGGTTTGACTGTATGGGAATGTCACCATTCCGTCCACCAGGGCAGCGGTGGTAATCGATAAGGTTTGTGGGGGAGGCGGGGGAGGCGGCGTTGATGTGCTACCTCCGCCACCGCAGTCTGACTCCAAGAGCACCAGCACCCAAACCAAGCTGATCAGAACACATGTACGCGATACTTTCTCTGCCATATCTCTGCGATCTCGCTGATTACTGAACTGTCAGCGCCACCGGGGTGGAATGCTGTAGAGAACCCGATATACCCGAAATCGTGACCGTGTAATTGCCTCTTGGAGTACCACCACTCCCGCCACTGCCGGTGCTGCTGCCTCCGCCACAAGCTAGCTGCGAGGCCAAGCCGAACATCAGTAGACAGCACAATAGAATCCCCAAAACCTTTTCTTTCGCGCTGCGTTTTTGGTTCCGTCCCGCGTTGGCCACAACTATGCCTAGCAGCGGCAGCCACAATGCGTAAGACACACGAAGCAAGGAGAAGTCTCGTGCAAGACTTGGTGCAGTAGTGCTGACGGTGAGCGTCGCCGAATTGCCGGACGCGATTGCATTCGGATTGATCGAGCAACGTGGTGCCAGTGCCGGCGATGGCTGAACTGAACACGTGAAGGATACGGAATTGCTGAATCCGTTTACTCCGGAAACGCTTAATGTGGATGTCGCGGATTGTCCAGCGTTGACCGAGGCTGGCGTCAACGGCGTCGCGGACACCGAGAAATCCGCCGGGAATAGAGAATTAAATGTTGCCGTAATGGTTTGATCGGTGTTCAAAGTGAAGGTGCACGTTCCGACCCCGGAGCATCCACCCCCACTCCAGCCGCCAAAGGTTGATCCTGAAGCGGCCGCGGCGGTGAGAGTAACCGGAGTGCCGACAGGAAATAACACCACGCAATTCGTATTGGCAGTTACTGGAATCTCACAATCGAGTCCCGCTGGCTTGCTGATTACAGATCCACTGCCTCCGCCGCTGATCATAACCAGGACCTGAGGATTGCGGTCGAACGTCGCGGTGACTTGCTTGTCGGAATTCATGTCGAGAACGCATGCTCCGGTGCCGGTGCATGCCCCGCTCCATGCGGTCAACCTGGAACCCGGATCCGGCGTCGCAGTGAGCGTAACTGAAGTGCCGCTAGCAAACGAGGCTGAACAGACGGAATTGGCTGATCCGCACGTGATCCCAGCCGGGTTGCTGGTTATGTTCCCGCTGCCACTAGAGGAATTCACAGCTACCGATGCGGTGAACGGTCCTGCCGAGGAGCCTCCGCTCAGCGCCTGTTGGTGGGGACTGCATCCGTCATCGTCCGCGACGGTGAGCGTACCAGTGCGAACACCGCTGGCTTGCGGAGCGTAGGTGACGTCGATGGTGCAGAAAGTGGTCGAGCCAGACATGCACGTGTTGCTAGAAAGGGTGAAGTCACCCGGGTTTGCCCCCGTGACGGAGACGGCAGACACGTTGAAACTGATGTTCTGACTGCTGAGTGTTACAGTCTCGGGAGAGCTCGTGCTCCCAACCGCCACCGCGCCAAAGTTAAAGCTGGATGGCGAAACCGTGATCCTGGTTACGCACGCCTTCAGACTAACCACTTCTGGCGTAAGAAAGCCTCCGCTGGATGGAGTGATTGTCAATGCTCCGCTGATCGGCCCAGAATTGGCCCCGCCGGGACTTAATGTCAGGTCAGTTTTGCAACTCGCTCCAGAGCCGAGACTGCTGCTGCATGTATTGTTGCCCAGGCTGAAGCCGCCGCTCGGGGTCATGATCAGGCCCTCGGAGGCGGCATCATGGTTGGTCAGGGTTACGGTTTGAGCCGGGCTGGTTGTATTGGATAGAACTTGTCCGAAGTCAAGTGCGGGCGGCGAGGAAGTCACAGGGGCAACTCCCGTTCCGGACAGTCCAATGACTTGGGGGCTCGTGCTGTCGCTATCCGTTACCGTGATCGCGCCGGGATAGGCGACGGGAGCAAAATCCGCGCTGGGATGAAAACTCACGTTGATCGTGCAACTGCCGTTTGGCGAAAGCATTTTGCCCACGCAATTGTCAGTACTGGTGTAACCAGCGGAAACGCTGACAGTCTGAATGGTCAAACTAATATTGCCTTGGTTGGTGACAGTCACCGTCTTCTGCGCGCTTGCTGTTCCCGCCTCCCGACTCCCAAATGCCAGGGTTGTGGGCGACAAGTTCACGTTAGACGATGGCGAACCTGTGCCAACGCCCGTTAGTCCGACTGGCTCGGTTCCAGGGGACGCGTCGGTAGTTACGCTCAGGGCGCCGGGCACAGTTCCAACCAGAGTGGGCCTGAAGCTGAGCGAAATTTGGCAGCTCTGACCCGCGGTCAATGAGGGCGGACAATTGTGACTCGGCGTCGAATAATTACCGCTGGCAACGATTGCGCTGATCCCGAGACTTCCACTCTGATTGTTAGTTAGGGTTACGGTCTGTGCGGCGCTGATCGAGCCCACCGCCACGTTCCCAAAGTCCAGACTCGCAGGGGAGAATCCGACTGAAGCCAGGCCTGTACCCGACAGACTCACGAAATGGGGTCCGCTAATCGCATTGGACGAAAGCGTGATGGCACCACTGATGCCTCCGATTGCGTTCGGAGTAAAAGTGACTTGGATGGTGCATGTCGCGTTTGGCGCAAGCGAACTCGGGCAGTCGTTGGTTTCGGAAAAGTCCCCGCTGGAGTCGATTTTGCTGATAGTCAGACTGGCTTTGCCGGTGTTGGTGAGTATCACCGACTGTGTGGCACTGGGAGAGCCTCCGGGGCTGGCAACCTGCGGGGCAAAGCTCAAACTTCTTACAGAAAACTGTGCCGCCGGAAATTGGGGGCACCCGGTAAGCAGGGTCAACATTGCGAACGTAAAAACCAGCATGAAATATCTGCTGCATGTCATTGTGGTTCTCCCTTTTCTGCAAGCTGAGGACAGAGCGGCTGCGTAGCCGTAGTCACGGTGACAGCGCGGTCGAAAGTCATGCTGGTGAGCAGCGGATTGAAAGGCCTGTCTCTGAGAACGGAGTCGAAGAAAGCGGTGACGTGATTGCGGATAGCGGCTATGGTTCGCGCAGATCCGGCAGCGCCCGCTGCCACGGCCATTCCTGGAATCGCTCGTCCAAGCCAGACAGCGTCAGAAGGTGTCAAATGCTCGGCGCCGCGTAGATTCACGGCCCGGCGAATGCCGCGGAGATTGCTCCACAATCTGCACTCGTCCTGGTTCCATTGCTCGCGGCCGGCTGCCAGCAAGAGGACGGGCTTGGCGGTTCCTGCAGCCGACTCATCGGAAATCACTCCATCAATCCAAACTGCGGCGCGGACCCGCGATTCACGCTGCAAAATAGTGAGAGCGACTTCTCCCCCGAGTGAATGTCCCATTACCGCAATGTGCGCGATGTCAAGACGGTTGTGAAAGGCACTTCCAAGAGTCGTATCCAGGCGCCAGAGTTCATTCAGCACAAACTTCACGTCGTCCAAACGCGCTGAGCGAACCAAGGCCAAAGACTCAAGGTCGGCGCGCAATGTCTGCGGAGCGAGATAACTTCCGAATGAAGAAGTGATCAGGCGACTATCGGGAAATTCAACGGCCGTGCTCTCGTGGGTGTGGGCGATGGAGGCGACAACGTAGCCGCGGCTGGCAAGGTCCTCAAAAAGAAATGTCGCATCGGTGAGCATTCCGGTGAAGCCGGGGGAGAACACAATGACGGGATGAATTCCCGCGGCAACGCCCGATTGCAGGCAACTGTTGGTCTTTATTTTGGGAAGTGGAAAGCCCGAGATCTGGGAGAGGTAAGCCCAGACTTTTGGTGAGGCGTACTCTGCCGGTGCGCACCTACCTTGCGCAGCCGGGTACCAGAAGCGCACCATCAGTTCGCGTTTAGCGCCATTCGCTAAGAAAGGATCATTGCGCGATACATCCACCAGGCGCTGCCACAGGGTTCCGACCTGGCTGGCGCCGGCGGGAGCAGGAGCGGATGCTGACTGCGTGTTCCCCGACGCAGCCAGCGCCGCCGCGGAGCAGAAGACCACGAGACAAAAGCGAATTGTTGGCGATAAATTTTGCAAACACATGACTATCTTCCTCAACGTGGAACTCATTCCTGAGTCGGCCACTGGACGGCAGTAAGTAGCCTAGACATAGCGTCAGTTTGAATGTCAGTGAATGCGGACGGCCTCGATCGTCAAGATCGCAGGTAGAACTGCCCCGCTTGGCTTCGCGACGACAGATTCGAAAATCGCGCGAATCTCCTTACCGTTGTTCACTATCACGCCGTCGATTGTCGAAGTACGGACCAAGTTGCCATTGTTGTCGTAAACATTTGCAAGCAGAACGGTTGTGCAGTCGGGGTTGACGGTCAGCGTTCCGGTGATGGTTTCGTGGGCGAAGGCGCCGCCCACGCTGCGGTCTTGGCTACCAGACACATCGCCATTCAGTTGAAAAGTGGTGGAGCCGACGGCGGCAACAGGCGCGGGTCCGACGTTGGGCAGGATGAGAGTTCCAGTAGTTGTAAAGCCGTAAGCCCCAGCTGCTGTCGCGGCGGAGCAGGCTGCCTGCAGGCTTGGTGCGGCACTAAGCAGGAACAAACCAAGGATGGTTAACACTTTTGGATTCTTCATGATTTTCTCCTTCTATCCGGGCGTCGGCTGCGGCGTTCGCGCGCCTTGCGGATTGATTTCTACTTGCTATGCCCGGCGAAAGTCATGAGGAGGAAGTGAGGTTGCAGTGAAGTTTTGGCGAGGTGCACGCTTCAAATTTTCATGGGCGATTGAGGCGATCTTGTATATAATCCGCTACTTAGCTTTCCGGAGGGGGTTGTGAACCCCGACTTCCGAGTAGGCTCCTGGCTGGTCCGGCCCAGCCTCAATGCCGTCTCCCAAAACGGTACCTCTGTTCGCCTTGAGCCGAAGGTGATGGAGGTGTTGGTGTGCCTCACCCACGGCGCTGGCGAGCCCGTAACTAAAGAAGAGCTGCTGCGAACGGTATGGCCGGATACGTTCGTCTCCGACGACGTGCTCAAGCGCTCCATCTCAGAACTACGTCGCGTATTTGGGGACGATGCGAGGGAGTCGCGGATTATCGAGACCATTCCGAAGCGGGGTTACCGGCTGGTCGCTCGGGTTGAATCGGTGAACGGTGTGGCTGGGCCTATGGCCGATATTCCCACGAACTCAGGTGAAGCAAGAAGATCAATCCCTTCCGGACGTGGCCTGCGGATTGGTATCGCGATTGGAGTGGCGGCCACGGCTGCGCTTCTACTGCTGCTTGGTTTCGAGCCCGCGGGTGCTTGGCGAAGGCTCGCTGGAAATAGTGGCGCACCCCAGATTCGATCGATTGCAGTTTTGCCACTGAAGAATCTTTCCGACGATCCTTCGCAAAAGTATTTCGCCTATGGCATGGCGGAAGAGCTGATCACTGATCTGTCCCAGATGAGCAGTCTCAAAGTAATCTCGCACACGTCTGCAAACCGATATCAGGACAGCGATAAACCGATTCCGCAGATTGCCCGCGAGTTGAGTGTAGATGCCGTAGTGGGAGGAGCGGTGCAGCGTTCTGGCGACCGGGTGCGGGTTACAGCGCAGTTGATTTACGCACCTCAGGACTCAAATCTGTGGGCGAAGACATACGATGGTGATGTCCGGGATGTGCTTGCATTGCAGAGTAGGATCGCACGGGAGGTCGCGGACGAGATCCAAGTCAAGATGACTCCAGAGCAAAGTGCACGATTGACCAAACCGCGAATGGTCGATCCCAAATCGCTCGATGCGTATTGGAAGGGTCAGTATCACCTTTCCCTGCTCAAAGAGGATCCGTCTGCTAAGGACAAAGAAAAGGCGGGGCAAGAAGAGGAGTTCCGTCAAGCCGTTTCGTACTTCGAGGAGGCAATTCGTCAAGATCCAAACTATGCACCAGCTTATTTGGGGTATGCAGATTCAATGGACTTTTTTCAGAACGAGGTGGACCCCTCTGCCACAAGTCTTCAAGCTAAAGGAAGGTCGGCGGTCATGAAGGCGTTGGCACTGGATGACACGCTAGCCAACGCTCATCTGCACCTAGCGGACATACTCTTTTACTATGACTGGAACTGGGCTCATGCGGAAAGGGAATACCAGCGTGCAGTCGAACTTAGTCCGAACTCCGCGGATGCTCATTGCAGCTACGCCGGGTTCTTGAATTCGATGGGACGGCTGGAGGAAGGCCTTAAACAGCAAGAAATGCAGCTTCAACTCGATCCCGACTTGGACTGTGATCAGTATTCACCTCTTACGCCTCTCCAAGTACAGATTGAAAGAGAACAGAGATTCATCGAGACACACCACCGCGTTACACCTGAGCATTATTGGGACCTCGGTCTCTTGTTCTGGAAGGCTGGCAGGTACAAAGAGGCAAGTGCCAAGTGGGAAGAGATGATGGCGCGACTCGGTTACACAGACGTTGCCCAAGCAATCGGTCGCGGCTACACGAAGGACGGTTACCACGGGGCATTACGGGAATGGGCGAGGACTGGCGAGGCGGTGGCAAAGCAGCGCTACGTCCCGCGGATCATGATGGCATACATCTACGGGGTCCTGGGCGATAACGATCGAGCCTTTGCCTGGCTTGAGAAGGCCTACGTGGAGCACGAAAGTTCTCTGCCTTCCCTTAAGGTCTTCTTAGCCTGGGATCCTATCCGATCGGACCCGAGATTTGCAGAAATGATTCGCCGTGTGGGGCTGCCTCGATAAGAGGGCGCATTTGAAAGTTTCTAGAATCGTACTTTTCATCCGGAGAATGCAGTGGATGGCGACTTCCGAATAGGATCCTGGCTGGTTCAGCCCAGCCTGAACACCATCGCTCAGAACGGGACATCCAACCGGGTGGAGCCGAAGGTGATGGAAGTATTGCTGTGTCTTGCCGAGCACGCGGGTGAAGCTGTCCCCAAAGAAAAACTTCTCCGGACAGTATGGCCGGACACATTCGTTTCCGACGATGTGCTCAAGCGTTCGGTCTCGGAGCTACGCCGCGTGTTTGGCGATGATGCCCACGAATCCAAAGTTATAGAGACCATTCATAAACGGGGCTATCGGTTAGTGGCGGCGGTTAGGCCGGCCAACGGACACTCACAGTTGGATCTCGAAAAATTGCAGACGCTGATAACGGAGGCGCCTCAGACACGGCTGGCAACGCGAAAATGGAATGTCGGCCTCGGCGCACTCGGCATTGTCGTCGTTATATGTGGGTTGCTTCTTGCCACGAACGTTGGCGGCATCGGAGATCGGCTATTGGGCAGAACTGCGCTGCCGCCGATTGGTTCCTTGGCCGTGCTGCCGCTGCAAAATCTCTCCGGCGATCCCTCCCAGGATTATTTCGCCAACGGCATGACTGAGGAACTCATCACCGAACTCTCGCGCTTGAGTTCGCTTCGGGTGATCTCTCGCACTTCGGTCATGCGCTATAAGAACGCTAATCGTCCGCTTCCGGACATCGCACGGGAGTTGGGAGTCGAGGGAATCGTGGAAGGCTCCGTGCTGCGCTCGGCGGATCGAGTACGTATAACGGCACAGCTCATCTATGCGCCGCAGGACAAGAATATCTGGGCTCAGAGTTACGAGCGGGACCTCCATGATGTGCTGGCTCTGCAGAGCACGGTAGCCAGCACCATCGCGAATGCGATTCAATTGCAAATGACGCCCAGCGAACAGGCGCAATTAAGGATTTCTCGGCCGGTGAATCTAGCCGCGCACGAGGCGTATTTGCAGGGGCAATATCATCTACAACAAGCTAACGGCGTAATTTTCAAGAAGGACAAAGGGAAGCTGACGAAAATGGAGGCGCGAAGAGCCGAAGAGTATTTCCGCTTGGCCATTCAGAAAGACCCTGATTACGCTCCTCCCTATGTAGGAGTCTGGGATGCATCGTGTGCCGGGTCCGTTGAACCTGGGGATTGGACGGCGGCAAAGCCAATGCTTCTAAAGGCGTTGTCAATCGACGAGTCGCTTGCGGAGGCACATCGCGGCTTAGCTATGGTGCTACGGCTGGAGTTGGACTGGAAGGGTGCAGAAAGGGAGAATTTACGGGCAATCCAGCTTGAGCCCAGTAACGCGGATGCCCATAATGACTACGCAAATCTGCTATCCAATGCCGAGGGAAGAGTCGGGGAGGCCACCCGGGAGTATGAACTGGTGCAAAGCATGGATCCCAAGAACGATCACATGGCAGACGCCTTCTATGAGATGCGGCAGTATGTCCGTGCGGAGGAGCTGTACAAGAGCCAATCACAGATGCGGCCCAGCGACTTCGGTCCGCATATGCAGCTCGCGAACATCTACGCTTTGACAAACCGGCACGCGGAGGCCATTGCCGAATGGCAAAAAATGGGAACCGTCCTCGAATACAAAGATACGGCAGAAGCGATGGGCCGTGCCTACAAAGCTGCTGGATATCGGAACGCGCTGCGAATATTTACCAAGCAGCTAGAGCAATCCTCGTCCAAAGCCTATATTCCCCCTTGGTTCATAGCTTCTATTTACGGACACCTTGGAGACAAAGACCAGGCTTTCGCGTGGTTGGAAAAAGCATTTAAAGCCAGGGACGGCACCGACACTTTGTTTGATCCCATGTGGGACCCGCTGCGCTCGGATCCCAGATTCAAAGATTTGCTGCGACGCGTTGGGCTGCCGCTGTCAAGCACTGGATAGCCGAGTGCGTGTTTTGTGATGGAGAAGTCATGGCTGGCGACTTCCGAGTAGGATCATGGCTGGTTCGACCCAGTCTAAACAGCATCTCTCAGAATGGCACCTCCGATCGGGTCGAGCGGAAGGTGATGGAGGTGCTGGTTTGCCTTGCCGAGTGTCCCGGTGAAGCCGTCCCCAAAGAAAAACTTCTTCAGACAGTATGGCCGGACACTTTCGTGTCGGATGACGTGCTCAAGCGATCGGTTTCGGAACTGCGACGCGTGTTTGGAGACGATGCTCATGAATCCAGAATAATTGAGACCATCCCCAAGCGGGGTTATCGCTTGGTCGCTCGGGTTGAGCGGGACAATGGACACGTTACGCGTGATGTCTCAAAACAGGCGGAAAATGCCGAACCGGCCCGGGTACGAACGGTAGAACGTAAGTGGAAGTTGGGGCTGATCGCTGTTGGCATTGCCGTTGTTATATGTACGTTGCTTCTTGCCTCGAATGTTGCAGGCGTCCCAGGGCGGTTATTGGGCAAGAGCGCTTCGCCGCCTATCCGTTCCTTGGCTGTGTTGCCGCTTCAGAATCTTTCCGGCGATCCGTCCCAAGACTATTTCGCTGACGGGATGACCGAAGAGCTGATTACGCAGCTCTCCCGCTTGAGTTCTCTGCGAGTGATTTCGCGCACCTCGGTCATGCGCTATAAAAAGACGGAAAAGCCCTTGCCGGATATTGCGACGGAATTGAATGTAGATGCAATCGTCGAAGGCGCGGTGCTACGTTCGGGCGAACGGGTGCGGATCACAGCGCAGTTGATCTACGCACCCAAGGATACGCATTTGTGGGCCGAGACCTATGACCGCGATTTGCGGGACGTACTCACGTTGCAGAGTGCGGTGGCGGCAGCGGTGGCCGACGAGATTCGGGTCAAATTGACGCCCAGCGAGCGGGAGAGCCTGCAAACGCCCCGGCCGGTAAATCTTCAGGCCCACGAACTTTATCTCCAAGGTAGGTATTACCTGGCGCTCCCCAGAGGAGGTACAAAAGCAGTCGAGTTCTTTCAGCGAGCGATTCAGGCGGAGCCCAACGCCATGGGCTATGTCGGGCTGGCTCGTGCCTATGTGTGTCTTACAAACGTCGAAGTCGCTCCTATAGAGGTCTTACCCAAGGCTCAGGCCGCGGCTTTGCAGGCATTGCGGCTGGATGAGAATTCATCAGATGCTCACCTGGTTTTGGCGACGACAAGGTTGAATTATGACTGGGACTGGCCGGGAGCGGAGAAGGAATTCAAACGGGCGATAGAGCTCAATCCAAATTCCGCGGAGGCGCATTTGGATTATGCGTGGTTCCTGGATGCGATGGGGCGAATGGAAAAGGGCGAAAAGGAACACCTGCGAGCCCAGGAAGTTGATCCATTCAACGAGCGCATGAACGAGACTTTTTATCACACACGTCAGTACGATCGAGCCATTGATGTACTGCGTAAGTCTATTGAGCGTTCATCGGCGGATATGGGCGCCCACTGGCAACTTGGCATCCTTTATGACCACGAGGGCATGCCCAACCAAGCGATAGCCGAGTGGGAGCAGATGTTCACTTCTTCCGGATATGAGGAGGAGTATGGGTTGGCAAGGGCTCTCAGGCGCGGATACGCAAAATCAGGTCACCAGGGAGCCTTACGAGAGGTGCTCAAAAAGCTAGAGACGATGGCAGGGCACCAACATGTGCCCCCTGACCTAATGGCGTATTTTTACGAGAGCCTGGGACAAGAAGATCAAGCCTTCGCGTGGCTGGAAAAGGCATATGCGGAACACAACTCCGAAATCACAGGTCTGAAAACCGATCTTATGTGGGACGGTCTCCGCTCTGATCCCAGGTTTGCAGATCTGGTGCGCCGTGTGGGGCTGCCGCAGTAACTCTGAAAGCCTAGGCCGGGGTGCATCGTAAAGTTTCAGTTCACAGTCGCGAGACAGGGATGATATTCATTTGCTCGGCAGAAACACCCAAGTAGTTGTCGCTTTCATCTTGCTGGCAGGGGCTTATGCTCTTGCACAAACCCAAACTACAGGCCGCGTTGCGGGAACGGTGAGAGATTCGCAAGCCGCAGTGATCGCGGGCGCTAAAGTTATCATTGAAAATCCTGCCACTGCATACAAGCGCTCGGTAACCACAGACGATGCTGGAAACTACTCTGTTTCGCTCATTCCACCTGCCGATTACGAGGTCAGCATTCACGCGAGTGGCTTCACTGCCGCGGCGTTCCACAATGTCTCTATAGGGCTGGCGGAAACCACCACAATTAATGCAGTTCTACAGGTCGCGAGAAGCAGTGTAGAGGTCACGGTTACGGATGCGCCGCCGCTGATACGCACTGACAGCTCTGAGCTGGGGGCAACGCTCGACTCTCGCAGTGTGACCACCCTGCCATTGCCCACACGCAATGTCCTGCAGCTCCTGACCACGGCGCCGGGAGTGACTGCCCCGCTAACGAATAACAGCGCCCTCGGCCGCAACTCACCCAACGTCTCTGTGGACGGGGCGCGTGTAACTCAAAACAGCTATGTGATTAACGGGGTAGATGCCAACAATATTGCCCTGCATGATTTTGGCGATCTCGCCGTGCCTGCTCCCGAGAGTATGAGCGAGGTAAAAGTGCAAACGTCGATGTACGACGCCTCGGTTGGTGGCGCCGGTGGCGGTACTGTGCAGGTGGTTACAAAAAGCGGCAGCAACTCCCTGCATGGAGGCGCGTACGAATACTTCCGCAACGAAGTATTCAATGCGAATGACCCTAATTTGAAAGCAGTGGGCGTGGGACGTCCAGAGATGAGGCGCAACGTTTATGGCGCGGCGCTGGGCGGCCCCTTGCGCAAAGGCAAAGCATTCTTCTTTGCGTCTTACCAGGGCACGCGCGAGGCCAATGGCGCTACGGCACAAAGCCTATATAAGGATGTGATGATCGATCCCCAACTGACTAATGACCGATCTGCCGCTACCTTACTCAATACATATGCGAGCGCTGGCGTCACCAGCATCGATCCTGTGGCTCTGGCGCTTCTGAACTTTAAGCTTCCGAACGGGCAATTCCTGATTCCGACTCCGCAGACGCCCGATGGCCGGGTCACAGGCACCGCAATTTCGAGCTACCGTGAGGAGCAGTTTAATGCCAACCTGGATTACCGGTTGAGTGCGCGAGATTCGCTGGCCGCGAAATTCTTTTTCGCAAACGCTCCGCTGTTTAACGCGCTGGGCGGCGCGCAATTCGACGGTGGATCGGGTCTGCCGGGATTCGGCACAGATGTAGATGTTGACAACCGCGTGCTTTCGCTGGAAGAAATTCACTCTTTCAGCAACACGTCGATGAATCAAGTGCGCTTCGGTTATAACTTTATCGGCCGCAATGAACTTCCGCGGGAAGCGCTGAAGGATGCAGATCTTGGCATGCAACGTATCACGGCTGGCTCCGATCCCGGATTTCCCTTGATTATTCTGGCGGGCTTCGGAAGCGCAGCTATTGGAACGCCATTTATTAGTTTGCAAGCCAGCGCTCCGTCCACGTCGCTGTTTGATACTGTGTCTTTACAACGCGGCAAACATAACATTCGAGCGGGAGGTGAGATTCGCCACTCCGAATGGCGCGTTCCGCGAGGCAATGTGGGTTCGCATGGGATCATTGTGTTCAATACTTTCACGAATTTTCTTACTGGGGTGAGCGATTTTTCCGATCTCAGCACCGGACTGCCGCACCGCGATTTTCTGACCACCGATTACCACTTGTTCGTACAAGACGATTGGAAGGTTTCATCAAAACTTACTCTGAACTTCGGATTGCGGTATGAGTTGGATCCGCCGGCTTATGAATCCAAAGGACGCATCGGCGGGTTTGATCCGACGCTGTACCGCCCGAATATGGAAGTGGACAGCAATGGTCTTCCGATGGGGCCGCCAGCTGCCGGCATTGTGGAAGCTGGCAATGCGCCTCCGCAGTACAGTTTGTCCGGCGTGACCAGGGTGGGTAAACGCGTAGTCAAGAGTCTGGATCCGAATAACTTCGGTCCGCGCATCGGAGTCGCCTGGTCGCCATTGGCTTCGGGGCGGCTCGCCCTACATGCCGGTTATGGCATCTTCTATTCCCGCCCGTCATTTTTTTATCTTGGATTGGATTATTTCTCACCTCCGTTTTTCTTCGACGATATGTCTGGCGGACAACCAATTGAAAATGCTTTCCCCAACGCTCTGCCGGAAAGCAGCTTTCCGTTTGTGCCCTCAGGTCCACTGCTAAGCGGGAGCATTCTGGATCGAAACAATCGAACACCCTACTTCCAACATTTCAACGCCAGTGTGCAATATGAATTGGTCCGCGACACGGTGCTGCAGGTGGCTTACGTTGGATCCCGTGGATTAAGACTGTTTCGGACTACTGCTATTAATCAGGCTCACATCGCAAGTTTGAATCATCCAATCGTGAACGCAGTGACCGGACAGGTAATCACCGACAATACTTTTGAGAATGCGCCGCTGCGCGCACCGCTGCAAGGTGTGGACCCGTGGTTTTTTACTCTTAACCAATCAGTTGCGCAGTCTACTTATCACTCGCTGCAAACCACGCTCAACCGCCGAGTTTTCCATGGGCTGGAGTTTTCGGCGTCGTATACCTTTTCTAAGTCGATTGATAACGGCTCAGCCACGGGAGGAGGAGGGTTGAATGATGGCTCGGTTGACCTCGGAGCCGCTTTCGATACCAGCAGTACCATCGGAAACCAGTTGAGCGGGCGCGCCAATCGCGGCGTCTCGGACTTCGATCGTACCCACTACTTCGTCTTAAGTTCCGTTTGGGATGTACCGGAACCGGCTTTCGCCCACGCCTCCCGAGGGGCACACCTGGTGATGTCTAATTGGCAATTCTCGGGGATCATTACCGCCATGTCGGGACTGCCGATCGACATGTTCGACCCGGCAGGAGGCTCGCTCTATGGACAAATTGGAGCGCGCCCCAACTGGGCGACAGGTGCAAACCGCAGGACAGCGATGACGGACGTCCCTCAAGGATATTATTTCAATCCCGCCGCATTTGCGCAGGCGATCGTTCCGGCAGGGTCTGCTATTCCCAGTGCACACGATTCAACCGCACTCGCAGGCGAAGACGGCACCGATCTTGGCGACGTTGGGCGCAACGTGTTGCGCGGACCAGGACAACAGAATGTGGACTTCTCGATAGCCAGGCGCTTCCCATTGACAGAATCGAAAAACCTGGAGTTTCATGCTGATTTGTTCAATGTCTTCAACCATGCCAATCGCGACAATCCCGTCAGCGACATCAGTCGCAGCGACTTCGGGCGTGCCTTGGCATTCAGCTCGAGCCCGCGAATCGTCCAGTTTGCGTTGAAGTTGATTTTTTAAGACTCAACTCTCACGCTGCTTCCACCCAGATTCCAGGGTTGCGTGATCATCGAGATTATTGCGGCGCGCTCACAGGAAGCGGTGCCGCCTGAGACGAGCCGGCTTTCGCTCCTACTACATTTCCAATTACGTCGCCGGAAACGATCATCTCCACACGGCGATTCAGTTTTCGACCGTTTGCAGTATTGTTGGCAGCAATCGGACGCAACTTGCCAAAGCCACGGGCAACCACATTGCTCATGGGTACGCTGGAATCGAGCAGGTAGTCGCGCACAGTGGCTGCACGTTTCTCGGAAAGTGACTGATTGAAAACATCGCTGCCGGTGCTGTCGGTGTGACCTTCGATTTCTAATTTCAGCTCAGGATATGCAAGCACGATTCCGGCGATGCGGGCGAGACGCTCACGGGCTGCGGGCTTCAAGGTGTACTGTCCGCTGTCGAAGAGGACGTCGGGCATGCTGACCAGCAAACCGCGGTCTGTATCTTTGGTCTCTAACACTTGATTGAGTTGACGGAGCAGCCGGGCGCGCATTTCTTCCTTCTGACGGATCGCCTCTTCTTCTGCGCGACGAGCCCGTTCAGTTTCAGCCTGCGCCTTCTGCTGTTCGGCTAGAGCTGCTGAGCGAGCGGCTTCGGCTTGGGCCTGGTCGCGCTGGGCTTCGGCTCTGGCTCTTTCCGCAGCCGCTTGATCAAGCTCGGCCTGGGCGCGGCGGCGGGCGTCTTCTTCAGCTTGAGCCTTGGCTCGGGCTTCCGCCTCAGCCGAAGCTTTCGCATCCGCTTCAGCTTTTTCCTGTGCCAACTGCATTCTCTGTTTTTCTGCTGCGACTCGTTCTTGTTCTTTGCGTTGCAAAGTTAAGACACGCGCGTCTTCCGCCATCTGAGTCGCGCCACGGGAGACCGTGCCAATCGGAGTTCTGCCTTGTTTACGGCGCAGGTAATCTTCCGCTCTGGCTAAGAAGTCTTCTGCTTTACGCAGGCTGTCACCGGCGTACTGGCTCGCGCCCGCGGCTTTGGCAATCGCAACGGCGTTGCGCGCTTCCAACAGATCGAGGGGTGTTTTCGGATCGGCCGTCGCCGAAGGAAGTTGGGTGGCGTGTACATCGATGGTGTATTGGCTGCCTTCGAGCATGTCGAACTTGGCGTCAATGGGCTGCTCCCATCCCTTAGTCTGCTGCCGAATTATGTTTTCCATCACCACCAGGCTGCTGGGGCGGACGACCGCGAAGTAAGGCTCGGCCGTTACGATCATGCCGAATGCCTGCAAGTCGGTGGTGACCTGCAACTCCGATCGTCCGTCGTTGAGGAGGACTTCTCCAAGATTTACGGCACGGCCCTCGGGTGTAATCGCCCAGAGCACATAAGTGAGATATTCCACGCCGAATTTATTTACGGCTTGCAAGTGATCGACATTTGCGTTGATCTCGAGGCGTCCGGCTTTGCTGTCTACTTTTACCTGGCCGCTGGCCTGTGGCATCAGGCTGGTTCCTTTGAAGTCGAGCTTGGTGGAGCCTCCGCGATGACGATAGTTCACGGCTTTGGTGGAGCGCGAAACTACTTTCACGCGGAACACGGGCGTCTGGTCCATCGGCTCGACAGCAGTCGTGTTCTGCTGCGCTGCCGCAAAGGAAGCTACCAACATCATGCACATCAGGCTGAGGGATTTCTTCATACTGCCATCCTATTCTTCAGGTCTTCTGGTTCAGACCAGGGTTCTCCAAGCGGAGTTTGGTTCCAACTAAGCACCATATAGCGGGGCGTAATGAGGACAAAGATTACGAATGTAACTGAGCTTGTCCGCATTCGAAACTGGAGACGCTTTGGCATTCCGATCGGTTGTAAAGGATCGCGCCTGATTACTTCCGTAATTTAGCTATCGCGGGGGGCATCCGTCAGAATCGCTGAAAGTTCTTTCAAACGAGGTTCGCCCATTGCTTCACTGCCAGCGGCTGACTGTGAATTACGCGTCTGTGACCAAACCTGCCTTGTGCGAGATTGATTTTGAAATGGGGCCTGGGGAAGTAGTGGGAATACTGGGTGAATCCGGTTGCGGCAAGACTACGCTGGCGCTGTCCATTCTTGGTTTGCTTCCAGCGGCTGTCCGCGTCGCGGGTTCGATTCTGTTTCACGAGCAAGATCTACTCCACCTCAGCGAGTCGCGGTTGCGGAGTATCCGCGGGGCGCAGATTTCGCTGATTCATCAGGAGCCCGGCCTTTCGCTCAGCCCGGTTACGCGTGTAGGTGAGCAGATTTCTGAAGTGCTGCGCGCGCACCGCTCCATGAAACGAATCTTACGCGAACAGGAATGCAAAGCTATGTTGGGCAAGGTGCAACTGGGCGACGTTGATCGTATCTATAACGCTTATCCGCATCAGCTCAGCGGCGGCGAACTTCATCGAGTTGCGATTGCGCAGGCGCTGATTTGCCGGCCTGAGCTGGTGATTTGCGACGAGCCCACCAGTTCCCTTGACGTAACAATCCAGGCGGAAATTCTGAGCCTGCTTCGAGAGCTGAAGGCAAAGCTCGGGATGGCAATGATATTCATCACCCACAACCCCGCCCTACTGGCCGGATTCGCCGATCGCGTGCTGGTGATGTATGACGGCAGAGTTGTCGAGGAAGGACGCGTTGCGCAAGTGTTTCGCCGGCCGCTTCATTCTTACACCAAGGAATTATTGCAATTGGTAACTCCAGAAAGCGGCCGACTGGCTTTCCATCATGAGAATTGAACAAGCAGTCAAGCGCGCCATAAAGCCAGCTCTGGTTCGCGTGAGTGGGCTGAGCAAACAGTATGTGCAGCGTGGGGCTTTCTCGCGGCGTAAATTCGTGATTCACGCGGTGCGAGATGTCGACTTGGAAATTCAACCCCAGTGCCTAACCGCATTGGTGGGGGAATCTGGTTCTGGCAAATCTACTTTGGCAAGGTGTCTGGCGATGTTGGAACGACCGGACAAAGGGGAAATCTGGTTTGAGGGAGCGGAAATCTCGCGAGGGCGAGGGAAAGAGCTGGCCTCACTACGCCCAAAAATTCAAATGGTTTTCCAGGATTCCGCAGGGGCGCTGAATCCCCGTTTTTCTGCGGCTGAAATTATCTCGGAGCCACTTGAAATCCAGCGACGGTGTGGCGGCGACAAATTGCGCAAGCGTGCATGTGAGCTGATGGAGGAAGTTGGGCTGTCGCCGGACTGGGCAGATAGGCGTCCGCTCGAGTTCAGCGGTGGTCAGCGACAAAGGCTCGCTATTGCCCGTGCCATAGCGTTGCAACCGGCGTTTCTCATACTGGACGAGTCGCTCTCCAAGCTGGATCTGATCACACAAGCTCAAATACTGCAGTTGCTTTCAGATCTGCAAACTAGTCACGATTTGACTTATCTGCTGATTTGCCACGATCTGACTTTGGTCAAGCGGGTCGCCGATTTTGTGATGGTCATGCAAAACGGGGAAATAGTGGAGCGAGGGACCCGTCAGGAAGTTCTTAACTCTCCGCAACACGTGCATACGCGGCACTTGCTTTCTTCGGTTCGCGATCTTGAATCCACTTTCGGGGATTTTCAGCAGGGATCGGGATCATGAAATATCTGGAGCGACGTATGGTTCACGGAGCATTGCTCCTGGTCAGTGTGTCGGTGCTCTGTTTTTTATTTACCGATCTCGCGCCCGGTAATTTCTTCGATGAGATGAAACTGAATCCGCAGATCTCATCGGATACGGTGGCGTCGCTGCGTTCACAGTACGGTCTCGACCGGCCGCTTCCGGTGAGGTATGGCCGTTGGGTGCACTCGGTGATGAAAGGGGAATGGGGATACTCGTTCGCTTACAACTCGCCGGTGCGCGGATTGATTCTGCTTCGGGCACCGAATACTTTGCTTCTCACCGGATGCGCAACGCTGATCGCGTGGCTGATCGCGGTGCCACTTGGAGTTTGGACAGCCAGCCGGGCGGGAGGTTGGCCTGACCGCGTTTGCATGTCGGGGACATCGTTTTGTATCGCCGTCCCGGAAATGGTCGTAGTGTTCGGTCTTCTGTATTTCTCGATCCGCACACATGCGCTGCCGGCTGGGGGCATGTTCTCGCGCGGATTCGAGCAGTTCGGGTTTGCCGAAAAGATGATTGATCTGGCGAAACACTTGATTATTCCAGTCCTCACTTTGGTGCTGGCCAGCTTGCCAATTCTGGTACGACACGTTCGCGCCAGTATGATCGAAGTTCTCAACGCTCCTTTTATGGCGGCGGCTCGCGGACATGGAATCAGTCGGTCAAGGGTTCTTTTTGGTTACGCGCTGCCGGCGGGCGCCAACCCTTTGATTTCGCTCTTCGGATTATCGCTGGCGGGTTTACTGAGCGGTTCGTTGCTGGTGGAAGTAATCACCGGGTGGCCGGGGTTGGGGCCGCTTCTGCTTGAGGCTTCCGTTTCCAGAGACCTCTACGTGGTCATCGGAGTCGTGATGTCGTCAACCGTATTCATGATCATGGGAAATCTTTTGGCCGACGCTCTACTCGTGGCCGTGGATCCACGAGTGCGGACGGAATAGCGAATGCTCAACAACAAACTCATCCTCGCTGTCGTTTCCCTGCTATTGCTGCAGTCGGCGATCGTGTTTGCGGGCTTTGTTGCGCCTCACGATCCCGCGCTGCAGAACCGCGATCTTCCATTTGTGCCGCCCACTCGCATTCATTTTGTCGATGCCCGCGGGCATTGGCATTTGCGGCCGTTCATTTATCAATGGGCTCCACTTCCGCAAAGTGTTTACGAGTACCAGGAGTCCGGGCAGCGTGAGTACCCGATTTACTTTTTAGTCCGGTCAAACGAATCCACCAATGCTGGGGTGAGAACCCAATTTCATTTATTTGGAGTCGAAGCTCCGGCACAGATTTTTCTGGCGGGTAGTGACAACTACGGGCGCGATCAATTCTCCAGGATTTTGTTCGGCGGACGTATTTCCCTGGGGGCCGGACTGCTGGCCACCGGCATTTCATTGTTGCTCGGATTGTTGTTAGGCGCGGTTTCCGGTTTTCATGGGAAATGGGTGGATGAGCCGGTGATGCGGCTGGCCGAGCTATTCCTGGTTCTTCCATGGCTTTACTTATTGTTGGCTGTGCGCGCATTCCTGCCGCTGCACATCGGCCCGGCGCAAACGTTTTTCCTGTTGGTAGCGGTGATCGGCACCATTGGGTGGGCACGTCCAGCACGATTGATTCGAGGAATTGTGCTCAGCGCCAAGTCCCGGAATTATGTTTTGGCTAGCCGCGGCTTTGGTGCATCGAACGGCTACATCTTGCGGCGTCACATTTTGCCGCACACTTATGGAGTCCTTCTCACTCAGGCCGCCTTGTTGATCCCTCAGTATGTGATCGCGGAAGTCACACTTTCTTTTTTTGGATTGGGATTGAGTGAACCGATGCCCAGTTGGGGCAACTTGCTGGCGAACCTGCAACAGTACAGCGTGCTGGTTTCGTATTGGTGGATGTTTGCCCCAGCGCTGGCGGTGATACTTGTCTCTCTTGGTTACTTCACGGTAGCGAACGCGATCCAGGAGCGCTTACAATCTGCCTCAGCCTAAGCAAATAATTTCTCTAATGGATATCCGCCGCCGGGTTCGGGTGTTCGTGTTTTTGCTGGCGGCCTCGCCGTGTTTCTTTGCCTCCTCGCTTCCTCAGCCAGCTCAACGCGGCGAGGAACTGCAAACCAGCGACAACGAGATTGGACACTACGGTGGAACGCTGGTCGTGGGGCAACGCGCCGAACCCAAGACGCTCAATCCAGTGACTGCTGCGGATGCGCCTTCGCGTGAAGTCATCGGCCGGATGATGGCTGACCTGATTCACATCAATCGAGCGTCGCAGCAAGTTGAAGCGTCATTGGCAAAATCATGGACGGTTTCGAGGGACGGCCGTATATTCACGCTGAAATTGCGGCGTGGATTGCGTTTCTCCGACGGCCAGCCCTTCGATGCTGACGATGTTCTGTTTACTTTTCAGGTTTACCTGGATGAGAAAGTTCATTCTCCGCAACGGGACCTGCTGGTTGTGGGAGGAAAGCCGCTGGAAGTTCAGAAGGTAGATGCGTATACCGTTCGGTTCGCGCTGACACAGCCGTACGCGGCGGCGGAACGTATCTTCGACAGCCTGGCCATTCTGCCGCGGCATCTTCTGGAAAAGCCCTATCGCGAAGGCAGATTTGCACAAGTGTGGAATGTGAACGCGTCACCCGCAGAGATCGCCGGTCTGGGACCGTTTCGCTTGAAAGAATATGTTCCCGGACAGCGGATGGTACTGGAGCGGAATCCTTATTTCTGGAAGGTAGACAAAAAAAAGAATCGGCTTCCTTATCTTGATCAAGTCGCCTTTTTATTTGTAGGGAATGAGGATGGGCAGGTAATCCGTTTTCAGGCCGGAGACACGGACTTAATCAGTCGTGTGAATTCGGAGAATTACAAGTTGCTGGCGAAAGAGCGGCAAAATCAAAGTCGTTATGAGCTTTTCGATCTCGGTCCCAGCCTGGAATACAACTTTTTAATGTTTAACCTCAATGAGCTCAAGCCTGGCTTGGATCAGATTGCGGAAAAGCAAAAGTGGTTCTCTGATCTCAAATTTCGGCAGGCGGTTTCTGCCGCCATCGATCGGGAAGCGATCGTAAAGCTGGTATACGGGACGCGAGCAGTGGCGCTGTGGGGCAACGTGAGTCCCTCCAACCGGTTGTGGGTCGACCAAACTTTGGCTCATCCGGCGCGTTCGGTGGAGCGGGCGCGTGAGCTTTTGAAGGTGGCGGGATTCTCCTGGCGCAACGATGGTCAGCTGTTGGATTCGAAGGGGAAGGCGGTGGAGTTTTCGATCATTACCAGTTCCTCGAACAATCAGCGAAGCAGAATGGCCACGATCATCCAGGACGACTTGAGCAAACTGGGAATGAACGTTCACGTGGTTCCGCTTGAGTTTCGGGCAGTGCTCGATCGCGTTTTCCAAACTTACGATTACGAAGCAGCGGTGATGGGTCTGGGCGGTGGAGATGCTGACCCTAATCCCGAGATGAATGTCTGGTTGTCGAGTGGCGGCACGCACCTTTGGCACCTGGGCGAAATCAAACCTGCGACCCAGTGGGAAAGTGATATCGAGCAACTCATGAAGAAACAAATGGTGGAGCTGAAATACAGCCGTCGAAAACGTCTCTACGATCAGGTGCAGCAAATTATTGCGGCCAACCTTCCTTATATCTTTCTGGCGACGCCCGACATTCTGGTGGGAGCGAAAAAGAATCTGGCAAACTTCAAGCCCGCCATTCTGGAACCTTCCACACTGTGGAATGTTGAGCAGCTCTTTTTCCGTCAAGAGACTGTCGCTGGTGCGAATCGGTGAAGCCAGAGTTGGCGGCCCCCGAGCGTTCCTGGACGGATGAGCGGTTGGTCGCTGAATGCCGGAAAGGCAACCAGGACGCATGGTCAGCTTTGATCGAGAAATATAAGAACCTGATTTTTTCCGTTCCTATCAAGTTTGGCCTGCCTCGCGAGGATGCCGCAGATATTTTCCAGGCGGTGTGTCTCGATTTACTTTCCGATTTGCCCCAACTACGCGAGTCGCGGGCTCTTCCCAAATGGCTGATGCAGATGAGCTTTCACAAATGCCTGCGCTGGAAAAAACAGCGACTGGTTTTGTTCCATGATCCTATCGAGATCGAAGGGCTGTCCGAAACGAGCTCCGAAGGATTGCCTGAGGAGATGATGTATCAGGTGCAACGAGAACAGATGCTGCGGAATGCCATCGCTTCGCTTGCCCCTCGATGTCGTCGCATGATTGCAATGCTGTTCTTTGAGAGCCCAGCGCATCCTTATCAGGATGTCGCCAAAGAACTGGGAATCGCCACGGGATCCATCGGTTTCATTCGAGGACGCTGTCTCAGGCGACTGCGGCAACGCCTGCAGAAAGAGGGTTTCCATTGATTGGAACCCCGGAAGACAAAGAGAAATTATTCAAACAGTTGGCGACTCTGGCCGACGACACGAGCCGGCGAAACTATCTTTCACATAATCGTTGGATGGTCCGGCCTCAAATAGTCTCTGAAATCAGCGATCACGTGCGTGAGCAGATTCGTGTGGACGTTCAGCAAGCGCTGCATTTCGCTGAGATCGCGCTCATCATCGCGGAAGAGCTTAATGACAAGGAATCGCTGGCGCGGGCGCTTCGGGCCAAAGCAAATGTGCTGTACACCCGAGGGGAAAACGCTTGGGCGGTTGACCTGCATGAGCAGGCAACAGCTTTGTTCGAAGCCGTTGGCAAGGGCAATGAAGCGGCGCGAACCCTGAGCAGTTCGATCCAACCGCTGCTTTTGATGGGCGAATACAACCAGGCATTCGCGGCGGGCGACCGGGCACGCAAGATTTTTGAAGCTGAGGGAAACTCCTGGAGGCTGGCCCGCCTCGAAATCAATATTGGGAACATTTACTACCGGCAGGATCGATTTGCCGAAGCACTCGGTTGCTATGAGCGTGCTTACCGCGGTTTGCTCAACCAAAAAGACGAGGAAGGGATTGCCGCGGTTCTCAGCAACATGGCAACTTGCCACATCAGCTTGAATGCCTTTCCAAAAGCTCTCGAAACATATCAACAGGCACGCGAGTTTTGTGAGCAGCACGGCATGCCGCTGCTGGTGACGCAGGCCGATTACAACATTGCTTATTTGCACTATCTGCGAGGGGAATATGGCCGCGCGATTCAAATGCTCAGGGCAACGCGCGTGGCCTGTAAGAAAGTTGGGGACGCGTATCACCTGTCGTTATGCAACCTCGATCTGGCCGAGCTCTATCTTGAGCTGAATCTCAGTTCAGAAGCTGGGGAACTCGCGCAGCAGGGCTATGAAGGCTTTCGCAAACTGGGCATGGGTTATGAAAGTGCCAAGTGTCTCGCCTTTTCGGCGATGGCAGCAAGTCAGAAAGGGCACGCTTTTGAGGCTCTGAAACTTTTCTCTGAAGCGCGAGAAATTTTTGTCAGGGAGAAGAATCGAGCCTGGCCTTCTTTGATCGATCTATATCGCGCAGTAGTGTTCTCCGATGAAGGCCGCTTATTTGAGGCGAAGCGATTGTGCACGGAAGCCTTGGAATCTTTTCAGGCTTTGGGACTATTGAGTAAAGCTGTGATCGCTCAACTGTTAATGGTACGCATTGCCATGCGCATGGAGGAGATCGAAGAGGCATCGCGCCATGCTGAAGCGGCACTAGAAAATGTTGCGAAGTTGGATGCTCCCCTCCGCACATACCAGGCTCATCTGCTGATGGGCAACATTCAACTCGCCAAGGGGCATCCAGACGAAGCTTACGTTTCCTATCAAAACTCACGAAAGGCGTTAGAGACGTTGCGCAGCAGCCTGCACAGCGAGGAGTTGAAGATTGCGTTCATCAAAGATCGACTGGAAGTGTACGAAAACCTGGTGGAGCTCTGTCTGGCCAAGAGCCTTAACCGAGCTGGACTGGAAGAGGCATTCGCGTATATGGAGCAGGCGAAGTCCCGAACCCTGATGGATTTGTTCGAAAGGCCAGCGCCAGCACCATCTCTAAATGAGCCAGGACTTAGCGACCTGGTCCGTTCTATTCGCGACCGACGCGAGGAGCTTAACTGGTATTACAACCTAATTGAACGAGAGCAGCTTCAACCTGAAGCACGGTCGCCCGATCGAATTAGAGCGCTGCTGATGCAGGCGCGTTCCCGCGAGAGGGAATTGCTCCGCATGCTGCAGGAAGCTACCGAAGGAGATGCAGAGCAGGCGGGTTTGCAGACTCCTACTCATCTCCCGGTGGAGACAATCCGCGCGACAATACCAGCCGACACTTTATTGGTGGAATACTTTCAAGTTCGCGACCGGATTCTGGTCTGCCTGCTAGGAAAGGAGACGCTGGACATTCTGCCAGTGACGCTGGAAGCGAGAGTTGCGGGTTTTCTTCGGCTACTTAAATTTCAGCTTTCGAAATTTCGCCTTGACCGGCAATATCTTGAAAGATTTCAGGATTCGCTGATACGCGCGACGCAGGCACACTTAAAAGAACTGTACGACGAACTGGTGGCACCTTTCGCAGACCGACTGAAGGCCAGGCACCTGGTCTTTGTGCCTCATGGTTTGCTGCATTACGTGCCCTTCCATGCGTTATTCGACGGGCGAGGACATTTGATTGACCGCCATACCGTATCTTATTCGCCGAGTGCCAGCATTTATGCGTTATGCCAGACTCGAAGCGCGAATGTATCGGGTCCAGCGCTGGTGTTGGGCATCCCGGATCCGCAAGCCCCGGCGATATCTGAGGAAGTGCAGGCGATCAGCAGAGTTCTGCCACAGCCGGAAGTGTTCCTCGGGAAAGACGCGAGCGAAGATATCTTGCGTAGTAAGGGACCGACCAGCCAATTCATTCATATCGCCACGCACGGTCATTTCCGCCAGGACAATCCCATGTTTTCATCCATCCGGCTGGGAAACTCGTTTCTCAGTCTTTACGATCTTTATCAGCTAAAACTTCCGGTGGAATTAATGACGCTCAGCGGATGCTCGACCGGGTTGAATGTAGTTGCCGCGGGCGACGAGTTGATCGGGTTGGCGCGTGGGCTGCTGCATGCCGGGGCACAGTCTCTCGTACTCAGCTTGTGGGATGTGCATGACAGAAGCACGGCGGAATATATGCGAGCGTTTTACGGCTTTTTGCAGCATGGAAAGTCCAAGGCGGAAGCCCTACAAAAGGCCATGTTGCAGCTGCGGGTGAGCTATCCCCATCCTTATCAATGGGCTCCGTTCATCCTGATCGGCAAAGCCTGACCCAGAAATATTTCTTTCCTGCCCTATATTTTTTTGCCTCGTGCTTACCCTTATTCCACGAAGACACAAAAAACAGGCCGGAGTGACCAAAGGAGGTTCTGGTCCGCTCCCCCAGCGGAGGGTAGAGGTGAAGCATTTCAGTGATGAGTTGTGGGCTGATTTTGTGAGGAATCTGGCGCCGGCGACTACAGCGCAGGCGATGCAGAAACATATCGAAGACGGTTGCAGGAAGTGCGAGGCAGTTCTGAAAGGTTGGCAGAGCGTGTTTCGGATTGCGCAAGCGGAAAGTGGCTTTAGCCCTCCCGAGGATGCGGTTCGGATAGCGAAGGCGCAGTTTGCAGCAGTTTCAAGCGTACAGCAGAGACGGCCGGTTCGGTTGGTATTTGACTCGAATCTTCAGCCGGTAACCGCGGGAGTACGAGGGTCGATTTCGGCGCGGCAGCTGTTGTATGAAACGGACGAACTGTACATCGACTTGCGGCTGGAACCGCAGCGAGAAGCGAATCGAGATCGGATATGCCTGGTGGGACAGATCCTCGATCGCACAAGTGAAACACGCGCGGCACAAGGGCTGAAAGTGCGGCTCTTGCAACGACAGCAAGCGGTCTCAGATACGACGACGAATCAACATGGAGAATTTCAACTTGAGTTCGATGCCGGCGCAGATATGTGTCTCTCCATTGGACACGAGCAAGACCGCATGGTTGTGCTGCCGATTTATGGCGTGCATAGCGGCCTGGGAATCTTGAAGGATTGAAGATCAAAGGCATAGCGGAAATCATGGCCTGAAGGTAACCGAGTGTGAATTACGGCTGTAAGTTTAACGAAATCAAGGGTTGTCCTAAACTCATCGCATCCAGTAAATCAGCGGTGAGTGGCGGGGGGAGCAAGTCAATGGGGACTCGTAGTCAGTCAGAAAAAAACATTTCCGGGCGTAGCAATTCACGGCCGTGCTGGAGTTATCTAACGCTGTTGTTCCTGTTGTTAGTGGGGCCGCAAAGCGCGTTAGCCGACACCCGGCTGGTGGTCAGAGACAGCCTGGGCCTGACCGGAATTTTGAATCTATGTGGCTTGTTGGGTGGTTGCTCGACCGTCCGTAGTTTGGGCGATCCGGGCGGACAGCTCTTCATGATTCAAGTTCCGCAGCTGATCTCCCCGCTGACATTACCTCTGCTCCAGGCAATTCCAACACTGGGACTTGTTTCCTTTGAAAGTGACCAGATCGTCCAGTCACAGGGAGCCAAGGCCGGTCCTGCGCCGTCGTATCTGACGGACAAGACTCCGATTACCTACTACGGAGCCACCGTTTGGCACGGGTACGTGTATCAGCCCGGCAACCGGCTCATTCAAACCGACTCGGCGCACGCGATATATAAAGTCGCGGGCTCGGGTGTGACCGTCGCCGTGATCGATACCGGCGTTGATCCCAACCATCCCGTGCTGAAGAACTCCTTGGTTGCCGGATACGATTTCACTCGCAATCAAAGCGGCGGTTCCGAGATGAGCGACGTGACCCAGTCTACGGTCGCAGTTCTGGATAGCACCAGCACCGCACAGGTGAGTCAATCGACCGTAGCAGTGTTAGATCAATCGACGGTTGCCGTGTTGGACGGCAAGGCGCAATACGCTGCCTTTGGTCATGGAACCATGGTGGCCGGCATTGTCCACCTGGTAGCTCCACAAGCTAGCATCATGCCATTGAAATCTTTTTACGCGGATGGAACTGGTTACAACTCTGACATCTTGCGCGCTATTTACTACGCGACTAATCATGGCGCCAAAGTGATCAATATGAGTTTCAACTACACCAGCTACTCGCCGGAACTGGATAAAGCGGTGAGTTATGCGACCCAGAATGGCGTGGTTTGCGTGGCCGCCGCAGGAAACAGTGGCTTGAAGGCTACTGTTTATCCCGCAGCACTCAAGAATGTCATTGACGTGGCTTCTACGAGCAACACTGACCTGCAATCGACCTTTACCAACTACGGAGCGCCGCCGGTGTGGCTTGCTGCTCCTGGCGAAGGTGTGATGACGACTTATCCGTTCGGCACGTATGCAGCTGGATGGGGAACTTCGTTCAGCGCGCCTCTAGTTGCCGGTACGACGGCGATGATGATCTCGACTTACGGAGCTCAGGCCAGTACAGGGAGTTCGCTAAGTTTGCTGGGGATTTCGCTGTCCTTGAGCGCGACAGCGCCTAGCAGCAAAACACAAGCGGCAAACGCTCTGTCACATGCGCAATGGATTTCGGCTCCGCAGCTGGGATATGGCCGTCTCGATACTTACCAGGCGGAGCAAGCCTGGCGCAGCAATCTGGGGCTACAGTAATCGATATGGGCAGCTCGATGATTTCGCGCAGTGAATTTCCGACGGACTTCCTGACTGGCGCCACTTGGCTGCGAGTCAAGGAACTGGAAGGCCAGCAGGAGTCCCTGCTCAAGTCGGTTATCTGCGCATTCAATCAACTGCTCGATCTGCGTGATCTCGGCACTGGCATACACAGCACACGGTTAGCGGAGTGGGCGGTGCGCATCGCTCGCAAGATGGGACTGCCGGAGGCAGATCTGTATCAGCTGGAAGTAGCCGCGCTGCTGCACGACATCGGAAAAATCGGAATTCCGGATTCGATTCTGAAAAAAGAAGGCAAGCTCAGCGATGAGGAACGAGTGCTGATGAATAAACATCCGGAATACAGCTGGTCGATTCTCCGACTGTTTGCGGGACTCGATAAAGCTAGCCTGTATGCACTGCATCATCACGAAAGCTATGACGGAAGCGGGTATCCTGCCGGATTGAAGGGTACGGAAATTCCAATTGGATCGCGAATCGTTTCCGTCATCGACGCGTACGACGCGATGATTTCCAACCGTTGCTATCGCAAAGGACTGCCGCATGAGGAAGCGGTGCGGCGGCTGATGTCGAGCAATGGCACGCAGTTTGATCCGGGAGTAGTTCAGGCTTTCGTGGAAATTGCTGAAGCGGAAGTTGCCGACGTGTTTGCGGCTACCGGAACCAGTCCATCAATTGCCATCTGATGGCGGGCTGATTGGGATAGTTTCGGTTTCATAATCGTCAGCCTTGAGGCATCCCGAGAGTTCCAGACCCCAAGTTTCTCCGCCACCGCCGACGGTTTGAAGGCCGACCTGAAATTCTGCTGTTCCTTCCACCGGCGCAATCCACACCACGCGAAACTGAATCTTGCGCTGATGGTATTGCAGCATCAGCTTGTCGCCAGCTTTCAATTCGTGGCGAATCGCTCCCAGGCGGGCGCCATTGGGCGTGATGTCCAAAGTATGAGCCAATTCAAGGACTGGTTTGTTAGCAGCGTCCCGCGCCCACACGCGCACCGGTAACACCATCTTCATCCGCTTCTGGCGACGCTTTCCGATTCCTTGCTTCAAGGGTGGGCTCCCGGGTGTTTTTTCTCGTCGTTCGATCATTATTTTGTCGCACTTCGGGGGCCACAGATCGGTTCGCAGGCGGCGTTTGCAAGTTTATTCAGCCTTCTGAATCAATGCATTGCGCGGTAGTGATTTGGTACGAAACGCTTGTCCAGCGTGGCTTGAGCTTGGGATGACAGATATTGTCAACTACGCTCCATCTTTTGTTGTGCTCCGCGCGAAATCGTGGGAACACCGTCGAGAATAGCTCCTGCTCTAGTCGCCGAGAATTGGAGCTATAATCCCCGCTAAACCTATGGCACTAAAGCCGGGAACCATATTAGGTCAGTACGAAATTCGCTCACCGCTCGGTGCCGGCGGAATGGGCGAAGTGTATCGTGCACGCGATACCCGGCTGGATCGAGATGTGGCTGTAAAGGTCTTGCCCGAGTCACTCACGTCGAACCCTGACCGTTTGCGTCGCTTTGAACAGGAAGCTCGAGCTGCGGCCGCACTGAATCATCCCAACATACTTGCGGTTTATCAGATGGGAACTCAGGACGGAGTGTCGTTTCTGGTTTCGGAGTTACTCGAAGGCGAGACCCTGCGTGAGCGGCTAAAACGTGGCCCCGTGCCATTTGGCAAAACAATCGATTATGCCGTGCAGATCGCACACGGATTGGCAGCGCCGCATGAAAAAGGGGTCGTGCATCGCGATTTGAAACCGGAAAACGTATTTCTCACCAACCATGGACGGGTAAAGATCTTAGATTTCGGCCTTGCCAAGATCACCGAGGCAAAGGACTCCTCAGGTTCGGAACCGACCGTGGCCCGCGGAACCGAGTCCGGTACGGTAATGGGAACGGTAGGGTACATGTCTCCCGAGCAGGTGCGCGGGAAGAATGTTGACCATCGCTCCGACATCTTCGCGTTCGGCACCATCGTGTACGAGCTCGTAACGGGAAAGCAGACGTTTCACAAGCCCACGTCCGCGGAAACCATGACCGCGATCCTGAATGAGGAGCCAACTTCCATTTCGCAGCTCGCGCCAACTACGCCTCCTGGTCTGCTGCGTGTAATCCATCGCTGTCTGGAGAAAAACCCGGATCAACGTTTTCAGTCCGCATCCGACCTGGCGTTCGCATTGGAGGCGCTATCGGATTCGTCCATCACGCCGGGGACGTCGGCTCATGCACAACCGGGCGCGCTGTCGAGTCGCCGCTGGATGACGATGGCGGTAGTAGTAGCGGTCGTATTCGGCGGGGCGCTGCTTGCTTATCTTTGGAACCAGTCGCCAGCAGTTCCGAAGGTTTCCAACTACGTTCAACTCACGAAGGACGGTTTACCGAAGCGGCTCATAGGGACGGACGGATCACGGCTTTATCTTTACCGATTTGCGTCGGATTACCAGGGCATGGAGGAGCTGTCGGTCGGGGGAGGCGAGCCCAGAAAGTCAACGATCCTCCCTTCTGCAAACATGAGTCCGCTCGCTCTGTCGCCAGATGGATCGGAACTTCTTGCGGCGGAGGTACATGGCGTGCCTCCAAAGGGTCCGCTATGGAGCTTCCCCGTTCTTGGCGGCTCTCCTCATCGCATCGGTGACCTGGAGGTGCTGGATGCCAGGTGGTCGCCGGATGGCAAAATGCTCGCCTACTCTACTGGCAGTGACTTGTTCGTGGCGAAAACCGATGGCACGGAGTCCCGTAAAGTTGCTTCCTTGAAAGTCACAGACACCATTATCAATCCGGTTTTCTCGCCCGACGTAACTTTCTTGCGATTCGATAACACAAACTTCACGGTGTCCTCGCTTTGGGAAACGTCCGTCGATCATATGGACGCGCATCCTTTGCTTCCCGGTTGGACCAAGCCTCCGGATTCGGAGTGTTGCAGCGTTTGGAGCACCGACGGCAAATACTTTTTGTACCAGTCTAAAGGGCAAATTTGGTCTATTCCGCGGAAACGCAACTTCGTCCGTTCCATACCCAAGCCCGTTCAGCTCACTTCGAGCCCTCTGTTCCTACAATCGCTTCTTCCCAGCCGAGACGGCAAGAAACTGTTCGTAGTCGGTCAGACTTTCCGTGGCCAGTTGACGCGTTACAACTTGAAGTCCAGGCAGTTCGAGCCTTTTCTTGGGGGCATTTCCGCAGAGTTCGCGGGTTTCTCGAAAGACAAACAGTGGGTCGCCTACGTCGCGTATCCCGAAGGCAATCTGTGGCGCAGCAAAATGGATGGCAGTGAGAGGCTACAACTTACATCGCACGCGAACCCTGTTTTCCTGCCGCAATGGTCTCCCGACGGCAAGAAGATCGTCTTTTTCGAGATATTTCCCGACGGGCGTTCCACCATTAGCGAGGTTTCGCCCGACGGGGGAAGCCCTCGACCACTTACGATCGATGACCCACACTCGCAGGATCCGACCTGGTCATCCGATGGAAGCAAAATTATGTTCGGTGGCTCGGCGGGTGACCCAGCCTCGACGGTGCGAACATTTGATTTCACCACACACCAGATCCAGACTCTTCCGGATTCGACGGGCCTGTACTCGCCGCGGTGGTCTCCCAATGGACGCTATGTAGCAGCTATGTCCGCTGACTCGACAAAACTTGTTCTCTTCGATTTCAAGACTCAAAAATGGAGTGAATTAACCAAGGGCACCTTGGGATGGATGTGCTGGTCGAACACTGGCGAGTACCTTTTCGCCGTCGACTACACTGGTACCGGAACGGTGCTGAAAATTCGCCTCAGTGATCGCACGATACAACGCATGTTTGATCTTAAGGACATCTCACCGACTGGTTATTGGGGGGCTTCCTTGACGCTTGCACCCGACGATTCGCCATTGATGCTGCGCAATGCCGGCACGCAAGATGTGTACGCCCTCGACTGGGAAACCCCATGACGCGGAGGTCTAGGCAGCTAATCACCGGTGTCCGGAAGGTCACGGCGCAGCGGCGGGGGGAAGCGCCTTCTTATTCGTGATCCCTTGTCCCTCGACAATCGTGTAAATGAAATCTGCTGGAAGTTTGCGCAAGGTTTCGATCTTTCCGTTCGGCCATCGGAT
>Ga0207646_10000865_pt1 | contig 39159 bp, 44 predicted proteins | sample KBSK5502metaG_FD_184343 | JGI IMG/M metagenome (GOLD analysis project Ga0207646, IMG submission 184343) | Corn, switchgrass and miscanthus rhizosphere microbial communities from Kellogg Biological Station, Michigan, USA - KBS K5-50-2 metaG... | ecosystem: Host-associated > Plants > Roots >... | reverse complement strand
GTCTCATCACCGCGGGCTCACTGACGCTCGTCTTCGCACGGCTGCCGCTCCTGCGCACGAAGACGCGGCTCGAGTCACTCGTGTCGCGAGAGGCGACGTTCCTCTACAACAACCTGCTGCTCGTTGCGCTCGCGCTGACGATCCTCTGGGGTGTCGTCTATCCGATCCTGTCACAAGCAGTCACGGGCCAGGCCGCGACCGTGAGCAAGCCCTACTACAACTTCTTCTTGCACGCGTTCGGACTGCCCCTGTTGTTGCTGATGGGTATCGGTCCGCTCGTCGCGTGGCGGCGCGCCTCCTTGCGAGCGCTGGGCCGCACCTTCTTGTGGCCGCTCGGGGCCGCGCTGGTGGCAGGCATCGCGTTGCTCGCTGCCGGCGCCGGCTCGTCGCGAATCGGGGTGATCGCGTACACGTTCTCCGTTTTCGTGCTCGCATCGATCGTGCTCGAGTTCGCGCGTGGGACCGCCGCGAGGAAAGCGCTCGGCGACATAGGCTGGGGGGGCGCGTTCTCGTCGCTGATCGCGCGGAACCGCCGCCGGTACGGCGGTTACGTCGTGCATGCCTCCGTCGTGCTCCTTGCCATCGGCGTCACTGGAGCAAGTGCCTACCAGACCGTCCGCGAGGCGCGCCTCACGCCGGGCCAGTCCATGACTGTCGCAGGCGATCGCCTCGTCTTCCGCGGCTTCCAGACGAAGACTGAGTCGAACCATCGTGCCATTCGCGGTCTCGTCGACGTCTACCGCGGTGGCAAGTACCTCGGTCGTTACACACCCGGCAAGAATCAGTACTTCGCCGAGGACCAGGTGTCGAACGAGGTCGCCATCCGCCACGACCTGCTCACCGGCGGCGACCTCTTCCTGATCGCGGACCAGGTGAATTCCAACGGGAGCATCGACTTGAAGGCGCTGCAGAAACCGCTCGTGAACCTCCTCTGGTTCGCCGGGCTCGTGTTCGTCGGCGGGTCGCTGATCGCGCTCTGGCCCGATGCGAGGGAGGAGCGCCGCCTGGCCGAGCGGTACGCCGACGCGGCGGTGCGGATCTGACAGCGGCGCTGGTGATCGGTGTGGTGCTTGCCGTCTTCTGCGTGGCAGTGGTCGCCTGGCCGTTCCTGCGCGAGCCGGCGACGAGGGACGACCGCCTGATCGGACCGGACGAGTTGGAGCAGCGGCGACTTGCGCTCGCAGAAGAGCGCGACCGTGCGCTGGCCGCGCTGAAGGAGCTCGAGTTCGACCATCGCACCGGCAAGGTCTCGGATGACGACTACCGCACGCTCGTCGGACCTTTGAGGCGCCGTGCAGCGGAGGCTCTGCGGGCGCTGGACCTGCGCGCGTCCCCAACAGCGGAGGAACGCGTCCCGACGCATGGCTAGCTGCGCGAACTGCGGCGCCGAGCTGCCGAGGAAGGGTCGCTACTGCGCGCGATGCGGCCACCCGGCTGCGGCGAACGAAACAAAGGTGATGGAGCTGCCGCCGAACGAGACCGGGCACGGTCCGATCGAGTACACGCAGGTCGCGCCGCGCTACTACGGGGTCACGCCGACCACGCTCGTGGTCGTTCTAGCTGCGGTCGCACTGACCCTTGCGGTCGTGTTGTTTGCGCTCGGTCGCTGGCCGTTCGGTCTGATCGCCCTCGGTGTCAGCGTGTTCTTTACGGTCGTGTTCCTCGAGGCGGCGCGGCGCAGGCCGGAGACCGGCGTCGCCCGCGCGACCACCGATGCCCTCGACGGGTTTCGAGCCAGGGCCGGCGTCGCCGCGGACTCGCTCACGACGCGCGGCCGCGCCGCAGGCCGGCTGCTGGCGCTGCGGCGGGAGTTGCGGCGAATGGCAGTGCTCCGGTCTCGCCTGCTGTTCGAGCTCGGAGAAGCGGTGTACCGTGCAGACGAGCAAGGAACTGAAAGAGCCCGCGCGCAGATACGAGAGCTCGACGGGCTTGCGGGCCTCAGGCAGGCCGAGATGGAGAAAGTGATGACCCAAACCCAGGACCGGCTCCAACGACGCAAGCTCGAGGTTCAGCCGACCGAGATGGTCGAGCTCCCTGAGCCGCCGGGACAGCCCGGAGAGGGCGCTCCCGTGGGTCCTGCAGTCATTCCGGAGCCCTATCCGCCGCCGGACGAGGGAAGCCCACCCGAGCCGGCGATCATCCCGGAGCCGGGCCCCCTGGGGCCTGAGGAGCCAGAGGAGGGGCACGCAGGCGCCTGAGGCGCCGATCCCGTCCGGCAGGGACGTCCGACGCTCTGCCGAACCTTCGCTCATGGCCCGCAGACTGGCCCTCATCGTCGTGGCCGGACTTGTTCTGGCCGCCCCGGCCGCCGGCGACAACGGTGGCAAGCTCGGCGACGTTCAGGCGCGCATCGCGGCCGCGCGCGCCAAGGAAGCTCGGCTCACCGGACAGATCTCGGACGTCACCAAGCAGATCCGATCGCTCGAGGCGAAGGTGGGCGACGTCTCGCAAAAGCTCTCGGTGCTCGAGCGGGATCTTGCTCTCCACCAACGGCGGCTCGACGGGCTCAACGCACTCTTCAGCTTCGAGACCGACCGCGTCAATTTCCTGAGAAGTCAGTACGCCAAGGTTCTGCGCCAGCTGAACCTGCGGATGATCGACATCTACGAGACGCACGATCCCACTCTCGTCGAAGTGATCCTCGAATCGACGTCGTTCCAGGACGTGCTCGACCAGCTTCATTACCTCGAGGCGATTGCGCAGCAAGACAAACGCATCACCAAGACGGTCGCCGCAGCGCGCGACAAAGTTCAAGTCGCGCGCGAGCGAACGAAGATGATCCGCACAAGAGTCCATTCCGAGACGCAGGTCATTGCAGTGCGAACGCAGCAACAGCGCATCGCGAAGAGTGAGCTGCTCCTGAGCCAGGGATCGCTTGTCGGCAAGCGCAAGCGGCAGAAGGGCCAGCTCGCCTCGACCCGCGCGCAGGAAAGGGCATTCATCGACGAGGCCAACGCGCTCGCCGCCCAGGATGCGCGCGTGCGGGCGCAGCTCGCCGCTGCGCAGGGTGCAGGCGACACGACTCCCTCGGCGGCCGGACTGATCTGGCCTGTCAACGGCCCGGTCACCAGTCCGTTTGGTTACCGCTGGGGGAGGCTCCACGCGGGCATCGACATCGGCGTGCCGGAAGGGACCCCTATTCACGCCGCCGCGGCGGGCACGGTCGTCCTTGCCGCGTGGACCGGCGGTTACGGCAACTACACCTGCATCGACCACGGCGGCGGGCTGGCGACCTGCTACGCACACCAGTCCGCGTATGCGGTCTCGACCGGGGCTCACGTGTCGCAAGGCCAGGTGATCGGCTACGTCGGTAGCACGGGCCACAGCTTCGGCCCTCACCTGCACTTCGAGGTCCGCATCAACGGGGTTCCGGTCGATCCTTTGGGTTACCTCTAGCCGTACCTAGATTCCCAAGTCGTACGTTTCACCTTTGCAATTCGTACCCGGCGGGAGTCGAGGACAGGGTCGTGCCGTGGTACGGGATCAGTCGTCTCCCGACGACGCCGGCCGCCTCCCCCGGGGCGGCCGGTTGTTTCGGAGGCGACGGCGAGGGAACGTCCTGATCCTTTTGTTCACCTAGGAAGGAGAGTTCGTGGCGCGCCGCCGGGGCGGCATAAGCCGCCCCGTTTCATCCGAGCAAGCCGAAGGTCTGGCCGAGCAGGAAGACGTTTAGGCCGGAGATGATCGTGGCGACAACAACCGCGGCGGCGATCGTCAGGCGGCGGTTTACGAGCACTCCCATGATGTCGCGACGGCTCGTGAATATCACGAGCGGAATCAGTGCGAATGGGATCCCGAACGAGAGCACGACCTGGCTGATCACCAGCGTCCGCGACGGGTCGAGTCCGATCCCGATCACGATGAAGGCCGGGATCATCGTCACGAAGCGACGGACGAACAGCGGAATCCGCCGCTGGATGAAGCCCTGCATGACGACCTGGCCCGACATCGTCCCGACGGTCGAGCTCGACAGGCCGGAAGCCGTCAGCGCCAGTGCGAAGAGCACGCTCGAGGCGCCGCCGAGGAGCGGTTGCAGCGTCCGGTGGGCCCCCTCAAGGGATTCGACGTTCGTGAGCCCGCTGCCGAAGAAGACTGTCGCGGCGATCACGAGCATCGACATGTTGATCAATCCGGCGATGACCATCGCGATCAGGACGTCGATGCGGGTGTACCTGTACAGCGTCTTCGCCTCCTCGTCGTTCCGCGGAACGATCCGCTGCTGCGTCAGCGCCGAGTGCAGGTAGATCACATGCGGCATCACGGTCGCGCCCAGGATCCCGACGGCGAGCAGAACGGACTCGTTGCCGCTGAACTCGGGCAGGACCGCGTGCTTCGCCACTTCACCAAGCGGCGGATGCACGATCCAGAGCTCGCCCAGGTAGCAGATTCCGATCACCGCGACGAAGGCGGTGATCACCGCTTCGAGCGGGCGAAAACCGAAGCGCTGGAGGCCCAGGATCAAGAACGTGATCACGCCGGTGATCACGGCGGCCGGGAAGAGCGGGATCCCGAGCAGGAGCTTGATCCCGAGCGCCGCGCCGAGGAATTCGGCCAGGTCGGTCGCCATGGCGATCAGCTCCGCCTGAATCCAGAGACCGACCGACGTGCGGCGGGAGAAGCGCTCCCGGCAGACCTCTGGGAGGTTTCGCCCTGTTGCGATACCGAGCTTGGCCGACAGCGTCTGGATCAGCATCGCCATCAGGTTCGAGGCGACGATCACCCAGAGGAGCGTGAATCCGAACTTGGATCCCCCCGCGATGTTCGTCGCGAAGTTGCCTGGATCCATGTAGGCCACGCAGGCGATGAAGGCGGGGCCAAGGAAGGGGAGAAGGCCCCAGCGCGACTTGCCTTGAAGCACGCGCTCGCCCGCCCCAGGCAGGCGCGGCCCCTCCTCGACACGGGTCGCCATCATCGCTACGAAGTTTAGCCTAGGCTAAACTTCGTAGCGCGCTACATTGAACCGTCCGAATCCCGCAAGACGTGTAAGTCAGGCAGGTTCCGGTAGCGCTCCTGGAGGTCGAAGCCGTATCCGACGAAGAGCTCGTCCGGCACGGTGAAGCCGACGTAGCGGACGGGGAGGTCTTCCACCAGCCGGCGGTAGGGCCGGTCGAGGAGCGTCACGGCGGCCAGGGAGGCCGGGTCCCGGAGCGCGAGCGTCTTGCAGAGGTAGTTGAGCGTCAGGCCCGTGTCGATCACGTCCTCGACGATCAGGACGTGGCGGCCGGTGATCTCCGCGTCCAGGTCCTTGAGCAGGCGGATTCGCGCGTGGCCGCCCTGGTCTGCGCCTGCCGCGTAGCTCGCGAGCTCGATGAAGTCGAGGCCGTGGTGGATCCCGATCGAGCGGGACAGGTCGGCGACGAACACGACGCTGGCCTTGAGCGGCGCCACCAGCAGCGGCTCCCGGCCCTCGTAGTCACGCGAGATCTCCCGACCGAGCTCGCGGACGCGCGTTGCCAGCTCCTCGCTCGTGAGGTAGACCTCCCCGAGCCGCGACTCGGGCGCTACGACGCGAGCTCGAGCTGGTATCGCTCCGCCAGGCGCTCGATGTCGCGCTTGTAGAAGAGCTTGATGCGAACGTCGGGATACCGCTCGCGCAGCTTCCTCAGCTTGCGGTTCTTCCGCGTCACGAGCGACTGCTTCATCACCGTGACCTCCACGTACAGGTCCTGCTCGGGCAGATAGAAGTCGGGCTTGAAGGCCTCGACGACGCGGCCGTCCTCGTCCTCCTCGAGGACGAAGGTCTTTGGCTCGTACTCCCAGGGCACACCGTAGTAGTCCAGGACCTTGGCGCACTCGAGCTCTGCCTTGTTCGCGAAGCGTGGAGGTTCCTGGCCCCGATATGCCTGGAAATCAGGCGTTTCCAGTATCACCTGGATTCAGGGTAGCAACGCGCCCGGATGGCCCACTCCGCCGATAATGCTTCGGCGGGGAGACGAAAGGCCTTCGCTTCGCTCGGGGATTGGGAGGCGGCCTTTGGCCGCCTACACTTCGCCCATGGCGACCCGGAACGGCACGTTCACGATCGTCCAGATCTCGGATCTGCATTGCGGCGCGCAGTTCTTCCTGCCGAACCTGCTCGAGCGCGCGATCACGGAGGTCAACGACCTCCAGCCGGAGATCGTCGTCATCTCCGGCGACCTGACCACGTTCGGGTTCAAGGAGGAGTACGCGCTCGCCAAGGACTACATCGACACGATCGACTGCGAGGCGGTCGTCATCATCCCGGGCAACCACGACTCGCGCAACGTCGGGTACGTCCACTTCGAGCAGCTGTTCGGCGACCGCAACTCCGTGATGCGCGTCGACGGCGTCACGGTCGTCGCCGTCGACTCCACCGAGCCCGATCTCGACCACGGCCAGATCGGTCGCGGCCGCTACGCCTGGATCGAGGAGAGCTTCGCGGAGCCGGCTGACCTCCGCGTCTTCGTCTGCCACCACCACCTGCTCCCGGTTCCGGGAACGGGGCGCGAGCGCAACATCATCTACGACGCAGGCGACGCGATCGAGTGTCTCCAGCGCTCCGGTGTCAATCTGGTCCTCTCAGGGCACAAGCACGTCCCGTACGCGTGGCGGCTGGAGGACCTGTTCATCGTCAACGCCGGAACCGTTTCGTCGCTGCGCCTCCGTGGGAACACGCGGCCCTGTTACAACGTGATCGAGTTCTCCGGCACCCACGTCGACGTGTGGCGCAAGTACCCGTTCCACGGCCAGGAGAAGATCATCCAGTTCGCGATCGACACACTCGAGTTCGAGAAGTACACGGCCCGAATCGAGGGCGAGGTGACCTCCCGGCGATGACGCGGGCCCTCGTGGTGATCGACGGCGAGCACTCTCCGCCCGTCGTCCGCGACGCGATCCAGGAGCTGCCCTACAAGGTGATCGGCGCCTGGCTCGCCGGCGGGACCGAGAAGCTTCAGGGCGAGATCGACTATGGCGTGCCGCTGCTCGAGGAGCTCGACGACGGATTTGCGGAGGCCGAAGTCGTGGTGGACATGTCGGACGAGCCCGTCCTCGGGCCGCGCGAGCGCATGTTGCTCGCGAGCCGCGTCCTTGCCGCCGGTCTCCGTTACGAAGGCGCAGACTTCCAGTTCTCGGCGCCGGCCTACGCATCGTTCCCGCTGCCGTCGCTGGCCGTGATCGGAACCGGCAAGCGCGTCGGCAAGACAGCCGTCACCGGACATGTCGCGCGCCTGCTTGCGCAGGACCGCGACGTGGTCGTCGTGGCGATGGGAAGAGGTGGGCCTGCAGAGCCGCAAGTCGCCGTGGTGCGGCCCACGCTTTCATCACTGCTCGACCTCTCACGCGCAGGCCACCACGCGGCTTCCGACTATCTCGAGACCGCTGCGCTCACCGGCGTGGTCACGATCGGCTGCCGCCGCGCGGGTGGCGGCTTGGCGGGTGGCGTGACGACGTCGAACGTCCTGCAAGGCGCAGCGCTCGCCGCGGAGCGCGAGCCCGACGTCGTCGTCTTCGACGGGAGCGGGGCGGCGATTCCACCGATCGACGTCGATGCGCGGATCCTCGTCAGCGGCCGGGGGCACGATCCGCTCGCGTATCTCAACCCGTACCGCGTGCTCGTCTCGGACCTGGTCGTCCTCGTCGGCGGCGGCGACGTCGGCGCGATTCGCGCGCTCAAGAAGATTCCGATCCTCGAGGCGGACCTTCGGCTGCGTCCGGTCTCGCCGCTGCAGGGGCGTCGCGTGGCGGTCTTTACCACAGGCCCCGCGCCGACGGATCACCTCGACGCCGAGGTCGTGAGTGTGTCCCGCAACCTCGCGAACCGAGGCGCTCTCCGCAAGGATCTCGAGCGGATCGACGCCGACGTCTATCTTGTCGAGATCAAGGCGGCGGCGATCGATCTCGTTGCGGTGGCTGCGGAGGCGCGTGGCGTGCAGGTCGTCTTCGCCGAGAACGAGGTCGTCGCGCCGGAACTGGACGACGCGATCCGGCAGCTCGTTCCGGCCGGAGCTCCCGCATGAGCCATCCCCGCCACTCGGAGCCGCTGCCGCTAGGTACGCCCGAGCATCCGTACTCGAAAGGGCTGATGGCGCGGGCGCTCGTCGCCGTAGGCGTTCCGCTCGGTCGGGGCTATGAGCTCGCCAAGCGGATCGACCAGGACCTGGTCGAGCGCGGGGAACAGAGTGTCGAGCTCGAGCGCGTGGAGGAGCTCGCGATCGAGGTCCTGGGCGAAGAAGAGGGCTTCGAGGCGGTGCGGCGCCTCCGCCGCCTACGTGAGCTTCAGGAGCTCGACCTCCCCGTGATCGTCCTCGTCGGCGGAGCGACCGGCACGGGAAAGTCGACGGTCGCGACCGAAGCTGCGTACCGACTCGGGATCACGCGCGTCACCTCGACGGACTTCGTCAGGCAGACGATGCGGGCGTTCTTCTCGAAGGAGTTCATGCCCTCCATCCATTACTCGAGCTTCGAGGCGGCGGCAGGATTGCGCGAGCCTGAGCAGGCGGACGACCCGGTGATCGCGGGCTTTCTCGAGCAGACGCGAAATGTCCTGGTCGGCGTTCGGGCGTCGATCGAGCGGGCGCTCGAGGAGGGGTGGTCGATGGTGCTCGAGGGCGTGCATCTCGTACCGGGGATGCTGCCCCGAATCGACGGTGCGCTGGTCGTGCAGTGCGTGCTCGCGATCGAGGACGAAGAGGAGCACAGCACGCACTTCATGGTGAGAGACGCAGGGCTGGACGGTCTGCGCCCGCATCTCAAGTACATCGACCGGCTCGACGACATCCGGCGCGTCCAGGATCACATCGTCAGGCGTGCCAAGCGCCACCATGTCCCCGTGATCACCAGTACTGACCTCAGGACGCAGATCGACGCGGTCCTCGAACTGGTGCTCGCGAGCGCCGAGCAGGTACAACGGGTCTGAGTGGCTGAGACGGTCGACGAGGCGGTGGATCTGGCGGCGCAGCCGCCTTCCAGCACGGGCCTCTGTCTCTGCGAGCAATACGTGCGTGTCACCGAAGGTGGCGCGCTGACCGCAGCACGCTGGCTCGGGCGCGCCGATCAGGACGCGGCCGAGGCCGATGCGGCCGCTGCGATGCGCGCCGTGCTCGACGACTTTCCGATCCAGGGGCGGGTGGTGATCGGCTCCGCGATGGAGGGCTCGCCGCTCCAGGCAGGCGACGACATCGGCGCGGGCGGGGACACCGTCGATCTCGCCCTCGATCCGCTCGAAGGCCGCGGCGTCGTTGCGCGCGGTGGCAACGGGGCCATGTCCATGATCGCGGTCGGGGAGCGGGGCTCCCTCCTGGAGCTGCCTGACATGTACATGCGCAAGCTGGCGGTCGGTCCGCGCGCGCGCGGCTCGATCGACCTGCTCAAGTCGATGGGCGAGAACGTTCAGGCGATCGCGGACGCCTTTGGCCGCAGGCCCAATGACATCACGACGATCGTGCTCGACCGGCCGCGCCACCATGACCTGATCGAGGAGATCCGCACGGCCGGTGCGCGCATCAAGTTGATCCAGGACGGCACCGTCACCGCCTCGATCTCCGCGGCGATCCGCGGAACCAACGACCATCTGGCAGTCGGGATTGGCGGGACGCGCCAGGCGATCATGTCCGCCGCTGCGCTGCGCTGTCTCGGCGGCGAGTTGCAGGCGCAGCTATGGCCGACGTCGCGTCGCGAGATCGAAGAGGCGCGCAAGCTCGGGATCGAGGATCCGCTGCGCGTCTTCACGACCGAAGAGCTTGCTCCCGGAGAGGTGATCGTCGTTGCGACCGGCGTCTCCAACGGGGATCTGCTGCGCGGGGTCCGCTTCCTGACCGACTCGGCGCGAACGCACTCGATCGTCATGTGCACGCGCTGCAACTGGGTGCGCTTCATCGACGGGATCCACTTCTTCGCCCGTGAGCGGCGTGAGGAAGTCCGTCTCCTCGGCTACTAGCTAGACTCGACTCATGCCGACCAGGGAAGAAGTTCTCGAGGCGCTGAAACAGGTCGAGGATCCCGAGCTCGGGATGGACATCGTCGAGCTCGGCTTGCTCTACGACGTCGAGGTCGACGGGCCGCGCATCAAGGTCATCCACAGCCTCACGTCGATGGGCTGTCCTGCGGGGCCGATGATTCAGGAGGACATCAACCGCACAGCGCGTGAGGTTCCCGGCGTCGAGGACGTCGAGATCGAGTTGACGTGGGATCCGCCCTGGACGCCCGAACGCATGTCGGACGATGCGAAGTTCATCCTCGGAATCGGTTAGTGCGCGCCGGCGCGTCCCCGCTCACCGACGGATGACGATGCTGATCTTCAGCGAGCGGGTGGCCCCGAGCTCGTCCTTCGCAGCCAGGTAGAAGACGTAGCGGCCGACGCGAGCCGGTCTCCCGCTGATGAGGCCCGTCTTCGAGTCCAGGTGCAACCCGGCCGGCAGGACGCCACGAGCGATGCTCCAGCTCCGCGTGCCGTAGCCCCCCTGTACGACGGCGTGAGCCTGGTAGAGCTTCGCGACGTGCCCGACGAGCGGCATCTTCACCGAGGTCAGCCGTAGCTTGTCGGTGACGTCCAGCGTGACCGTGTGCAACGTGCTGCGCCCGAGAACGTCGGTCACGCTAAAGGTGAGTGCGAACGTGCCCGAAGTCGCAGGCACGCCTTTGATCAGCGCCGTCGAGCCGTTGCCCTGGTCGCCGATGAAGCCCACGTGCGTCGGTAGCGAGCCTTCGGTGAGCTCCCAGCGATACGGGGCGTTGCCGCCGGCAGCCTTGAGCTCGATCGTAAGCGGAACCGCCACCTCTGCCAACTGGCTCGCCGGCGCGGCGATCGAGAGTGCCGGAGTCGCGATGGGAGCGGGAGTGGGAGCCGGAGCCGGCGTCGGCGCGGGGGTGGGCGCGGGAGCCGGCGCCGGCGCCGGCGCAGGGCTGCCTCCGCCGGGCCCGTTGATGGTGATCGTGAACTCGCGCTGCGCATTCGACGGCACGCACCAGCTGGCGGAAGGTGGATTCTGGTCGCTCAGGTTGACCCAGAACGACCAGCCGCCCGGCTGGGTCGGCGTGCCGCTCACGGTGCCGCTCGACGCGAGCGTCAATCCCGGCGGCAGCAATCCTCCGATCAGACTGAACTGGTACGGCAACGCCGGGCCGCACCCGCCTGCTCCGGCGAAGGTGAAGCTGTACGGCGACCCGACGGTTCCGACCGGGGTCGAGTAACTCTCGTCGGTGAACCTCAGCGCCCACGCGGCTGAGACGAAGACGAGTGCGGCCGCAGCCACCGTTACGAATACGAGCGTTTTGCGTTTCATCGACGAGACCCCTCTGGATAGTCGTGGCCGCTTTTGATCATGGATCGGCACCATCTTCGCCGCCACTTGTAAGAACCCCGTAAATCGTCTCTCGTCCGGGCTAGGCTCCCGTCCCGTGCCCCGCCGCCGCATCGTCATCGCCGGCATCAGCGGCAACGGCAAGACGACCCTCGGTCGGCGCCTCGCCCACAAGGTCGGCGTGCCGTTCACCGAGCTGGATGCCCTCATGCATCAGCCCGGGTGGGTGCAGGCGGAGACCGAGACCTTCCGGCTCGAGGTCGAGGCGGTGATGGACGCTTCCGACGGCTGGGTGCTGGACGGCATGTACCAGGGGCAGCTCGGCGACCTCGTCCTCCGCCGGGCCGACACGCTGGTGTGGCTCGATCAGCCCCTGCCGCTCGTTGTGGGCCGACTGGTCAGGCGGGTGGTGAAGGACATCGTCACGAAGAGGGATCTCTTCAACGGCAACCGCCAGACCTGGCGGTTCGCGTTCTTCACGCGCGACTCATTGATCAGCTTCGCAATCAAGTCGCACTTCAAGCGGCGGCGGGAATGGCCCGCGGCCATCGGAGCGCCACCGAATCTCGAGATCGTCCGGCTGCGCTCGCCGCGCGAAGTCGAGCGCTGGCTCGAGTGCCAGACACCGGACTAGTCTGGAATGCGCAGGATGACCTTCCCGAGCTGATCGCCGGCCTCGAGCCGCTCGTGCGCGGCGGCGGCCTCGGCCAGAGGGAAGACCGAATCGACGACCGGCACCGCGCGACCCGAGACGACGAGGTCGTAGACGGCCTCGAAGTCCTGCTGCGAGCCCATGGTCGACCCGAAGATCGTCAGCTGCTTCCACCAGATGCGATGGAGGTTCGCAGGCGGATTCGGCCCGGAAGTTGCGCCGCAGACGCAGATGCGTCCCTCTGGACGAGCAGCGTCCAGCGACCGCTTCCATGTCGCCTCGCCGACGTTGTCGACCACGACGTGCGCGCCGCCACCGGTGAGGTCTTTGACCCCCGCCGGCACGTCGTCTGTCTCGTGGTTGAACGTGGCATCAGCTCCGAGCTCGCGGGCCCGATCCAGCTTGTCTCGGCTGGACGACGTCACGATCACGCGGGCGCCCAGCGCCTTGGCGATTGCCAGCGTTGCTGTCGAAACGCCGCCGCCGGTTCCCCAGACGAGCACCCACTCGTCCTGCTGGAGATGTGCTTTCGTCGAGAGCATCCGGTAGGCGGTCTCGAACACGAGGGGGAAGGCGGCGGCAGTCTCGAAGTCGATGCCGTCGGGAAGCGGATAAACCTGCGCGCGCGGCAGCGCGATCAGCTCGGCGTGCGTCCCGTCCGAGTGCTCGCCGACAACCGAGACCTTCCCGTCACCGAGCTCGTGTCCAGGGTTGATGACGACCCGGTCGCCTGGTGCGAACCCGTCTCCGGAGACCACGACTCCGGCGCCGTCAGCACCGAGGATGCGCGGCTTCGGTACGGACGGGAGGCCCTTGCGAACCCAGACGTCCAGGTGGTTGAGCGACGCCGCGCGCAACTCGATCAGGACCTGTCCGGTGCCTGGCACCGGATCGGGGGCGTCTTCGTAACGGAGCACCTCCGGGCCCCCGTCCTCGTGAATGCGCACGGCTTTCACGGGGCACAATCTCGCATATGACCGCTGACGAGCTCGAGCGGCTTGCCCAGGAGCTGGAGCTCGACGTCGTCGGAGCTGCCCCGGCTTCCGCCTACGCAGAGACGGAGCGCCACATTCAGGAGCGCAGCGCGCGTGGGCTCTTCGCCGACATGCGCTTCACGATGGCGCAGCCCGAGGTCTCGTGTCATCCGGAGAAACTCCTCGAGGGCGCACGCACCGTCGTGTCGGCTGCTTACTGCTACTACGCGCCGGAGCCTTCGCTTCGGGCGGGAGACGGGCGGCTGGCGCGTTACACCTGGCGCGACGGTTACGCCGCTCTGCGCGAGCGCCTGGACGACCTCGGCCGGCGGCTCGGCGGCGAGTACCGCGTCCTCGTCGACGCCAACCAGCACGTCGACCGCGAGGCGGCCGCCCGCTCGGGCGTCGGCTTCTACGGGAAGAACACGATGCTCATCACCCGTCGCCACGGCTCGTGGGTCGTGCTCGGAACGCTCGTCACGACCGCTGTCGTCGAGGCTACCCCGCCGCTCGACCTGGACTGCGGATCGTGCACGCTCTGCATCGAGGCATGTCCGACCGGCGCGCTCGACGAGCCGGGCCTCGTGGATTCGACGAAGTGCCTTTCCTACTGGACGCAGGCGCCGGCTGCCATTCCCGAGGACTACCGGGCCGAGCTTGGCGCACAGGTGTACGGATGCGACATCTGTCAGGACGTCTGTCCGTGGAACCGTGGCGTCGAGAAGCGGCGCGCTGGTGAGTCGTTGCCGCCCGGCGCGGAGCCGCACGTCCGTCTCGCGGATTGGCTGCACGAGGAAGGCGAGGCGTTGACGGACCGGTACGAGCGTCTGTACGTGCCGAAGAACGACCCCCGTTATCTGCGTCGCAATGCGCTCATCGTGCTCGGGAACACCGGCGGAGTTGCCGACCTGCCGCTTACGGAACCGTTCCTCGCAGGCGACGACGAGCTTCTGCGTGAGCAGGCGGAATGGACTGTGGCGCGAATCGAGGAGAGACGTACCGGTTGAGGTGCCTAGGCGCGTACTCGAAGGCGAGCGACGCCGAGCTCGTTCCCGAGCTCGCGCGCACGGTCGGCGACAGCCTTTCGCATCTCCTCGGGCTCGAGCAGGATCGCGTCGCCGCGTTGCGAGAGCACTTCGCCGATCAACCACTCCACGCTGCCGACAGGCATCTCTGCCAGAGCCGTGCCGTCCTTCAGCGGCGTCGCGCCGCGTTCGGCGGCCCAGCGCGCGGCGACACCTTTGAGGTAAAGGATCTTCGCCGACCGCCCGTCCCGAAAACCGTGCGGGTCGAACGCAGTGCGTGGCTCGAAACGCTCCTGTGTGAGCTGCGCGCTGCGCATGCGGTCCAGGCGAAAGCTCCGCTCGGCGTCGCGCGAGCGGTCCCACGTGTGTACGCGCCAGTTCGGTAGCTCACGCTCGAGCGAGTACGGCTCCACGATGCGCTTCGACCAGGTCTGTTCACCCTCTTTCTGGTATTCGATCTCGACGAGTCGACGCTCGCGGATGCCTTCGGTGAGAGTCGCGACGAGGTCGGCCTCCGCTTCGACGATCTGCGGATTGGGTGTCTGCGCGAGCTCGAACTGTCCGAAGGTCTCCTCGAGCTTGCTGCGAACTCGGTCGAGCGGGGTGTGCGCGTCAGCAGCGATCATCGGGCCGACGAATTCCAGTGCCAGCCCGATCGCGCGCGCCTCGAGCGGCGTCAGGCGCGGGGCGAGCCGGAACGTGTCGCCGTATAGCTCCTTGTCGACGTGGACGCTGTCGCCCTCCAGTGCGGCGTAGACCGTGTAACAGCCGCCCCCGAAGTTGACGAGGTTCAGCAGTTGCAGGTGCTCTTCCAGCTCTTCCTCCGGGATGTGGAAGCGCTCGATGATCTCGTGCGCAGGGATCACGGCTTCGTTCGCCTCGCCACAGGCGGCGAGCAGGTACGCGAGAAGCGCCTGGAGGACGGCAAAGCGTTCCGGGACGACCGGCCCGGCCGGCCGTTCGCTCGAGGCCTCCACACGCGGCACCGGTGACGCCGCCGCCAGCTTCGGTGGCGCTTCCTCGTGCCGGTCGCGGACGGCGCGGAGCGCCTGGGCAACCTCACGCCGGAGCGCATCCGGTTCGAGCGGGATCGCCCGCCCGTCCTGCCGGAGGATCCACGAGGCGAGCTGAGGGAGCGAGGAGTAACCCGTGAGGAACACCCCGTCTTCGAGTTGGCCCGCGTTGCCGAAGGCACGCTCGACCCACCAGGCCGTGTCGCCGGCGAGCTCGATCCGCGCCTCGCCCTCGATGTCGCCGATCTGCCACGGCGGCCGGCCGCGGTATTCGTCGATGTCGAAGTCGGCCGGAATCCGGAAGTCCCGCTCGCGGCGCGTGGCGAACCTGATGTCGCCGCGGATGCGCGAGACCCGGAAGGTCCGGATGTCCTTCCGGTCGAGATCCTGGCCGATCACGTACCAGCTGCCGTTGTCCGAGAGCAGCCCGTACGGGTTGACTGTCCGTTCGCTCTGGCGGTTGCGCGAGATCGAGTAGTACGGGAACTTGATCGTACGCTGCTTCGAAATCGCTCCCTCGAGCTTCCCCAGCCGGCCGGGCATCTCGGCCGAGTAGTCGGGGTCGAGCACCTCGACGCGGACGGCGGTCTCCGAGGCGTGGTCCCCGAAGCCCTGGCGCCCGAGCGCGAGGTTCTGGAGGGCCAGCCTCAGGGGCTCGGAATAGGCGAACTGCCCCTCCAGCAGATAGAGCGCGGTCTGAAGAGCTGCGAGCTCGTCGTCCGCCAGCTCCAGCTCGGCGAGGAAGTAGTTCTCCGACCGGAGGGTGTAGAGCTCCTCGCCCGTGAACTCGTCGCGCTGCGACTGGAGCGGCACCCCCAGGGCAAGAAGCTCCGCGCGGTCGGAGTAGAAGCGCCGGGCGAAGGCCTCGTCCGACATCTCGGAATAACCCTCGACGTTCGACTTCACGTCGCGCGCGGTCAGCAGCCGGCGCTCCGCCATGAGGTAGGCGACGAGCGACAGCTGACGGATCAGCTTGTCGGTGTCGTGAGACACGGGGCGAATCTACCGAACTGACTGCGGGCCCCGACGTCCAGCGCCATTCCTCGAGCCGGCGGACGAAGCCGTGGTGGAGCGGATTGTTGACGATGTAGTCGACCGTCGCTTCGTACTGCTCGTCCGACTCGATCACCTTCGACCAGTACCGGTGGCCGAAAACGTGGTCCTTGCGCTTGTGCCGCTCATTGAAGGCACGGGCGTAGCCGCCGTTCAGGTCCCGCATCCCGTCGGCGAGGTTCGGAAGGGGAGTCTCGACGAGGAGGTGGTAGTGGTTCCCCATCAGGCAGCGCACGTGAGTACGCCAGCCGTAGCGTCGTTCGACCCGGCGCAGGATGTGGAAGAAGACGATCCGGTCTCCATCGTCCAGCACGATCGGCGCGTGGTTGTTACCCCGGATCCCGACGTGGTAATAGGCGCCGGGGGCGAGGAAACGGTGGGGTCGTCCCATTTCCCCGCAACGTAGCTCCACGGAAGCCCGCCGGCCCGCGCTGTGACGCTCTCGGTCCAGGTGCGACTCGGTCCAGTCACGTGCCAGGCACGAGACTGGGGAGGATGAAGCATCGCCCCTAGGGACGTGTCTCGCCGGGACGGAGTGAGTGGTTGGAGCGCTAGGCCGCGACTTTGGAGCGCTCGAGATGCTGATGCGACGGGCAGTAGTCACGCTCCGGAAGAGGCGTGCGCTGGCACGGCTTGCCCTTTCGCGTCGTCGCGCGGCAGCGCGCGACGCCGCCGTCGAGAGCTCCTGCTTCGATCTGCTCCTCGATGAAGACCGTCGCAGCGGCCACGCCTTCCTTCACGGCCCAGGCGACTTCCGCCTGCACCGTGATCGGAAAGTAGCGGCGGATGTCCTGGAAGAGCGCCCGGTCCGGCTTGGCGAAATAGAGCGGATCCTTCGCGAGCCGTTCCATCGTCAGTTCGCACTGCTCGAGGACGGCGCGGCGGTACTCGAGATGCAGCTCGGGGGCCACATACGGGTCGATCAGGTCCTTAATCGACCTGTAGATGGCTCTCGAATATTGATACATGCAGGCTTGAAGCTGGGCGGTGTACTCCTCGATCACAGTATCCCTAGCTGCCATTAATCCCCCGCAAAGCTTTGTTAAGCCGCAGTAAATCGCGGTCGGCCCACATGCCTTCGCGGCGGAGTCTATAGGGTCCAGGCCCGTGTTACAAAGTCCGGGGCCCCGTTGCCTCGCCTGAGAACGGGCTAGCGGGTGATCTGGCGGACATAAGCGGCGCTGAAGCCCTTGGCGTTCACGGCAACGAGGGCGCTGTCGGCCTGGCCACGGGAGTTGTAGATGCCGCTGAAAACCACGGAGTAACCGGGGTGAAGGCTCGAATAGCCGCTCGAATCCAGGATGCCGACCTGCGGGAGGCCCGCCTTGGAGGCCGACCGGGCCCGGTCCAGGGCGAGCGCTCGGCCGCTCGAGCTGGCGGGAATCGACTCGAGGACGACTGTGTACCCGTTCTGCCCGGGCGGCCAGGTCGTCAGCGAGCCGGGGCCGGGGGCGGTCGTCGTCGCCGGGGGCGGGGCCGACGGGGTCGAGGGAGCCCCGGAGGGCGTCCCGCTCGGAACTGTCGGCAGCGCAACGGTCGCCGTCGAGAGGGCAGTCGTCGGGCTGTGGGGAACTCCACCCTGAGTCGCCACGAGCGTGGAGCTCCCATTGCCGGCGTCTGCGAGGACGATGGCTGCGGTCGCGCCCCCGACCGCGAGCAGGAAGAAGAGCGAGACTGGCCAGATCCAGTCGCCCGGATACCAGCCCAGCCGCTCCTGCCAGACCGCAGCGAGCCGGCCGAAAATTCCGCCGACGTGCTGGAGTCGCTGGCCGCACTCGAGGCAATACTCCTGGTCGGGACCGTGGGGCGCACCACAGCGAGGGCATGGCGGACCCTGCGGCGGAACCGGCGGCGTGCTCACTGCTCCCAGCGGTCCGGCACAGGCGTCGGCAGTGCCTCGAGCAGCTCGGCTTTGGGATCGACCCCGGGTTCGGACAGCTGTCCCGGCACGACTGCCTGCCCGCAGACACCACAGAACTTCGCATTCGCCGCCAGAGCGCTGCCGCACTTGGTGCAGCCGACGACCGGTGGCGTCGCGGTTGCCGGCCGGCCGCAGTTAGCGCAGAAGTGCGAGCCCCAGACGAGTGGGGCCCCGCACGCACAGCGTGCTGCCGGCGCCGCGCGCCGAACTGAGACAGCCGCGGCAAGCAGCGTGTCGAGCTCCTGCAGGCGTTCGTCGAGCGCGATCAGCTCGTCACAACGCTCGACGAGCAGGTCCTGGCGGAACTGGTCGCGGCGGAACATCTCCAGCATGAGGCCGCCGAGGTCGCGCAGGCGTTCCTCACGGACACGAAGCAGCGCACGCCGTTCTTTGCGGAGCTGGCCCGGGTGGGGGAGTGCGCGGCGGGGCGGGCCGTCGGGGCGAGCGCCTGCAACCGTCCGCTCGTCCCTGCGGCGGAAGCGTGCAAGCAGCGAAGGCCGCGCCACGCGGATCAATGTAACAGCGAGGTGAGACGCCCTAAGGCCGGCGCGCCGAGGCGGCTTTCCTGCCGAAGCCGGCCAGGAAGAGGACGAACACGACTACTGCGACAGCGCCGATCGCAATCCCGGCGATCCACTGTCCGACGAGGGACACGACGACGGCGACGACAGCCAGGGCGAGGGCGAGGCCGACCACTAGGGCAGGTCGACGACGACGAGACGTTCCTCGGTCATCTCCCGCACCGCGTAGTGCGGTCCTTCGCGCGTGTTGCCAGAGTCCTTGACGCCGCCATAGGGCATCTGGTCGGAGCGGAATGTCGGCGCCTCGTTCACCGTGACGCCACCGAACTCGAGCTCTTGCGCCGCCCGGAGCGCGTTATCCAGGCTGGCCGTGAAGATGCCCGCCTGGAGCCCGTACCGGGTGCCGTTTGCAAGCTCGATCGCCTCCGCGACCGAGTCGACGGCGGTCACCGTGCAGACCGGCCCGAACACTTCTTCGCAGGAGACCTCGTCCTCGCGCCCGGGGTTCGCGATGACCGTCGGGCGGATCAACTCGCCGTCCAACTCGCCGCCGGTTAGGACCTTTCCGCTGCTCGCCTTGATCCACTGGAGGATGCGCTCTCGAGCGTCCTTGTCGATGACAGGGCCGACGTCCGTGTCCTCGTCGCCAGGGTCACCGACTTTCAAGCCCTCGACCAAAGGGACGAGTTGCCGGACGAACTCGTCGTACGCACTGCGTTCCACGTACACCCGCTGCACGGAGATGCAACTCTGGCCCGCGAAGGAGAACGCGTTCTCCGAAACCTTCGTCGCCGCGGTCGACACGTCCGCGTCGGCCGCGACGATCAGCGGCGTTGCATTGCCGAGCTCGAGGTTCACGCGCTTCTTCGGTGCACGCTCCTTGAGCTTCCACCCGACGCCGCTCGAGCCGGTGAACGTGATCAGCCTGACACGTTCGTCCTCGACCAAGACGTCCCCGATCTCGGATGCCGGCCCGACGAGCACGTTGAGCCAGCCTGCAGGCAGGCCGGCGTCTTCCTCCAACTCGGCGAGGAACAGCGCCGACATCGGCGTCTGGCTCGCCGGCTTGAGCACGACCGCGCAGCCCGCCGCCAGCGCCGGCGCGATCTTGTGCGCGACGAGGTTGAGCGGGAAGTTGAAGGGGCTGATCGCACCGACGACGCCGATCGGCCGGCGCAGAGTGAAGGCCAGCTTCCCTTCGCCCGCCTGCGCAGCGTCCATCGGCACCATCTCCCCGGCGAGCTTGCGCGCTTCCACGGCGGCAAACGTGTAGGTCGACATCGCGCGTGCCGCTTCGACCCGCGCGGCCTTCATGGGCTTCCCCGCTTCGTCGGAGATCAGCTGCGCGGCCTCCTCGTGCCGCCGGCCGAGAGCACCCGCGACGCGCACGAGGATCTCGGCCCGCTTGTGCGCGGGAAGAGGATCCTGCATGGCGCGCTCGGCGGCGTCGATTGCCCGGCGCGTCTTCTCCGCGCCGGCCTTCGCCACGCGCCCGACGACGTCGCCGGAGTACGGGGAGCGCACGTCGAGCCAGTCGCCGGTCTCTATCCACTCGCCGCCGACGAAGAGCTTCCGTTCGGTCGCCGTGGCCGCCATAGTGGAAGCCTATGCCGCCGGAGACGAGGACGGTCAAAGATCTCGTCGCCGGATCGGGGATCGTCTTCGCCGACCGCGGCGAGTGTGAGCTCAAAGGTGTGGGTAGCTGGCGGCTCTACTCTGTACTGGATGCCTGACGCGCTGATCATCGACGCGGTTCGCTCGCCGATCGGCAAGAAGAACGGTTCGCTCGCTTCGATCCGAGGCGACGAGCTTGCGGCGCAGGTGTTGAACGGCCTGGTCGCGCGACACGATCTGGATCCGGGGGAGATCGAGGACGTCCAGCTCGGCTGTGTGACCCAGATCGGCGAGCAGGGTTGGAACATCGGCCGGATGGTGCCGCTCGTCGCCGGCTGGCCCGAATCGGTGTGCGGAACGACGGTCGACCGTCAGTGCGGATCGTCGATGCAGACGAACTTCAGTGCCTCGACCGCGATCTCCTCCGGCCAGCTCGACCTCGTCGTCTCCGCGGGCGTCGAGATGATGTCTCGCGTCGCTATGGGCTCCAACGGAGGCGACCTCTCGGAGCAGCTGCTCGATCGCTGGGAGATCGTGCCCCAGGGACTCTCCGCCGAGGTGATCGCCGACGAATGGGGGCTCTCTCGCGAGCAGCTCGACTCGCACTCGCTCGAGTCCCATCGCCGAGCCACTGCGGCAGCCGACGAGGGGCGCTTCGACAACGAGATCGTGCCGATCGACCTCGCCAATCCGCACGCCGGTGTGGTGCTCGGCGTCGACGAGACGCCGCGGCGCGACACGTCCGCCGACGCGCTTGCGGCGCTGAAGCCGGCGTTCCTTCCGGACGGCAAGGTGACGGCCGGCAACTCGTCTCAAATCTGCGACGGAGCTGCAGCCGTGCTCGTGGCCAGCGAGAGCGCGGCCGCCCGCCTCGGTCTCGAGCCCCGAGCGCGCTTCGTTTCGTTCGGGCTCGCGGGCGTCGATCCGCACCGGATGCTGCACGGGAATCCGCAGGCCTGCAACAAAGCACTGGCGCGCGCGGGCCTCACCTGGGACGACATGTCCGTGATCGAGGTCAACGAGGCGTTTGCGTGCGTCGTTCTGCAGTTCGCGCGTGACGCGGGCCTCGAGGAGCGCTGGAACGACATCAACCCGAACGGCGGCGGCATCTCGCTCGGACACCCCCTCGGCGCTACCGGTGCCCGCATCACAGCGACTCTGCTGAACGAGCTGGAACGCCGTGATGCGCGTTACGGAATCGCGACGATGTGCATTGGTTTCGGCCAGGCGCTCGCCTGCGTCGTCGAACGAGTCTGAGCGTTACTCTCCGCGGCGTGGGGGAAATGGCGGGGCGCGCAGTTGCGCGGGAACCGAAGGAGATCGTCGCTCGTGGCTACGACGCGATCGCGTTGCGCTACGCGGAATGGGCCGGACAGGTCGACTCGCCCGTCATGGAATGGGTGCGCGATCTCGACGCGCGTCTCGACGTCGACTCCGATGTGCTCGAGCTCGGCTGCGGCCGTGGCGTTCCGGCCACCCGGGAGCTCGCCCGCCGTCATCGCGTCACCGGAGTGGACATCTCGGCCGTCCAGATCGAGCTCGCGCGACATCACGTCCCCGAGGCGAGCTTCGTCCACGCCGATGTGACAGAGCTCGAGGTCGCCCCGGCCTCGTTCGATGCAGTGGTCGCGCTGTTCGTCTTCGGGCACGTCCCGATCGAGGACCAGGCCGGCCTCGTCGCGCGGGTCGGGCTCTGGCTTCGCGATGACGGCTTCTTCCTCGGCACGTTCGGTGCCGGAGACGCCGGCGAGCAGATCGACGCCGACTGGCTGGGCGCACCCATGTTCTTCGCTTCTCTCGCCGGCGAGGCGTACATTCCGTTGCTCCGCGACGCCGGTCTTGAGCCTCTGCGAGACGAGGTCGTCGTCCACCACGAGCCCGGCCACGGTGACGTCTCGTTTCGGTGGACGCTGGCGCGAGCGGCCGCCTAGTGGAGATCCGAAAGGTCGGCGTCGTCGGCCTCGGCACGATGGGGGCAGGAATCGCACAGATCAGCGTCCAGTCCGGGTTCGAGACCCTCGGCCGGGAAGTGAGCGACGAGCTCGCCGAGCGCGGCCGGGCGACCATCGAGCGTTACCTCGGTCGCGCCGTCGAGAAGGGCCGGCTCTCAGAGGCGGACCGGGACGCTGCGGTCGGGCGCCTGACGCTGACGACGGACCTCTCAGATCTCGCGGATTGCGACCTCGTCGTCGAAGCGGTGGTCGAGGAGCTCGACCTCAAGCGTGAGCTGTTCGCGGAGCTCGACCGTGTGACGCGACCGGGCGCGATCCTTGCGACGAACACGTCTGCACTGTCCGTCTCCGAGATCGCCGAGGCGACGGAGCGGCCGCAGCGCGTCGTCGGCATGCATTTCTTCAACCCGGCGCCTGTTCTCTCTCTGGTCGAGATCGTTCGCGGGCGTGAGAGCTCTGACGAAGCGATCGCTGCGGCCTACGGGTGGGCCGAGCAGGCCGGAAAGCAGCCGGTGCGCTGTAACGACACGCCGGGGTTCATCGTCAACCGCATCCTCATTCCGCTTCTGAACGACTGCGTACGCGTGCTCGACGAAGCCGAGGTTCTGCCCGAGGAGATGGACAAGGCGATGACGAACGGTGCCGGCTGGCCGATGGGACCGTGCGCGCTGATCGATCTGATCGGCATCGACGTGCACGTGCACGCGTCCGAGGCTCTGCACGGCAAGCTGGACGAAGCGCGGATGGCCCCGCCGGAACGTCTTCTGCGCATGCAGCAGGAAGGGGCGCTCGGCCGCAAGACCGGACGCGGTTTCTACGAGTACTAGTCCTAGGCTGCGAGCCGCTCGGGGAGCGCGACCACGACCTGAGGCAGCTGCGGATGGCGGGCGTGGGCCTCGCGCCAGATCGCCTCGGCTTTCTCCGCCTGGAGGGTCTCGAGCGCGACCGCATGCATCGTGGCGATGGAGGCCAGCTCGACCAGGCGCTCGGCGTCCGCGTGGTTGATCTTCGCGGCCACGGTCGCGAGCGCGTCGAGCCGCGCCACGAGCAGTCGCGACGTCCGTTCGGAGCGAGTCAGCTCGGTCACGTCTCGGATCTTCGCGCCCGCACCGGACGGTCCTCCCTCGCCCGAGTCCGGTGCCAGGCACGTGACAGGGCCAGAGCCGTCAGCGCCTTACAATCTCCTTACGTTCCAATGATCCACCGCACAATTGCAGCGTCGATACTGACTCCCGATGAGGCGCCTCCTCACCTTTGCCGTGCTCGCAGCCCTGGTGCTGCCCGCAGCCGTGGCTGCGCGCCCCAAGGGTGTCAACGACGGCACGGTTTCCGTGAGCGATGCGCGCGGCACGATCACGATCTCGGGGCGAGGCGGCGTGATCGGGAGCTTCGCGCGTGGCTCCGTGACGATCAACGACCCCGTCGACGGCGACGGCACCGGACCGATCGTGACCGGGGACGACTGGTCGAGGGACCGAGACGCGACGACGACCACCTGGGGGGGTACGAAGGTGCGCTTCCGGATCATCGGCGGCTCGTTCCGGATCGTCGTCAGGGGACGAGGTATCAATCTCTCGCTCGTCGGCAGGGGAAACGTGACCCTGAGCGGGGCAGGCACGGCGGACGACGGCACGTACTCCGTGAACGGCAGCGACTACTTCCCGCTTCCGGGCTTCCCGTACTTCTTCGCGCTATCTGCAACGACGATTCCCTAGCAAGCCTATGAGCAGCAACACGCAGTCAGTGCTCGTCGTCGAGGACGAAGCGTCGATCGCGTCCTTCGTCTCCCTCTACCTGAAGAACGCGGGCTACGAGGTTCGAACGGCGTCGAACGGCACCGACGCGCTGGCATCGGCGCAAAGCGAGCAGCCGTCGCTGATCGTGCTCGATCTGATGCTGCCTGACATCGACGGAATCGAGATCTGCAGGCGCATCCGTCAGAAGTCGGACGTGCCGATCCTGATGCTGACCGCCCGCGACGAGGACGTCGACAAGATCATCGGCCTCGAGGTCGGCGCGGACGACTATATGACGAAGCCCTTCAACCCGCGCGAGCTCGTGGCGCGCGTGAAGTCGATTCTGCGCCGCGCCGCGCCCGAACGGAAGGAGCCGGAAAGCGCCGTTCTGCAGCACGGCGATCTCGTCATCGACGCCGGACGCCGCGAAGTGAAGGTCGGCGACGAGGAAATTCAGCTCGCACCGAAGGAGTTCGATCTCCTCTGGGAATTGCTCGACCACCGCGGGCTCGTGCTGACACGTGACCAGCTGCTCGAACGCGTCTGGGGCTACACCTTCGCCGGGGATACGCGAACCGTGGACGTCCACGTGCGCCAGTTGCGGCGGAAGCTAGGCGAGGCGTCGCCGATCGTCACGGTATGGGGCGTCGGCTACAAGGTCGGGCCGTCGAGGGATGCGGTCAAGGCCTAGCGCCCCTGCCGGTGATGCTGGTGAGTTTCTGGGTTGCGTGCACCAAGCCAGAGGCCGCACTCGTCCGCAGCCAAGGCTGGAAGCCTTGGTAAGGGCGAGGGTGGACACTGGCGCCGTGTGCACGCGGGCCAGAAGCCGCCAAGCATTGCCGGTAGGGGCGCCAAGTACCTTGTAGAGCGAGATGTTCAGCTCGCTGCGCTTCCGGTTGCCGGCGCTCTTCCTGCTCGGCATCGTCGTGAGCGGGCTGATCGCGGCGGTTGTCGCGCTGCGTCTCTTCCAGGGTTACGTGCTCAGCCGTTCGAAGGCCGACCTCCGCCGGGAGGCAATCGGGCTCACCGAGGTCTTCGCGCAGCAGGCGATCACGGCCAGCGACACCGGCGTGCTGCCGCGGATCGCGAAGCAACTCGAGCGGGCCACCGGCGACCGTCTTTTCTACGTCGGCGCCTCGCTGACCGCCAACCCCAAGGAGAACGTCGGGTTCGAACGCCTTCCGCAGAGCACGGTCGACTGGCGTTCTGGGCGGACGATCACGTTCGAGTTCACGCCTCCGCACGCCAAGAAGACGTACCTCGCGGTCGCGCGTCCCTTGAAGCTCGAGCCGAAGGGGCCCGTGTTCGGCGACCTGATCGTTGCCAAGCCGAAGACGGAGTTGAACCATCAGCTGATCCCGCTGCTCGAGCGGCTCGCGATCGCGTCGCTCGGCGGCATCATCGTCGCGGGACTGCTCGGGTGGTACTTGTCGCGCCGCATCACGCGACCCGTGCTGGCGCTCTCCCGGGCGACGGACGAGATCGCTCGCGGACGCTACGACGTCGACCTTCCAGACGTCCGCGGCGGCGGTGAGATCGGGCATCTCGCCGATCGCTTCCGGGAGATGGCAGTGCGCCTGTCCGATGCGGAGCGCCAGGAACGCAACTTCCTCATGAGCGTCTCGCACGAGCTCCGCACGCCTCTGACCGCGATTCGCGGTCATGTCGACGCCCTCCGCGAGGGAGTCGCTGAGGATCCGGAGGCGCGCGCCGCTTCACTCGACGTGATCGCGCAGGAGGGCGCGCGGTTGGAGCGGCTCGTCGGAGACGTCCTCGACCTGGCGAAGCTGGAAGCTCACCGCTTCACCGTGCACACCGAGGAGGTGAACATGGAGCAACTCTGCGATCAGGCCTACAGCGCCTTCGGTGAGGAGGCCCGCCGACGCCGGATCGAGTACGCGAAGCGGTTCGAGGCGCAGCCGACGATCGTCTCCGACGGCGATCGCGTGCTGCAGATCATCTCCAACCTCCTCTCGAACGCATTTCGCTGGACTCCAGATGGTGGCCGGGTGCAGCTCGAGCTGACCGCAGCGAACGGGCGCGTGTCCGTCGCGGTCGACGACAGTGGTCCTGGCGTCCCGATCGAGGAGCAGGAGCGGATCTTCCGGCCCTTCTGGTCGCGCGACGATTCGGGCACAGGACTCGGCCTGGCGATCGCGCACGAGCTCGCAGGTGCGCTGGGTGGAAGCATCCAGCTGGACTCCAGGCCCGGAGAGGGGAGCCGCTTCGAGCTGGTCCTGCCGTCGGGCGCAAATTAGTCTGCGGTCGACATGAGCGTCCCCGAGACCACACCGGTCTTCGCGCTGCCACACCGGCCCTCGCGGCTTCGAGCTGCGCTCGTCTCGTTGCGACCTCGCCAGTGGACGAAGAATCTGCTCCTCTTCGCGGGGATCATCTTCGCGGCGAAGCTCGGCGATCTCAGCCGCTGGGGTGAAGCATTCGCCGCGTTCACGGCGTACTGCGCAGCGTCGAGCGCGAGCTACCTCGTGAACGACGTGCGGGACGCCGAGGATGACCGCCTGCATCCAAGCAAACGCTTGCGGCCGATCGCGCACGGCGACCTCTCACCGCGTCTCGGTCTGGTGCTCGCGGCCTTGCTGCTGGTTGCAGCCGTGCTGCTCGTGACCCGGCTCGGCGTCGCCTCGATCCTGTTTCTCTGCGCCTTCATCGTGTTACAGGCGGCGTACACGCTTTCGCTCAAGCACGTCGTCCTGGTGGACGTGATGACGATCGCCGGGCTCTTCGTCGTCCGCGCAGCGGCCGGTGCGGCGGCCGTCGAGGTGAGGATCTCGCCGTGGCTGCTCCTGTGCACCGCGCTGCTCGCGCTCTTCCTCGCTCTGGCGAAGCGGCGCGGCGAGCTCGTGCTCGTCGGCGCCGAAGCCACGCCGGGCCGGCCTGTTCTTGAGGGCTACTCGCTCGCGCTCGTCGACCAGCTGGTCACGGTCGTGGCAGCGTCGACCGTGATCTCGTACTGCCTCTATACGTTCACCGCGCGAGGCTCGAAGGCGATGATGATCACGATCCCCTTCGTCCTCTTCGGTGTGTTCCGCTACTTGCTCCTCATGCACCGGCACGATCTCGGCGAAGAACCGGAAGAGATCCTGCTGCGTGACGTGCCGATTCTGCTGTGCATCGCAGCCTGGGCCGTCGCAGCGGCCGTGATTCTCTCGGTGACCTGAACTACGAGGTGGCTGCGTCCGGACGGCGGTCTTCCATCCGGTAGACCACCGCGCCGCGATTGCCCTGCGCGCCCTGCTCGAGCCTGCTCAGGACCGCTTCCATGCGGGCGAGGCGTGTATCGACGCCCTTCCATCCGGACGAAACGAGATCGACGAGCAGAGCGAGATCGTCGACGCGCGCGTTGCGCTCGGCGAGCAGGTCTCCCTCCAGACGCTCTAGGCGCCGGATGACCTGGTTCATCAGCCCACGGATCTCGGCTAGGTTGCGACCGACCGGCCGCGCCTCGTGGCGGACCGCTTCCCCGACGCGGGCGGGCAGCGTGTCCTCCAGAGCGGCGGCCGCGGCGGCGAGTGCGTCCACCTGCTCGCGCGCCCGGACGACGAGGGTGTCGAGTGCGACACCGTCCGCCCGCTGCTCGACCCGCTCCTGTGCACGCTCGACGACGCTGTCGTCCATGTCCGGCAAGGGTACCGTGGGAACCGGATGAAAACGAGGGAGCTCGAATACGACCTCCCGCCGGACCTGATTGCTCAGCATCCCCTGGCGCGACGCGACGAGTCGCGACTGCTGGTCTACCCACGCGTGTCCCAACGGGTGCACGAGCGCACGTTCGCAGAGCTACCGGACGTGATCGGCGACGCGCTCGTGGTCGTCAACGACACGCGCGTCGTCCCGGCGCGCATTCCGATCGATGCTCCGAAAGGCGAAGTGCTCCTCCTCGAGCGCCTCGACGACCACGGGCTCTGGGAAGGACTAGCCCGACCGACGCGGCGACTGCGTCCCGGCCGGCGTTACGGGCCCGTCGAGCTCCTCGAGCACCTCGGCGAAGGGCGGTGGCGACTCAGGCTGCACGGCGACCCCGCAGGTGAGACTCCGCTGCCCCCGTACATCACGGAACCGCTCGCGGATCCGGCGCGATACCAGACCGTGTATGCGCGCGCTGCCGGCTCGGCCGCCGCACCGACGGCCGGCTTGCATTTCACGGACGAGCTGCTCGCGCGTCTCAAGGTCGAACGCGTGACCTTGCACGTGGGGCTGGACACCTTCCGTCCGGTCACCGCCGACGATCTCGGCGAGCACCGGCTGCACGGCGAGCGCTACGAGGTGAGCGCCGAGGCCTGGGAGCGCATCCAGTCTGCGGAGAGAGTGCTCGCGGTCGGGACCACGACCGTGCGCGTCCTCGAGACGCTCGCGCGCGGCGGTCCGCTCTCGGGCAGGACCGATCTCTTCGTCACGCCGGGGTTCGAGTTCCTGCGAACGGACGCGCTGTTGACCAACTTTCATCTCCCGCGCTCGACGCTGCTCGCGCTGGTGATGGCTTTTGCCGGAGTGGAGGAGACGCGACGGCTCTACCGGACTGCGGTCGAGCAGCGCTACCGCTTCTACTCGTTCGGCGATGCGATGCTGGTGTTGTGAAAGTCCGCCCCGCGCAGCAGGAAGACGCCGTGGTCGTCGCCCGGCTGCTCGACGAGGCGACGGTGTGGGTCAATGACCTCGGTTTCAGCCAGTGGCCGTTGCCGTTTCCCTTGGACCAGCTCGCCGGCGCGATCGAGCGTGGCGAGGTCTACGTGGTGGAGTCGGAGGACGGCGAGCCGGTGGCGACCGTCTCGATGGTCCCGGACGACCCGGTGTACTGGGGTGACCAGCCGCCCGACGCCTTCTACGTGCACAAGCTCGCCGTGCGCCGCGACCAGGCGGGTCGTGGCATCGGCGCGGCGGTCGTCGAGTGGGCCAACGCCGAGGCGGCCGAGGCAGGGCGTGAGTTCCTGCGGCTCGACTGTCTCGGCGACAACCCGGGGATCCGCGACTACTACGAGGACCTCGGCTTCGAGCACCGCGGCGACGTGGTGCTCGACGGCAGCACGATCAGCTTGTACGAGCGGTCCGTGCGATGAGCGAGAGCTTCACGGTGACCGCGAGCGACGGCGCGGCGCGTGCGGGAATCCTCCGCACCGCGCACGGTGACCTCCCGACGCCCGCGTTCATGCCGGTAGGCACGAAGGGAACCGTCAAGACCGTGGATCCGGCCGAGTTGCGTGCTCTCGGGACGCCGATCCTGCTCGGGAACAGCTACCACCTGCACTTCCGCCCCGGTGAAGACGTGATCGCCGAGCTCGGCGGGCTCCATCGCTTCATGGGTTGGGACGGGCCGATCCTCACGGACTCCGGTGGATTCCAGGTTTTCTCGCTGCGTGACACGATCGTCGCCGTCGACGACGGCGGTGTCACGTTCCGTTCCGTGTACGACGGTGCCGCCGCCCGCTTCACGCCCGAGTCGGTCGCGGCGATTCAGACCGCGCTCGGCTCCGACATCGCAATGTGTTTCGACATCTGTCCGCCGGCCGATGTTCCGCGTGCAGAGCTCGCCGAGGCGGTGAGGCGAACGACGGTTTGGGCCGCCCGCCAGCGCGTCGCCCCACGTGCGGAAGGCCAGCTCCTGTTCGGGATCGCACAGGGCGCGTCCGACCCCGAGCTCCGCCGCCGCTCGATCGCGGAGATCTCCGAGCTCGGCTTCGACGGGCACGCACTCGGCGGCCTCGCCATTGGCGAAGACAGAGGGCTCATGTTCGAGACCGCCGAATGGGCCGCGGACGAGCTTCCAGACGACAGGCCGCGCTATTTCATGGGCATCGGCGATCCGGAAGGCATCCTCGAGGTGATCGAGCGCGGAGTGGACATGTTCGACTGCGTCCTGCCGACGCGGACGGCCCGGACCGGCAGCGCGCTCACGTGGGAGGGGCGGCTGAATCTTCGCAACGCTCGCTTCGCCCGCGATTCCCGGCCCATCGACGAAAACTGCCCCTGCCCTACGTGTACGCGGTTCAGTCGCGCCTATCTGCGCCACCTCGTCAATCAGGAAGAGTTGCTAGGCCTACGCCTTCTGAGCCTCCACAATCTACGATTCCTCCTTGACCTGACCGCGAACGCGCGTGCGGCGATCGAGGAGGGCCGGCTGGCGGCATTCAAGGCCGAAGCTCTCGGCCGGCTCGCATCGGCCGCCGTCTGAGGAGGCGCACTGTCCCAGTACATCCTGATCCTGGTCCTGTTGGCTCTGATGTGGTTCCTGCTCATCCGGCCGCAGCGGCGCCGTCAGCAGGCGGCGCAGCACCTGCTCACCCAGATCGGTGTGGGGAAGGAGATCGTGACCGCCGGAGGTCTCTTCGGGACGGTGACGGCGGTCGAAGGCGACGAGGTGCGGGTCGAGATCGCCGACGGCGTCGAGGTGCGGATCGCCAAGCGCGCGGTGGCGGGGGTGGTGAGCGAGGACGAGGAGCCGGAAGAAGAGCCGGAAGAACAGCCCGACGAAGAGCCCCCGGCTACCCTTCCATCTGATTCAGCTTGAAAGATCGCCGTAACCACCTGATCCTGCTCGGCTGCATCCTGGCGGCGCTGGTCGGCGTCGGTTTCATGGCGGTTCCGGGCTCCCCCGTCTACAAGAAGCCCACGCTCGGCCTCGACCTTCAGGGAGGTCTCGAGGTCGTTCTGAAGGCGGTGCCACCGAAGAATCACAAGCTGACGTCGGACGACATCAGCCGGTCGATCGACATCATGCGCCAGCGGATCGACAAGCTCGGAGTCTCGGAGCCCGAGATCCGCAAGCAGGGCTCGGACCAGATCGTCATCCAGCTCGCCGGCGTCCACGACCCGGCCGCGGCCGCGAAGCTGATCGGCAAGACCGCCGTGCTTCAGTTCTACGACTTCGAGGCGGATCTCACCGGCCCGTCGATCAACGGGCTGACGGCGCGCGCACCCGTGGCCTCTCCCAGCCTCTTCGATCTCCTCTCGGCACCGCAGACGCGCGTGCTCGCCACCAAGGGGACGCCGTCGCAGTGGTACCTCTTCGATTCGAAGAAGGTGGTTCGGGCCGGACCGACTCCGACGAAAGAGGCGCTGCTCGCGACCCAGATCGTTCAGAAGCCTGTGGCCAAGCACGGCCTGGGCAAGCACATCCCAAAGGACTGGACGATCCTGAAGGTCCCGAAGAACACCGTCGTGGTCAGCTGCGACGTCGCCAGCGGCAACTGCCTCAGCGCCCAGCAGATCACGACCAAGACCGGTTTCTACCTTCTCAAGCACCAGGAGCCCGACAAGAACGGCCAGAACGCCATCCCCGAGATGACGGGCGGGGACCTCAAGCTCTCGGGAACGCGCGCAGACATCGATCCGAACACCAGCTCGCCGGTCGTGCTGATGCAGTTCACGGGTAGGGGCAAGAAGATCTTCCACACGATCACACGCCGCGAAGCCCAGCGCGGGGCCCTCGTCTGTCAGGGCCAAACCGGGTCCAACGCCGTCTCGCAGTGCGCGCAACACTTCGCGATCGTCCTCGACGGTCAGATCCAGTCTGCGCCGTACATCGATTTCGTGCGCAACCCAGACGGAATCCCGGGTGACAACGGCGCGCAGATCGACATGGGCCGTGGGGGCGGGATCGGCGACGCGAAACGACTCGCGCTCGTCCTGCAAACCGGTGCACTGCCGGTCACGTTCGACACGGCCGAGCGCACGGACGTGTCCGCCACGCTCGGCAAGGACTCGCTGAGCCAGGCGAAGAAGGCCGCGCTCGTCGGCCTCCTCGTCGTTGCGCTCTTCCTCCTGCTGCTCTATCGCTTCCTCGGCCTGGTTGCAGTGATCGGGCTCGGAATCTACGCCGCGTTTCTGTACGCAGCGATCCTCCTCTTCCATGTCACGCTGACGCTGCCGGGCTTCGCGGGACTGATTCTCACGATTGGAGTTGCCGCCGACGCGAACGTCGTCGTGTTCGAACGCATCAAGGAAGAGGTGCGCGCCGGCAAGTCCGTGCGCGCGGCGATCTCGGCCGGCTATTCGAAGGGCTTCCACACCATTCTCGACGCGAACGTCGTGACCGCGATCACCGCGCTCGTTCTCTTCGCCGTCGCGACGGCGCAGGTGAAGGGCTTCGCCCTCATGCTCCTGATCGGGACCGTGATCTCGTTGATCACCGCGGTCGGCGCCACGCGCGCGATGCTCGGCCTGCTCGGGGGCTTCTCCTGGTTCAACAAGCCGCGCTTTATGGGCGCTCAGGGCCAGCAGACCGCGAGGTGGCTGCAGATCGACTTCATGCGCAAGCGGTATCTGTGGTTCGCCATCTCCGGTGCGATCGTCCTGCTCGGGACGGGCGCGCTCGTCTTCAAGGGCCTCAACCTCGGCATCGACTTCAAGGGCGGTACGCAGCTCTCGTTCAAGACTCCGGCGCCCCACACGACGGGTGCGGTGCGCGTGATCATGGGAGACCAGGGCTACAACGACGCGGTCATCCAGGGCCGTGGGAAGAGCACGAGCAACGGTGGGTACAACAGCTTCCAGGTGCGCACCAAGGCGCTGAGCGGCGACAAGCTGACCCAGGTCACGCGCGAGCTCGACAACAAGCTGCAGGCGACCGCTCCCGGAGCGACCACGGTTTCGTCGAGCTTCGGACGCCAGATTGCGAGGTCGGCGATCATCGCCGTTCTCTTCTCGCTCTTGCTGGTCGTCCTCTACATCGCGATCCGGTTCGACCTCAAGTTCGCGGGCCCGGTGATCGCCGCGATGCTGCACGACGTCCTCATCTGCATCGGCATCTATGCGCTCCTGGGCAGGGAGGTGACGAGCTCCACCGTTGCGGCGATCCTGACCGTGCTCGGCTATTCGATTTACGACACGATCATCATCTTCGACCGCGTCCGGGAGAACATCCCGATCATGCGCCGCTCGTCGATCGCGACGATCGTGAACGTCTCGCTGTGGGAGACGATTCGTCGCTCGCTGGCGACATCGTTCATCACGCTGCTCCCCGTCGGGGCCCTGTTCCTCTACGGCGGCGCGACGCTCAAGGACTTCGCGTTCGCGCTGATGGTCGGCATCGCCTCCGGTGCGTATTCGTCGATCTTCATCGCTGCGCCGTTGCTCGGGATCCTCAAGGAGCGCGAGCCCGAGTACGCACGTCGCAAGGGCGAGACGCTCAGCAAGAGCGCCATGGACGCCGTCCTGGAGGAGGCTGAGGAAGAGGCCGCGGAGGAGCCCGTGCCCGAGCTCGTCGCACCCGTCCCAACCGTCGATGGACCGGCGGCTGCCGCTGCAGCTGCGAAACGCGAACGCCGACGCCAGCGCAGGCGTGCGCGCCCGCATGGACGAGCCCGTTAGACGCCTCGCGCTCGCGCTCGTCGGTGCCGTGGCGTTGACGGCGGAGCGCGCGGACGAGCTGGCGGACTCCCTCGCGCAACGTGGCGGGATGAGCAAGGACGACGTCCGCACCTGGATCGACGAGGCGACCTCACGGTGGCGCGGTGACGCTGTTCGAGTGGGTGAGCGCGCGGGGGCGACACTGAACGGCGCCTTTCGCGAGCTCGGCCTCGTGACGCGCGAGGAGTGGGGCGAGCTCGAGCTCCGCGTCGCCCAGATCGAGCATCGCTTGCGGCTGGTGGAATCACGGCCGCGTGCGGTGCCTCCAGCGGGCAAGTAGCCGCAGCCCCAGGTACCCTGGGCAATCGTGGAGCTTCGCCGACTTCGTGGGGAGCTCGTGCTCGGCTGGGCCGCTGCAGCGGTTGGAGCCATAGGCATCGTTTCTGCGCTCACTCCTGAGTTCGCCGACCGCTCGGAGTTCATGCGCGGCGTGCTGCCGCCAGGTTTCCCCGGTGCTGCTCGAGTCCTCGCCCTCACCTTCGGGCTGACACTCATCTGGCTCTCACGCTCGCTCGCGCACAGGCGCCGGCGCGCGTGGCAGCTCGCGGTCGTGCTGGTCGTCGGGCTGGCCATCGCCCATCTCGTGAAAGGCCTCGACGTCGAGGAAGCGTCGTTGAGTCTGCTCGTGCTCGCGGCGCTGTTCCGGTTCCGCAAGCGCTTCGACGTTCCCGGCGATCCACTCTTCGTGCGACCCCTGCTCGTCACGACGCTTGCGTTCTCGACGACCGCCGTGCTGGTCGTTCTGCTCGACCTGCGCGGGTTCCGCGGCGATCGGATCGAGGACGTCCTCGCCGCCTTAAGCCTCTTGCTGGGGTTCCGGACGCTGCATCTGTGGCTGCGACCGATTTCGCAGCGCGTCCGCCAGTCCACGGAAGAGCGACGTCTCGTCCGCAAGCTCGTTCGCTCACATGGCGACGACAGCCTGGCCTTCTTCAGCCTGCGGCGGGACAAGAGCTACTTCTTCTCGCCGACACGGAGGAGCTTCCTCGCCTACAAGGTGGTGGGCGGCTGCGCACTCGTGAGCGGCGACCCCGTTGGCGACAAGGCCGAGCTCCCGCAGTTGCTCGCAGAGTTTCAACGCGTCTGCCACACGCGCGGCTGGCGTGTCGCGCTGCTGAGCGTCAGCGGCGACCTGCTGCCGGCGGTGCAGGGCCTGGGTCTGCGCGCGATCAAGATCGGCGACGAAGCGGTCGTGTGTCCGGCCTCGTTCTCGCTCGAGGGCCGCGCGATTCGAAAGGTCCGGCAGTCGGTCGCGCGTCTCGAGCGCGAGGGATACCGGTTCCAGGTCGTGGCCGCGGGTGATGTCGACACGGCGCTGCGTGAAGAGCTCGAGAGTGTTTCCGCCGAATGGCGCGGCTCGAACGTCGAGCGCGGGTTCTCGATGGCGATGGACGATCAGTTTCGGGAGCCGGAGACGTTCTTCGCGATCGCTGAGCGCAACAGAACGGTCGGAGGGTTCCTCCATGTCGTACCGAGCGGTCGCGGATTTTCGCTCGGCGCCATGCGACGACGACGCGACACGCCCAACGGCTTGATGGAGTACCTCATTGTCGAGCTCCTCGGTTGGGCGCGTGAGCGCGACGCGGAGGAGCTGTCGCTCAACTTCTGCGTCTTCACGGACCTGCTCGCGGAAACCCCGCGCAACCGACCGGCTGCGATCGCGCGCGGCATCCTGCGTGTGGGCGACCGGCTTTTCCAGCTCGAGCGGCTGCTGGTGTTCAGCCGGAAGTTTGCGCCGGAGTGGCGTCCGCGCTATCTCTGCGTCGAGCGGCTCTCCGATCTGCTGCTGGTCGGCGTTGCGTACCTCCGCGTCGAATCGCTCCTGACGCCGCCGGGTCCTTGGACGAAGCGCGCGGCTCTGAAGGTTTAGACGCCCTAACCAACCACCCGGAAGAGGCGGCCGCTGCCGACCCTCGAGCGAATGTCCAGCAGCGTTCCCGCGATGCGCCGTCGCTCCACGTAGCGGATCGTTCCCGCTTGCTCCACGACATAGAGCCGGCCGGGCTCTCCCGGCGCCGTTCCCACGAACGTGGGGCTGTGGAAGCCGGAGACGTACGGTCGGAGATTGGAGCTCGAGGACGGCTTGGTGGAATGCACGAAGGGCTTGACGATCACGAGGAGAACAACGAGACCGATCGCGCCAGCCAACTTCGCGGCGAGGATCAGGACAGGCCTGAACCGCTCTCGCCGCACGCGGCCAGCGTACCGTTCCGTGCAACACTGAAGCGATGGCTCAAACAGCAACCCGTAACTTCGGCCGCTTGTCGGAGATCGCTCAGGTCGCCGTCAGGCACGGCTTCGGCTACTGGTTCGAGACTCACCGGCTGACCGATCTCTTCCCGCGGCGCGGCAACCGCATCGAGGACGCCGGCCAGCCGTCGCAGCGCGGTCAGCATCTGCGCGAGATGCTCGACGAGCTCGGCCCGACCTTCGTCAAGTTCGGCCAGCTGCTCTCGACGCGGCCCGACGTCCTGCCGCCCGACATCATCGCCGAGCTTCGGGGGCTGCAGGACGACGTCCGCCCGTTTCCGATCGCGGACGTCGAGAAGGTGATCGCGGAGGATCTCGGCCTCACGATCGCGCAGCTCTTCGCGGAGTTCGACGAGGAGCCGGTCGCGGCGGCCTCGATCGGACAGGTGCATCGCGCAACGTTGCCGAACGGTAAGCAGGTCGCCGTCAAGGTGCAGCGCCCAGGCGCTCCGCGTCAGATCGAGGCGGACGTGGCGCTGCTCTATCAGGCGGCCCGCATCGCCAAGGAACGGGTCCGCGCGCTCGACTTCATCGACGCGCAGCAGCTCGTCGACGAGTTTGCGCGCTCGATCCGCCACGAGCTCGACTACCGGCTCGAGGCGAGAAACGCAGACACGTTCCATCGCAACTTCGCCGGCCACCCGCACGTTCGCGTGCCGCGGGTCTTCTGGAGCTACACGCGCACCCGGGTGCTGACGCTCGAGTGGATCGACGGGATCCAGGTCGCCGATCTGGATCCGGAGCACTGGTCGCTCGAGGCCCGACGAGACATCGCCTACCTGATGACGGAGACGTGGATGACGATGATCTTCCGCCACGGCTTCTTCCACGGCGATCCGCACCCGGCCAACGTGCTCGTGCTGGGCAGCGGCGACCAGATCGGTCTCGTCGACTTCGGTGCGGTAGGCAAGCTGACCGACGACGACATCACGAAGCTGACGCGCATGTTCATCGATGCCGCCTCCGAGAACGTCGACGCACTGCCGCGCCGTCTGGCCGAGCTCGGCGTGCGCTATCCGAAGGAGCGGGAGGAGGAGTTCCAGGCCGAGCTGCGCGAGATCTACTACAGGTACTACGGGGCCAGCCTCGCCGAGATCGACCCGCTGCAGGTGATTCGGGAGGCCTTCCAGCTGATCTATTCGATGAACCTGCGGCTGCCCTCCCGCTTCCTGCTCCTGGACAAGGCGATCGCCACGCTCGGTTCCGTCGGCGTCGATCTCTACCCGGACTTCAACGTGTTCGAGGTCGCGCGTCCTTACGCCCGTGGACTGATGATGGAGCGGTTCACACCGCAGCGCGTGGCAAACCGGGCTCGCAAGGAGTCGCTGCGTTTGGGGGCGATGGCGCTCGAGCTCCCGTACCAGATCCATGACGTGCTCGAGGAGTTCCGGGACGGTCAGATCGAGATCGGTTTCGTGCACAAGGGGCTCGACGACCTGCTGAACCGGTTGGACGTCGTCTTCAACCGGCTCGTGATCGCGATGATCGTCGCCGGCGGCCTGATCGGCTCGAGCCTGATCGGGATCTTTGCGAAGGCAGGGCCGCACGTGCTCGGGATCAACGTGATCTCGATCATCGGGTTCGCGTTGTCCGGCCTGCTCGGGATCTGGCTTCTCTGGGGGGTCGTCCGAAGCGGTCGGCTGTAGAGCGTTCGTCACGCTTTTGCGAGAAAGGACATCTGGTCTCGCCGCGGCGCCGGCGCTACGTTCGCTCACATGTCGAGGGCGCTGCTTCTCGCCGAACCTCAAGCCGACACGCGAGGATTTCTCGAGCGGCACCTGACGAACGACGGCTTCCAGGTCGTCGACGCCGAGGCGCGGCCGGATCTCGTCCTCCTCGGAGACACGGCTGCGCTGGACGCCTGCCGCGCGCGTCACGGCGACGTCCCCGTCATCGTGCTCGGCGAGCCGGAGTCGGACACGGTCGACCGCGTCCGCGCCCTCGACCGTGGCTGCGACGACTTCCTGGCGAAGCCGTTCGACTACCAGGAGCTCCTGGCGCGCATTCGCGCGGTGTTGCGGCGGACGACACCTGAGGCGCACGAAACGCTACGGGCTGGGCCGATCACCGCAGACCTCGCGACGAGGCGCGTGACGGTCGAGGGCGTGCCGGTCGCGCTCGCGAGCAAGGAGTACGAGCTCCTGCTCAAGCTGATGACGGATCCGACGCGCGTGTTCACGAAAGAGCATCTGCTCCGCGACGTCTGGGACTTCCGTTCGTTGGGACGCACGCGCACTCTGGACTCGCATGCCTCGCGCCTCCGCCGGAAGCTCGGCGCGGCTGCGCCCGGGAACTTCGTGCTCAACGTGTGGGGGGTGGGCTACCGGCTACTCGACGGATAAGCTCCTTCTGTGTGAGCGCATTCGCCGGGCTCTCCTCTCTCGACCTCCAGCGCATCTGGAACGGCGTCCACGGCCGCGTCGTCCACGGCGAGAAGATCACGCTCGGCGTGATCGAGCTCGATCCCGACAGCCACGTCCCGGAGCACCGGCACGACAACGAGCAGCTCGGGATGTGCCTCAGCGGCTCGCTCCTGTTTCGCGTCGCCGACGAGAGCCGCGAGCTCGGCCCGGGCGACACGTGGTCGATTCCCGGCAACGTTCCGCACGAGGTCCGCGTCGGGCCCGAGGGTGCGGTGGTCATCGACGTGTTCGTGCCGACACGTGACGACTGGCGCGAGGCCGAGCGTGTCGGCCAGCGCGAGCCGCGCTGGCCGACCCTCTAGTCGAGAACTTCGACCGTGTCGCCGTCTTTGAGTTCTTGTGCACGACCGACCTGCTGACCTACAGGATCGCGCCTTCGAGTCTCAGCAGCGTTTCCTTGCGCTCGAGCCCGCCGGCGTAGCCCGTGAGCTTCCCGTTTGCGCCGATCACGCGGTGGCACGGGAGGACGATCGGGAGCGGGTTCCGGTTCATCACCATTCCGACCGCACGAGCGGCGCGGGGCCGTGCAGCGCGCGTTGCGAGCTCGCCGTACGTCACGACCTCGCCGTACGGCACCCGGGCGAGCTCGCGCAGGACGCGACGATTGAAATCGGCCTGCAGCGCGACGTCGAGCGGAAGGTCGAACTCGTGCCTCTTGCCCTCGAAGTACTCGTCGAGCTCGCGGCGCGCCGGATCGATTGGCTTCGGCGAGCGCAGCACCCGAAGACCGAAGGTGCGCGCGAGCTGCTCGACTTCGCGCTCGGGGTCGGCGTCGTAGGAGATCCGGCAGAGACCGCGGGGGCTCGCCGCGACCAGCAGGGATCCGATGGGAGAATCGACGAGGTCGTACGCGACGTCGAGCAGGCCTTCCTCGGCGGCGGCGGCGCGGAAGCGACGGTCGAGGTCAGGAGAAACAGCGTTCATCGAAGCTCCTTCTGTCGGAGCCGGCGGATGCCGGCCGAGGCCGCCTGGCGGGCGGCGGTTGCGTTTGATCCGAGTGCTGCCCCGATGTCCGAGTAGTCGAGGTCGTAGCCGTAGCGAAGCACGACGGCGGCGCGCTCCGTCGGCGGCAGCTGGTCGGCGAGGTGCTCGAGCTGCGCGAAAGCGGGCCGGCCGTCGAGGAACTCGAGCTCGGGCAGGTCGGCGTCGGCGCGCGGACGGCGATGCTCGTCGACCGCGATCCGGCTCGCGATCGTGTACGCCCAGGCGCGCAGGTGCTCGCCGTGCCGCAGCTTGGGGTACGCGCGGAGCGCGCGGAGGAAGGTCTCCTGGAACGCGTCCTCGGCGTGCTGCGGGCCCAGCCTGCGGACCAGGAATCCGAAGATCTCCGCGCGGTGCTGCTCGTAGAAGCGCTCGAAGGGCGGCAAGGTCATCCTCGACATCTTGAAACGCAGGAGGGCC
>Ga0207646_10000863_pt1 | contig 39192 bp, 37 predicted proteins | sample KBSK5502metaG_FD_184343 | JGI IMG/M metagenome (GOLD analysis project Ga0207646, IMG submission 184343) | Corn, switchgrass and miscanthus rhizosphere microbial communities from Kellogg Biological Station, Michigan, USA - KBS K5-50-2 metaG... | ecosystem: Host-associated > Plants > Roots >... | reverse complement strand
CGCGCGGGACGCGGGCGCGTTCGGCGCCGCGCTCTCCGGTGCGGGGCCGGCCGTGGTCGCGTTCGCGCCGGCACGGCTGGCGGCGCGCGTCGTCGTCGCGATGGAGGAATCGGCGCACGCTGCCGGCACCAGCGGGCGCGGGCGGGTCGTTCGCGTTCGTGCCGCCGGCGCGCAGGTGCGGCGCTCGTGAGGACGGCGGCTCTCGTTACCCTCGCGACCGTTCTGCTCTCCGCGGCGTGCGTCGACAACCGGATCGTCGTCACAACGCCGAGCCCCACGCCGGTCAGGACCACCGCCACGCCCTCGCCGACGCCGAGCCCCAGCCCCACGCCGAGTCCGACCCCGACGCCCACCCCGGTACCGACGCCACTCCTCTCTGCCCGCGGCGGCATCCTCGTGAAGGAGCCTCTCGCCAACACGCGCGTCCGCAGCCCGCTCACGATCAGCGGGGAGGCCAGCGTGTTCGAGGCCGCGCTCAACTGGCAGGTCACCGATACGGCCGGTCGCGTACTCGCGAGCGGGTTCACCACGGCGACCGTGGGCGCACCCGGCAAGGGAATGTTCTCGATCACCGCGACCTACCAGGACCCGCCGTCCGACATCATCGGATTCGCGGAGGTCTACACGCGCAGTCCTCGCGATGGGACGATCGACGAGATCGTCCGTGTCCCTGTGATCCTCGCCGCCGCTCGCTGATGCGCCTCGCGCTCCTCGCGATCCCCGCGGTGCGAAGCGCGCTGTCGCTCGAGATCGGCCGCGACATCGAGTACGACGAGGTACTGGCGAGCACGCAGGACCGCGCCCGGGCGCTCGCAGCCGCCGGATCCGGTCCTATGGTCGTCGTCGCCGACCACCAGACCGCTGGACAGGGCACCCGCGGGCGCTCGTGGGACGCTCCTGCCGGTACGAGCCTGCTTGCGTCGTGGCTCTTCCGCCCGGCGCCCGCCGAGCCGGCGCTTTTCGCGCTTCTCGCAGGCGTCGCCGTCGCGCGAGCCCTGGCGCGCCTGGGCACCAACGAGGCCTCCCTAAAATGGCCGAACGACGTCGAGGCTGGCCATAAGAAGGTCGCCGGTGCACTTGCCCACGCGACCACGGATGGGGAAGGCGGTTCGCTGGTGCTGGGGATCGGCGTGAATGTGCATCAGCAGCCCGACGACTTCCCGCCCCAGCTGCGCGAGACCGCGACCTCGCTCGCCCTCGCCGGTCACGCGGTCGACCGCCTGTCGTTGTTCGTCGATCTCACGCGCGAGCTCGACCGCGTCGCGATACCCGCCGAGCGGGCGGCCGCGCTTGCGGAGTGGCGCACGCGCTCCACGCTCCTCGGGCGTGAGGTCGAGGTGACGAGGGACGGGCGACCGATCGTGCGCGGTGTTGCGCGCGACATCGGCGACGATGGCGCTCTCCTCGTCGGTTCGGAGCGCATCGTCGTCGGCGACGTGCGCGTGCTCGCATGAGGGAGCGGTCCGTCATCGTCATCGACGGCAGCTCGGCGATGTCCGGCGAGGTGCAGCGGGAGTTCCGCTTCCGCCTGCTCCCGATCCATGTGCTTTTCGGTGACGAGGACTACACGCCCGGCGTCAACCTCACGACCGCCGAGTACTACGAGAAGCTCGCGTCGTCGAAGAAACCGCCGACGACCGCCGCACCGTCGCTCGGTGAGTGTGTCGAGGTCTATCGCGCGCTCGTCGACGAGGGGTTCCGCTCGATCCTCGTGATCACGGTCATCAACGAAGCCTCGGTGACGCACACCGTCGCAAAGACCGCGGCCCAACAGGTTTCTGGCGCGAGGATCGAGGTCGTCGATTCGCGGACCACCGCCGGCGGGATCACCCTCATCGCCACGGCGTGCGCCCGGATCCTCCGCGACGGCCGCGGCTTCGACGATGCGGTCGTCATGGCGCACCGCCTCGCCGGCCGCGTGCAGATCCTCGCGCTCATCGACACCCTCGAGTACCTGCGCCGCGGGGGCCGGGTCTCCGGGGCGCAGGCGGCATTCGGCGCCCTCCTCTCGATCAAGCCGATCGTCGAGGTGAAGGACGGCGACCGTGTCCTCGTCGACAGGGTCCGCACCCGCGAGCGTGGCGTGGAGCGCCTCAAGCAGCTCATCGAGGAGCGCGTCCCCCCGGGCTCGAGGATCCACGCCTGCGCGATGCACACCAACCACCCCGAACGCGCCCACGTGCTCGGCGAGTGGGTTCAGGAGCGATTCCACTGCATTGAGTACTGGACGGCGGAGGCCGGCCCCATCATTGGTACGCATACCGGTCCCGGCGTCACCGGGCTCTGCTGGTATCGCGAGGAGGACGCTCGAGCGTGAGACTGCGCAATCCGTTCGGCCGAAAGACGAAAGAGTTTCCGTCCAATCTCTGGACGCAGTGTCCGAGCTGCGGCGAGATGCTGTTCAACAAACAGCTCGAGCGCAACCACAGCGTGTGCCAGAAATGCGGCCACCACTTCAAGCTCGGCGCCCTGGCGCGGATCGAGCTCCTCGCCGATCCGAAGTCCTTCAGTGAGACCGACGCCGACATGGTCTCCTCCGATCCGCTCGGATTCGTAGACAGCAAGCCGTACCCCGAGCGCATCGCCGCCGCGCGGGCGAAGAGCGGTCACAAGGACGCGGTCATCACGGGTGACGCGCAGGTCTCCGGGATCCCGGTCGTCCTCGCGGTCATGGACTTCGAGTTCATGGGCGGCTCGATGGGCAGCGTCGTCGGTGAGAAGCTCACGCGCTCTGCCGAGCGCGCGTTCTCGGAGCGGAAGCCGCTCGTCATCGTGTCCGCGTCGGGCGGCGCGCGCATGCAGGAGGGAACGATCGCGCTCATGCAGCTCGCCAAGACCGTCGCCGCTGTCGCTCGCCTGGACGCGGCCGCGATCCCATTCATCAGCGTGCTCACCGATCCCACGACCGGCGGGGTTCTCGCATCGTTCGCGTCGCTCGGCGACCTCGTGCTCGCCGAGCCCGGCGCGCTCATCGGATTCTCCGGCGCTCGCGTGACGAGCGAGACCATCGGCGAGAAGCTCCCCAAAGGCTTTCAGCGCTCGGAGTTCCTGCTCGAGCACGGGTTCGTGGATCAGGTCGTCCCGCGGACGCAGCTCAAGGAACGGGTCGCGTTCTTCCTGAATGCGTTCCGTGTCGCAGGTCAAGACCTGCGCTGGAGCCTTTGAGCGTGTCCATGCTCGATCGCATCGTCGGCTCGCGCCGCGCCACGGAGGGCAACGGTCATATCGCCACCGAAGCTGGTCTCATCACCGACGCGACGCAGCTCGCGTCGACGCGGCCGACGCCCTGGCAGACCGTGCAGACCGCGCGCAATATCGCGCGCCCGCACGCGCTCGACATCATCAATCGGGTCTTCGAGCGCTTTCAGGAGCTGCACGGCGATCGCGCATTTCGCGACGACCCCGCGATCGTCGGCGGCATCGCCGAGCTCGCTGGACGGCCCGTCATGGTCGTCGGGCAGCAGAAGGGGTCGTCGACCGAAGAGAACATCCAACGCAACTTCGGGATGCCGTACCCCGAGGGATACCGCAAGGCCATGCGCCTCTACCGCCTCGCGCAGAAATTCCATCTGCCGCTCGTGACCCTGGTGGATACGCCCGGCGCGTACCCAGGCCCCGAGGCCGAGGAGCGAGGCCAGGCCGAGGCGATCGCCTCCAGCATCCAGCTCATGACCCGGCTCGGCGTTCCGGTGGTCGTCGTCGTGCTCGGCGAGGGCGGCTCCGGCGGCGCGCTCGCGCTCGGCGTCGGCGACGTCGTCCTCGCGCTCGAAAACGCGACCTACTCGGTGATCTCCCCAGAGGGCTGCGCGGCGATCCTGTGGCGAAGCGCGAGCGAGGCCGAGCGGGCCGCCGTCGCGATGAAGCTCGCGGGGCCCGATCTCCTCGAAACGGGCGTTGCGGACGCGCTCATCCGCGAGCCCGCCGGCGGCGCGCACACCGATCACGACGCGACCGCAGCCGCGATCAAGACCGCGGTGATCGCGCAGCTCGAGCGGCTGTCGCGCGTCCCGGTTGCCGATCTCCTTTCGCTCCGCTATGAGCGCTTCCGGGCGTTCGGCACGTTCGTCGAGCCGAACAGCGGCGCGGAGCCCACCCCGCCCGAGCCGTGGTGGCGGCGAATCATTCGCAATCCCCTGGCGAAGGGCGGACTTTGAGCGACAACGATCCCCTCCTCGGGCTGATGGACGACCTGCTGAAGCTCGAGCTTCCCGAAGGCCTGACCGCCGTGACGATCGAGGTGGAAGCCGACGGATTCGCCGTCTCGGTGTCGCGTCAGGGGCAGGCCGCGCACCCGACAACGCCGGCCGTCACACCCGAAGCGGACCCCGTCGAGAAGACACAGCGCGTGCACGCCACAACGGTCGGCTTCTTCAGCGCGGCTCGGGAGTGGAGCACCGGCGACGCCGTGGCGCGCGGCGACGTGCTCGGTGGGATCCAATCGCTGGGTCACGTCGCGGAGATCAGCGCGCCCGCGGATGGCGAGATCCGCGAGGTCCTCGTGACCGGCGGAGCGCCGGTGGAGTACGGGCAGGCGCTTTTCGTCATTGCGCTCCGCTGACCGGGTCGCCGTCAGCGTTCGCGAGTCCGGCGACGGTCACGTCGCGGACGTGACGGTGAAGGGTCGTGAGACGACGACACATCGCGTGCGCGTCTCGCGCGTCGACCGCGAGCGATACGGCGGTGGGGATGTCGCCGATCTCGTGAAGCGCTCCTTCGAATTCCTGCTTGCCCGCGAGGCAAACACATCGATCCTGCGCGAGTTCGATCTCTCGACGATCGAGCGATATTTCCCGGAGTACGTGCGCGTGATCGTTCCGCGCTAGCCGCGCCTTACGCCGAGCGCTCCCGAGTGCTCTCGTCCTTCTGAAGCAGACCGCTGGCGATCATCGCGGCGGCCGCACGGTTGGGGACCTTGAGCCGGTGCAGCACGTTCTGCACATGTTTGTGTGCGGTCGCAACGGCGATGCCCAGATGCTCGGCGATCTGTTTGTCGGTGTCGCCATGAGCGATGCGCTGCAGGATCTGGCGTTGGCGTGGGGTCAGCTGCGCGGACCTGATCACCGTCGGCGCGGTCCTGCGGCTGCGCAGCCACTCTCCGATGATGCTTCGCGAAAAGGCCGCCTCGCCGGAGAGCACCGCGAGGAGCGCGGTCTTTAGGGTCTCGTCCTTCATCGAAAGATCGAGGTAACCCGTCGCGCCGGCCGCCAACGCGCGTCGCGCCTGCGCGCGGCTGGTCTGGGGCACCAGCACGACCGTGTCGACGCGATGCGCGAGCTCGGCGACGACGCTCCAGTCGATCTCGTTCCCTGCGACCACGAGAAGCAACGAAGAGATTTCGGCCATGTCAGGATTGAGCTTTCGGCGCGTCGAGACGAGGTGCTCGATATCGGGCCGTTCGAGGAGCGTCCGCACGCGCGACGCCACGGACCGGTCATTGCCTTCGACCACCGTCAACACGGTCGTCGTCGAAGGTGAACGTGGGTTCGCGGCTTTGCGCGTGGTACGCATAGCTACGTAGTACGACGGTGCGTCTGCGCCAAAGGCACCCGACCGGGGGACACCGCGGTGCCAACCCGTACCGATTTCAAGGCGAGATGGTCCCCGACGCTCGATTCCCGGGGTAGCATCCCGCCCGGTGACGCTGGCCGGGAGACCCCACGGTCATGGTTGACGGGGTCACATTCGACCTAACGATGGAAGTGCGCGACGCGTTGGCCCTGATGTTCCACAGCGTGATGAACCCGATCGGTTTCTTCGTGCAACCTGGGGTCGTCGCATCTACCTCCGATGAACAAGCACTGAGAAATCTTCTACGTGAGCTGGTGGCGGCCGTCGTCAGTACCCCGACCACGAGCAGCTCACCAATGTTCGTCTTCGACACCCTGCAGACCGACGCGGCCACCTTCTACGCGATCAGCATTCTGGCGGAAAGCGACGCGCCGGCCGAGCCCATCGCGCCGCGCGTCGATGAGGCGGCAGCCGCGTCAGGAGCTTTGGTGTGGGACGCCGATCCGGTGGAAGGTGAAGCTGCGGTGGTCTGCTTCGCGCTGGACGCGGACGAAACCGGCTACTCGCCGTCCAAATAGGCGGAGTTCGAGAACGGGTTCAAGCCGCAGCTGCCGCTCGGGCAGCTGCTGGCCGCGCCGAACTGCCCGCCCCAGAAGCCCTCGATGCTCGAGGTGTTCACGAGGGCCTTATAGAAGGTGAAGGGCACAGCGGTAAACAGGTGGACACGGTTCACGTCCCCGGTGTTGTTCGTGTTGCCGAGCTGTGAGCAATCAGTCTTGCTCGGCCCAGTCTTGGCGTAGACGAGAGCCCAGTTGCCACCGTTGAAGTCCTGCGCACAGTCCCACAGGAAAATCAACATCGTCAGGGCTTTGCCGTAGCAGTTCGATTCGGTTGGCAGACCCACATTGACGCACGGCTGGTTCTTGTTCGGGTACGGACGGCTCGAGAACTGATTAACCACGCCCTCCGTCTGGATCTTGTCGGCCAATACCTGGCTGTAGTTCGATCCGATGTTCCCGCCCGTTGCTTCGACCCAGTCGCCCAATCGATCACCCGTGCAGGAGGGCGCCTGCAGGTAGGTTGGCGCGGGGCAGATCGACCGGGTCCCAAGAGGAACAAGTGCGGACTGACCGGCTGGGAGCGCCTTCGAATTCGTCAGGCCCGTCGTGCCCCACGCTGTGTCGACCGAGATCGTGCCACCGAATCCGTACGCGAACCAGTTCGGGACATCGCACGGAATGTTGTGGTTCGTCGGATTGTGATCGCCGCGGGCGTCCCACGTCGAGCTGCAGTTGTTGCCATTCGCGCTCTTGTCCGTGTGGGTGCCGGTCTGATCAGACGAACGGATCAGCTGCTCGACGTTCGAATTGCCGCCCTCCGTATAGGGGTAGTACGTGGAGTAGCGCGAGAAGTCGACCGCCGCCTTGAAGTTGCCGTACACGACGAGGCTGTTGCCGCCCGACGCCGACCAGAAGAGCTTCGGCTGCACGGCGGTCGGGTCGCATGGGCTCCCGCAGGATCCGTTTACGAAGTCCGCCGGGTCGTAGTGACGGACCATGGGCCACGTCGGGCCGCTCAGCGCCACCGGCGTTCCGGTGATGTGAGCCCGGGCCTGCGCATGCGCGGTCGTCGAGGGCTGGCCCACGACGCCTGCGAACAGCGACTTGTAGGTCGTCGTCGCGTGGACTCGAATGTAACGGGTGCTCGCGTCTACGGGCGTGGACGTCGTGGCGGAACAGGTTGACGTGTACATCGGCGCGGCATCAAGGGTGGCGGCGTCGGGGGCGAATTGAAGGCTGACAGTCAGCCCAGTCGTTCCGAAGCCCTCGTTCGCTTCGGCTACCGTGGAGGCCCGGCACCAGAGCGCCTCCTTCGAGGCGGTAAAGACGTAGATCGTTGAATTTCCCGGCCCTTGCGCGGCGACGACACTCGTCGCCAGCATCTTCGCAGCGGCCAGGGTCCCCCCGTCAGCCGCGTTCTGCATCACGCGGCGCTGGGTCAGTCCATACCCCGCGTCGACCCCTAGCGCCACGGCGCCCAGAAGGACGACGACGGCAAGCGCGACGACAACGAGCGTCTGCCCTTCCTCGCCGCGGCGGAACCCCGCGCGCCTACGCATCCAACCCCCTACGCTCCACCCTGCCGTCTCGCCGGCCTGCTTAGGAGATTTATGCCACCTCAATGACCACATGGGGATACTTGGAATCCGTCACCGCGGTGGGCGCGGGGGCCTCGACGCGCTCCCTTGGGCGATCGATGCGAATACGGTACGGAAAGCGTTCTCTATTTGCGGGGGTACCCAACAATGCTTACTTGTAGAGACGACCGTCCTTGCTCAACTATCCCCCGGGGGTCACATTTCCTAAGCGAGCGCGCGCGTTGTGGGGATGAAACGGCGAATGTGGGGGAGACTAGGTGGGTAGTTCGCAGCAGTCTGTACTCGTACTCGATCCGGTTGGTAGCGTATTCAGCGCGCTTCGCGATCTTGGGCTTACCGCATCTCTCTGGCGGGTCGTAGATCGTTCGCGCATTCCGGCGCTTTCCGGTGTCGATCTCGCCGTCTACGCCGTGTATGACCGGGTCGATTGGACGGTGGCCGAAGATCTGGTCGCGCGGGCGCCGACGATCATCATGACCACCGCACTGAGTCACGACGACGCGACCGAGGCGCTGACGCACGGGCTCGTTGGTTATCTCGATGCGGCGCTTCCGATCGACGCGCTGCGGCGTTCGGTCTTCGGGGTGCTCCGCGGCGAGCCCGCGTATTCGCGCGACGTGACCGGTGCATGGTTGCGGGCACGCCGGCTCGCGGCCCTCAGCGCATCGCGCGATACGGGGTTGACGCCACGTCAGCGTCAGATCGTCGCTCTGATCGCTCGCGGCTCCACCGACAAGGAGATCGCAGCCGTTCTCGGGATCGCAACGGCCACGGCGCAGAAGCACGTCACGAACATCCTCGAACGTCTGCAGGTCCCGAATCGCGCCGCTGCGGTCGCCGCTGTCTCTTCGCGCGCCGCGTTCTAGCGACCCATCTGCGCTTCACTGATGGGAAGCTCGGCGTGGCGCGGTGCAGCCACGATCGCGCTCGGTCTCGCGCTCGGTCTCGCGCTCTCGGTCGTCCTCGTGGCGCCACCGGCGACGATCCCCGAAACGACGTCGTCGTCGGACGTCGTTGTCCTACCGAGCCCGATCGCGCCCACCCTTCAGGCGACCGCCGCACCTTCGCAAGGGCTCCCCACTGCAAAGCCGGTCACGATCGCTGGATCGCGCATCGCCGTGCCGCGTTTGGGCATCGATCTTCCCCTCGAGCTCGGTGAGATCGCGCGAGACGTTCCGCGTGAGGGTTTTTCGGGCGCGACTCCCGAGAATGTCGCTTTTGTATTTCCGTCGAGTCGTCTGCCCGGCGAGGGCGGTAACACCTATATCTACGCGCACGCGCGCACGGGCATGTTCCTATCGCTGTGGGGAGCGAAGCTCGGCGACGAGGTCGTGATCTATCGCCCGGACGATGGCGCGCGGCGTTCGTATCGCGTCGCGCTCATCGCGCCGCGCGTCAACCCCACGGATGCGCATTGGCTCGATCCGAACGGCGAAGAGCGGCTCACACTGCAGACATCGACGGGTCCAAATCCTGGCGACCCGCGATTCATCGTCGTCGCTTACCCCGAAGCGGCGCCGGCGCAAAGTGCTGGCCGTCCTTGATGAGAAGCCCGACGGCGGCCGCGCGATTCGGCACGCCGAGCCGGCGGAGCAGGTTCGCGACATGTTTTTGCGCCGTGGCGGTGCGGATCCCGAGAGCCGAACCGACCTCCTTGTCCGTTGCACCCGCGGCGATGAGCGCGATGATCTCGCGCTGACGCGCGGTGAGCCGATCGGCACGCACGGCTCGACCCGGTCGCGGCGTCGCCTGACCCTCGCGTAGCCATCTGCCAAGGACCTCGCGGCTGAACGCGGACTCTCCGCGGAGCGCGCCGAGCAGCGTACGGCGCAGGCCGTCCGCTGAACCGTTCGCATCGATGTATCCGAACGCTCCCGACCGGAGGGCGTCACTCGCGTCCGCGGCACTTGCGTGCTCGGTCACGACGATCGTCGGCCACGTTCGACCGAGCTCTCTGATCTCTTCCCATGCGAGGCGATCGTCAGCGACGTAGAGGATGATGTTCAGATTCGAGAGCTCTTCTTCGTGCGGCATCCGCGTCGTCCGCCAGAGCGCGACTGGAAGCTGAAGGTTGCGGAGCAAACCGAAGACCGCCCCACGCCGATCGACCACCACAAAGCCGGTGGCTTGGGTCTCGTCGTGAAGGGACTCTTCGACGTCAAGGTTCTTCAAAGAAAACTAGTAGTCCCCCCGGTCGCGTGAGCCGCAATACTTAGCACTCTGGGTCCGGAGGTCGTCCCCGGGCCTCTCGGGCCGAAACAGAATACATAGGAACAAGTACGTCACGTAGTTGAGGGACAGTAGATAGTCACTTACGGGATTGACAGTCCGAACAGATGGTGCGAATCCTTGCACAGCGTACGAGGAAACCCAGGCCTGGGCGCGAGTTGGGGGAAGAGTGTTGGATCGCGACCTAAGCGCAGACCTCCATGTCTGCGTTATCGATTCCGCTGAGGTCGGTACGGCGTACCCGCGCCTCGCCGAGTGCCCGGTGGACGTCATGGCCCTGGTACCGCACGTCGAGCAGGTGAACCTGGGCCTGCTCGCCCAGTACGACGCCGTGCTCGTCGGGTGCGGCCCGAACGAGCTCGAGGACTCGTCTTTCCAGGCGCAGGTCGGACGTATCGCCCGAGTCGTCCCGGCCATCGCGATCGTCTCCGACGGCGCGGATCCGGCGACCGCCGCGCGCATCGGATTTCACGGCTTCGTGAGCCGGGCTGTTGACCCGATGGCGCTCGCGCGGACCATTCGGGCCGTCAGCCAGGGCGAGATCGCGTTTCCGCGTTCGGCGCTGACCGGGCTCTTCCAACTTCTGAGCTTTCTCCCGATGGGCAACTCCGGTGAGGCACCGATCGCGCTGACGCCACGGCAGCGTCAGATCGTCGATCTGATCGCGCAGGGCGCGACCGACCGCGAGATCGCGACGCGGCTTCGCATCAGCGAATCGACAGCTCACAAACACGTCCAGAACGCGTTACGCCGTTCCAAGACCAGAACGCGCAGCCAACTCGTCGCAGTCGCGCGACAGGGAGCATCTTCCTAACAAGCGACCGTCTGCTATCTGAATACATGAGGGCGCGCGCCTTTTTCGGTATTGCTGGCGATGAATGACCATTCCTAGAGTTGCGGTGGTCAGAACGCAGGGGGCAGTCATCGGTATGGGTGGACGGGAAGGGATTGGTTTGATGGCGGAGCAGGGTGGGCAAAGCCTGGTGGAGTTTGCTTTGGCTCTTCCCGTGCTCCTCCTGATCCTCCTTGGCCTCGCCGACTTCGGGCGGGCCTTCTATTACACGACCGCGATCGCCAACGCCGCACGCGCCGGAGCCGAATACGCGGCGAAGAACGCCGGGGCCGGCGCGACCGCCACGACGATCGGCTACAAGGTTTGCAACGAGACCGGCTTCGTTTCCTACAGCGCGACGGCGACCTGCCCCGGCCTGTCCACCACGGTGTCGCCGTCTCCCCCGACCGCAGGAGGACCCGATATCACGGTGACTGTGACGTACAACTTCGAGCTGATCTCGGCTTATCTCGTCGGCCGGATCATCGGAACGGACCCCATCGCGCTGCGCGCGCAGGCCACGTTCCCGGTGCTCAGGTGATCGCGTGATGAGGAAGTGGGGGTGGGGTCGTGGCGAGGAAGGTACGTCGGTCGTGGAATTCGCGCTCGTCGTTCCGGTCCTGCTGCTTGTGCTTGTCGGCATCCTCGACCTCGGCCGCGCAGTGAACGCCTACGTGACCGTGAGCAATGCCGCGCGTGAAGGATCGCACTACGCGATCCTCCACCCGACCGCCGCGCCGTCCGCGATCGTGAACGCGGTGCGGACGCGCGTCATCCCGCTCGACGAAACGAAAGTCGTGGTCACGAGCTCGTACTACGACGGCTCGACGTTCGTGCCGTGGCCGCTCGGAGGAGTCCCTTCGTCGAGTCCCGCACCGAACGCCGTACCGGTGCGGGTGTCGGTGTGCTTCCCGTGGTCGGCGGTGACCTTCATTGGCCGGTTCTTCCCGGCAGTCTCGCCCGCGCCGTGCGGCGCAAGCGGGAGCGACGCGTATTTCCAGGCGACGTCGACGACGGACACCAATCGATGAGAGCACGAGTGATAGAGGCGATAGATGCGAGCGAAGGGAAGCGTGATGGTGATGCGTGACACAAGAGCTTGGATTTTTCTCGCGATCGGACTCGTGCTGGCGGGCCTCACCGGCTTCGCGCTGTACGGCCTCGCCCAGCAAGCGAGTCCGACCGGCGGTGCGGCACGCGCTGGTGTGACCCAGACGATGGACATCCTCGTTGCCAAGGCCGATCTCCCCGTCCGCGTGATCATCACACCTGATGCGGTGATGCATAAGGCCTACCCGCTCGACCTCGTACCCGCGGGTGCGATCACCAATGACGCGGATGCAGTCGGACAGACGACCATCACGCCCATCGCTCGCGGCCAGGCGATCGTCCTCGCTCAGCTGAGCACGGCGGAAGGCGACCGCTCGGCCTCCTTGACGGTCCAGAAGGGGATGGTCATGGTGGCGTTTCCGACGACCGACCCGCTCACCGCGGCCGGTCTCGTTCATATCGGCGACCGCGTCGACGTGCTCGCGAGCGTCATCGCCGGAACTGGAGAGAACGCAAAGGTGAGCCAGACGACGGTCCAAAACCTCGAGGTGCTGGACATCCTCGGTCCGACCACCGCGCAGCCCCAACGCGCGACCGCGCTCGTGTTCACTGTCGATCACCAGGTCGCGCTCGTGCTCAAGTTCCTCAGAGACTCGCAGGCGACGATCGATCTCGCGATCCGCTCTAGAAGCGAGAGCGATGTCGCAAAGACGACGAGCGTCGATCTCGGCTACGTCGTCTCGACCTACGGCCTCCGCCGGTGACCGAAAACGTCCTCGGGATTCACGTCGTCGACCCCGACCAGGAGATGGTGGCTCGTTTGCGCGCCGCCATTCCGGCGAGCGGCCTGCGGCTGCTTGGATCCCATGCGACGGCCGACCAGGCGCTACCGACTCTCCTCTCGATCGCCCCGGATGTGGTCGTTCTCGACGTCGCCGCGACGCGGGACGTGCCCGGAACGATTCGAAAGCTCGCAGCCAGCTGCCCCGACACCTACGTCATCGTCACCGGGGCGGGGGCGCCTGCGGCGCTCATGTCGCGAGCGGTCGCCGCGGGCGCGCGCGGGTTCCTCATCAAGCCATACGGGGTCGAGGACCTCGTGTCGACGGTGCACGAAGTCGTCGAGAACGCGCGGAGCGTCGGGCAGGCGCGACCACGTGGCGCACCCGCGAAGCGCGGACGCCTCCTCGCGGTCTATAGCCCCAAGGGCGGCGTCGGAACGACGACGACGGCCACGAACCTGGCGGTCGCCCTCGCGTCGCGAGCGAACGTTCGGGTCGCTCTCATCGATCTCGATCTTCAGTTCGGCGACGTCGGCGCCGTCCTCGACCTTCACAGCGCCAACAGCATCGCGGAGCTCATCGGTCACAACGAACTGGCCCTGGAGCTGATCGACGAGACGTTCGTGAAGCACGTCTCGGGGCTCCGCGTCCTCGTCGCGCCTGACGATCTGGAAATCGTCCCGACCATCGATCCCGATGAGGTGATCCGGCTGCTCGAACAGCTTCGACCGTTCTTTGACTACATCGTCTGCGATCTCTGGTCGAGCTTCGAGGAGCTGACGGTCGGCGTCCTCCGTGCGGCGGACCGCGTGCTGCTCGTGACGACGCCGGAGCTTCCCGCGCTCAGAAACGTGCAGCGCGTTCTCAACTCGGCGCGACCGGACGTTCAGCTCGATGAGAAGGTGCTCGTCGTCGCGAACCGCTTTCCCGGCAAGACGGGCCTGTCGCGTGAGGACATGACGAAGGCCGTCGGCCGCCCCATCGCGGCGACCATACCGAGCGAAGGCGTGAGCGTGACCGACGCGATCAATCGGGGCGTTTCGCTCCTGGACACACGTCTTCACGTCAAGATCGCACGCAACTATCACGACCTCGCGGCGATCATCACGAAGCAGGGCCCAGTTGCGATCCCGCGCGCGACCGGCGCGATGACGCCGTCGAACATCGAATAGGAGAACGTCATGAGCATTCTTCGATCACCGGCCGGCCGGCGCCCCGAGCCCGAACCCATTCGCCCATCGGCGAACAAGCCGCAGGCGATCCCGCTCGGTGAGCGATGGACACCGGAGATCTTGAAGATCAGCCGCCTCCGCGACGAAGCCGAAGGCCAGCTCGTGACGCGTATCCACGCGCGCCTTGCTGCGAGCATCGGGCGTTCCATCGATACGGCGAGCTCCGAATCGGTCCGAGCCCTGATCAATGACCAATTCCCCGCGGCGTTGGACGAGGAGAAGGTCTCGCTCAGTCGAACTGACCGGCTGCGCCTGCAGGACGCGGTCCTGGCAGAGGTGGTCGGATACGGGCCGATCCAGGACGTCCTCGCCGACGACAACGTGTCGGAAGTCATGGTGAACGGCGCCAAGCAGGTCTGGGTCGAGCGCGAAGGCAAGCTGCACCTGACCGACATCACGTTCAGCGACGAGGATCACGTCCTGCGCGTGATCCAGCGGATCGTCGCGCCGCTCGGACGGCGCTGCGACGAGTCGAGTCCCATGGTCGACGCCCGGCTACCCGACGGCAGCCGCGTGAACGCCATCATTCCGCCGCTGTCCCTGATCGGGCCGACGTTGACGATCCGCAAGTTCCGCAAGGTGCCATACGGTCCGATGGAGCTGCTCAAGAACGGCACGCTCACGGCCGAGGCTCTGCAGTTCCTCGCCGCGAGCGTGAAGGGTCGCATGAACGTGGTCGTCGCCGGCGGCAGCGGCGCGGGAAAGACGACCTTCCTCAACACGCTCTCGAACTTCATCTCGGAGCGCGAACGCATCGTGACGATCGAGGATGCCGCCGAGCTTCAGCTGCAGCAACTGCACGTGCTGACGCTCGAGAGCCGGCCGCCGAACGCCGAGGGTCGCGGCGAGGTCGCGATCCGCGACCTGTTCCGGAACGCACTCCGCATGCGTCCTGATCGCGTGATCATCGGAGAGTGCCGCGGTCCGGAGGCGCTCGACATGCTCCAGGCCATGAACACCGGACACGATGGGTCACTCACCACCATCCACTCGAACGGCCCGCGTGACGCGCTCTCGCGTATCGAAACGATGGTGCTCATGAGCGGGGCTGATCTGCCGCTGCGCGCGATCCGCGAACAGATCGTGGCCGCGATCGACCTGGTCGTCTTCGTGGAGCGCATGCAGGACGGCGCGCGGAGGGTGACTCAGGTAAGCGAAGTGCGTGGGCTCGAGGGCGACATCATCACCATGCAGGACATCTTCGCGATCGACACGCGGACCGCCGTCGACAGATTGCGCACCGACCTGCGACCGACGGGTATTCGTCCGGCGCTCACCGACCGGCTTGCAAGCCGCGGCATCCAGCTTCCGTCGGCGTGGTTCGGCTATGCCGAACCGAGTGAGATCGGCGCGTGATCAGTCCCAGCCCGGCGCTCGTGGTCGTTCTGGGCGTGTCGACCGTGTTGACGCTTCTGCTCGGGCTCTGGATACCCGCGTACGTGCGCAGCCGTGATCTACGCCGCCGCGTCGGTGCGCTCGCGGCTCTCACCAGCGGTACGGCTATCGATCTCGGGGGGCGCCGACGATCGCGAGGCCTCCGGACCGGCCCGCGACCGACCAGCAACCCGTTGTTCCATTTCTTCGAGGTGCGCCTCGACCGTGCGGCGCTCGATCTCACCGCGGGGGAGGTCGTGGGGGCGACGGTCATCCTGGCGCTTTCCGCCGGATTCATGGCGGTGGTCCTCTGGGGTCCGGTGCCGGCGCTCATCGCGGCGTTCGTCGCCGGAATGCTTCCGCTCCTCTTCATCCGCTTCCGTCACGGTCGCCGTCAGGCCGCGTTTCGCGATCAGCTTCCCGACACCGTGTCGCTTCTCGCAAGCACCGTGCGCGGAGGTCACAGCCTCCTTCAGGGCTTCGAACAGGTGGCGCATGAGTCGATCGAACCCACGCGCAGCGCGATGCAGCAGGTCGTGCGGGAGATGGGAGTCGGGTCATCGCAGGACGAAGCGTTGGACCGGATGGCTGAGCGGTTCCCGTCAGAGGATCTGGATCTGATCGTGACCGCGATCAATGTGCAGCATCAGGTCGGAGGATCGCTGTCCGAGATCCTTGACGATATGTCCTCGACCCTGCGCGAACGCGCCCGCATCGAGGGCGACATTCGCGCGCTGACCGCCCAGCAGCGCTACTCCGCGTACGTCCTGGCGCTGCTGCCGGTCTTCGTGGCCGTGGCGCTGTACTTCATCAGCCGCGACTACGTGAGCCTGCTCCTCGAGGGAAAGCTGCGCTTCGCGGCGGTCGCCGCCGTGTTGATGGTGATCGTCGGATTCCTAACGATGCGCCGGATGGCGTCCATCGATGTCTAGGGGGCTCCGCGCCGTCCTGTCGCTGACCCTCGCGCTCGCGGTCGTCGGGATGTTGCCGAGCGTGGCCGCCGCAGACGATCCGCTCCGCGTGCAGATCACGCAGGTCGACCCGTCGAATTTCCCGAGCGTCCGGGTCGTCGCGTCGCTCGTGGATGGGCAGGGACGACCCGTGAGCGGCATAGACCCGAGCTCGATCGTGGTGAGCGAGGACGGACGTCCGCAAAGTCCCTCGATAGAGACGTCGACCAGGCTCGCGCCCATAGCGCTCGCGTTGGCGCTCGACACCTCCGGCAGCATGGCGGGGAAGCCGATCGCTGACGCGAAGGCCGCGATGCGCACGCTCATCGAAACGCTCAAGCCGTCCGACCAGGCCGCGATCATCACCTTCAGCGCGACCGTTTCCGTTGCGCGCGGCCTCACCTCGGACAAGGACGCGTTGATCGCGAGCACAAACGCAGCATCGGCCGGCGGCAACACCGCGATCTTCGACGCGGTCGCCGCCGCCGTGGATGTCTTGAGCGGCGTCCCGGCCCAGACGCGCCGCGCGATCGTTTTGCTCACCGACGGCCAGGACACATCGAGCCGTCTCACGCTCGCCGCGGTGACCGATCGCCTCCGAGGCCAGGGCTACCCGCTCTACGTGGTCGGGCTTGGGACCAGCCTCGATCGTCCCGTCCTGCAGGCCCTCGCCGACGGAAGCACCGGCGGACAGGCTTACGTCGCGCCCAGCTCCGAACAGCTCGCCGGCATCTACGCCGGCCTCGCGCAGCTGATCTCGGCGCAGTACGTCGTGACGTATCGCTCCACCGTTCGCGCCGTGACCGAAGGAACGACGATCTCGGTCACCGTCCTCGTCGTCGCGTCGGGGTCCGTGGTGGCCACGGCGACGACCACCTTCGTGGTGCCACCCGGGCATGGCGTCGTGGCCCCGCCCTCCGCCTCGGAACCCGTCGCGGTGAAGGACGTCCCCGCGGTGGTCCCGGTGGCGGTCGTTGTGCCAAACCCCGGCGAAGGCCCGTACAGCGCGGAGCTCGTGGGACTCCTCGGCACTGCCTCGGCCCTCTGTCTTCTGCTGTGGGTGTTCACCATCTCGACGACGATCTCGCTCGACGCTCTCGAGCGTCGTCGCATCGGCACGCTGACAATGGACGCCGGGCCGGTCGATCGGACACAAGGACGCTCGATCTGGCTGCGCGTGGTCCTTCCACTGATTTCACGGCTCACGCGGCCCTTCGCGCGGATCGCTCCCTCCTCCATGGCGGATAACGCTCGTCGGAGCCTCGCGCAGGCTGGCGATCCACTCGGAATGGATCCGGCGGGATTCCTCGGGCTGCGTATTGGCCTCGCCATGGTCTGCGGCGCCGTCTTCGCGGCGGCCGCCGGGGCGACCCAGCGCAATCTCTTGCTCATGCTGCTCGTCGGCCTCATCGGCCTGTTCTTCGGTTACCTGGTCCCGGGCGTCCTGCTCGCACGGGCCGTCAGCACGCGCAAACGACGCATCCTCCGCGCGCTCCCCTCCGCGTTGGACATGCTCGCGCTCTCAGCGCGCGCGGGAATGACCTTCGACGGAGCGGTGGCGCAGGTCGTCCAGCGATGGGACAGCCCATTCTCGGATGACCTGCGCATCCTGCTCACCGAATTCCGCATGGGTCGCGATCGCCGCGACGCCTTGCGTGCCCTCGCCCAGCGCACTGGCGTGCCGGACGTGGCGCGCTTCACCAACGCCGTCATCCAGGCCGACTCGCTCGGCGTGCCGGTGTCGCGAGTCCTCCACGACCAAGCCATCGAGATGCGGACGCGCCGGCGCCAGCGGGCCGAAGAGTCCGCACGAAAAGCTCCGGTGAAGATGCTCTTCCCGATGGTCGGCCTGATCTTCCCGGCGCTCTTCGTGGTCATCCTCGGACCGGCTGTCCCGCGTTTCATCAACCTCTTCGCTCAGGCCCACTAAGACCCTCGACCGAGGCGCGTTCTTCTACAGGTTTTCCGGTACGCCAACCTCCTGTACCGACTAACAAGGATTCCCGCTTTGACCCAGGGTTCCTAACTTTGCCAACGTAACGCGCGGCCCTTTGGGTAGAAGCGCAAGTGGTGGGTGAAGGGGTGTCGGTTTTCATGAATCGTGTTGTAGGTCGCTCGGTGTCCATCGTGATCCTTGCCTTGCTCTTTTCGTCGGTCAATCTGGCATTCCTCGGTGGCGCGGCGTCGGCCGCTGTTCCGCCGGTGAGCTTCGTCGACTACGCGCAGTGCTCGAACGATCAACCGCCGAGCGTCAGCACCGCGTGCCCAGGCGGCTGGATCAACGGGATCCTCAATGCCAACAACTCCCATTACGCCGAGGACCAGGTCACCCCGCAGCGCGCTGAGGTTGCTTATCCGGCCGGAGCCGCATTCGCCGGCGCCACCTTCACCTTCCGGTATCAGACCAAGAAGGGCGGCATCAACGCGTACGACTCTCTGGCGACCTGGAACGCGACGCAGACGAACGCCGATCGTTCCCTTGGTCTGAACGCTGCCGACGTTGTGGCCGGAACCGCGAGCTCCCTGACGATGGTCGCCGATCCGCTCGCGGCCGGGCACGAGCTCGGCGGTCGTGTCTGGACCATGTACGGCGCCACGCTGACCGCCAGCAGCGCCATCACGCACGACTGCACGACGGCCACGACGCCCTGTGCGGGCGACGACCTGGCGACGGTCACCGTCACCTACGACGTCCCCGCGAGCGAGAGCGAGCGCAAGGTGCAGCTCCTCTTCGGAGGTCATCTCGCGCCTTCGACGGGCCCCCGCGGATGGGGGATCGGTCTTGGCGCCGGAAGCGTCAGCGGCGGTCCCTATCACATCAAGTGGGACCTCGCGGACGGCGCATCGATCGGAAATCGTGACAACCAGATCATGTCGAGTGCGGTCCTCGCGCCGGCCCTCGCGATCGCGAAGACCGCGGATGCGGCGACGGTGACCGCGGGATCACCGATCGGCTTCACCGTGACCGTGAGCAACACCGGCGCCGGTAGCGCCAACAACGTGTCAATGATCGACACGCTGCCGACGAACGCGGGCCTCAGCTGGTCGATCGCGGGCACAACGGGAACGCCGACGTGCGGCATTGCCACCGGCGTCCTCACTTGCACGAAGGCGAGCCTCGCCTCGGCGTCGAACTTCACCGTGCACGTCACGTCGCCGACGGCGGCCGCGACCTGCGGAACGGTGAGCAACAGCGCTGGCGCCTCCGCCGGCGCGGACAGCGCGGGCCCGGCGAGCGCATCGGTCACCGTCAACTGTCCCGACGTTTCGATCACCAAGAGCGCGCGCGCCGCCTCCGTAGATGCCGGGTCGGCCGCGATCTTCGACATCGTCGTGACGGCGGGCGGTACCGGCAGCTCGACGGGCGTCGTCCTCACCGACGACCTGAGCGGCACCGGTCTGAGCTGGGCTGTGAGCGGCACCGACGCATCGGCGTGCTCGCCGAACCCGGCGGCGGCGGTGCTCACATGCGCGTTCGGCACGATGGCGTCCGGAACCACGAAGTTCGTCACTCTGACAGCGACGACGAGCAGGACCGACTGCGCGACGGGACTTTCGAACACCGCGACCGTGGCTGCCGCGGTCGACAGCAACGCGACCAACAACAGCTCGACCGCGACGCTCGCGGTCCAGTGCGGCGACGTCGTCGTGACCAAGACGGCCGATGCTGGGACGGTGACCGCCGGCCAGTCGATCGGATTCCTCATCACCGTGACGAACAACGGCGTCGGCACCGCGACGGGGGTCTCGGTGACCGACACGCTGCCGACGAACGGCGGCACATCGTGGACGATCGATGCGGCCGGCTCCGACGCCGGCTGCACGATCGCCACGGGCACGCTCTCCTGCAGCTTCGGCAGCCTCGCGCCGACACTGAGCAAGCACGTTCATCTGGTGAGCCCGACGACGGCCGCAACCTGCGGCACCGTGTCGAACCACGCGACCGCCGCGACCACCAACGATGGCGGAGGCGCCGCGACCGCATCAATCACCGTGAACTGCCAGCCGGACGTGTCCATCGCGAAGTCCGGGAACGGGCCCGTCGTGGCGGGCGGCACCGCGACCTTCACGCTCACCGTCTCCGCCGCCGGCACCGGCAGCTCGAGCAATGTCACCCTCAACGACTCGCTTCCCGCTGGGACGTGGAGCCTCGCTGGCACTGACGCCGCGAGCTGCACGCTCACCGGCAACGCGCTCTCGTGCGACTTCGGCACGCTCGCTCAGGGGACCTCGCGCTCCATCACCGTCAGCCGGACGACCGCCGAAGGCGATTGCCCGAACGGGATCGCCAACACCGCGACGGTCGGCGCGACAGGCGATACCAACTCGCAGAACAACACCGCGACCGCACAGATCGCGGTCACGTGCCAGCCCAACGTCTCGATCGCCAAGTCCGGGAGCGCCGCCGTCAGCGCGGGCGGAGCGGCGACATTCACGATCGTCGTCTCCGCCGGTGGGACCGGCCCCTCGAGCAACGTGGCCGTCAGCGATTCGCTCCCAGCCGGCACGTGGACACTCGGCGGCGCCAACGCCGCGGACTGCGCCATCGCCACCGGGACCCTTACCTGCACCTTCGGCACGATGGCTTCGGGCACGACCAAGACCGTCACGCTGAGCCGCACGACGACCGCTCAGGACTGCCCGGCAATAAGGAACAGCGCAACGGTCACCGCGTCCAGCGACAGCAACGCCGCCGACAACAGCGCTTCGGCATCCGTCGTCGTGAACTGCGCGAGCTCACTCGCGATCGTGAAGACGGCCGACGCCGCCTCCGTGGTGGCCGGCAGCATGATCGGGTTCGTCGTCACCGTCAGCAACAACGGCAACGCCACCGCGACGAACGTCCAGGTCACTGATGCCCTGCCGACCGGTACCGGCATCAGCTGGATGATCGACGCCGCAGGATCGGACTCGGGCTGCGCGATCAGCTCCGGGACCCTCACCTGCACCTACGAGGGCATCGCACCCGGCGCGAGCAAGCACGTCCACGTGATGAGCACGACGAGCGCAGCGTCATGCGGCGCGACGTACACGAACACCGCGACCGCGACCGCCAACGCCAACGAGGGCGTCGCCGCGAGGGCCACGACCTCGCTGCAGGCCTGCCCACCGCCGACGCCGCAGTCGCCGCAGCTCACCATCTCGAAGAGCCCCGACGCTCCGTTCGTGACCGCATCGGCGTCGACCTCGGCGACCGTTGGCTTCACCATCACCGTCACGAACGTCGGGCCGGTCAGCACCTCCGCGACGCTCACGGACATGCCCGTCACGGGTGCGAATCCCTCGACCCCGGCCGGGAACGCGGGGACCGCGGGCATGGTCTGGACCATCGACCAGGCCGGCTCGGATAACGGTTGCACGCTTCCCAACGCGACCTTGACCTGCAGCTTCGGGGTGCTTTCACCCGGCCAGAGCCGCCACGTGCACATCAGGGCGGTGGTGCTCGGGCGTGCGACGGCCGCAGGCCGCAACGACAACTGTGGACAGCGCGTCACCAACGTCGCGACCGTGCAGTTCGGCAGCGGCTCGATCCAGAGCAACCAGGCGACGGAAGACGTGAACTGCGTCCCGCCGACGGCGGCGGGTCGCCTGACCATCACGAAGTTCTCGGACAACAACGCGAACGCGCTCCAGGACACCGGCGAGCCCAACCTGGCCGGCTGGACCTTCACGGTCAAGAACAACGCGACGGGTGAGATGCGCGTCGCGACGACAGACCTGAACGGTCAGGCCGCGGTCGAAGACCTCGCGTTCGGCGACTACACGGTGACCGAGGTCTCATGCACGAGCCCGTGCGACATAACAAAGTGGTTTCCCGTCGGGCATCGCGTCGGGACCGCCACTCCGGTAAAGGATGGCAAGGCTTCGGCGACGATCGCAGTCAACGCCGCGGATCAGTCCATCGCCTTTGCAAACGTCTCGCCGCGGCTGCCTTCGACCTCGACATTGCCCGACATTGAACGCGGTCACTCGTCTCTCGGTCTCGTTGTCTTCGCGATCTTTGCGGGGCTGCTCGCATTACAAGGGGGGAAAGGGGGGCATCCGGTGTCGACACTCGGAAAGTTCGTTCGGCGTGAAGAGGGTCAGGGCCTGGTCGAATACGCACTCATCATCGCCATCATCGCCATCGCTGTGATCGTCGCGATGATCTTCTTACGCGATCAGCTCTCGAACATCTTCAGCGTCATCGGCAACAACCTCACCTAGCAGACAGCTTCAGGAGTGGCCGGACGCGGATTCCGGGGAGGGACCCGCGTCCGGCCGCCCCTAGCGAGCTTGGACGACGAGAACGGCTCCGCAGCTCTTCGAGGTGAGGCTCGTTTGCATTGAGAGGGGAGCGAGCGCGGCCGTCGGGGTCGAACAGGACTGCTGCGTGACCGCACCGCTCACCGTGTAGCGCTGGCCCCAGGCGAAGACAACATCGCCGGCGGCCCACTGCGTCACCCGCCCGAACTGCGTGTAGGCGTGCCCCATGAGGTAGTGGTCGCTGAGGCAGCTGTAGCTCCGGATAGCCGTCCCGACGTCGCTGCTGCCGCTGCAGTCGGTGTAGGGCACGATCGGGCCGGCGATCCCAAGACGGGGGTAGCAGAACCAGGTGGCCGGGCAGGCGGCCGGTGGAGGAGCCGCGACGACCGGCGCGGGCGTCGTGATGGGCTGCGGGACCACTGCCGGCTCGGGCGTCGGCTCGGGCGTCGGCTCGGGCGTCGGCTGAGGCGTGGGCTCGACGACATCCGCAGCGACCGAGCCGGTTCTTGGCTCTACCGCCTCTAGGTCCGAGGTCGCCACCGTCGCTGCGGCGAGGCTGACGGAGGCGGCCGCGGCTGGGCCGAATCCGACCAAGCGCGACGTCGCACGGCCCGTTCCCACGGTCAGGAATGCGGTGCACACGAGGAGGACCGTGACCGCGATCTGCCGCGAGAACCTCATGTCGCCTCCGGTAGTTCGCGCCCGTGCGCGTATACCGAAGGCTAGGTATGCGTACGGCCGCCGTGTATCACGCGATAGTCATCCGCCCGAGTCATACCTGATATTAAGTATGCCCAGGTGCAGCCGCGATGGTTTGGCGGGTCAGCCGGGCTAAGCCGTGCGGACTGGCCGCGTGCGTCGGGCCGCGACCGCGGCGGCGCGGTTGCGGACGCCGAGCCGCCTGAGAAGGCGGGCGACGTGCTTTTGGGCCGTAGCGGTCCGCACGCCGATCTGAGCGGCGATCTCCTTGTCCGTCGCGCCGGTCGCGATGAGCTCGACGATCTGGGTCTGGCGCGGCGTCAGGTCCACCCGAGGGCGCACCCGAGCCTGAGCACGCACGGATTGGAGCCATGCGCCGAGTGTCTGTCGGCTGTATGCGGGTTCGCCGCGAATCACGGCCATGAGCGCCGCCCGGAGCGCCTGCGCAGAGATGTCCGCGGGGAGATAGCCATCGACACCTTGCTCTATGGCCGCGAGTGCCGCGGTCGCCGAGGGCCGCTCCGAGAGGATCAGGGTTGGGACACCCTCCAGCGAACCCAGCGGCCTTCGCGGGACGTTACCTGCCCCTTCGTGGACGATGACCAGGATCGCCGTTGAGATCCTCACGCGTCCGTTGAGCCCGCGGACGCACCGAATCGGGAGCTCGGGGGCCGCGTCGCGTAGCAGTTGGACAATGCCCTCCGTGTCGGAGGACGAGACCAGCAGGAGCTCGGCCTGGGGCGGGAGTTCCACGCTTGCCTAACGTGCCGCAATCCCAACTAAGGGGTTCCAGCCGACCGACCGGGTGGCGGAATTCGCGGTACTCCAAAATGGGTATGCCTACTCTTTTCCATCGTGATAGCACCGAAGAGAGATTAGATTTCAGCGCCGATGTCGCGGCAGCTGACGAATCTGTCGATACGCACACTGACTCTCTCCGGTCTTGCGCTGCTCGCGGTGTGGTACGCGATGCTGGGCGGGGCGGGCATGCTCGGGAGCGCCATTCCGGCGATCGGCACATACGGACCGCCTGCAGTCGTGTCCGGACCGGTCGACTTCAGCGAAAATCCTGTGGGATGGCTGGTTGCATTCGCGAGTGTCGTGGCTGACATCGCTTTGCTCGTCGCCATACGAGAAATTCGACGCACCAGGCGCACCGCTGCACGACGTGACCCGTTGACCCCCGACGATCGCATGTGGTCGGCGCATCTGGCCTGGCTGGACGAATGTGCGGCACGCCGGGTGCAGACGCGCGCGGCGAAGGCCTCATAGGTTGCGTTCGTGAACGACGTCGCTTCGCAAGACCCATGTACTGATTATTAGGAGCGGATCGGCGTGAGCGACCGCGCGCCATCGGCAAGCGACTAGTATTCCGACCGACGCGCTCAGGGTCGGGATGAGCAGGTTGGCGATAGGCAGTGGGAGGCACAGATGACATCAACGGCGGCAGTCCTCGGGACAGCGGTTCTTCCGTCAACAAGCACGGCGGCCGACGGCTTTGGCGCGCTCTTGGGGCTAGGGCTCCTCGCGGTCGCAGCCGTCTTCTTCCTCGTCCTCCGTCGGCGCACGACCTAGCGGGTCGATCCAAGCGTCCACCGGGAGACAACAGCCTCCGCGATAGGGGGTCGTTAGTTCTTTCGTTCATGCATTGATGCTTGCGCGCGCCTCAATAGCACCCGCGCCATCTGCGGCACCGCCCACCACGATTCACGATGCTTTCGAGAAGTCGTGGCTGAGACAGCTACTTGTCTTTCTCGTCACGATGAAGATCGCCGGCATCCTGCTGATCTTCGACCCGTGGGGCTTCCAGTCGTTCGATCTGCCCAAGACCCTCTTTAGCCACGCGTTGGCATGGTTGATCGGAGCGACGCTCCTCGCAGCAGTGATTGTTTATGGGCACGGGATCGTTCCGCGCACACGGCTGCACCTGGTCGTCGCCGCGTATGTGGTCGCGAATCTCGTCTCGGCTCTGCTCGCCGACAACCGCTACGTCGCGGTCTTCGGCGACCAGGACCGCTACCTCGGACTCACGTTCCTCGCGGACATGATCGTCCTCTATCTGGCTGTCGCCGTGGGCTTCCGTTCGTTGAAGGACTTCACGCCCTTCCTCGTAGCGCTTGCAGTAGCAACGTCATTCACGTTCGCGTACGCGTGGGTGCAAGCGGCGGGGTTGGACCCGTTGACGTGGCTCGACCCGACAGCTCAGCCCTTTCGGACACTCGACCCCCGTGCTCAACCATTCTCGACACTCGGCCACCCGGACATGCTTGGACATTTCCTCAGCATCGTTTTCGCCGTCAGCGTCGTCCTCGCTTTCGCCGCACCACGATTGCGAGTGATCACGAGCGTACGGGCGATCGCCGCCACCGGAGCGCTCCTGAGCGTCGGGCTCGCAGCTGTCGTCGCGACGCGCGGAACCTTGCTCGGAATGGGAGCGGCGCTCGTTGCCCTCGCGGCGCTTGGGTTTCGCGGGGGCTTTTCGCGCTCAGCCATGGCCAAACTGTCGGCCCTCATTCTTGTCGCGAGCGCTGTATGCGTCGCGATCCTCGCGCTCTCACCCCTCGGCGCGCGGATGGCCACCGTGGTCGCCGATCAAGGCTCTGGACGACTGGCGCTGTATGACGCTGCGTTACGAGCAACTCTGGCCCGACCAATCTTTGGATGGGGGCCCGACAACTTCGCAAGTGCCTACCCGGCGTTTCGACAGCCGCAGCCGTACGGTGGGGTGAATCCGGAGAGCTCGGCGCACGACTGGCTCCTCCAGGCATCCGTCACGACAGGCGGTGTCGGAGTCGCCGCACTCATCGCGGTAGTGGCGACGTTCGCGATATCACTCTGGCGCGTCGTCATGCTGCGCTCCGCCGCCCTCGTGGCAGCTCCCCTCTTCGCCGGACTGACTGCCTACTACGCGCAGGCGCTCGTCTCGGTCGGATCGATCTCGGTGGACTGGTTCCCGTGGATCTGCTTCGGCGCTATCGCAGGGATCGCCGGCGTGTCCCGACCGACCACGGCGCGAGACCTTGGCCCTCTGATCGGGATACCGCTCGCCTTATCGGCGGCGGTTGGCGTCCTGCTACCCAACGCGGCTTTCCAGGCGAACCGAGACGCTGGCGCCGCTCGCGGGGAGTTGGTGGCGGGTCGGGTGGAAAGGGCGATATCCGCCGCAGAGTCCGCAGTCAATAGAGACGCTGGACGAGCCGCCTACTGGAGCTTGCTGGGGCTCGCGCGTGAAAAGGCTGAGAGATGGCGCGATGCCGCGGCAGCGTACGACGAGGCAACGCTGCGCGCGCCGCACGAGGCCAGTTACTGGACCGGCCTCGCGCTCGCTCGTAGGCGTCAGGCAGAAGCGAACGACGACCCGCAGGCTGCCGGCGCGGCGGCTGTTCACGCAGCTGCTAGTGCCGTCGAGGTCGACCCTTACGGACTCAATGTGAACGAAAACCTCGCCGACTTGGGATATGAATTCGGCCAGTTCGACATTGCGCTCCGCGCAGCGGTCAAGACGGCGCTTCTCTATGACGGCTATCCCGCCTATGGTCGGGTCGCGGTGCTTGCCGCGGCGCGAGTCTCCGACCTGGGAGGCGCCCGGCGTCTACTCGAGGATGCGGTGACCGCAGAAGAAACGCCGGAGCTCCGCCTGGCCTTGGCGGTGACTGCCCTGCGGATGACCGATCGCGTCGCGGCACGCGAGAGCGCGTTGCGCGCGCTGGCGCTCTCGCCCAACTACAAGGAGGCGGCGGACCTGCTCGCGCAACTCGCCCGCTGAGGGCACGCGGCGCACGTAGGCGGCCTCTGGCGAAGCACTCGTACGCCGAAATCAGTACGTTGCACCTTCGCCGTTCTCATAGTCGCGGGAAGCGTCTAGATTCGACGCTATGTCGAGGCGGTTCGCGTGCCTTTCGCTGCGCGCTCTCTAGATCGACATCCATGCCATCTCTGGATGCCGCCCTCTCATCCACTGTGCTGCTCGCGCTCGCGGCGCTGCTCACCCTGGTGGTCGCGCTCGTCCTCGTCTGGACGACCTTGAGTGCCCGTCGGGGAGCGGCCGGCAGACTCGAGATCGCTGCGCGCGTAGCGGACACGGCCGCGCCCTTCGCGGCGCGTGAGCCGGTCGCCGCTGTCCCACCTGACGGCCTCGAGCCTTATCGCTGGGCTCTCGCGGTGCGCGAGGAGGCCATGGGACCGGATCATCCCGATGTGGCCGCTGCGTGCCACATTCTTGGCGCGATGTATCTCGACCGGGGGAGGTTCGCCGAGGCGGAGCCGCTCCTGCAGCGGGCGCTCCAGATCCGCACACGGAGCTTCGGTCCCTCGCACAGCGACGTCGTGTCGACGAGGGACGACCTCGCCACCCTCTATAGGGCGCAGGCCCGGCGGATCGAGGCCGAATCCCTCGACGGCGGTGCTCTGGCGGTGCAGTTGCCAGTCCCTGCGGGACCGACGCCTGCTCAACCGAAAGCTGAACAACCTAAGCCGCCGGTCGCACCGACGCATGAGGTCGTAGCTGAGTCTGTCGATCGACCCGTCGCCGCCACGCCACAGCGCCCGGTCACGCCCGTGCCAACGACACGCGCAGTCACGACCCCAAACTCCGATACCAGAAAGGGCGACCGGCCCGATGGCGAGGAGCTCGCCCGCGTGCTGCGTGAAATCGCCGGACTTCAAGGCGCAGATGCCGAACCTGCTACTGCGCAGGAGCTGTACCGACGGGCGCTTGCCATGATGGAAGGCGCGACGAATCGCCCGGAGCTGCGGACCGCGCTACGTGAACTCGGTCGCCTCTATTACCGGCAGGGCGCGTATGCCGAAGCCGAACCGCTTCTCGAGCGTGCGCTCTCGCTCGCTCGGCGCGCGGGCGACGCCGGCGAAGTCGCTGCGATCAGTGACGATCTCGCGTGGTTGCGCTTCTCACGCCGATCCCTCCCGGAGCGCTGAACTCACAACGCTCCGAGTCGACGGCGCGCGGCGCGGACGAGCCGATACACGACGGGTCCGCCTAGGCCAACGAGCAAACGGGGCACGGCACGGGGCTCGGCTGGGTCGAGCAGAAACGCTCGCCACAACGTCGCGACGCCTTGTCGCCACCGGCCCGCCCCAAGGTAGAGAGCGCCAAGTCGACGGAGATAGACCGCCCGCCGCTTTGGATATGGGCCGAACAAGTCGCGATATTCGTCGAGGGTGCGCTCGACACCGCGGATCATCGACCACGAGTCGGTGGTCAATCGGGGCCCGTCGTGGTGGTTCATCCGGTAGGTAACGACCGGAACTCCTTCGATCGAGCTGACACGGCTGAGCCGAAGAAATAGATCGTCGATCTCCCAGCCTCTCAGCGCCTCGTTCCACCCGCCGATAGCGCGGAGCGTTACGACCGGCGCAAACAGAGTGTTCGCGTCCTGGAGCTCGCGGACATCACCGGCCGCGAGGTATGCCTCGCCCCGATTGAGCGAGATTGGCAGACGTTGTTCGATCTGGTGACCCGCGTCGTTCATGACCGCGATGCCGGAGAGTGCCGAAACGGGCGCCGGTCGGCGAGAGGTCAGGACGGCTTCGCGCGAGACCCGAAGCATGTCGGGTAGCAGCTCGTCATCGTCGTCGAGGAATACGACCCAGCTACCACGTGCGAGCCGCAGGCCCACGTTGCGAGCCGCGCTCACGCCGGCTTGTTGCTCGAGATGGATCACACGCACGCGCGGATCAGCCGTGTCGATTCGGACAGGTGACGTCGACGCATCGTCAACGACAAGAACCTCGATCCGGGCGAAGGTCTGCGTGAGAGCGCTCTTGATCGCTCGCGGCAAGAGGCGAGGCCGATCATGCGTCGGTATGACGACCGTGATGTCGGGTACTTCGCCACGATATTCAGGTCCGACGATCTGGGCCATCAGTTTCGCGCGCGTGACCTCGCTGCTTCGGCATCTTCGAGAGTCGCGATCATCTGACGGCGTCGGAGCGCGTTCTGCACCCTGCCCGCGATGATCCGCCACAGGTACGGTCCTCGTGTGCCGGGCGCCTGATAAGTCGCAAGAGCCGAGGGTGGAAAGAGGCGTCGGAGATAACCGCGGATCGCCTCTGCACTCCGGCTTCGGGCGGTGAACGCCAGCCAAAACTGTCGCTGACGAGAGCGCATTCGCCCGACATCCCCCCGCAACCGGAATGAAGGCGCCCACAACCTCCGCCAGACGGCGCCGCGCCAGCCGCGGACCGCCGGATGAGTTGGCGCATCCACGCCGAGAGTGCCCAGCACGGCGTCGAGCGCGAGGTACACCTGCGACTCGATGCCCTCGCCACGAACGAAGCGGTCGATGAATTCCCAATCGAGGTCCTCCTTCGCGCAGATCCTCGCTACATCTGTGTAACCCAGGAGATACGCGAACCGGTCCTTGTTCAGATGCACGAGGAAGTGGACAAGGGAGACCTCTGGATCAATGACCTGAATCGTGTTGCCGTCGGGCAGGTGGAACGGTACGAGCCGGTCCCAGATCACTTGCCGCTGACGCGAAGCGAGTACCTCGTACTTCAGAAGGTCGATATGGAGATCGACTGGGACACCATCCACGAAGAGGTCGACGGATTGCACCGCACCGCGGTCTACGAGGTTCTGGATGCTGTCGCGCAGAGGATGCTCCGGTGCCAGCGCCGTGACGATTTCGCCGACGCGTCCAATCTCGTCAGGCGAGAGCAAGAGGTCGACATCAAAACATGGCCTCTCACCCGCACGCTCATACCACCGCGCCTCGGCGGTGACTCCTTTCACGCTCGCCACATGGACGCCCATGCGTTCAAGACTTCGCGTCACTTTGACCAGGCCCTCCCAGAGAAGCTGGTGGCGTCCCCAAGTCCTGATGTCCTCCTGCATGAGCTCGTCCGTCCACGGCGGGCCCAACTCAAGGTCGCCCGCGGCTGTGCGACTCCAAAGGAGCCCGGCGACGTGATGCTCCAGCGCGGACCGCACCAGCTCCGATCGATCCCGTATCGGCGGGAGGCTCCTGCCGACTACGAGAGGAATCAGCGCCGGGTGAGGAAGGGCCATGGGGTTTGCTCCCGATTTATAGGTACTTGAGGGCATCTGGGCTTGACGTCGATCACACGCGAGCATAGGTTCTGCGATGCCTGAATAAGGCCAGCGAAAGAGCGCGGGGGGGTCGGATTTAGATGGTTTACACAAGGCCCACGATCACGGACTTCGGGTCCATCGCAGCCCACACGTTCCTGACGCCCGGTGGCGAGACGAAGAACAAAGAGCGGGTCCCTGGCCACATCGACAACTTCACGGAGTGCTCGAGTGTCAGCCCGGGCGCCCCTGCGGACTGCAACCTCACCTAACTCAGCGTTCTTTTGGATCAATAGAAGAGCCCTCGCCGTTTGGCGAGGGCTCTTTCTATCGTTAGGACTACTGATCGACATGCAGCAAGCTTGGCATTAGGAAGGTCCTAACTCATGGGAGCGATCGTCGCGCATTTGCTCGCGGACGGCTCTGCCGAAACTGGCAAGCTGCGCCGCATGCTGGCCCTGACTCCGTACCGCGGCCGCGTTCATGAGTTTTTGGTCCACGGCTCATGCGCCCTCGGGGTCAGCTACGACACCGACTGGCCGACAGCGAGCCTTGCGACCGACGGGCGCCTCGCGGCTGCGATCTATGGGTCGATCGACAACCTCGATGAGTTGAGCCGGACGTTACTCGGACTGCCCGCGGCGCAGGTTGCGAGTGGACCAGCTGCCATCGTGATCGCCGCCTTTCAGATGTTCGGGGACGCGACTCCTGGGCATCTTCGCGGCGTCTTTGGCGTCGTACTCACAGATGGCCGCACCCTCCGGTGTTTCCGCGACCACATCGGCTACGCGCCGTTGTTCTACCGCTGCGACGAACGAAGCATCCTCGTCGCCTCGGAGGCCAAGCAAATCGTCCTTGGCTCCGGCATCCGTGCCGAGCCCGACCTCGATGTCTTCGAGGCCACCTACTACAGCATCGACGTCCCTGACGAGACCCGCTGCCCTATCCGCGGAGTGAACCGTGTCCCGCAACGCAAGCTGCTCGTCGCGAATCCGCCGAATGTTCGAACCGCCGCATATTGGGATCCTGAGTCGGTCCTCGAATCGGCCCGCTTCTCACCCGCGGAGCTCAAGGAGCGTTTCGAGCAGCTCATGACACAAGCGGTGGCGCGCATGATGACCCCCGACACACTAATCTCGCTGAGCGGCGGGATCGACTCGCCCGCCATAGCGGCATTCGCGGCACCCGAGTTCTTAAAAGCCACGGGCCGGCCCCTTCCCGCGCTGTCGGTTGTCTACCCCAAATACCCGACGGTCGATGAGCGGCGATGGGTCGAGTTGGTCGCGTCGCGCTTCGGCATGCCGCTGCACATCTACGAGCCGCAGGCGCGTCCGCTCGATGGGCTCGAAGAATGGGTCCGGCTCTGCGACAGTCCGGTGATGGCCGAGTCGCTGGCCCAGTCGACCGAGTTCTTCGCCGAAGCGCGCAAGCTCGGCGCCCGGACGATCCTGTCCGGCGACGTCGCGGAGTTCGTCTTCGATCTCGGGCAGCGGCACCTTCTGCCGCACCTCCTCTTCCGGGGACGCGTCGCGGCGATCCGCCGTTACCTCGCGGGGCAGCGAGCCCGGGGCGTGTCGCGGACGGCGCTCGCGAGGCAACTGCTCAAGGCGGTGGCCCCGGACTTTATCGTCGACGGGCGCGAACGCGCCCGTTACCGTCCGTTCTTCCCGGACTGGCTCGACACTGCGCGCCTCGAGCGGGTCGCCGCGCCGCTGCCACCACGATGGCGTCGCTGGCGCTATTGGCAGGTCGGCGTTCTGAGCTATCCGAACTTGGCTGCCGAGAGTGAAGCGATAAGCCAGGCTCTCTACGGTGTGCAGGTGCGGCGCCCTTGGGCGGATGTTGACCTGTGGGAGTTCTTCCTGAGCCTCCGCGCAGAGACGAAGTTTCCCGACGTCGAGCCGCGGAAACTGCTGGTGCGCCGGCTCGTGCGTGGCCGAGTACCCGAAGAGATCCTCACTCGCGTCAAGCAGTACTACGACGAGGCCGCGATCGCATCGGTCGACTATCCACTGCTCAGGCGTCTTCTCGTCGCGGGGGACTTCAGAATGCCGGGTGTCAACTACGACCGGCTCGCGATGCGGCTGCGCAGTGAAGACCTTCGTCTGCCGGAGCTGCCCTACGCGTACGCGCTTGCGGCGATGCACTCTTTCACATTCCAGCTCGCGAGCGCGCCGTCGATCGATCGCGGCGCTCAGCGCATATCGGTAACCGAGCCGACGCCGGTTGGTCCGGGCCCGACCATGTAGCGCGCGAGTTCCTGATGGCCGTTCTTCCCAGGCGGCGGTCCCACATCCACTCCGTCTATCTCGATCCAGGCATGCGCCCTGTTGTCTCGCGCCTCCAGTGGGAGGCCGAGCACGAGGTCCGCGGGCTGCCCTTGCTCGGCGAGTAGCCGGACCAGCACGAGCGACGACGTCAGGCAGCGGGGTCGATAGCGCGCGACCGAGAGAGAGCGCCAGACGGCTCGGCCGAGCCGAGCAGGAGCGACCGGCGAATCCGCCGATCCGCGTGTGGTTGCGAGTTGCCGGACGAGGTCCGGGAGCGGACGAAGTCTGAGGAGGACCGTCACGATCGCGAACCACATCCAGATCCGGACGAAGAGCGTGGCCTTTGTGCCGAGTTTGGCGATGTCCCGGCGGTTCACGGACTGAGGCACCCATCGATGATCATGTCGACCAGCTGAGGAAGGCTGGCCATATCGAGCTTCCGATCGAGATACCAGACGGGGACGCTCTCCGCCAGCTGCGCAGCATCTTGAAATGCGCTTGCGGGGTCGATGACTGCCTTGGGCGAGAGGACGAACAGGTCCCGGGCGGCATCTGGCAAAGCGGCTCGCGTGAGCTTTGCCCCGTCCTTGCTCTTGTGCAACAAGACGATCGCCCGGAGCGGCACCGGGCTTCCGTCGCCTCGTGCCGATTCTTCGACCGCTAGCGCCACCTTGGGGGCGGTCTTGAAGGCGAACCGAGTCCCTGGCAGTTCAAGCTGATCCGCCACATCCCGCCGGAGCCGGAGGACGGCGGGTCCGGGCAGCACCGTCGCACCGGCGGCGAGATCGCAGCACGCCATGTCATCGGAAAGAAGGCGGTGACCGGCTCTCAAGAACGCCGCTGCGAGCGTCGTCTTGCCGAACGTGCCGGGCGCTCCGAGCAGCAATCCGGAACCTCCGACGTCGACCGATGCCGCATGGAGCGGATACGAGCCGCGACGCATGGAACACAGGATCGCGGGCAGACCCCAGAGACTCGCCTCGCGCCAGGCCATCAGCTGGTCGCGCACCGCCGGATTCGCGGCCTCACTCGGAAGGTCGGGAAGGCCGATCTCGGGTAAGCGGGAATCGATTTTGAACCATCCCACGTACTCGATCCACAGCTGGTCCTCACCGCCGATCGAGTGGAGTCGCGTCTCGATGTTGTCCGGCCCCCCGGTCCACCGCGCGATGACCGGTCCCGGCGTTGTCGACCTCGCACTGTTGAGTTCGGTGATCTGAAGCGGTGTGCCGCTGCCCTGCCGCAAGTAGGCAAACGGGAGCGTTGACTGAACAGCGAAGCCGAAGCAGGTTCCGTGAAACGCCACGGCAGGAGCGAGTGTCTGGGTCACGTGCCCATGGGATCGACGACTTCGATCAAACCACGATCGCGGAGGCCCCCGAGGAAATCTGCGATGTCGCTTTCGAAGGTGGCCGGCACGCGATCGAGCTTGGTGCCAAGCCGAGAGATCAGGTCAACGAAGCTTGGAGATCGCTCGAGCAGATCCCAGACGAGCACTCCGGTGGGGTCGATCCCGTGGTAGGCGCCCGAATCCAGCCGGAGCAGGACGGCCCCTCGATCGCCGCCGAGTTCGCGATACGCGACGCGGGGACTACGCCGAAGGATGGCGGTCGGAGGGATCGGGCTCATCAACTACGCCGTGCCTGAATCCAAGTCGCGTGATTACGCTGTTCGCCCGGCAGCGCGGTCAAGCTTGAGCAGCCGACGGTCTCCGAGCTCCCTGTACCTGACCCAAAACTTCATCCACAGCGGGTCGAGTATATGGGCCAAAACCGCCACTTTTCGGCCTAACGAGCCGCGTCCCGAATCTTATGTACGTCGGTCAATCCTCGCGGACGAGGTCAGCCTCGCGCCTGTGCAGGGCGCGAGCACATCGGCCGTCCTCCGTGTTCGTTTGGACCGACTCCTCAGAGAACGGAGGCTGACGAACAAGTCCGTCAGGTCACTTTCGGAAAGGCGATGTTCGAGACTCCCGACCAGTTCGCAATCGGATGGTCCGCATCCCGGAACTTGAGTCTCCGTTAGCTACGGAACGCTGGCCGACGACTCACCGTGTGGGTAGTACTCGAAGCCATACGCCTGCTCAGCGGATACGTTGTTGAGGACCGCACCGAGGATCACAGCGCGAACGCTGTGCAGAGCCTCGAGGGCGCGCCGAGAGACTCTCGCGTGTGTCCGTTGTGAGTCGACGACGAGGATGGTTCCGTCGACCATCGTCGAGAGCGCGACCGCGTCGGGCGCGGCCAGTACGGGGCTCGTATCCACGATCACGGTCGCTTCGTCTGCGATTTGCGCAAGCTCCTTGAGCAGGGCTGCCATCTTTCCGGACGAGAGCAGTTCCGCCGGGTTGGGCGGGAGCGGACCGCTGGGGATGACTGAAAGGTGCTCGGTCACGCGGAACCGTTCGACCGCCGATGCCACGCCTCGCATATCCATGAGGAGACTTGTGAGTCCCGCCGACGACTTGATATTGAAGAGCTTATGCAGCGAAGGCCGCCTTAGGTCCGCGTCGATCAGGACGGTCGTTGTCCCCGATTGGGCGAACGCGAGGGCAAGGTTTGCGCTCACGACCGACTTGCCCTCTTGCGGCAGAGCCGACGTCAGAAGAATCCGCCGCGGCCTCCGATCGACGTTAGCGAAAAGCACGTTGGTGCGTAGGCTTCGAAATGCTTCGGACTCGACAGAATTCGGCTGGTCGCGTAGGAAGAGTTTTCCGGCGAGCGAACCGGGTGTTTGAGCACGCACCACTTCGGCCATCGGCGCCAACTTCAGCTTCGCCCGCAGTTCGTCTACGTTACGGACACGGTCGTCGAGGTACGCGATCCCTACAAGCACCGCGAGCGTTAGGAATCCTGCTGCACCGGCGCCCGCGAGCGTATTGATAGGGGCCCGTACGGGTTCGGGTCCGGCCGGCGCGGTCGCTGGCTGCCAGAGATACACCGTGTTGTCGGCCCTCGCTGCGCCGAGGCGCATGTCGTCTCGCGTTTTCAATAGCTGAGCCAAGGTCTGCTGTTTCGATTGCCGAGAAGCGTCAAGTTGGAGGATCTGCGACTGGAGCTCGGGGCGAGGCCGAGTCGCATTCTCGGTCCGCAGCTCGCCGATTTGCGTGTCGAAGCTCTTGATGTCGGCCTGAACGGCGGTGATCTGCTCATCAAGCTGGGAGGCCGCACTTCCTTGCAGCGCCGTCTGAAGGTTCCGGCCCTGTGTGATGAACGATTCAGCGATCGCGTTGGCGGCGGCCGCAGCGCGTTGAGGATCCGTGTAGCGGAAGGAGACCGCCAAGATGGACGAGTCCTTCAGCTGCGAGACCTCCGTCAGGGCCCGGAACGTATTGAGACTGTCGAACCCCGCGCTCTCCATGGCCGGTCGCAATACCACATCGGCCGTTGCAAGCTGGGCGTACGTCTTTGCCAGAGTCTGGCCGAGGTAAACGTCCTGGTATGCGCTGGTTGGATTCGACGCGGGAGCGACATACAACTGCGCCGTCGCGCGATAAAGAGGTGTGGGGGATCCGCTCAGGAGGGTCGCAGCCGCCCCTCCTACCAGGGTCGCGAGTATCACCAAGACAGCGCTCCGAACAGGGACGCGCCGATCACGTCGGAACATGCGCACGATGCGAAGGAACTCGCTCACCCCGTCGCGAGTATAGGAGGCGAGCGCCTGTTTCCGACGTCCGAATCACGAATTCTATGTACAAGCGGAGCGCAAACTCGGTGCCGTTACGGTTCGCTTGGCGCGGATGATGGACGCCGCGCTCACTTCGCACAACTGACGCTCGCAGCGACACAGGAAATCGCTGTCTGGAAGAGATGGCTCCCTCGAGCAACTTGGACAGCCACACGCGATTCGACAAGCTCAGTCCTTGATGGACGCATCTCTCTGGATTCGGTCGAGGTGACGTCGGTTTAGATTCGACGCGTCATGCGGAGGATGCGTGCGAATCCTTATCGGCCATAACTTCCAGCAGTTTTCGGGTGGCGAGGACCGCGCGGTCGAAGCCGACCGCGAGCTGCTTGCGGCTCACGGGCATGAGACGCGCCTGTACAGCCGAAACTACGACGAGGTCGCAAGCCGAGCGGGGCTTACTCGTCTGAGTCTCGCCGGTGAGGCGGTGTGGTCGCGAACCTCGTACGCGGCGATCCGGGCCCTCATCCGCGAATGGAGGCCCCATGTGGCCCATTTCCACAACATCTTTCCGCTCATATCTGCGTCGGCCTATTACGCCTGCCGCGCCGAAGGCGTGCCGGTCGTTCAGACCCTTCACAACTACCGTCTCGTCTGTGCGGCGGGCACTTTGCTGCGGGACGGCAAGGTCTGTGAACTCTGCGTTGGAAGAGCTCCCTGGCCGGCCGTTCGTTATCGCTGCTATCGAGGGTCTCGCGCACAGTCGGTCGCCATGGCGACCGCGCTTGGTGGACATGGCGCCGCTGGTACTTGGCGCACGCGGGTCGACGCCTATATCGCTCTCACCGAGTTCGCGCGCAAGATCTTCGCGCGAGGAGGTCTTCCAGAGGATCGCCTCTTCATACGTCCAAACGCTGTCGCCACGCGTGAGCCACTCGAGTACCTGGGTCCGCACTCGGCGATCTTCGCTGGGCGCCTTTCCCCAGAGAAAGGGATCACGACTCTGCTTGATGCATGGGAACGTCTGCCGGACATACCGCTGCTGCTTGTTGGTGGTGGACCGCTTCTCTCGCAGATTCAAAGAAGGATTAGCGAGCCGAAACTACGTCACGTGACGGTCACGGGCGAGCTTCCTCACAGCCGCGTGCTCGAGCTCATCGGACGGGCCGGCATGCTGATCTTCCCTTCGGTGTGCTACGAGGGTTTGCCGTACGTCGCCCTCGAAGCACTGGCCGAGGGCGTGCCGGTAATTGCCAGCGACATCGGTACTCAAGCCGAGATCGTGTCAAACGATGTGAGCGGCTTGCTCTTCCGGACCGGCGACGCCGAATCCCTCGTTGACGCGGTCACGATGCTTCGGGGTCGTGAGGGTCTCGCCGCTCGACTAGCCCAAGGTGCCCGCCGTGATTTCAACGAACGTTATTCGCTCGAGCAGAGTTACACGCTGTTGATGCAGATCTATCGCGCCATCGGAGCGCAGGACTAATAGACGCGCGAGGCGGTCGTCAGTTGACTCGTGGTCGTCTCGGAGGCCAAGGAGTCGTCTGCGTCTGAAGCCGAAGGAGATGACGTAGCACGCGCTTAGGGCGATCCAATCCAGATCACCGCGTGGCTCGATGACGTCTGGCCCACCACTCCAGCGACATCACCGCGGTCGCTAATGGCAGTGGCCACACCAAACCCTGGCCCCGGCAGATTGACGATGCCGACCGCCGCGGACCACTTGAAAGGTCGCAGACGAATACTGTTTCCGACTCCGATCCCAGACCCGACGACCTCGCCCCGGTTATTGACGCCACGTGCCGTTCCCGTGATCGGGCCGAACAGCGTTGGAGGTGACGCGAGAGCAAGATCGAGCATTCCGGTTTCAGCAGACCAGCGAAATGGATGGAAGGCTCCGCTCGAAGTAGTGCTGCCGCCGACAACCTCGCCCCGATCGTTGATGCCGTTCGCCGCGCTGTCCGAGCCGCCGAGTGTGCCGATGTCCCGCATTCCATTTAACGGGGACCACACAAACGCACGACGGGCGCCGGTCGCGGTGTAGCTCGTCCCAACGATCTCGCCACGGTTGTTGATCGCCGTTCCGGCGCTCGCGCCTCCCAAGCTTCCGAGCTGCGTCAGACCCGTCGCCGGGCTCCAGACAAACGCCGCACCTGCGTCATTCCCGAGAACCTGATCAGAGTCGTTGATATCTACGGGCTGGAACGCCCCCAGGTCGACCATCCCGGTCTGCGATGTCCAGAAGAAGCCGTGGCCGCTCTGACCGACAACGTGTCCGCGGTTGTTGATCGCGTTCGCTTGGCTGTACGAGCTGGCGACCGTTCCGAGGTCGGCCATCCCCGAATGCGCGGTCCAGAGAAACGCGTGCACGTAGCCAGTGGATGTCCAGCTTGCGCCGACAGTGTCGCGCGCTTGGTTAACATCCAGAGCGTCCGATAGCGGACCCCCCAGTGTGCCCAGATCGATCGTTGCCAGCGACGGAGCATCGGCGATCGGTGATCCTTCAGTTCCCACAAGGGAAGGTGCCTCGAAGGCTTCGGCGTGAGTTGACCACGGTACGGCGAGAACCGCCATCAGGCACGCAACTCCGGCCACACGACAACCGGACAGGAGGTAGCCGCGACGCACCACAAGGCCTTTCAGGGTCACTTCGGCCTGGGATGATCGCGCTCGGGAACCTACTCTTCGATACGGAAGCCCCGGTACGGTCGACTGCCATACTCGATTTGAGCACCGTTCATGCGTGGAGAGCTGCTTTCAACGTCCTCGTTCGCGCAGACGCTTTGCGTTTGTGTGCGAGCGAATGCCGGACGAAACTCGCCTCAGTAGAGCGACTCGATGCCGGGAGCTTCTTCTACACAGGTTCCAGCAAGAGCAGCTCCGCAGATGCGCGGGAAAGACCAGTGCTACCGAGGCCCGCGGTTCCTTCGGAGAACGCGCCTCAATGACGCAACCAAGTTCAACGACCGGGTCCCGTCAGCGGGGCTCCTCACGCTCGCGCTGCTCGTCTCCCCGATTGTGCGAGCACGCGCAGCGCGAGCATCCAAGGATGACCTACGGCGACGAGCCGTAGACCTCCATCTCCCAGAGCGAGTAGCCGTAGATCGTCCCGCGGACGGTGCCGTACATCCGGACGTAGCGGCCGGTGCCGACGAGGCCGGTGAGCTGCTCGATCCCGCCGGCGCCG
>Ga0207646_10000862_pt1 | contig 39216 bp, 42 predicted proteins | sample KBSK5502metaG_FD_184343 | JGI IMG/M metagenome (GOLD analysis project Ga0207646, IMG submission 184343) | Corn, switchgrass and miscanthus rhizosphere microbial communities from Kellogg Biological Station, Michigan, USA - KBS K5-50-2 metaG... | ecosystem: Host-associated > Plants > Roots >... | reverse complement strand
GCCGAGGGTTATTCGTCGAAGGATCACGGTGCCACGGTAGGACGCGCCTGTGCCAAAACGATGTGGTGAGACGTTCGTGACATCGACACGGTAGCGCTCGGCAGCGGTAGTTGTGCCCGATACGACTTCGATGAAATGTGAGTGGGCGGAGGGTGGACACGAAGCGAAGCTCTTACGCTGCCGGCGGCGGTAGAACGCCGAGCAGTTCGAATCCGTAGTCGAGCACCTTCGGCATCTCCGCGTACGCAGTGCCGTTAGGAGCACCAAGCATCACCGCCAGCAGCCGGTGGCCGCCGCGGCTCGACGTTGTGATCAAACAGCCGAGCGCCATCTCGGTCCAACCGGTTTTCAATCCATAAGCGCCCGGATAGGTGTGCAGCAGTCTGTTGAGGTTGACGAGCGTGAAAGCCTTATGCGTCGCGGTCGCCGGGATCGTGATGGCGGGTGTGGCGGCGATGCTGACCAGGCCGGCGTAGCGGTACTCGAGATACGTCGCGGCCACCGCCAGGTCAGACGCCGAGGAATAGTGGGCCGCGGCATCCAGGCCAGTCGGGTTGACGAAATGCGTGGTCCGCAAGCCAAGGCGGGCAGCCTTCGCATTCATGTCGGCGATGAAGGTCGACCGGGAGGTGACCGCCGAGGCGAGCGTTTCCGCCGCGTCATTGCCGGAGTTGAGGAAGACGCCGTACAACAGCTCTCGCACCGTAAGTCGTTCTCCGGGTGTCAGTCCCATGAAGGTTGAGTCTGTGGGGAGCTGGGTAATCGATGCCGGCACCGTGATCGTGGTGTTCATGCCCATCAGGTCGACGGCAACCATGGCGGTGAAGATCTTCGTCAGACTCGCGGGAGCCCAGGGCCGATGGGCGTTCGATTGCCAGAGGAACCGGCCGGTATCGAGGTTGACCAGGGCAACTTCCTGTGCGTCGATCGCCGGCGTCGGAATGGGGCGAAGGGTCGAGGCCGGCCGCGGTGGGGCTGGGGTCGGTCCGGCCGGCGCCGCCGATGCGAAGGCAGGAGTGGAGTGGACCTGGATCCGGTCCGGCCGGCGATTTGGGACCTCGACCAGGACCGCCGATGCGAGCAGCCTGGTGGTGGTGGGCGTTATGGCCGGCTGAGCTGGGGCTGCCGAAGCGACCGTGCCGGCCATGACGCCGATCCCCAGCAAAACGACTACGAGGCGGAAGAGAGACCGCGACATGCTGGTCAGGCAGCCTAACGCATGACGCCCGGGAAAACAAGCGTATGCAATTTAGAATGTTGCTCGCGCCGGGATGACGGAATAGGTAGACGTTGGCGACTTAAAATCGCCTGCCCGTAAGGGCGTCAGGGTTCGAGTCCCTGTCCCGGCACCAGTCTCGGCGTGAGTAGACTGGCGCCATGCCCGAAGTCCTCGAGGTCATTCTCGGCATCGCGATCGTCGGCTACGTCCTCAACGACGTCTTTCAAAGCGTGGTCGTGCCGCGGCCGACTCCCGCCCGGTTTCGCCTCACACGCTGGGTGGTGCGGCCGGGCTGGCGTGCCTGGCGGGCGATCGCCCTCCGCACCCCATCGACGGGGGAACGCGAACGAATGCTGGGCACGTTCGCCCCCCTGGTGGTGGTCGTCCTTCTCATCCTGTGGTTGAGCATCCTCGCCCTCGGGTACGGCTTCATCTTCTTTGGGTTGCGCGAACAACTCCACCCGCTGGTCAACGATTTCGCGACGGCCGTGTATTTCGCCGGAACGTCCGTGCTGACCATCGGCTTCGGCGACTTCGTGGCCACCTCGGGGCTGGCCCGCGTTCTGGCGCTGATCGCCGGTGGGACTGGACTGGGCACCATCGCCCTGGCCATTAGCTTCTTGTTCTCGCTCTACGCGTCCTTCCAGCGCCGCGAGATCCTGATTGTCACGCTCGACGCCCGGGCGGGCGCGCCGCCATCCGGGGTCACGCTGCTCGAGACGATGGCGAAGCTTGGGGTGGTCGATGATCTGCCTCGCTTCTTCGGCGACTGGGAGAAGTGGGCGGCCGAGGTGCTGGACAGCCACCTGGCCTATCCTGTCCTGGCGTATTTCCGGTCCTCGCACGACAACGAGTCGTGGGTCAGCGCCCTGGGCGCGGTGCTGGACGCTACCACCCTCCTCGTGACCACCTGCTCCGATGGTCCGCACGGCCCGGCCAAGCTGATGTTCGCGATGGGCGCCCACCTGGTCGAAGACCTGAGCCGCTTCTTCCGCATCGAAAGCGACCACGACGTGGGGGTCGAGCGCTACGAGTTTGACTCGGCACGCGAGCGCTTGGCCGCGGCGGGCTGGACGCTGAGACCAGCGGAAGAGTCCTGGGCCGCCTTCTCACGCCGGCGCATCCAGTACGCAGTCGCCCTCAACAACATGGCGAAATGGTGGGCGGCTCCGCCGACCCAATGGATCGGCGACCGCTCCTATATCCGCTTTACCGGGCGGCGACACGAGGAAGTCACGGCTCGCGCCGCTTCGCGCTGATCGGTCACGACCCGGCGCGGCTCAGGCCGCGAAGGCTGCCGGTGGATTTCCGCGCAGCCGCAGGTAAAACGCCGTCGCTAGCGCATAGGGCAGCAGGAGCCGGACTTCGAAGTCCGGCGGACGCCGGGCGATCCCCGCAAACAACTCGGGCAGCTGGCGCCGCTCCATCGCCTCGGTGATCCGCTGGATCGTGAAGGCGTCGGAGGCGCGGATCCGCGCGCTGGCGCCCTCCCAGACCGTCTTGCCATCCTCGAGCTGCCGCCACTCGGCGAGCAGGACGCCCTGGGCGGCGCTCAGGGCGAGCGCCTGGGTGAGGCGTGCCTGGCCCTGCGGATGCAGTTGGACGCCGCGCGACCGCGCGAGCGCCAGGGTCTTTTGGACCGCGGCCTCGACATCTGGCCACGATTCGGCATCGGCCGCGGCGTGCGCCAGCAGGTCTGGTGCCTCGATGATCCGCCGTGTCCGGCCCAGCGCAAAGCCGTCGAGCTGGCCGCGAGCGGTGGGTCTCAGCTGGAGGTGCGCGAGCGGGGGTGTTCGGGACGCAAAGAGCTCGACCGTCGGTTCGCCGAAGCTGATCAGCGGGTCATCGGCCGGCGCCGGCAGCTCCTGGTGGTGCGTGGTCGGCTGCCAGGTCGCCTCGCGCCGGCCCCGCTGACGGATGCGGATCTTGAAAAGCCCGGCGTGGTGCCGGCCGACAAGGACCGCGGCGGTCACGCCGATCGCCATGACCAGGATCGTGGCAACCACGCCAAACCACAGCAGCGCGACCACCGAGAGCGCCAGGGTGGCGGCGAGAATCACCGGCCGGCCGATGAATCGGGGCATGCCTTCGAATACAACGCGAAGGGAACCGAACTCGTGCAGTCGGAGGGTCTAGTTCAGGTTGCGGAAGAGGGTCGCGATCCCCTGGCCGCCGCCGATGCACATGGTAACGATGCCCCATTCGGCCTGCCGCCGCTTGAGCTCGTAGGCAAGCTTCACTGCCAGAATGGCACCGGTGGCGCCGACCGGGTGGCCAAGGGCAATCGCGCCGCCGTTCGGGTTGACCTTCTCGGGGTCGATCTCCAGCTCACGGATCACGGCCACCGCCTGGGCGGCGAAGGCCTCGTTCAGCTCCATGAGATCAATATCGTTGATCGTCATGCTGACTCTCTTGAGCAACTTCTGCACCGCGAAGATTGGCGCGACGCCCATGATCTCGGGCGCGACGCCGGCCACGGCATCGGCGACCCACTCGAGTTGCGGCGTGACACCGAGCTCGTCGGCCTTGGCCTTCGTCATCACCACGACGGCGGCGCCCGCATCGTTGATGCCCGATGAGTTGCCGGCGGTCACGGTGCCCCCCTCCCGAAAGGCCGGCTTCAGCCGGCCGAGCGACTCGCTCGTCGTGCTCGGCCGAGGATGCTCGTCGTTGTTGGCGATGATCGGGTCGCCTTTCTTCTGCGGGATGGCGACCGGCACGATCTGATCCGTGAAGCGGCCTTCGGCGATGGCGGCGGCCACCCGCCGCTGGCTCTCCGCCGCGAATTTGTCTTGCGCCTCGCGGGAAACGCCGTACCGATCAGCAACTTTCTCCGCCGTACAGCCCATCTGGTAGCGGCCAAATGGGTCCGTGACCAGCGACAGCGTGCCGTCGATGAGCTCGGCTTCTCCCAGGCGCCAGCCGACCTGCGAGCGGGGCAGCAGGTAGGGCTGGATCGACATGTTCTCGTTGCCGCCGGCGACCACCACCTGAGCCTCACCGGTGCGCAGCTCCTGCACCGCGCTGTTGATGGCCTGCAAGCCAGAACCGCACAATCGGTTGACATTGAACGCGGTCGTCTTCTCGGGGAGGCCGGCTTTGAGTGTCGCGAGCCGGGCGTTGAATGCATCCTCGCCGACCTGGCCGACACAGCCAAGGATGACTTCGTCGACGACCTCGGGCGAAATCCCAGCGCGCTCGACGGCGGCGCGAATCGCCGCGGCGCCCAGGTCCGATGAGGGCGTGTCCTTGAAGGCGCCGGCAAACTTGCCGATGGCGGTGCGAACGCCTCCCGCGACGACGATGCCCTCTCCGTTCAGCGCCACAGCCTCAATTCTAGCCGTGGTCCGCAGCGCCTAAACACCCGGGCCTGGAGCGCTCGGCTCGCTGCCGCGACCGGTGATCCGTTGCGCTTGCTGCTGCGCCTTGGAGATGCCGCGCTCGACCTGCGGCCGCGCCGACTCGACCACCCCTTGCGCCTGATCGAGCACGGGCTGCATCTGGCCGCGGACCTGGTCGAGGCGATCGGAAAGCTCGGAGCGCATCTCGCGTCCCGGCTTGGGTGCGTAGAGCAGCGCGACCGCGCCGCCGATGATCAGTCCGTGGACTACGCCTCTCAAATATCCCATCGTGTCCTCCCTTGGTGGCGGGCGCGGTGCCCGCGGCTGTCCCGCCTGCTCATCTTACGGATCTACGCGTTACGGATCTATGCGCGGGACGGCTCCAGGCTCGCCGCCACTCGAGCCGCCGGGCGCACGGTGCGGGTGGCCAGTACCAATCCACGCATCATCAGATCGATCGCGGCTCGAACCGGCACGGCGGTAACGCAGCAGAAGCTGAATAAAAAGGTTTCCGCGATGCGTTGGCGGAGGAACGGTACCCCAATCGCCAGGCCGGCGATCAGGACGCCGGCGGTGCACAGCGAAGCCCCCAACTCGACGAGGCGGGCTTTCAGCCAGGCGCTGACACACATGACTTAACTAAATGATATAGAACACATGTCACGAAAAGTCAACGCAACGAACCCGGCTGTTCAGTCGGGCAGGCGCTGGCCGATCCCGCGGGCCTCCGCCAGTTGCAGCACCGCCCCGCCGGCCGCGACGTCCTCGATCGCGAGCCCAACGGACTTGAAGATCGTGACGTCCGATGGCTGGCGGTGACCCGTCGCACCGGCGACCACGTCGCGGAGCGAGTGGACGCGGCCCCAGCTCATCTGGCCCTCACGTTCCGCCAGGATCAGATCGCCGGCTTCGACGCGGGCCGCGTCGATGTCGTCCGCCACGAGCAGGTCGGCCCGGGCGACCGTCCGGCCGTCGATCTCCCTGCGATCGGGATAGTTCGAGCCGCACACATTGAGGTGCTGGCCGGCTTGCAACCACTCGCCCGGAAAGATGGGATGGCCGGCCGAGGTGATGGTGGTCAGGATCTCGGCGCCGTCGACGGCGTCCCTGACGCTGGTCATCGGCCGGACGGGAATTTCCAGTGCGCCGATGAGCTCATTGACGAAGGCGGCGCGATGAGCGGCATCGCGGCTGAAGACGCGGACTTCTCGAATGGGGCGGACGGCGGCGACCGCGAGGACCTGGGTGAGGGCCTGGGTGCCGGTGCCGATGATGCTGAGAACACCAGCCTCGGGGCGAGCCAGGTACTTCGTCGCCAGCCCGGAGGCGGCGCCCGTTCGCATGCGACCGAGCCAGTGCGCCTCGATCAGGGCGCGGGGCCGCCCATCGGCAGCGTCGAAGAGGCACACCCAGAAACGGGCGCCTCTCGCATCGGCGGTGTACGCCTTGAAGCCGAGCAGGCCCACTGCGGGCAAGGCGGCCGACATCGTAGCCAGGACGGCGCCCCCCGCGACCCGCCGGCGCGGTTGGTTCGCCGCGCGCCCCGCCGCCCACTCCTGGAAGGCCGCCTCGAGCGCCGCCAGGGTGAGGTCCATCGTCAGCAGCGCTTTGACGTCCGCCTCCCGCAGAAGTAGGGGCATGATTAATCTTGACATCGCGTTGATCGATCCTGGTTTGCGGCGGCGCATCGCGCGGGCGCGGGTCGGGCATTTTGCCACATCGGACGGCAGCCGGCCCGCGCTGGTGCCAGTGTGCTTCGTGCTGCTCGGGGAAACCCTCTATCACGCGATCGACGCCAAGCCGAAGTCTGTGGCGCCGGATCGGCTCCGCCGGGTCGTGAACCTTCGGGCCAACCCGAACGCGACGCTGCTGATCGATCACTACGTCGAAGATTGGCGACGGCTGTGGTACGCGCAGTTCGCGGGCCGGGCGCGTCTCCTCAGACAGGGCCCGGAGCACCAGCACGCGATCACCGCGCTTCGACGGAAGTATCCGCAGTACCGCACGACGACGCCGCTGCTGGCGGACGCGCTGGTTATCGCGCTCGACGTCCAGCGGCTACGGGATTGGCAAGCCAGCTCACCCGGCCGCCGCCACGTGGACCAGTAGGGTCGGCCGGCATGATGCCGTCAGATGCGGTCCTGGGGAGTTCGGAGCGCGAGGGCTACGCGGCCGTCTTCTGCGGGGCGGCCCGGCGAGCTTTGGCGCGCTCGATCCGCTTCTCTTTCGCGGCCCGACCGCGCCGGACGTGCGGCTTCATGGGGGATACAACCTGCCGGTGACACCATGACTTGCAGTGGATTGGAACACCGGGATCAATTCGCGGCCCGATTGTCATCATCGCGCGGCGGCGCTCCAATTGAATTAGGGATTGTTAAGATGGGCTGCGCACATGAGTGACCCGCGCCCGATCGGCGTCTTCGACTCGGGCGTCGGAGGGCTCACCGTTCTACGCGAGCTGCAGCGCCAGCTTCCCAACGAATCGACGATCTATTTCGCCGATCTCGGGCATTTCCCATACGGGCCCCGCTACCAGGCTCAGGTCCGTCACTTCGCGCTGAACATCATCCGGTTCCTGGAAAAGCTCGATGTCAAGCTCGTCGTCATCGCATGTAATACGGCAACCGCTGCGGCGCTCAACGCCGCCCGCGAGGTCTTCGACATCCCGATCGTCGGCGTGATCACGCCTGGAGCGGAAGCCGCGGTCGCGGCTACGAAGAACAAACGTGTCGGCGTGATCTCGACCGAAGGCACGCTGCAGAGCCAGGAATACTTGCACGCGATCCGCGAGGCGAATCCCACGATCCGCGTCCTGCCGAAAGCCGCCCCGCAGCTCGTCGACCTGGTCGAAGCCGGGAAGTCCGATGCGCCGGAGACCGAGGCCGTCCTTCGCGAGGCGCTCCGGGACATCCTGGACTATCGGGCCGATACGCTGATCCTCGGCTGTACCCACTATCCACTGCTCAGACCATTGATTCGAAAAATCACTGGCGACAACGTGGCCGTGGTCGATTCGGCCGAGACCACGGCCGCCCGCGTCAAACGCGTGCTCGCCAAAAACGGCCTCGAGTCGGGTGAGCACGAGACCGCCCGGTACCAGATCTATGTCACCGGCTCCCCTGAACGGTTTACCGACACGGCGCGCATCTTGTTCGGGCAGGACCTGCCGCCGATCACGACTGTCCGGCTCGAGCTCGTTGAAGAAATCAGCGGCCGGGAGGGGGCCGCGTGAGCGCCACCATGACAGGAACCGACTTTGCCGTTCCGATCCGAGCCGAGCTCGAGGATTTCGAGCAGCGGCTGCACGCGACCGTGCGCGCGGATCTCGGCCCAGTTGCCGAGGCGATGGAGCAGATTCTTGACGCTGGTGGGAAACGGCTGCGGCCGGCGCTGGTCTTCCTGGCCGCCGGTCTCGGTCATTCAACCCGGATGGATGACGTGCACCGGGCGGCCCTGGCGATCGAGTTCATCCACAACGCCACACTGATCCACGACGACCTGATCGATGGGGCGCCGACTCGTCGAGGACTGCGCACCATCCACGAAACGCTCGGCCCGAACCCGGCGATCATCATCGGCGACTACTACTTCGCCAAGGGTGCGAACCTGATGTCCCAGATCGGGAACACCGACATCGACGCGGTGCTTTCGCAGACCGTCATGACGATCTGTTTCGGCGAGATGCTGCAGCTCACCAGCCAGCGGCGTTATGACCAGTCGCTGGACGAGTATTACGCCAAAATCGAACGTAAGACGGCCGTGCTACTCGCGGCGTCCACCTACTGCGGTGCGGTGCTTGCCGGGCTCGACGAACCGCAGGTCGAGGCGATGCGGCGGTTCGGTCGTCTGCTCGGGATGTCGTTTCAGATTGCGGACGACGTGCTCGATTACCTGGCCACCGAGGCGGAGGTCGGTAAGCCCGTCGGTAACGACCTGAAACAGGGCACGGTCACGCTGCCGCTGATGCTCGCCCGCCAGGACCCGGGTGCCGACGGCCGGCTGGACGCGGTCCTCGCCAAGCCGGTCCTGGAGGATGCTGACTATGCCGAGGTCGTGCAGATCGTCCGGGGCTCCCGCGGCATCGACGAATCGTACGCCTACGCGAAGACGTTCGGCGACAAGGCGCGCGCCGAACTGGAGGCTTTCCCGCCGTCGGCCTACCGCGACGCGCTCGAGTCGCTCACGCACTACGTCGTGCGGCGCCGCAGCTAAACGGACTGGCGTTTGGCACCACAGCCGGCGCTGGAGCGACGAGGTCGGATACCTCGTCTTCTCGCAGATAAGCGCGTTGAACCGCTAACTGCGCCGCCGAACCTGGGCCTGGACCAGGCCCAACAAATTTCGACGAAGCAACGAGGTTGCGACAGACAGCTGTCGCAACCGTGGTCCAGTATGGGAGCGTGGCCGTCTCAGGCGATCAGCGCGAGACTCCGCTCGACCAGCTCGATGCCGCGCTTGAACGGGTGGCGGCCTGGCTGCGCAGGATCGACGGCACGATGCTCGGCGAAGGCCTGATCCAGGTCCGCGAGCGCATCGACCGAACGGAGGCGATGTTCGTCGATGGGGTGGGCCGGTTCGACAAGTCCGGCGAGTACGCGGCCGACGGCGCGCTATCCGTCATCGCCTGGCTGAAGTGGAAGTGCAAGCTCTCCGGCGCCGCCGCCGCCGAGCGGGTGGGGATCGCGCGTCAGCTCGACAAGCTGCCCAGGACCGAAGCGGCTTTCGCCAGCGGTGCACTGGGATACGAGCACGCCGCCGTCATGGCCCGCACCGCCGAGCACGTCGGCGCGGCCGCGGTGCGAAAAGAAGAGGCGAGCCTGCTGCAGGCCGCCCAGTCCATGGACCCGGGAAAGTTCACCGGCGTCGCGAAGCACTTCGAGCACCGGGCTGATGCCGAAGGTGCGCTGGCGGAGGCCAACCGCGCGTACCAACGGCGCTACCTGCACCTCAGCGAGCCGCTCGATGGCCTGGTGCGGCTCGACGGCCTGCTCGACACCGAGGGAGGCGCGACCCTGCGGACCGCGCTGCAGGCGTTCATGAAGCCGATCAAGGATGACGAGCGCAGCTTCGGCCAGCGCCAGCACGACGCACTGATCGAACTGTGCCGGCAAGGCACCGGGAGCAAGCAGGACGGCTCGGGCCCGCGTCCGCAACTGATCATCCGGGCGAGCCTCGACACCCTGGCCGGGCTGCCGGGGGCGCCGGCCGGCGAGCTGGAGGGCGGCGGGACCGTGCCCGCCGAGACGGTGCAACGGTATGCCTGCGACTCGGCGATCGTCCGGATCACGGGCCAGGGCGAGTTGGAACACGAGCTCAGCCACGCCAGCCGGTCGCTCCCACCCTCGACGCGGCGCGCGCTCGAATCCCGCGACCGGCACTGTGTCTTTACGGGCTGTAGCCGGCCGCCCATCTGGTGCGATGGGCATCACCTGATCTGGTGGACCAAAGGCGGGCTCACGACGCTGCCCAACCTGGCACTTCTCTGCCGCCCGCATCACCGAATGGTTCATGAAGAAGGCTGGGCGCTACAGCGTCACAAAGACGGACGGTTTACGGCGATTCCGCCGCCACGACGGGTCATGGCCAGCGCGCGAACAGCCTGACTGAAGAAGGGGGACGAAGCAGGGCACTGCACGGCTGCTAAACACACAGCCCGCTTCATCGAAGGCTCGACAGTAGTCCTCGAGCGCGGACATCCACCCGTGGAACGTGATCCGCAGACCGTCACGCTCGAAGCGAGCCTTGAAGCGCCGCCGTCCAGAGTAGGAATCCCGAATGACGAAGGCGGCGTCGGGCTCAGCTGCCATCAGCAAATGGCATTCATTCGAGCCCAGCGATCTCGTACACCTGTGCTAGCTTGGCCATGAATGAGGTTTCGGCTGGCAACGCGAGGTAGCGCGCTCGCCCTGATCCAGGCGCAACTGGCGGCCGATGCGCTGACCCGCCGCTACCCGGATCACGAGTTCGTCCTGGCTCCCCTGACGACACACGGCGATCGTCACCCATCGATGCGGCTGAGTGAATCGCCTCGCGAGGGAGTTTTCGTGAAGGACCTGGAACAAGCCCTCCTCGATGGTCAGGCGGAACTGGCGGTGCACTCCGCGAAGGACCTTCCGACGCTGCCGACACCGGGGCTGACCCTGGCGGCGTTCCTCCCCCGGGAAGACCCGCGCGACGCGTTGATCGCCCGCCCGCCCAGCACCCTGGCGCAGCTACCACCCAACGCCCGGATTGGCACCGGCAGCCCGCGGCGGGCGGCACAGATGGCCGCCGTCCGGCCCGATCTTCGGTCCGTCGAGATTCGCGGCAACGTCGACACTCGGCTGCGCCGCCTGGCCGAGGGTGCGGTCGACGGCCTGGTCCTCGCGGCCGCAGGGCTGGCACGCCTTGGCCGGTTGGCGGAGGCGCACGAGCTGCTGCCGTTCGAGGTCATGCTGCCGGCACCCGGGCAGGGCGCGCTCGCCGTCCAGGCGATCGCGGGCAGTGAGGCCGCTCGGCTCGTGGCGGAGATCGATGATCCCGGGACCAGCCGGGCCGTCCAAGCAGAACGGGCCCTGCTTCGGCGACTCGGTGGCGGCTGCCTCTCGGCGTTGGGCGCATATGCTGTTGTCGAAGGCGGCGACCTGGTGCTTCGGGCGGTCGTCCTCGATGCGAACGGCACGACCGTCATCCGGGCAGGAGCTCGCGGCCGGAATGATGCCGAGGTCGTCCAGGAAGCGGCCGGCAGCCTCGAGTCGCAGGGTGCCGCCCGCATCCTGATACGTCCCGGCGCCTCGCTGGCGGGACTACGCATCATGGTCACGCGCGCCGATCGCCAGGCGGCGGCGTTGGCGGAGGCGCTCGAAGCGCAGGGCGCGGACGCGGTCCGGTGCCCGGTGATCGCGATCGAGCCGATCGCGGTCGACCCGGTCACGCTGCATGACCTCGGCGGCTATGACTGGCTGGTGTTGACCAGCGCCAATGGGGTCGACCGGCTGCGCGAGCTGCTGCGGGACGCGAGTCGCGACTTCCCTGCCCATATAAAGGTCGCGGCCATCGGACCCGAAACGGCGGCACGCGCCCAGGAGGCGGGCATGACGCCGACGCTGGTCCCCCAGCGGTTCATCGCGGAAGAACTGGTGAATGCGCTGGCGGCCGCGATGGCGCCCGGCGCCCATATCCTGCTGGCACGGGCGGCCGGCGCCCGCGACATCCTCCCGGAGCAGCTCCGCGCCCGCGGCGCCCGGGTCGATGTCCTGGAGACCTATCGGGCGGTCCCGCCGGCCGACGTCCGACCCCGGCTGGCCGCGTGCCTTCCGGGGGTGGACATGATTACGTTCACCAGCTCCTCGACGGTTCGCCACTTCGTCGATGCCTTGGACGGCGCGCTGCCCGACCGGGTCAGGATCGCCTGCATCGGTCCGATCACGGCGCAAACCGCCCGCGACCTTGGACTGCGGGTTGATATCATCGCGCAGGAGTACACGACGCGCGGATTGGTCGACGCCATCGTGCGCAGCCGGGCTCCAATTCCAGCATGACTTTTCCCACCGAACGCCCCCGCCGGTTGCGGTCGAGGCCGCCGCTCCGCCGGCTCGCCCGGGAGACGCGCATCGCGGCCCAGGATCTGATCTATCCGCTGTTCGTGCGTGACGCGATCGACGAGCCGCGGCCGATCGAGGCGATGCCCGGGCACCATCAGCACACCCTCGACTCCTTGACGCGGGAGGCCGAAGCCGCGATCAAGGTCGGCGTACGGAGCTTCGTGCTCTTCGGCATCCCGGCGCGCAAGGATGCCCAGGGCTCCGACGCATGGGACGACGACGGGATCGTCCAGCGGGCGCTGCGCCGGCTCCGGGATGCATTCGGAGCCGACGTCCTGCTGATCGCAGACCTCTGCCTGTGCGAGTACACGGACCACGGCCATTGCGGCGTGCTCGAGGGCGAAATCGTCGCCAACGACCAGACGCTCGAACTCTATCAACGAATCGCCGTCGCCCAGGCCTTAGCAGGCGCCGACGTGATTGCCCCTTCCGGCATGATGGACGGCCAGGTTGGGGTCATCCGGTCGGCCCTCGATCGGGAGGGCTTCACCGACCGCGCCATCCTTGCGTACGCCGCCAAATACGCCTCGGCGTTTTATGGCCCCTTCCGGGAAGCGGCCGGGTCGGCGCCTCGCTTCGGTGACCGGCGCGGCTACCAGATGGATCCCGCCAACGCGCGCGAGGCCGTCCGGGAAGCGCGCCTGGACATCGAGGAGGGCGCCGACATCGTCATGGTCAAGCCGGCGCTGGCGTTCCTGGACGTCATCCGCGCGGTCGCCGACGCGACGCAGGTTCCGGTCGCGGCCTACAACGTCAGTGGCGAGTACGCGATGGTCAAGGCGGCCGCGGCCAACGGCTGGATCGATGAACGCCGCGTGCTGCGGGAGATCCTGCTCGGGATCCGGCGCGCCGGCGCCCAGATGATCCTGACCTACCACGCGAAGCAGGTCGCGGCCGACATCCCCTGCTGGGACGAGATGGGATGAGCCAGCGGCCTCGAAGCGTTCCGCAGATGCTGGCGACGCTTGGCGTCCTGGCGGTCGGTATACTCGCGTTCACGATTTATGTGGGACGCAATGCCGGCGGCAACCCTGGCACCGCGGCGACTCCAACTCCCAGCGTGAGCACCGCCGGCGCGGCCTGTGGCTCCCTGAACTTTGGCCCGGTCATGACGGCGACCGCGGGCAACGCGGGCAAGCACAGCTACAGCGCGCCACCGCCGATGACGATCAACACCGCCCACCATTTCCTGGTCACCATGACGACCAGCAAGGGGACGATCACCCTCTGCCTCGATCCGCAGCTGGCACCGAATACCGTCAACAACTTCGTGTTCTTGACCCGCAACCAGTTTTACGACGGCCTCAAGTTCCATCGAGTTGAGCCGAGCTTTGTCATCCAGGGGGGCGACCCGCTGGGCACGGGCAAGGGTGGGCCCGGCTACCAGTTCAACGACGAGCCGGTGCTCGGCGCGTACACCGCGGGTGCGGTGGCAATGGCGAACTCCGGACCCAACACGAACGGCAGCCAGTTCTTCATCTGCACCGTCGACGACACGAAAAAGCTGGCCAAGAGTTACAACCTGTTCGGCTACGTCCAGTCCGGGATGGACGTCGTCCTCAAGATCGTCGTGGGCGACGTCATGACGGCCGTTACGGTCCAGGAAGAGATCAGCTAAGTCTCAACCAGCCGTAAGGAAGTGGCTCCGAGGCGAGCGTATAATGGGGCCGCACAGGGAGTCTGAATGCCATTTCTTGGTCACTGGTACGTGCTCGTCATCGTCCTCGCGATCGTGCTCATCGTGTATGGGCCGGGGAAGCTTCCCGAGGTCGGCGGCGCTATCGGGAAGGCGATGCGGGAGTTTCGCAAGGCCTCCACGGATCTCCAGGAGGACATCAAGAAGAGCACCGCCTCGGAACCTCCGGCTGATACCCGCCCGACACCTGACCGGCCGGCCACCGACGTAAAGTCGCCGACCGACACAAAGGCCTCCTAAGCACCGGGCGCCGCCAGCGCCAGCCATGGCCAAGCCAAAGATCGTTCGCGCGGACGACGAGCGACGCATGACCGTCATCGAGCACCTCGAGGAGCTGCGTCGCGTTCTGATCGTCTCCTTGATCGCGTGGGCGGTCGCGACGGCGATCGGGTTTGCGGTGTCCCAACCCGTCCTCGGGATTCTGCTCGGCCCGGTCCACAAGGTCATCGGCAACCAGAAACTGATCTACCCGGGACCCATCGACGCCTTCCTGCTCTTCTTCAAGATCGGGATCTTTACCGGGTTCGTCTTGAGCAGTCCCGTCATCTTCTGGCAGGCCTGGACTTTCGTCGCGCCGGGACTGCACCGCAACGAGCGTCGGTTTGCGGTCGGCTTCGTGATATCCGCCGTCCTGCTGTTCGCCATGGGTATCGGCTTCGCCTTCTTCGCGATGCCGATCGCGCTGAAGTTCCTGACCGGCATCGGCAGTTCGGAGCTCCAGTACCTGCCGTTCGCCGACAAGTACATCAACTTCATCTTGATCCTGATCGCGATCTTCGGCGTCACGTTCGAGCTACCGCTGGCCATGACGATGCTGGGCCTCGCCGGGATCGTCAGCGCATCGTTCCTTCGCCGCAATCGGCTCAAGTTCTGGCTCGGCATCTTCGTCGGCGCGAACATGGTGACCCCCGGCGTCGACCCGTTCACTCCGACGCTGCTCACGCTGCCGTTGATCGTCCTGTTCGAGGCCAGCATCCTCGTGATCCGGGCTCTGCGAAGATAGGCGCGTTGGCTCAGACGCGACCGGACGGCCGAAAACCGGACCAGATCCGGCCGGTGAAGATCGAAACTGCCGTCAATCTCTATGCCGAGGGCTCGGCCCTCATCAACATGGGCGACACGCGGGTGCTGTGCACCGCCAGCTGGGATGACAAGCCGCCGCCGCACAAGAAGGGCACCGGAGAAGGCTGGGTGACCGCGGAATACTCGATGCTGCCACGGGCCACCCAGACGCGAACCGCCCGCGAGGCGCGCACCGGCCGGATCGACGGCCGCACGCAGGAAATCCAACGGCTGATCGGCCGGGCGCTCCGCGCCGCGATCGACATGCCGTTGATGGGGGAGCGGACCATCATGGTCGACTGCGACGTCCTGCAAGCGGACGGCGGCACGCGCACCGCCTCGATCACAGGCGGATTCGTGGCGCTCCACCTGGCGCTGCAGAAGGCCGTCGAGCGCAACCTGCTGCGGGTCATGCCAATCCGGCATTTCGTCTCGGCGGTGAGCGTCGGCATCGTCCAGGGCCAGCCGCGCCTGGACCTCAACTACCTGGAGGACTTCGCCGCCCAGACCGACATGAACTGCGTGCTGGCCGACGACGGCCGGTTCATCGAGATCCAGGGGACCGCCGAGCAGGAGCCGTTCAAGCAGGAGGAGATGGACCAGATGCTCAAGCTGGCGGTGAAGGGCGCGGCCGAACTGGTCGAAGCGCAGAAGAAAGCGCTGAAGCTGCGCTGAACCGGCTGCTGCTCGCCACGTCGAACGAGGGCAAGCTCAAAGAACTCCGTTCGATTCTCGCTGACTTGCCGATCGAGCTGGTGACGCCGGCCGACGCCGGCATCGAGTTCGACGTCGAAGAAGATGGCGCCACCTATATGGAGAACGCGCGCAAGAAGGCCGAGGCGGGCCGGCAGCTGAGCGGACTCCCGACGCTGGCCGACGATTCGGGCCTCGAGGTGCCGCGCCTCGGCGGCAAGCCCGGCGTCCAGTCCGCGTACTTCGCCGGGCGCGAACACAAGGGCGACGGCCCGGCGCTCGTGCGGGCGCTGTTGCGGGCGCTGGGGGAGGCCGCCCAGGACTCGCCGCCGGCGATGTTCCGCTGCGCGGCGGTCCTTGCCCTGCCGGATGGCCGTATCTTCGAAGGCGAAGGCATCCTGAGCGGAACGATCGCCGCCAAGCCCCGCGGCACCAGCGGCTTTGGCTTCGATCCCATCTTCCGCCTGCCCGACGGCCGAATGCTGGCCGAGCTGTCGACCGAGGAAAAGAACCTGCTCAGCCACCGGGCTCGCGCGCTCAGCGCGCTGGAGGTGCACGGCGCCTTCGATGCGGCGCTGTCGTTGGAGCGATCTTCCTGACGTGTTGCGGGCATCGTTCCTCTATCTCTCGCACCGTCGCGGGCTCCAGCGGTTCGTGACCCGCCGGCGGCTCACCGCCTCGCTCGCCTATCGCTTCGTCGCCGGGGACCGGCTGGATGATGCGGTCCGAGTGGTCACCGAGGTCAACCGCCGCGGCTGGTCGGCGAGCCTCGACCACCTCGGCGAAAACGTCACCGAAGAGAAGGCCGCCCGCGCCGCGACCGACGATTACCTGGCAGCGTTCGAGCGGATCGGAGCAGAAAGACTCAACGCGAACGTCTCGGTCAAACTCACGCAGCTCGGGCTCGACATCGCTCCCGAGCTCTGCCAGGAGCTGCTGACGAGGATCCTTCAGCGAGCTCAGCAGCTCGAGAACTTCGTGCGCATCGACATGGAGAGCTCGGCCTATACGCAGCGCACGCTCGATCTGGTGCTCGGCCTCCACGAGCGCTACCCGAATTGTGGAGTCGTCCTGCAGAGCTATCTTTACCGGACGCCAGACGACGTGGCGCGCGTCAACGCGGCGAAAGTCCGGGTGCGGCTGGTCAAGGGAGCGTACGACGAGCCACCCACCGTTGCTTTCCCGAAGAAAGCCGATGTCGATGGGAAGTTCGAAGAGGAGATGCAGCAGCTATTGCTCAACGGCGTTCACCCCGCGATCGCCACCCACGACGACCGGCTGATCGAGGCGACCAAACGGTTCGCCCGCGAGCGGGAGATCAGCCCCGACCGGTTCGAGTTCCAGATGTTGTACGGAATCCGCCGCGATTTGCACGATCGGCTGCTGCGGGAAGGGTATCGTGTCCGAATCTACGTCCCCTATGGGACCGAGTGGTATCCATATTTGATGCGTCGGCTGGCCGAGCGGCCGGCCAATCTACTCTTTATCGTCCGCAGCCTGATCCGGGAGCGCCGCGCCGCCTGATCCGCCGTCGTTTTGAGATCGATCGGTCCCGGCCGCGCGATCTCCGTCCATTCCCGTCGTGAATTCCACCTTCGTCTGCGGCGGCGGCGGCACGCGGTGCCCGAACAGCCCGCCGAACCACATCAGGAAGCCGAAGGCAACGCCGCGGAACTCGCTCGTGCGCCAGGCATCGGTGAAGCGGTAGCGCTCGAACCATCGGAAAGCGAGCAGCGCCACGACGGAGATGGCGGCGATGATCACGACGACCGGGAGCATTTGGCAATCTTTCCTGAAGTGTGGTCGGGGCGGCGGGATTCGAACCCGCGGCCTCTTGCTCCCAAAGCAAGCGCGCTAACCAGGCTGCGCTACGCCCCGCGTGCTGGATTCTACGTTGCTCGCGGAGCCGCCGGTTGCCGGATCGCCGGGTCGAGCGCGGTATAGGTGCGGTAGAGCTGGTGATAGCGCGCTGCGCGGTCCGGATTGGGTTCGAGCACGCTAGCGAGCCGTACCACGGTCGCGGATGCAGCCGCCACATCGGAGAACACTCCGGTCGCCACGCCGGCGAGCAGGGCGGCGCCCACCGCCGGGCTCGTCGTCGGGGCCATGGCGGCGACCGGCAGCCCGAAGATATCCGCCTGCATCTGCCGCCAGAGCCGGCTGCGCGCCCCGCCGCCCGTGGCGCGGACCTGCCGCGGTCCGATGCCGAGCGCACGCATCACGTCGAGCCGCTCTCGCAGGCTGAAGACCACGCCTTCCATCACGGCCCGTGTCAGGTCCGCCTGCGTGTGATGCGCCCGCAATCCGACGAACGCGCCGCGCGCGCCGGCCTCGTAGAGCGGCGTGCCCTCGCCATCGGCGTGGGGCACGAAAAAGAGACCGTCTGCGCCGACGGCGACGGACTCGGCCTGCGCGCAGAGCTCCTCATAGCTGAGCCGTCGCCCGAGGACGTCCCGCCACCAGCGCAGCGATGCGCCCGCGGATGGGATCACCGCCGTCAGGTGGTAGCGCTGCGGCGCTGGATCGCAAGCCGTCTGCACGCGACCGCCTGGATCGGCGGTGGCGTTGTTGATCTGCGCGAACAGAAGGCCGCTGCTGTCGATCGACGATCCGATCAGCCCGCTCGCGACGATGCCGGTGCTGACCGCCGTAGCGGCGGTCTCACTAGCCCCGGCGGCAACCGGCAGCCCGGGAGGGAGTCCAAGCTCGGCAGCCACGGACGGGCGCAGGCCGCCGGCAATCTCGAGGCTCTCGTGCACCTGTGGCATCCACTCGACCGGGATCTCGAGCGCATCGAGGATCTCGTCCGACCAATTTCGCCGCCGGATATCCAGAAAGAGCGTCCCGGCCGCGTCGGTGGTATCGGTCGCCGCCTCGCCCGTCAGCATCAACCGGACTTGATCCTTCGGCAGCAGCACCCGGCGGGTGTGCCGGAACTGAACCGGCTCGACGTCCCGCAGCCAGAGGATCGCCGGCGCCTGGTAGCCGGGGAGCGCCGGACCGCCACTGATCTCGATCAAGCGCCGAGTCCCGATACGGTCGCTGATGCGCTCCGCCTGCGCAGCGGCGCGCCGGTCGCTGCCGAGGATCGCGGGCCGAACCGGCTCGCCACTCGCATCGACAAACACGCAGCCGTGCTGCCCGGTCAATCCGAGGCCACCGATCTCACCACGGACTTCCGAGGCGACGCCGGCCAGGACATGCGCCGCGGCACGCCACCAATCCCCGGGATCCTGCTCGACCCAGCCAGCACGCGGGGAGTCCGTCGCATATCCGACCGACGCCGAAGCAACGGCCGCTCCGGTTTCGTCGATCGCGACCGCGCGGACGCCGGCGGTTCCCACGTCGAGACCGAGCAGCACTAGCCGGCGGAGGTTGGCGAAACGGCCAATTGCTGGGACCAGTGATAGCCGCCGTCTGCCGTCGCATCGATGACGTAATCCCCGCCGGCGTTCCTGGTCAGGACCCAGCCGGCCGTGACGCTGACGAAGGCCGTGGCGAAGGTTTCGGGCGCGTTGTCGATGCGGCCGGTTCGGCGAAGGGTCACGCCGCCATTGCCGGCGATGACGCACTGCGCCACATTGGTCGCGGGCCCGTCGCCGATGAAAACGGCGTCCGTTGGATCGACCACGCTGAAGCTCGGCGGATAGCTATCGGGGCCAGCCGGCACTCCGGCTAAGATCATGCCCTCCGACATCGGTTCCTTCATCACCGCCTGCCAGTTGGATCCGTCCACCGTGGCGTAAGCAATATACGGGCTATGGCTCATGCCGCTGTCGCCTCCAAGGAACAGCACCCAGAGGGCGTGCGGCGCAGCGCACTGGATCAGCGTCGCCCGCGGCAACGCGGGCGGCTGCTGGTCCGGCCGCGGCAACACTTCGCTCCAGTTCGACCCATTGTCCGTCGTCCGAAGGATGAAGACGCCGTCCGTGGTGCCGACCCATCCCTGGGCCGCTTCGTCGAGGCATACGGTTTGCGGGTTCGAGGGCCCGCCGAGCGCCGCCCAGGTCGACCCACCATCGCGCGTGATGACCAGCGTCGCGCCGTCGTGAGGAACCAACCATCCATGGATCGGCTGCGGGTCGTTCCCGCCCGCAATCCCCCAGCCGAGGGAGGCGCTGACGAAATGCACCGACCGAATCGGCATGCGCGGCTCGCCCAGTTGACGCCACGAACGTCCGCCATCGCTGGTGCCGAGCAGGGTCCGCGTCGCGACCGCCCACCCGGTCGTGGCGCTGATGAAGTCGACGCCGACGAATTCCTCCGTTGACGCGTACTGCTTCGTCCAGTGGGCGCCGTCTGTCGTGGCGAAGATGGCGTGCGAGCCGACTGCCCAGCCGAGGCGCGGCCCAACCATCTGGATGGCCGCCAGCGCCGGCACAAAGCCGGGATCGATGCCCGAAGGCGCGGGTGTCGCGCTCGCCGACGCCGACGCAGACGGTGTCTGGGAATCGCTCGCGGACGGCGGGGCGGTAGAACTCGCGGTAGGCGCCGGTTTGAGCGCCGACGTCGACGTGCAGCCCACGAGGACGGCGGCGGCGCTGGCTACTCCGAGCAGGGTTAACCGGGAAGGCATAGCTCCTGTAACGGAAAAACACCTGCGCGTCGTGCGTCCCGACGGTGTGATATCATGCGCCCAGGGCATATGTCATACGCTCACAGCGAAACCGCAGCTTCCACTCGAGTTGCACTCGGCGCGTTGCTCCGCCGGCGGCGGGAGGAAGCCGAGCGGTCGCTGACCGCGCTGGCGGACGCCGCTCAGCTGTCTCCCGCCTACCTCTCCGAGGTGGAGCGGGGACTCAAGGATGTCTCGACGGAGCGCCTCCTCGCCATCGCGCGAGCCCTGGAGGTCCCCGTTGCCGACCTGTACCTCGACCTGGCCAGGTCGCTCGGAAGCCGGGAGGCGATGGCGCAGCAGCGCAGCTGGCCCGACGATCCCCGGGTGCAACTTCGGATCGCTACCGCGAACCTTCGTCCGCAAGCTTTGCGGAGCGTCGCCCATTTCAGTTTGTACCTGGCCGCGACGCAGACGACACCGCCGAGGCGGCGGATCGGATTCACCCTCGACCGTTAAGGAGGACATTTCCATGGCACTTGTACCCAACGTCATCGAGACCACGGCGCGCGGTGAGCGCGCGTATGACATCTACTCCCGCTTGCTGCGAGACCGGATCATCTTTCTCGGCAGCGAGATCGATGACGACCTCGCGAACCTCGTGATCGCGCAGCTGCTCTTCCTCGACAGCGAGGATCCCAACAAGGAAATCAGCATCTACATCAACAGCCCGGGTGGCTCGATCTCGGCGGGGCTGGCGATTTACGACACCATGCGCTACGTCCATCCGCCCGTGAGCACCTTGTGCACCGGGATGGCAGCCAGCGCCGCGTCCCTGATCCTGGTCGGCGGAACGAAGGGCAAGCGATTCTCCTTGCCGCATTGCCAGATCGTGCTGCACCAGCCGAGCGGGGGCATGCGGACCGCGCAGGCCACGGACATCGAGATCCATGCTCGCGAGATTCTCCGGTTGCGGGAGATCATCGTCGGCATCTACGCCAAGCACACCGGGCGCCCTCCGGAGCAGGTGGAGCGCGACATCGAACGCGATTTCTTCATGACGCCGGAGATGGCGAAGGACTACGGCCTGATCGATTCCATCATCCAGCCTTCGGAGAAGCCACTCATCGCCGCTCAATCGCCGAATGGCCACGGTCTGATACCGACGAAGTCCTGAGGCGTTCGACGAGTCAGTGGCCGCTGCCCTTTGGGCGGATGCGGTGCCAGCGGCCGGATACCGCGGGAACCGTCTGGCCGTCCCGGCGGAGGCACGCTTCGATGGCCTCGGCAAGGGCCGACTTGCTGATTCGGTGATCCAGCCACTCCTGGCGGAAGAGCCCAGCCTGGGGATGCAGGTTCGCCGGAAGCGCCGGTCGGCTTGCGACGCCCAGCGTCGAACGAACGGCGTGTCGCGGGCCGGCTTCAACCACCATCATCGCCAGCGGACCAAACCGATCGGTCGGTTTGCGCTTGACGGCGGCCGGAGCGGTCCGAAGAATGGCGTAGAGCTGGCGGGCGCCGTCCGGGTTCAGCCGGACGGCCGCCTCCAGAGCCTGTCGAGCGGGCCCAGACATCGCCACCCCGCGAGAATACGTCGACCGCCGTCGATTAGCATGGCGCCCAGTGTTCCTCGGGATCGATCTCGGCACGAGCTCGCTCAAGGCGCTCGTCCTCGACCTCGACGGGTCGATCGTGGGCACCGGGACCGCGTTGTATTCGCTGCTGACGCCGCAACCCGGCTGGGTCGAGACGGAACCGCAGGCCTGGTGGGAGGCCGCCGCCATCGCTGTGCCCGAGGCTGCGGGCGTGCACGCCTCGGAGATCGCCGCGATCGGGCTTGCGGGTCAGATGCACGGCGTCGTGCTCAGCGATGACATCGGGCAGGCGCTGCGGCCGGCGATCCTCTGGGCCGACGGCCGATCGCGTCAGCAGCTGGCGGCATACCGCGAGCTGAGCCCGGATCTTCGGCGCAAGCTCGCCAACCCGCTGGCCAGCGGGATGGCGGGCCCGATGTTGCTCTGGCTCCGCGAACATGAACGGCAACTGTACCGGCGGGCGCAATGGGCGCTGCAGCCAAAAGACTGGCTGCGATTACGCCTGATCCATGAAGCCGCGACCGAGCCGAGCGACGCCTCGGGCACGTTGCTCTATGACATGACGACGGACTACTGGGCCAGGGACGTCCTCGAGGCGCTGGAGCTGCGCCTCGACTTCCTGGCGCCGATCCGGGAGTCGGTCGAGATCTGTGGGATCCTTACCGCTTCCGCCGCCGAGCACCTGCGGGTTCGCCCCAACCTTCCGGTGATCGGGGGTGCCGCCGACACGGCCGCGGCCGCGATCGCCGGCGGGCTGCTCGATCCTGGGCCGGTGCAGCTCACGGTTGGCAGCGGCGCCCAGGTGGTGGCGCCTCGTGATCGACTCGCGATCGATCCCACCGCGCGCACCCACCTGTATCGCGCGGCCGCGCCGGACCGCTGGTTTGCGATGGCCGCGATGCAGAACGCCGGCATCGCGCTCGAATGGGTTCGGACCACGCTTGGGGCGACCTGGGACGAGGTCTATGCCGAGGCCTTCAACGTCGCGCCGGGAGCGGACGGCCTGCTATTCCTGCCGTATCTCACCGGCGAGCGAACCCCGCACTTCGACCCCAACGCGAGGGGCGCCTGGGTCGGGCTTCGGTTGACGCACTCACGGGGCCACCTGTTGCGGGCGGCCCTGGAGGGCGTCGCGTTCGCCGTTCGCCAGGGGCTGGAGGCACTGCTGGCGACTGGCGTGCCCGCCACCGAATTGCGGCTGGCCGGAGGCGGAACCTTCGACCCACGGTGGCGTCAGCTGCTCGCCGATGTCTTGGAGCAGCCGCTGCTCGCGTCGACAACCCCGGCCGTCTCGGCCCTGGGCGCCGCTATGCTCGCGGGCGTTGGCTTCGGTGCCTGGCCCGATGCGCAACGGGTGGCGGCACTGGCCGCGCCGCCCGACCTGGTCGCTGCGCCGGGCCCATCGAGCGAGGCGTACGTGGAGCCATACCTTCGATTTCGCCAGCTCTACCTGCCCATCGCGGCCGCCCTCTCCTGAGCGGGGTCGATCGCGAGCCGCTATTTCCAGCCGGTTCGGCGCATCAGCCATTCCAGCGCGGGGATGCCCTGGTCACGCTGGAACGCCCGTAGGGTTGGAAGGCCCGGCGGTGCCGGCAGCCGCGATTGAACGATGAAGTAGCCGGCCAATGCCGCCAGCACGGCGGTGACCGCTCGGTCCGGTGCAGGGCGGCCGAGCGGGTGCGAATCGAAGATCTCCCACGGTCTTGGTCCGCCCTGCATCGCGATGCTTGGCAGTAGCTGGAGCAGTTCCATCCACCCCGCACCCAACGATCCATGCGGCCAGTCGACGACCAGCACCCGGTCGGGCGCGAGCAGGATGTTGTCAGCGCGCAGGTCGAAGTGAAGCAGGGTCGGCCCGGCGGACGCCTCCTGCCATTCCGACTCCAGCGTCGCCAGCCGTTCCAGGTGACGCTGTGCCCACTCAGGAACACCGACGAGGTCGTCGGCCCCCGTCCGAGGAGCCGCGCGTAACTTCCGCCAACCCTGGAACTGCTCGTGCAAGCGCTGCGCGATCGGTTCCACCGCGATGGGAGAGGGCGTCAGGCTCTCGACCAGCTGCGTGACGGCATCGAGGACTCGGCTCAGCTCTTCCTCGCGCCATGGAGTGACCGGTGTCCGCCCGTCGATATCTTCGAAGGTAATCGCCACCCAATCGCCATCGTCGTACGACCACAGAAACCGCGGGGTGGGGACGGAGCCAGGAAGTGCGGCGGCGATGCGCGCTTCGCGCCGGTGCATGCCCGGAGAGTCGGGATTCGGCCACGATCCGATGACTTTGATGAATACGCGCCGGCGGTCGGCCAGCCGAAGTCGTGCCGCGACCCCGGGTGAAAACCCGCCGGGCTGGGTAACCGACTCGGTGACGGTCGAGCCAAGCCGGGTTTCCAGGGCGCGGCGGATGGTATCTGGTAGTTGATCCCAGTGGACCCGTTCTCCCACCGCCGGCGTGAAGGCAAGGTCGTCAGGTTCTTTTGAGATGCGCAATAAGATAAGGCCAATGCGGCTCGCCACTATGAGCTCCGGCGCTGCCGCCCGAGTGCGGCTGGCCCTCCTTCTGACCGCGATCGTGCTGGTCGTCGAGGTGGTCGGTGGGCTCTGGGCGCATAGCCTGGCTCTCCTCAGCGATGCCGGTCATGTGGTGACCGACCTGGCGGTGCTGGCCCTCTCGAGCTTCGCGCTTCACCAGGTCCAGCGGCCGGTCAGCGCGCGCCGGACCTTCGGCTACCATCGCGTAGGCATTCTGGTTGCCCTGCTCAATGCCGTGCTGCTCGGCGCCATCGTGATCGGCATCGTGGTCGAGGCCGCTCGCCGGCTGCAACACCCGAACGCCGTGCGCGGCGGGATCATGGCTGGGGCGGCCGTCGTCGGGTTGGTCATCTCGCTGCTCATCGCTCGCTCGCTGCAACCGATGAAGCGCGACCTGACGGTGCGCAGCGTGCTGATACACATCTGGAGCGATGCCTGGGCGTCCGGCGGCATCATCGTCGCCGGGCTGCTGATCGCCGCCAGCGGCTGGTTGGCGATCGATCCGCTGCTCAGCCTCGCCATCGCGGCGCTGATCGCCTGGAGCGCCTGGCGCGTCCTCGCCGCCGCCATCGACATCCTCCTCGAGTCGACACCGTCCGACTTACGGACCGATGCTGTCGTCACCGCGGTCAAGCGGGTGCCGGGCGTGCGCGACCTGCACGACTTGCACATCTGGTCGCTCGGCGCGCAGAGCCGGGCGATGAGCGCCCATCTCCTGATCGACGACCAGCGGGTGACCCAGGCGCAAGACATCCTGGCCGAGGTCCGCGAGGTGCTGGCGCACGAGTTCGAGATCGAGCACACGACCATCCAGTTCGAGAGCCTGGTGTGCCGGCCGGGCGACGTCTTCTGCGTGCAGCCTGACGGCCACCCGCACCTCGACGATGCGCACGACCGTATGACCCGCCGGGCTACCGGTTGATGGCATGAACGGCGCCGATCGGCGCCGGGCGCTTTTCGTCGTCAACCCGGCGCTGCTGCGAACCGGCCGCGATTTCGGCCGGCGTCTCATCGAGCTCGCGGGTGCGTTGGGCTGGGAGGCGGTGGTGCTGGAGACCAGTGCCGGGCTGAACGTCGAAGCGATTGGCGCCGCGCTCAGTCGCCGCGCCTTTCAGTTGGTCCTGGCGGCCGGAGGCGATGGCACGGTGGCCGAGGTGATGGCGGCGGCCCACCAGCGGGGCCTGCCCATGGGGATCGTGCCTCGAGGGACCGCGAACATCGTGGCCCGCGAGCTGGGACTGCCAGCGGGCTGGAGGCGTGCAACCCGGCGGGCCCTCGAGCGCTTTCCGTCGACCCGGCCGGTCGACCTGGTCCGGGTCAACGATGGCTACTCGGCACTGGCCGCCGGCATTGGCTTCGACGCGACGGTGATGCGATACACACCTCGCGTCCTCAAGTACTGGCTCGGCCGCGCCGCGTATCTGGTGGCTGGTGCCTGGTGGCTCCCGCGCGCGCCGCTGTTCGAGTGCACCATCCGAGCGGACGGCGAAGAGACGCAGATGACCGCGGTGGTCGTTCTGGTGGTGAACGCGGGTATGTTGGGTGCCGCCCCCTTCCGGTTCGGACCGAACATCGCGATCGACGACGGCTGGCTGGACATTGTCGTCTACCGGCCGCGCACCGCCCGCGAGCGTGCCAGCGTGCTCTGGCGGCTCTTCCGGCAGCGCGCCGATGGCAGCAGCATGCTCCAGCGGAAGGCGCGGTCGGTGGAGATCAAGGCGCCGGAGGTCCACTGGTTCGAGGTCGACGGCGAGGTCCATCGCGGCAACGTGCTGCGCGCCGAGATCGTCCCGGGCGCCGTCAACGTCGTGGCGTGACGGTCGTCAACGCCCGGATGCCCTGGGCACTCTTTCTGCCGCTGGCGACGGTGACCGAGCTGGGCGGCATCATCCTCCTGCTCACCGGTCGGGGCATCGGCTGGGCCGCGATCCTCGCCCCGCTGATCGGCTTCCTCGCGATGCGCGGGCCCGTCCGGCCGCGCTTCGAATTCATGGAGGAGGGCGTCATCTTTCGCCGGTCGGGACAGAGCCCGCTCCTGCCCTGGGACGAGATTGGCGCGGTCGCGCTGGTCAAGGCCGGCGGCCGCACGGTGCTCGCCTACCGGCTCAAGCCTGGGGTTGCGGTCCGCAAGCGCCATCCAGGCGCCGGCTTTCTGCGCGCGAAAGGCCTCGACTTCGACGGCGGCTATTTCGTCGACCAGATGACGGCGTCGCCGCAAGAGATCCTGGACGTCTTCCAGCGACATCTCGATCGCTGACCGGGAGCACGGTGATCGGTGCGCCGCGGCGGCAGCACGGCGGCGTTAGGCGGCGCGCGTCGTTCGAGCGTCGCGGAGCGCGGTGCGCACCGGGCGGGCTGACACCGGCGAAGCCATGGGGGCGAGTTTCTTCAGGCTGAAGATCATCTCGGACCCGCCGACGTATTCGACGGTCTCGATTTCAAAGCCTTTCCCCTGCAGATAGGGGCCGAGATTTGCACGGCAGTAGTGCGTGATGTGCTCGTCAGCGTAGCCGCCAGGCGATACGCGCGCGTAGACCCATTCCAGTGCGCGCCAGCGCCAGCGGTCGTAATCCGGGGTCCCCAGGATCAGGCGCCCGCCGGTCTTGAGCACGCGCGTCAATTCGTCGAACGGCTTCTCCTGCGCGGGGATGTGTTCGACCACCTCGGAACAGACGACGCAATCGAAGGTCGAATCAGCAAACGGCAGCTCGAAGATGGAACCATGGACGAGCTTATTGCCATAGCGGCGCGCGTAGCGCAATTTGTGCAGCTGGATGTCGAGGCCGATCATGCCCGGAATCGCGCCGAGAATGCGACTCGAGCCGCAGCCGACGTCGAGCACCTGGGTGAAGCCGACAGCCAGCCGTGTGATCGCCTGGTAGCGACGTCGCTGCCAGTAGCGCTGCAGCGGGATGATGCTGTCGTAGGCGCGGGCATCGTAGTCCGACGAGGCGATGGAGTTGCGTAACCGCCACATTGCCACGAAGGTTCGAAGGTAGGAAACCGCGAACTTGAAGAGACGGGCGTGACTCTGCCCGGCGACCCGCGCCCGGTAGCGGAAGGGGACCTCGCGGACGCGGTAGCCGGCGGCCAGCGCCCGGATCAAGATCTCCTCCAGCACGTCGAAGTCCGTGGCCTTCAACTCGAGGTCCAGCAGCACCGCCCGGCCGTAGAGCCGAAAGCCGCTGGAGAGGTCGTGGACCGGAAGCGACAGGCCTCGGCCGAAGGTGGTGTTCAGCACGCGGCTGAGCACTCGGCGCCAGGCCGGCATCTGGGCCGCTCCGCCAGGGACGTACCGGGAGGCGATCACGACGTCACCCTCACCGCGGGCGGTCCACAGGTCGGCCAGGAACGCGGGATCGTGCGACCCGTCCGCGTCGAGGGTCAGCACGTACTCCCCACGCGCCTGCTCGAAGCCGGCGCGGTAGGCGCCGCCAAACCCGGGAAGCTTCTGGCTGACCAGGCGGACGTCGTGCTTGCGCACCACCTCCTGGGTGCCGTCGCTGGAACCGCCGTCGACCACGATGATCTCGTTGATGGGGCCCAGCGCCGCCAGTGCCTCTTTGAGCTCGGGCAGGATTCGGTCCAGGTTCTGGGCTTCATTCAGGGCGGGGAGGACCAGGCTCAGGGCGCACCCGGGTAGCGCAGCCGGCTCGGGGCCCGGCATGATGAACGACGGAATGCCATCGACGACCGGATACCGGGCCCCGTCCCGCGCGCAGCGAAGCTCGCGCCCGGGGTCGCCCGTGAGCGGGCCGTGGCATTTTGGGCAGACCAGGCTGGCGAGCGTCGGCATGGACTACCGAATGAACGGAAAAGTGACATCCGAGCTTGCTTTCGGCAGGGAAGGATCGGAATGAGCGGGCCACGGATCCTCGCGATCGACGTCGGGACCGGCACCCAGGACATCCTGGTGTTCGAAGCCGGCACCCTGATCGAGAACGCGGTTCAGCTGATCATGCCGTCCCCGACGGCGTTGGTGGCGGAGCGCGTCAAGCAGGCCACCGCGGACAAGGCCGACCTGCTCCTGACCGGCGTCACCATGGGCGGCGGTCCGGACCACTGGGCGGTGGAGGCGCATCTCAAGGCCGGGTTGAAGGTTTACGCGACCCCGGATGCGGCCCGGACGTTCGATGACGACCTCGAACGGGTGACGGCGATGGGCATCCGGATCGTCGATTCGCCGAATGGCGCCGGCGCCGCCCGGCGCCTCGAGCTACGCGACGTCTACACGTCGGAGTTGATGGCCGCACTGCGCGCGTTCGGCGTGAGCACCGCGTTCGATGCCATTGCCGTCGCCGTCTTCGACCACGGCGCGGCGCCGCCGGGCGTCAGTGACCGCCGCTTTCGATTCGATTACCTGCGCGAACAGGTCCAGCGAGGCATCGGTCTTACGGGCTTTGGCTTCCTCGCCGTCGAGATCCCCGAGCGAATGACACGGATGCGCGCCGTCGCCAGCAGCTGGACCGGTTCGGAGCCGCTCTTCGTCATGGACACGGGACCGGCGGCCGTCCTCGGCGCCCTGGAGGACACGCGCGTGCGATCGACCGAGCGCGTGATGATCGTCAACCTCGGCAATTTCCATACCATCGCGGCACTCCTCGAGGGGCGCGAGATCCGCGGGTTGCTGGAGCATCACACCGGCGAGCTCACCAACGCCAAGCTCGAGGGGTATCTCCAGGCGTTGGCGGCGGGGACGCTCTCCAACCAGGCAGTTTTCGATGACATGGGACATGGCGCCCTGCAGGTGGGCACGGCCACGGCGCCACCAGAGCTACTCACCGTGATCGGGCCGCGACGCGCGCTGCTCGACGGCTCGCGGCTGCATCCCTACCTGGCCGTGCCGCACGGCGACATGATGCTGGCGGGGTGCTTTGGTCTGCTGCGCGCGCTGGCCGCGCGGTGGCCGGACTATGCGCCGGGGATCGAGGAACAGCTCGGAGCGCAAAAGCCGAACTGAAACAGGGGCGTGAGAAACCGCGCCTCGTAGAATCTGGGCAGGCATCATCACCATTCCATTAGAGGTTGTCCCTTGGCCTATCCCACGACCATTGCCCAGCTGCGACAGAGCGAGTATCGCGTCCTTCCCGTCAGGGCGGAGATGCGCAAGAACCTGGTGCGCAAGATCAAGGCCGGCGAGGAGCTCTTCCCAGGCATCATCGGCTTCGAGGGGTCCGTCATCCCCCAGGTCGAGAATGCCATCCTGTCTGGTCAGGACATCGTCTTCCTCGGCGAGCGCGGCCAGGCCAAGAGCCGGCTGATCCGATCGCTGGTCCATCTGCTCGACGAGCAGGTGCCGGTGATCGAGGGCTGCGAGATCAATGACAACCCCTATGTCCCGATCTGTCGTGCCTGCCGCGACCGCGTCACCGCCCAGGGTGACCGGGTCACGGTGCGCTGGATCACCCCGGACGAACGCTACAGCGAAAAGCTGGCCACCCCGGATACCTCGATCGCCGACCTGATCGGTGAGGTCGACCCGATCCGGGTCGCGGAGGGCAAGTATCTCGCCGATGAGCTGACGATCCATTACGGTCTCGTGCCCCGCACCAACCGCGGCATCTTCGCCATCAACGAGCTCCCCGACCTGGCCGAGCGGATCCAGGTTGGGCTTTTGAACCTGATCGAGGAGCGCGACGTGCAGATCCGCGGATTCAAGCTCCGCCTCCCGATCGATGTCTACGTCGTTGCCAGCGCCAACCCCGAGGACTACACCAACCGCGGCCGCATCATCACCCCGCTCAAGGACCGATTCGGGGCGCAGATTCGCACCCACTACCCCCGCAACGTCGACGACGAGATCCGGATCGTGGAGCAGGAGCGCACCGATTTCCAGGACCGTGATCTTTCGGTCACCATGCCCGACTTCATGAAGGAGATCGTCGCCGAAGTGACGCAACTGGCGCGGCGAAGCCCGAAAATCAACCAGCGCTCTGGGGTGAGCGTTCGGATCTCGATCACCAACTACGAGAACCTGGCGTCGAACGCCTCGCGCCGCGCGCTGCGAACCGGCGAGACCGAAGCGGTGCCGCGGATCACCGATCTGCCGTCCATCATTCCCTCGAGCGCCGGCAAGCTCGAGATGGAGACCTGGGAAGAGGGCGACGACCAGACAGTGCTGGAGAAGATCATCAAGACCGCGGTGCTCAACGTCTTCCGGCGCCACTTCGAGGCTAGCCAGTTCAACGAGCTGGTGCAGCGCTTCGACGCCGGGCTGACCTTCGAGGTTTCCGAAGGGCAGGCCGCGGAACGCTATGCCGCGATGCTGCGCGAGCTGCCCGGGATGGAGAAGGCGCTGAAGAGCCTGGGGCTCGAAAAGCGGCCGGCGCTGGCCGCCTCGGGGGTGGAATTCGTCCTCGAGGGGCTGCACCTCAGCAAACGGATCAACAAGACCGAGCTCGACGGGGTGGCGGTCTACGCCGGCTAAGTGATCTCTCGATCGAACCGGTATGAGCGTTGGGACGGTTCGCAGGAGCCGTTTGGCCGCGATGCCGAGGACCTGTTCGACCGCTTAGCCGAAGACCTGTTCCAGGGCGGCGACTTCGACTACGCACTGCACCGATTGATGAGCCGCGGCTGGCGCGATCAGCAGGGCCGGAAACTGCCGGGCTTCGAGGAGATGCTGGAGCGGCTGCGCCAGAAGCGGCTGCAGCAGCTGAAACGCTACAACCTCAATGATGTTTTCGGCAACATCCGCGAGCGGCTGAACGAGATCCTCCGTCGCGAGCGGCAGGGCATCAACGATCGGCTGGAGCAGGCGCCGGAGAGCGCCAAGCGCGTCCTGCAGAAGATCGCCAAGAAGAAGCTGCAGGAGCTGGACCGCCTGCCGGAGGACGTGGGCGGCGCGATCCGGCAACTCAACGATTATGAGTTCATGGATGAAGGTGCGGCGCAGGCCTTCCAGCAGCTCATGGAACAGCTCAAGCAGCAGGTCTCGCAGACCTACTTCAAAAACATGACTCGCACCATGCAGCAACTGCGGCCCGAGCACCTCGGCGAGATCAAGGAGATGCTGAAAGCGCTCAACCAGATGCTGCGTGACCGGCTGGAGGGCAAGCCGCCGAAGTTCGAGCAGTTCATGCAGCGCTTCGGCCATTTCTTCGGTCCCAACCCACCGAAGACGCTCGACGAGCTGGTCGAGCACCTGGAGCGCCAGCTGGCGCAGATGGAGTCCCTGATGCAGTCGCTGTCGCCGGAGATGCGCCAGCAGATGCAGGATCTGCTGGCCGCAACGCTGAACGACCCCGAGCTGCAGGAACAGATGGCGGAGCTGGCGGCGCAGCTCGAGCTCCTATCACCCCGCCCCGGGCTGGGCAGCCGCTATGCCTTCTATGGCTCCGAGTCGCTGCCGCTCCAGGAAGCCCTCTCGCTGATGGAGCGGCTGCAGAGTATCGAGGACCTCGAAGCGGTGCTGCGCGAGGGCTACCAGGGGAGACAGCTGACGCCGGAGCAGTCCCAGCAGCTCCAGCAGTTGCTCGGGCCGGATGCGCGCCAGGCGGCCGACCAGATGAGCGAGCTGGCCTCCCAGCTGGAGAAGAAGGGATACGTGCAGCGCGGCCGGCGCGGCATGGAGCTGACGCCGCGCGGCATGCGCCGCATCGGCCAGAAGGCATTGCGTGATCTGTACGCCCGCTTGAAGCGCGACCGCTTTGGCGACCACCCGATCAGCGTCCGCGGCCTCGGCTCAGAGCGTTCGGATGAGACGAAGGTCTACGAGTTCGGTGACGCCTTCAGCCTGAACGTCGAGCAGACGCTCATGAACGCGCTCCGCCGCGACGGCTCGCAGCAGCCGATCCACCTCAAGACCGACGACTTCGAGGTCTACCGGTCGGAGTTCAGCGCCCGGTCGGCGACCGTGCTGATGATCGACATGAGCCGGTCGATGCCGCTGCGGGGCTATTTCTATGCTGCCAAGAAGGTCGCGCTCGCGCTCGACGCACTGATCCGCAGCCAGTTCCCGCGCGATTTCCTGCAGGTGATCGCCTTCAGTGACTATGCCCGCCCGGTCAAGTCCCATCAGCTCGCGGAGCTGACCTACAACGAGTCGATCTACGGCACGAACATCCAGCACGGCCTGATGCTGGCCCGGCAGTTTTTGAACCGGCACCAGACCGGCAACAAGCAGGTCATCATCGTCACGGATGGGGAGCCGACCGCGCACATGGAGGGCCAGCAAGCGGTCTTCTTCTATCCGCCCCTGCCGGAGACCTTCCAGAGAACGCTCTTAGAGGTGCAACGCTGCACCCGGGAGCACATCGTGATCAATACCTTCATGCTCGACAACGACTATCACCTGGTGTCGTTCGTCAAGCAGATGACCCGGATGAACGGCGGCCGCGCCTTCTTCGCCAGCGCCGACCGGCTGGGCGATTACGTGCTGCTCGACTACGTCGACCGCAAACGCAAAGCTAGCCGATGAGCGAGATCCTCCCGGCGCTGCGCGAAACCGCGCCGGTCTCGCGATAGGCGGAGCGGCCGAGCGACCACGAGACCAGCCCTAACAGGCTGAAGCCGAGCGCGTTCAAATCACCGTGGACCAGCGCCATGCCCTGGATGTCGAGCGTCGGAAACCCGAAGACGTGACCCGCGCTGTACTCCACGGCCAGCATCATCGGGAGGAGCGGCGCGAGGGCGGACGCGCGCAGAAGGACGCGGGCCGGCGTCGGCTCGACGAGGCTTCGGCTTCTGAAGAAGGCGACGGCCGCGCCGGCGATGACGCCGGTCGCCACCAGGATGGCACCGGCCACCTGCAGGACGTGGAAGGGCGTGGCCCAGCCCGCCGCCAGCACGGGTGAGCCGGCGATCATCAGCAGCGCGGCCAGGGTCGCGATGCGCCGTGAGGTCCCACGCTCCTCGCGCAAGCCGCCGAGGACCAGTGCGGCCATGAGGGTTGCCGCAAAGCCGGTGAAGTGGAAGTGCACGGCGGTCATCTCGACGATGATGGGGGACAGCCCGATCGGCGCGATGCCGGCCCGCGAGAGCACCAGCCAGATCGCGCCGAACGCCATGAAGCCGACCGCGGCCGCCGTCGCAAGCCGGACCGGGTGCAGCGAGCGGCCCTGGATCAGGTAGGCGAGCGCGCCCAGGGCGGCGATGACGCAGACCAGCAACCACGCCGATGCCAGGATGGCGGCTGGCAGACCGATTGGAAGCACGAAGGCGACCACGGCGAGCATCGCCCCGACGGGCTGGAGCCGCAGCGCCGCCGCCAGGAGGCTCGATGGCAGGCCGTCATCGAAGGTGATCAGCGCAAGCCCGAGAGGGGCGATCATCAGCGGCGCCAGCAGGAAGAGCAGGTCGATCAAGGTGAGGTGGGTCAGGCCGCCGAGCCGGCTGGCGACCAGGGCGAGCCAGACGATGCCGCCGCCAACCGCCGATGCGGGAAGGCGTCGCCAGGGGGATTGGGCGGTGCGCATCAGGCGGCCTCCTTCGCTGGGCTGCTGGGCCGCCGATAGTGCCGTGCGACCTCGGAGGCGTAGACGCGCCCGACCGCATCGCCGTTTGTCCGTAACCAGTCGATGAGGCGGGTCCGACCGCGCGGCGGCTCATGCGAGATCAGGATGTCGCGCATCAGGTCATCGAGCTCATCGCGCGTCAGCAGCATATCGCCGGTGAGCCTGCCGGCCAGGGTGGCCCCGAGCATCGCGACGGCCGGCGGCATGTGGAGCACCACGGTACGGAGGCGCATGGCGTTGCGGAGCAGGTGGACCAACGCATCGAAGGTGAAAATCTCAGGACCGGCGGAGTCGACGATCTGATCCATCGACTCCGTGCCGGCCTGGACCAGCACGGCGGCGTGGTCGCGCACGTGCATTGGCTGCAACCGGTAGCGGCCATCGCCCGGGATCGCGAACACCGGAAGGTGCCGAAGCAGCCATGCGATGTTGTTGATCAGGACGTCACCCTCGCCGAAGAGCAGGGTGGGCCGGACGATGGCGTAAGACAGACCCGAGGACCGGACCACCGCTTCGAGCTCGGCCTTGCCGCGGTAGTACGACAGGCTCGATGCCGCCGGATTCGCGATGCTCGTGTGGACGAATCTCCGAATGCCGGCGCGGCGCGCTACGTCGACGAGGCGCTTCGTATTGTCGACGGCGATCGCGTGGGTGAGACTGCCGCGAGGCGCCCGCACCCAGTAGGTGTTGTAGAGGGTATCAGCGCCTTTCAGCGCACTGACGAGGGCATCGCCGTCCTCGAAGTTCAGCGGGTAGGCCGGAATCCGTGGCGCGAGCGGATCAGCGGGCTTCGGATGGTTCGTCAGCGTGCGAACGCCCCGGCCGCGCTCGAGCAGCAGAGCGGCGACGAACCGGCCGCTGTAGCTGAAGGCGCCGGTCACGACGTCGATCGGCGCCTTCATGGTTTCTCTCCTGTCCAGATCGCTGAGGTCAGCGCAGCGTCGGCGATCGGCGCGAGTTGCTTGCCCGTGTCGAAGAGCGCTTCCGCCCTGGCGCGGTCGCCGTTGAGGTGGGTGAGCGTCTCGATCCCGAAGTAGAGGGCGACGGCGGCATACGCAAAGTCCTTCGTGGGAAGAACGGACTCGAGAAACGTCCCTTTGAGCAGCCGCGTGATGACGTCGTCCGCGAACCGCACCCAGGGCTCCATCCGGGCGACCACTTCCGGCCTCAGCCCGGGGACGGACGAGCCGCCGGCCACCATCTCCTGCACCGCGGCGACGTGGCCGACCTCGACGTCCTCGGCGTAGAGACGCGACATCACGTCGACCGCATCGGTCAGCGAAGTCACGTTCGCAAGGGCGGACCGGTAGCGGGCGAGTCGTTGCGCACTGGTCAAGTCGAGGGCTGCCAGCAGCAGCCGATCGAGGCTGCCGAAGTGGTAGAAGATCAGCGCCTGGTTGAGCTTGCCGGTGCGGGCGATCGCCCGGGCGGTCGTCCCCGGAAAGCCGTGGGTTCGAAGCGTCCTGAGCGCCGCCTCCACGAGCCGGCGCTTGGTGGCGGAACCACCGGCGCCCTGCTCGCGGGCCGTGCCGCGCCGCGCGCGCGCCGCCGGCGCCGGCTTCGCCGATCCGCGACCTGCCGTTTTGAGCGACTGCTTTGAGCGCATGCTCAAATACTAGCCGGCGGCGCCCCAGCGGTCAATGCGGGGCGCGGATTGTCACAGGCCTGAGGCGGCTCTGCGATTCGTTACGATGCCCACTCGATGAGGGATCGCATCGCCGAGCACAACCGGCAGATGTGGGAACGCCTCGCGAAGGCCGGCATGAATTACACGCGTCCCTTCGGCCGGCCACCGAAGACCAGGGCCGGCATGCGGCGCTTCATGGACCCCCGCGCCCGGCTCAAGGGCGTGCGCCTGGACGGCGCGCGGGTCCTCGGCCTGGCGGCCGGCGGCGGCTGGGATCCCATCATCTTCGCCAGGCTCGGCGCGCAGACCACCGTCTTTGACATCTCGCCGACCCAGCTGAAGACCGTGCGCGAGCTGGCGCGGCGCCAGCGGGTCAAGATTCGCCTGGTTCGCGGCAACATGAAGGACCTCTCGGTGTTCAAGGACGGGTCGTTCGACGTGGTCTGGCACTGTCATTCGCTGGTCTTTACGGATGACGCCGTCCGTGTGCTCAAAGAGGTCGGTCGGGTGCTGGCGCCGGGTGGCACCTACCTGCTGTCCACCATGCATCCGACGACCTTGCGGCTGTATGGAACCTTTAAGGATGGCGGGTGGCGACCGAAGATCAGCTACTTCGAGGACAAGCCGGTGCCCTACGTCAGCGAGTGGGACATGACCTGGACGCTGGGCAGCAAGAAGCTGGTCGCGCCCACCATCGAGTTTGGCCATCGCTTCGAAACCATCATCAATGGGATGGCGGCCGCCGGCATGGTGGTCGATGGCCTCTGGGAGTTTTCGCCTGGACCACCGGAGCCCGACGCCGAGCGTGGCAGCGAGGCGCACCTGGACACGCTGTTCCCGGCGTTCATCGAGGTCCGCGGCCGCAAACTCCCACGACCGCAACGGCGCTAGGCTCGGCTGGCCGCCATGCCGATCATCGTCCTCCGAACGCCCGTTGCGGCTCCGCCGGCTCGCTGCTTCGACCTTGCCCGTGATATCGACCTCCATCAGCGCTCGACCGCGTCCTCCCACGAGCGGGCGGTGGCCGGCGTGACGTCCGGCCGGTTGGGGGCCGGCGACGAGGTGACGTGGGAGGCGATCCACTTCGGCGTGCGGCAGCGGCTTACATCTCGCATCACCGAGTTCGATCCGCCGCGTCGGTTCGTCGACGAAATGGTACGTGGTGCTTTTCGGCGCTTTCGCCACGAGCATCAGTTCCTCCCGGCGGAAGGTGGGACCCTGATCGTCGACACCTTTGATTACACCGCGCCCCTTGGGCCGCTCGGACGGTTGGCCGATCGACTCTTCCTTCGGCGCTATATGACTGCGCTCTTGCGCCGGCGAAACGCGTATCTGAAGCAAGTGGCCGAATCAGGGCCGGCGTCGGGCTGACCGTAGGGATCCGGCCTGGTGGAGGCGGGGGAGGACCTGCTTTCCGAAGACGTCAATCCACTCGAGCTGATTTCGTCCGACGTTGTGTAGATAGACGCGATCGAACCCGAGGTCGATGAACTTCTGGATCTCGCGAGAATGGGCATCCGGATCGGAGGAGATCAGCATGCGGCCCTCGAAGTCTCCGGGCCGGACCAGCTTTGCCATCTGCGCAAAATCATTCGGCGACCGGATGTCGGCCTTCGGGAACTTCATCCCGCCGTTGGGCCATTCCGTCAGCGCATTCCGCAGCGCTTCCTCGTCGGTGCGCGCCCAGGAGAGGTGCAGTTGGAGGATCTTGGGCATGGTCGACGGATCTCTCCCTGCCTCGCGGGCGCCCTTCTCGAAGCGCTCGAAGACGCGCTCGATCTTTTCCTCGGGAGCGCCGACGGTGATCAATCCGTCGCAGAAACGGCCGGTCTTCTCGGCGGTCACCGGCCCGGCGGTGGCGACGTAGATGGGCGGAGGCTGCTCAGGCATGGTCCAGAGGCGCATCGTCTCCATCTTGTAGAACTCGCCCGCGTGCTTGACGTCCTTCCCGGTGAAGAGCTTGCGGATGATCTCGATCGATTCGAACATCCGGCTGATGCGCTCCGCCACTTCTGGCCAGTAGCCGGCAACCAGGTGCTCGTTCAGGGCTTCGCCGGATCCCAGACCGAGCCAGAAACGGCCAGGGTACATGGCGGTCATGGTGGCCGCCGCCTGGGCGACGATCGCCGGATGCGAGCGAAACGAAGGACAGGTGACGCCCGGGCCGATATCACCGCGGGTGTGCTCGGCGGCCGCCGACATGAACGACCACACGAACGCCGCTTGGCCTTGCTGCGGGATCCAGGGCTGGACATGGTCGGCCGCCATCACGCCGGAGAACCCGGAGGCTTCCGCCGTCTCGCAGAAGCCGATCAGGTCCCGCGGATGAAACTGCTCGAGCATGGCGGCATAGCCGATTTGCGCCATGCGCTTATTTTCCGCCTAGCGGTTGTAGCGGGGTGCGTCCGACGTGGACGGGCTGCGTGGCCGGGCGAAGGACGCGATCACCGCGCCGGCGGCGGCGATGACGAGCGCCAGGATGATGTGCTTCGGCCGCAACGTTGGCCCCGGCATGATCAGGCTTTCCTGGGCGGTCCGAACGAAGAGATAAAACGCCAACGCCAGCAGCCCGATGAAAAAGAGCACGAGGCCGGCCCAGAAAGCCATCGGGTTGTTGTGGATGGGGTTGTCTTGCATGTGTCCTCCTGGATATCACCGGCTCAGCAGGATCAGCGAAACGATCCCAAATGCCGCGCAGTAGATCGCGAAAGGGTCGAGCCGTCCCACCCGGAAGTATCGCATGAGATAGGCCACGCTCAGGAAGGCCGCGACCCCCGCCGCCACGCCTCCAAGCAAATAGGTGGGCAAATGCGGCAGGGCGGTCGGGGTGAAGAGGTCGGGAATTTTCAAGACGCCGGCACCGAAAATGATCGGCGTCGCCAGCAGGAAGGCAAACCGGGCCGCGGCCTCGTGCGTCAGGTTGGCGAGCAGGCCGGCGACCATGGTGCTGCCGGAGCGCGAAATTCCAGGGAGCAGCGCCAGGATCTGCGCCGAGCCGATGCCAACCGCGGTACGGACGGGAAGTCCATCGAGCCGCGTGCGTCCGAGGTCTTCGGCCACGGCGCGGCGCCGAACGCGCTCGCCGACGAACATGATGACGCCGTTGATGATCAAGAAGACCGCGGCCGCCTGGGGGTTGGCGAACAGGCTCTGCACCTGCTTCTGGAACAGGACGCCGACGACACCCGCCGGAACGGTGCCGGCGATCAGCCGCCAGCCGAGCCGCTCGTCAGGGGTGCCGGCCATGCGGCCGTCGATCATGCTCCGGAGCACCGACCGGACGATGGCTAGCCAGTCCCGCCAGAAGTAGATGACGAGCGCCGTGGCCGTGCCGACGTGGAGCAGCACCACGAAGGCCAGGAAGGTGGGGTCGGCCTGGTTGATGTTCCAGCCGAGCAGCTTCGGGAGGATCACCGTATGGCCGAGGCTGCTCACCGGGAAGAGCTCGGTAACGCCCTGCAGTAACGCCAATACGAGCGCCTGGAACAGGGACATCGTTTCCTATGATGCTGGAATGAGCCTCGGGCCCGTCGTCGTCCTTGCCGGCGGCGTCGGTGCGGCGCGATTGCTGCGAGGCCTCGTGCGGGTGGTGCCGCCCGACGAGATCGTCGTCATCGGCAACACCGGCGACGACCTGTGGTGGCATGGCCTGTACATCGCGCCCGATCTCGACACGGTCACCTACTGGCTCGCCGGGCTGGCCGACGAAACGCGGGGCTGGGGAATTCGGGATGATACCTTTACCACCCAGGCGGCCCTGGCGAGGCTGAGCGAGGCCTCCTGGTTCCAGCTGGGCGATCGCGACCTGGCCACCCACCTCTACCGAACCGGGCGGCTCACCTCGGGCGTTCCACTGCATGCCGT
>Ga0207646_10000860_pt1 | contig 39222 bp, 40 predicted proteins | sample KBSK5502metaG_FD_184343 | JGI IMG/M metagenome (GOLD analysis project Ga0207646, IMG submission 184343) | Corn, switchgrass and miscanthus rhizosphere microbial communities from Kellogg Biological Station, Michigan, USA - KBS K5-50-2 metaG... | ecosystem: Host-associated > Plants > Roots >... | reverse complement strand
AGACGTCATGCTCTTTGTGGCCGAGATTCCCGGATGAGTGAGCTGCCTCGCGGGACCGTGACTTTCCTATTTACCGACATCGAGTCATCGACTCGATTGCTGCGTGAGCAGCCGGAATCCTACGCCCGTGAGCTCGCCGCGCATCGGGCGAACCTGCGTGACGCCTTCAGACGTCATCGTGGCGTCGAGGTCGATACACAGGGAGACGCTTTCTTTGTTGCGTTCTCGCGCGCGACGGACGCGGTCGCTGCCGCTGAAGACGCGCAGCTCGCGATCGGAGACAGTCAGGTTCGGGTACGCATGGGTATCCATACGGGCGAGCCAGGCGTGACTGACGAGGGCTATGTCGGGTTGGATGTGCATCGGGCAGCGCGGATCGCCGCTGCGGGGCATGGCGGACAGATACTCCTCTCCCAATCAGCGCGTGACCTCGTGGGTCGAAATGACATCCGTGATCTCGGACAGCATCGGCTCAAGGATCTGCCCGCGCCCGAGCGCATCTATCAGCTGGGCAGTGGCGAATTTCCGCCCTTGCGTTCCCTACACGCCACCCACCTGCCGATGCAGCTGACGCCTTTCGTCGGCCGCCGGCGGGAACTCGAAGAGGCCAGATCTCTGCTGTCTCGTGATGGCGTGCGGCTCGTCACAATGACCGGCGCCGGCGGGAGTGGCAAGACCAGGCTCGCGCTCGAGGTCGCCGCCGCAGTAGCGGACGACTACGAGGATGGCGTTTGGTGGGTGCCTCTATCCGGCGTTTCGATGCCTGAGGACCTCATGCCTGCAGTCGGAAGAGTGCTGGGTAGCGGTCGAGCTGCTGAGGCGATTGGTAGCCGCCGCATCCTGCTTTTGCTGGACAACTTCGAACACATCATTGCGGCGGCAAAGGAAGTCTCGACGCTCCTTGCTGACTGTGATCACCTCGTGCTGCTCGTCACGAGCCGCGAGCGGCTGGCGTTGCAGGGCGAGCATGTCTATCCAGTTCCGGTGCTCGCGCGAGAAGATTCGCTTCAGCTGTTCCAGGCGCGCGCTCATGCGGTCGGGTCCGACTTCGAGCCGAATCAACGCCTCGACGAACTCTGCGCTCGCCTCGACGACCTTCCACTGGCGATTGAGCTCGCCGCGGCCCGGACCTCCCTGCTCACCATCGACCAGATGCTCGAGCGTCTTGGCAGCCGGCTCGACCTTCTTCGCGCCGGCCGGGATGCAGAGGCGCGGCATCAGACGCTTCGGGCCACCATCGAGTGGTCGTACGAGTTGCTGAATCGAGACGAACGGCATCTCCTGGCGGCCCTATCGGTCTTCCGGGGTACCTGGACGATCGATGCCGCCGAGTGGGTCGCCGGCGCAACGCTCGACCTGCTGCAGTCCCTGGTCAATAAGAGCCTGGTTCTGCGTACACAATCGGGCCGGTTCGCGATGCTCGAAACAGTGCGCGATTTCGCCGCCGAGCACCTGACTCCTCGTGAACGCGACCGGCTTCTCGGGCGGCTCGTTGAGCATCAGCTGAAGGTCTTCGAGAATGCAAATCTGGGGCGCCGGGCCGATGGTCATCCGCAGATGAACCTCGCCAACGCCGAGCGGCCGAACCTGGACGTTGGGCTCGCATGGGCAGGTGAGTCAGGTCATGCCGACCTGGGCATCAGGCTGCTGGTGCTCACGGAGATGTACTGGAACACCACCGATCCAGTCGGAGGCCAGGAGCGGTTGAATCGGCTTCTGGCCGAGGCCGGCGAAGCCGGTAAACCGCTGGACGTGGGTCTCGAGGCGCGCGCGTACCGTTTCCGTGGCGCGACATTCGATCTGACTGACCGGTTCGACCTGTCCGAACCTGACTACGAGCGCTCGCTCGAGATGTTTCGGGCCGCGGGAGAGGAGGACCAAACAGGTCATCTCATCGCACTGATTGGTAACTCCGCCCTTCGCCAGGGACACATCGAGCGAGCGATCGATCTTGCGACCCAGTCACTAGAGATCGCGCGGCGAGAAGGCAACCCAGGCGACGAGGGATTTGCGCTTTATGTTCTCGCGATGGCGGCATTCCATCAAGGCGACACCGACACAGGGATGCAGCTCGCCCATGAAAGCGCGCCACTGACTCTCAAAGGAGGTTCGATCTGGTTCGCCGGCACGACCCTGCTGGGCGCCGCTGAATTCCTCATCGCCGCGGGCCGGATCGTTCAGGCCGAGCACGACCTGGCTACAGGCCTTGAGTACCTGGCAAGCGTCAGCGACCGCCTGAACGTTGCGTTCGCGCTCGCTGGGGCCGCCGCCATCGCAGCCTTGAAGAAGGATGCGGTCCGAGCGGGAACGCTTTGGGGCGCGCTGGAAGCACTGAAGGCGACCGCCGCCGGGGAGCTCAGGACGTCGACAGGGATCGCTATGGACGACAACATTCGCTACATCGATCCCATCCGCGGCGCGGCGTTCGAGAAGGGCCGTGGATCAGGGCGAGAACTTTCGCTTGAGGCGGCAATCGAATTTGCCCTCACAACTAGGAGCTAAGCCACCACGAATCGGCTCCACCGTGTCACAGATGTGTCACGCATTCGCGGAACCACAGGGACACAGACGGACACCAGAGGACACGATGGCGGGCGAAATTGAGTACAGGAGGACACTCTTCTGTGCGCATCGCGACTGAGGCGCGCCGCCCGTTAGGTACCTTGACAGTTACGTAACCGATTTGGTACATTCAGCGCGATGGAAGCGGCGCTCCGGGCATTGGCAGACCCGAGCCGGCGAACCATGCTGGAAACCCTGTCCCGCGGCCCCGTGACCGCCGGCCAGCTGGCGGCACTTCTGCCGATCGCTCGCCCCGGCGTATCACGGCATCTGCGGGTGCTGCGAGAGACAGGGCTTGTCGAGGTTCGCCAGGAAGCGCAACGGCGGGTCTACAGCCTTCGCCCCGAGCCGCTGGGCGAGATCGATGAATGGCTAGGCCAGTACCGGGCCCTGTGGGAGCGGCGGCTCGACGCCCTGCACACCGAAGTGGCTCGCGGAAAACGCGGACGAAGGAGCGCGACATGACAAGAAACCCAGGTCCCGGTACCCGCATCCTTGGCAGCCTGCGATCGGCAGATGGCAAGGGCCTTGTGCGCATCGAAGACCGCTATGACACCGATGTCAACGACCTGTGGTCGGCACTCACCGAGCCCGCCCGCTTGGCCCGCTGGTATGGCCAGGTAGAAGGCGACCTGCGCCTCGGCGGACAGTTCCGCCTGTACCTCGAGGCCGATGACTGGGGCGGCACCGGGCGCGTCGAAGCATGCGAGCCTCCGCGGCGGCTGCTGGTGACGACCAGGGAGACGGACGAGTCGTGGCGGAAGGGTCGCGGCGCGCAGCCTTTCGACGCGGCCATCGAGGCCACGTTGACCGCCGCCGGCGACCAGACCATCCTGGTTATCGAGGTCCGGGGAATGCCCCTGGACAGAATCGCTTTCTACGGTGCTGGGTGGCAGATCCACGCCGAAAATCTCGCCATCTACCTCGCTGGGCGTGACGGCGGCGATACCGAAAGGCGGTGGGACGAGCTGGTTCCCCGGTATCAGGACCTGGCGGCCGACATCGGCTAGTTGTCTTGCTGCGGGCGTCATCCCGACCGACTGGCCGCGTCACAGGTGTGTCATGTATTCGCCGAACCAGAAGGAAACGGCAGGACCCGGCTTACAGTCCGCCCTCGACCCACCTTGCCGCGTTTTGAATACATCGGTTCATGACAGCCTGACCTTCGCAACGACCTTCGCCTCGGACCCGTCGACCAACCTCATGACATGCGCGACTGCATCTCGTCCTTGAGCCTCCAGCCACGCGCGCGCCGATTTGCGCGCATCCTCCACCTTGTCGTACTCGTACTCATCGTCCCAATCCGGTCGCGCCGACCATTTCGGCGGGAAAGAGGGTCGCCAGCGGAATCCATAAGAGCAGGCCGTCCGCGAAACCGAGCACGAGGCCCTGGAAAACCCTGCCAACGCGCACACCCATCCGGCCAGCCTATCGATGCGGGCGCTGGCCGCCGCGCTTTTAGGACCGTCCTGGGCCGAATCCAGCAGAACGGCCCGAGGACCAGACCTGGTTGAGCGGATCCATGGGTGCCCGAACTCGTGGGCACAGAACCCGGCTTACGTGCCGCCCTCGGCCCACCTTCTATATCCCCTTAGACCACAGGTCGCGGGTCGCGGGCTGCGGTCTTCTTGCTTCGCGGAACCCAAATTGCAGCAAGTCACCCATCAGGTTCGTGACAGCTTCAAGAAACTAGGCCTGTTTCCGTTTCGATGCCGCCCGTTTGGTGCGAGCCGAGGGTGGGACGTCGAGATCGATTCGGATGGTCAAGAAATTCGTGCCCATCACCTCGGATGCGGTCACGCAGAGTCCTCGCGCGAGGTTGACACGACGGGCGGTGCGCTGGCGCTCGCGCGGATCGTCGTCATCCAGGATGTGCGCCGTCCCCGCCCGCCAGCCCGACCCGCTTGACTTGACCCTTACACGTGGATTGGCCTCGATGTTTCTCACGTAGTCGGCCTCGCGTCCGTGTTGGGCCACCACCCAGAAGGTATCGCCATCGACGCCGTCGCACACAGGCGTTGGCCGCTTCTGCCCTGTACGCCGGCCGATGGTCTCGAGGAGGGCGTCGCCAGGGGGTGGGATCCCAAGCTCGAAGGCGCCCCTGACGAGCCTGTTGAGCACCAATTTTTGAAACGGATCGACGACCCGACGCTTGACACCGGAGCCGAACATATGAGACCTCGTTTCAATGGGGCGGCACGGTCGCGGACCTCGGCGGTCCGTCGTGCTGATCATAAGAGCGTGCCGGCAGCCTCAGGTCGGCGGTTTTCGCGTAGCCAGCCACACCAAACGGGCGACGACGACGGCGCCCGCGCCAAGGGCGCCAGCCAGGAAGGTGCCTACCAGGCCGCCCTGAACGCCGGGCCGGTAGACCGACACAACAAAACCCGCCGCGATGACCAGTGCGGCAAGGATCACGCCCAGCACTATCCGATTCGCCGCGTTCTCGACCCGGTGCACAAACGGCTCGAGTCCTCTCGGTTCGACTGCCAGCGCCAGATCTCCCTTCTCCAGCGAGGTGACGGCACGTTTCAGGATGCGAGGCGACTCGGTCGCGAGCCACAACACATCTGGCGCTGCTCGCCCGAACCGCTTCGTCCATGCCAATGGCGAGTTCTCCTCGATCACCATGCGCGTCAGATAGGGTTCGGTCGCATCGATCATCCGGAAGGTTGGGTCAAGCTGGGCCACCATTCCCTCGGCAGTGACCAAAGTCTTCGCGAGCATCGACAGGGCGGAGGGCATGACCAGCTTATGTGCGCGCAGAACAGCGAACACGTCGTCGAAGACGGCCGTCAGGTTGGTTTCCCCGATCGCTCGGTCGTAATACTCGGTGACCAGGCGCTCGAGGTCTTTCTTTAGCGCGGCGCGATCAGCCTTCGGGTCGGCCATCCCAAGCGCGACCAGGCCGTCAACCATGCCGTCCGAGTCTCGCCGCCCGATCGACATCAGGAGCTGCACCAGACCAGACCTCGCCTGCTCATCGATCACCCCGACCATGCCAAAGTCGATCAGTCCGATTCGCTTCTCGCTCTCGATGAACAAGTTTCCAGGATGCAAGTCGGCGTGGAAGAAGCCGTCCTCAAGCAGCATCTTCAAGATGATCTTGGCGGCATTGTCCGCAACCTGATCGCGGTCGATGCCCGCATCGTGGAGAGCCGGCGCGTCAGTGATGCGACTGCCCGCGATCTTTTCCATAGTCAGGACACGGGTGGTGATCGAATCCCAGAAGACGCGAGGGATATGTACGTGTTGAGAGCCCTCGAAGTTCTGCTCGAAACGCTCTGCGTTGTGACCTTCCTTCAAATAGTCGACCTCAGCGCGCAAGCCCGAGTCGAACTCACGGACCACACTGTTCAGATCCCACCCATCCAACGCGCCGAGGCGGCCGCTCGCGATCGTGGCCAGTCGGTTCAGCAGCTTGAGGTCCTCGTCGATTTGCTCCACCGCTCCTGGTCGCCGGACCTTCACCACGACCTCAGTTCCGTCCGCCAGCGTGGCCAGGTGAGCCTGGCCGATCGACCCCGTGGCAAGTGGAGTGTGGTCGAACGCCGCGAAGGACAATTCAACCGGCTGCCCCAGTTCGGCTTCGATGACCGCGATCACCGATTCGGTGGGCACGACCGGCGCGCGGTCTTGCAGCTGCGCCAACTCAGCTTGGAACTCGGGAGGCAGTAGGTCGGCACGAGTCGACAGGACCTGTCCGAGCTTCATGAAGGTCGGCCCGAGCTCCTCAAGCGCTTGCCGCACATCCGCCGGAGCGACCATCTTGAAGGTCTGGCCACTGGCGGCTCGTTCATGACCGATCGGCACCAGGTGCTCCAGCGCCATCAGCTCGATCAGATGCCACAAGTGATGTCGCGCGAGCACGGTCGCGATTTGGCGCGCTCGCGCCAACGATGACAGTTCATGCGCCCGAGGTGCACCAGCGCCTGCGATGGTGACCATCATGAGTTATCGGGAGCTCACGGCCGCGTCACAAAACCCGGCACCGGCCGGCTGCCGAGGATCACGGGAGGAAATGGCGAAGGCGGCATTCGCATTTAGTTGGCCATCTCGTCGATGTAGCCGGTGCCGGTGGGAGACAGAAGGTTTGGCGTACTGGTACGCATCCAGTACGCAGCCGCACTCAATCGCTGGGTGTCGTTAGCTGCCGTTCCGTATTCAGAATGGGCGGGGCGATCTCACCGAAACAGAACCCAGCTTGCGCGCCGCGCTCGGCCCATAACCCAGTTCTGATCTCGATCCCGACTGTCCTCATGAAGTCCCTTCATGAGCTGGCTGAAGGACGCCGAGCACCCGCAAGGCGGCCGTCGAGTCCCACTCGGTCCAGCTCTCGACGATCTGACCACCGGCCACCCGGCTCCGCGACGTGCCAGTCAACGCACGCCGCCCGGTCACAGTGGTCTGAGCAGTCCAGCTCAGCCAGATGGTGCCGCGGATCGAAGACACGCCGTCCACGCGGATGTGCAGACCTGGAAATGCGGCTCGATACAGCGCGACGCTCAACTTGATGCCTTCAGGGCCATGGACCAGGTCGGGGATAAGACCTCCATGGTTGACGTAAGCGCTCGAAAACAGCTCGTCCGCAAGGTCGATGTCACCCGCGTTCCATATCTCATCGACGACGCGCCGAACCAGCGCAGCATCCTGTTCGTAGACGCTCAACAGGTCACATGCTGCATGTCGCAAACGCCCTGTCATGAAGTTCCGTCATTCGGACTGTGGCTACTTGGCCCCGGGCCTATAGTCAACGTAGGACTTAGATCGTGCAGGGACGACGCGAGCGGCGAGTACAGGCGACCGATGCTCGTCAGCTGCGGACCCCGGTTCGCGTTCTTACGGTTCTGGAAAAACCGGTCCTCGCGGAGGTGGTCCGGCTGGCCCTCAGTCACGGCCCCTTCCTCGTCCGTGCCGTCGGCGATGAGGCTCAAGCGATCGCAATGCTTTACGACTGGCATCCGCAACTCGCCATCATCGACATGGATGTCGGCCATGTGCCGCTTCTCGACCGCCTGTCCCAGGCGGCACCGGCGACTGACCACATTCCATCGATCGCCCTTACGCGAAGAGGAGATCTAGGGACAAAGCTGACGGCTTTCGAACACGGCGTCGACGACATCCTCGCCGTCCCGTTCTCACCCGAAGAGCTCCTCGCCCGCGTCCTGGCGATCATGCGGCGGAGCTACGGAACCGCGATCGCGTTCACGCCCACGATCAGGCTCGGCGAGCTTGAGATCGACATCCTCCATCGGCGGGTGCGCGCGGGGCCCAGCGAGCTTCACCTCACCTCGCTCGAGCAGAGCCTGCTTTACCTGCTGGCGGCCAACGCGGGCCAACTCGTGACCCGCGAACAGATCCTTGACAGCTTGTGGGGAATCGACCATGCGGCGGGGACCAACCTTGTCGATCGCCACGTGCGCAATCTGCGGACCAAACTTCATGACAACTGGCGCCGGCCGCGGTTCATCGCCACAGTCCAGGGCCACGGATACCGCTTCCTCGCGGAAGGGTATGACGAAACTTCATGACTCCCGGAACCCGTACTGGCCAGACTGACTAGATCCGCGTCCTCGCATTCGCTTTCACAGGGAGTCCCAAATGATCGAATCGCAACTGACCACCAACGGCCATGCGCCAACTACTACGCAGACGTCGTCGACGCTGATGAGGGCCATCGTCCAGGACACTTATGGCGGGCCCGAGGCGGTCCTCAGATTGCAGAAGATCGCCAAGCCGGCGGTCAAGGATGGCGAGGTCCTGGTGCGCGTTCACGCAGCCTCCGTCCATGTCGGCGACTGGATTCTTGTCAGAGGGGTGCCTTACATCGCCCGAATGGCCGTTGGGATGAACAAACCGAAGAACCGTGTTCCGGGAACTGACATCGCGGGAACGGTAGAAGCGGTGGGGGCAGGGGTAATGAACCTTCGACCCGGCGACGAGGTGTTCGGCTGGTGCGCCGGCGCGTTTGCGGAGTACGTATGCGCCGCGGAAGACCATTTCGTACCGAAGCCCTCCAACCTCACCTTCGAGCAGGCGGCAGCGATTGGGGTTTCGGCATCCGCCGCCCTCCAGCTCCTTCGAGGAAAGGTCCGGCAAGGTGACAGGGTGTTGATCAACGGCGCGTCGGGAGGACTTGGAACATTCGCCATTCAGGTCGCCAAATCGTTCGGTGCCGAGGTGACCGCCGTCTGCAGCGCGAAGAACATGGACATGGTCCGCTCCATTGGCGCTGATCACGTGATCGATTACGCGAAGGAAGACTTCACCAAGGGTGGGCCGCGGTACGACTTCATCCTCGACAACGTCGGGAACCATTCGCTGTCGGAGACCAGGCGCGCCCTGACTCCCACAGGCAAGTTGCAGTGCAACAACGGGACGTCGGGCGGTCAGTGGTTCGGCACCAGCGGGACGATGATCAAAACGGCCGCTGCGTCGATGTTCGGGCGCCAGCAGCTGGGCCCGGCGATCAAGTTCCAGAACCGGGCCGACCTGCTCGTCCTGAAGGCGCTCGTGGAGGCCGGAAAGGTCACGCCGATCATCGACCGAACCTACCCGCTGAGTCAGACCGGCGAGGCGATTGGCCATGTCGGAGAAGGACACGCGCGGGGAACGGTCGTCATCAACATGTGAGCCATCCAAAGGCCGGTAACACGAAAACACGGTGAAGGCGGTCGTGCGCGATCGCTACGGCTCACCTGATGTCCTCACCCTCGAAGAGATCGAGAAGCCGATCGTCAAGGACCAAGACGTCCTGGTGCGTGTTCGGGCTGCCTCCCTGAACGCCGATGACCTCGAGTATCTCTATGGCAAGTCTCCCTTCACGCGCATGGCCATCGGCTTGCGCAAGCCGAGGATCCGCGGCCTCGGCGTGGACGTGGCCGGCCAGGTCGAGGCGGTGGGCGAGAGCGCGACGGGCTTTCAAGTGGGCGATGAGGTCTTTGGGAACATGACCGTGTATGGACTTGGCGCTTACGCGGAGTACGTTTCCGCTCCGGCGCGGGCTTTTGCATTGAAACCGGCCAGCTTGACGTTCGAGGAGGCGGCGACGATACCGCAGTCGGCCGTCCTTGCCCTGCAAGGCCTCCGCGGCAAGCGACAGGTTCGGCCGGGAGACCATGTGTTGATCAACGGGGCTGGTGGAAACGTCGGGCCCTTCGCTGTGCAGATCGCCAAGCACTTCGGAGCCGAAGTGACCGGCGTGGACGCGACCGGCAAGCTGGACATGGTGCGGTCGATCGGTGCGGATCATGTGATCGACTACACGCGAGAGGACGTCACCCGAAAGGGGCAGCTGTACGACCTGATCCTTGATGTCGTGGCGCGCCGTTCGATGTGGGAGTGGAGGCGGGTGTTGAAGGCGGCGGGCTCCTACGTGATGCTGGGCGCCTCCACCGGGCTGCTGCTCCAGGGGACGTTTCTGGGACCCCTGATCTCGATGACAGGCAGCAGGAAGATGGCCGTGATGTGGTGGTGGAAACCCTTCAAACAGGAAGACGTGGCATTCCTGAAGGAGCTGATCGAAGCCGGCAGCGTGGCACCCGTCATCGATAGACGCTACCCGTTGAGCGGGCTCCCGGATGCCCTCCGGTACCTGGAGGAAGGCAAAGCTCTAGGAAAAGTCGTCATCACCGTGTGACGATTTCGCGCAGTCGGCCATTGGAAAATAGTCGGCCCATGACCGAGCCGCCCCAGGCGCCGGACGTCTTCACCCGCGAAGAGCGGCGAATCATCCAGCGACACCGCACCCCTGAACAGGTCCAGCAGTTCCTGCGCAGGTTGCCCTACAACTGGGAGCTGCACGGGGACACCCTGCGATCCTTTCGCCAGGTCGTCCGCCACAACACCGCCCACTGTCTGGAGGCGGCGCTCGTCGCGGCCGTGATCTTGGAGCAGCACGGCTACCCCCCGCTTGTGGTCAGCTTCGAGTCCAAAGACGGGGTGGATCACGTGATCTACGTGTTTCGCCGCGAAGGTCGGTGGGGCGCTGTGGCCAGGTCCCGGGATGCGGGCCTGCACGGCCGGAAACCGGTGTTCCGCGGCATTCGCGATCTGGTGTGGAGCTACTTCGATCCATACGTGGACTTCACCGGCCGCATCACCGGCTACCAGCTGGTGGATCTGCGCGCCCTGGGCACGTACGACTGGCGCCTGGCCCTCACGAACATGTGGAAGGTCGAGAACTACCTCCTCAAGATTCCACACCGCAGACTGCGGTCGTCGAATCGAAGCTACCTGCGCTTGGTCGCGCGGTTTCGCGCATACCGTGAGCGACATCCCCGCGGCCCGGTCCTGGAGATCTACCGCGACCGCGAGCGCTGGATGTAGCGGCCGGTCCGCCCTCGAACCCGGCGCCTAATCACAGTGGGGCGCCGCCGAACCCGAGCTCGTTGCCGTCGGGATCGCGGTACGCGACCTTGCGGACGCCGTTCGGGTAGGTTTCCCGCTCTGTCGGGGTGAGTCCCCGCGCCGCGATCTGCGCGACGAGCGTGTCCAGGTCGTTGACGAAGACGAGGTGCCTGGCGTGGCCGGCGTGCTCGGGTTTCGTCTCGATGAAAACGTGTCGGTGCTCACCGAGCTCCCACACGGCCTCGGATTCGTTGGGGAGGAACGACGGCGGCGAGCCGAAGAGCCGTTCGTACCATTCGAGCGCCGCAGCCAGGTCGGTGACCGGGATCCCCGCGAACAGATCCATCGTCACCAGCGAATGATCGGTCAGATTGTGCTAGATCCTCGTCGTAGTCCGAGCGCAGCGGCTCTGCGCAGCGCCCGGCCAACACCAAGAGCGAGCGGCAGCTCCTGGGCGAGACCAGCAAGAAGGAGATCGCCGCTTTGAGCAAGGCGTTGCGCGAGATGCTCGCCGTCATGGAGCCGGACCTGGCTACCGAGCTTTAGTCCCCCGCCGAGTGAACTTCCGCCTTACCGACGACGAAATCACTCCTCGACTGATTCCATCGGCCCCAGGGCGTGCCTACGTTCCGACCACGGATTTCCTGGCCGATAGAAGAACGGAGGTGTTTGCCCATGTGGCGACTCGTCACGAAGTCAACGCTGGCGGTGTTCGGCGCCAGCGTGCTTTATCAGTTCGGCGCCATCTTGCCGTCAGCCCCGGTGGCTGCGGCAGACCAGCGCGTTTTCGTCAGCGCGCCTGATCCGGCAGCATGGCCTCCGGTCCGCGAGGCGTCGCCACCGGGCCTCGTGGTGACGCACATGTCCCGGGCGCAACTGCCTAAAGGCGACTACAACCACGTAAGGGCCCTGTCCAGCGCGCAGCTGGCGAACCTTGGTGGGCGCACCGGCATCCGCGAAGTCTCGAGCCAGGACGGTCACTTCAGCGGTGTGGTGTCGACGGCGAAAGGTGCCTACCGGATCACGCTGGCCGATGGCGTGCTGGCCAGCGGCAGGCAAGTGATCGCGTTCGGCGCCGATCTCGTCGGTGGGTCAGCAGCACCGGTGCGGCCGCAGCAGCAAGGCCTGATCTTGAACGCCGAAGCAGCGACCAGGCGGATGCTTCGCTGCTCCTACGAAACCGTCGACCCCGCGACGAACAACCTGTTCCTTTACGTGTGTCCCGCCGACGTTGTTCCGATGGAAGGACTCCTGCTCGTATTCTTTACAGTCGTCGGCGCGATCATCGGCTTCATCGCCGGCAACGTTGTGGGTGCTCTCATCGGCGCGCTGGTCGGGGCCGCGTTGTCGGCCGCGGTAATCCTTGGACTGTGGCGGATCACGAACCTCGACGGCTCGATCACGCTGACCATACCCGCGGTGGTTTGGCAGAACCTCAGCGGCTGGTTCTACTACGGCACAGGGCAGTATGTGTGGGTCAACGGCAACCCGTGTCAGGTGTATTACGAGAACATCGGCTGGGTGCAGGGCTGCCAGCTGTCCGACACCTTCAACTGGGTCGGCGTCAATTTCGACGGGCGGCTTGAGGCGTTTGTGATCGGTGGCGGCAACAACATGTACAGCATCGCGCAGCAGTGCAACCCCAACTGCGCCTGGACCGGCTGGATGGGCCATGGGGGAAGTCTCATCGGCCGGCCGACGATCGGCGGCGACGTCAACGGTGAGCTCAATGCGCTTGCCGTAGGCAGCGGCAGCTACCTCAAAGAGGCGTATCAAGCGGCGGGTCCCGGCGGCGGCTGGAGCGGCTGGTACAACCTCGGCTGCTGCTTCACAGGCCACGTTGGCGTGGGCCGCAACGCCGACGGCCGCCTCGAAGCTGTCGTCAGGAATGGCAACGGAAACATCGATCACTTCTGGGAGACGAGCCAGAGCGGCTCGTGGAACGGTTACGCACACCTGATGTGCTGCTTCGCGAGCAGTCCGACCATCGAGTCGAACACCGACGGAAGGCTCGAGGTCTTTGCGATCGACAACTACCAGAACCTCTACCACATCTGGCAGGTAACGCCGAACGGCGGATGGTCAGGCATCCAGAACCTCGGATGCTGCCTGATCGGCAACCCCCAGGCTGGTCGCTTTGCTGATGGATCTCTGGTGGTCTTCGGCATCGGCACCGACCACAACCTCTACTACAAGAGACAGTCGAGCCCCGGCGGCGGATGGGGCGGCTGGGTCGGCCTTGGCGGCGGGGGCAACCTCGTCTCGGACCCGGTCGTCCGACAGAACGTCGACGGCCGGCTCGAGGCTTTCGTCATCGACTCCAACAGCCATCTCCGCGACGTCTGGGAGAACTCCCCAAACGGAACCTGGTCTTGGGGCGATCTCGGTTGCTGCGTGAAGGGAAACCCCGACGTCCAGATCAACATCAACGGCATCCTTGAGGTGTTTGCGGTCGGGATGGACAACGCGCTCTACCACAAGTGGCAGTCGGCCCCAGGGCAGGGGCCCTGGAGCAGTTGGAGCTACCTGGGCGGCGTCATCACCGTCACGCCTTAGAACGCGACAACGCGGGGCAGGCCGCCATGCCTGCCCCGCACTCGGCGCGATTCCACGGACGCAAGGGTTTGGGTAGGATGCGCCCGAGGGGCGCCGACGCAGCAAAGACCAGCGGGGATGGCGGGGCAATTGGTCCGGCTTCTGTCGCCGGCAAGTCCCGCAAGGCTGTCGATTCCGCAAGTCCGCTACCTCGGCCGGATCTACGCGGCCTTTCGCTGGGCAGCAGGCTTCGGGGTCGTGGGCCTGCTGGCGGCCCTGTCGCCGCCTTCGCGCAGTTTCTGGCTGGCGATCCTCATCGTTTGGGTCGCGGCCTACAACGGAGTGGTGTCTCTGGCGCTCAACCGCGTCGAGAACAACGCTGTTCTCGTGCTCGTCCGGCTGGCGGGGATCACGGACGGCGTCTCGCTGTTTCTCTTGCTCGCAATCTACGTTCCAGGTCCGCCCGCGGTGCTGCTCGCCATCTATCCGTGCGTCCTGATCGAGATGGTCACGTTCGACGGGGCGATCGGTGGTCTCTACGGCGTACTCCTTTTCGTCGCCGGTTTTTCCGGGCTCCAGCTGCTTCACCCCGCCTATCCATGGAGCCAGGTCGTGCTTTGGTGCGCCGTGATGGCGGTGGCAGGGACCTCATTGACCATCACTTCACAGGTCATGCTGCGTTCGGCGGCGCCGAACATCGTTCCGTCCGTAAACGAGCCCCGGTCGCCAGCGGCCCCTCGGCTTTCAGCGCGAGAGTTGGAGGTGTTGCGGCTGGTCGCGGAAGGCTACTCGAACGCAATGATCGCCTCGCGACTGAACCTGAGTGAGAACACGATCAAAGGCCACGTGGAGACGCTTCTGACCCGGCTCAACGCACGGAATCGGGCAGAGGCAGTCGCTGCCGCCGGGCGACTCGCACTGCTCTGAAACGGCCCTCCGATCGGCCCCCCCGAACGGAACCTGGCCCCGGAGAATATTCCCCCCGAACGGGGCTTGCCAGTCCAATAACGCGTGCGTACGTTGGTCGCTGCAGATGTCGACGTCGGTCTGGTCACGGCCTGGATCAACGCTTGAGTCGGTGCGGCGCCCCCTCGAGCGATTGCGGCATGCCATCGAGCTCGCTCAGCGTGAGCTCGATTGCGTCCGCCGGGCGTACAGCGAAGCGGAGCGGCTCGCCAGTGACACACGGCCGGACGAGGGCCCAAAGTCTTCGCGCAAGCTCAGCCCGCAAGAGGCGCGCGTGGCCGCCCTTCTTGCCGAGGGACTGTCCAACCGAGATATCGCCGAAGCTCTCCACGTGAGCGTGCACACGGTCAAGAGCCACGTCCAGAGCATCTTGCGCAAACGCACGTTGCGCAGCCGGTGGCAGCTGATGGAAGCGGTCAAAGAATCGCCGAGCTGACAGACGATAATCGCTTCATGCGCCGGGATTCGCGCGCGGAAGCCATCCTGGAGCGAATCCGCGACATTCCGCCCGGTCATGTCCAGGCTTACAGCGATATCGATCCTCACGCGCCCCGCCTGGTCGGCCGCGTCCTCGCCACGACCAACGAGGCCGATATCCCCTGGCACCGCGTGGTCCGCGCCGACGGCACGATCCCCAAGGGCAGCCGGCAGCGCGAGCTGCTCATGCGCGAGGGAGTCCCGATGCGCGGCGACCGCGTCGACCTCGAGCGCGCGAGGGCCTGAGGTTGAAAACGAAGGTCGAGCGCCGCACCGCGACGCCGCAAGCCGGCATCTTCGCGCTCGGCACCGCGTCGCACAGCTACATCGAGCTCGAGCTCAAGCCAGGCCACGAGCCGCTCGAGCTGATCCGCGCGGTGGCCAACCTGCGCGAGCCTCGAACCACGATGGGCGGCGTCAACCTCGTCGCCGGGTTCCGGCCCGACCACTGGCGGACCGTTTCGGCGGCCGACGCGCCGGAGGGTCTTAACGGCTTCGACCGCGAGATCGCCGGGGCGGGCGGGTTCGCCATGCCGGCCACGCAGCACGACGCCGTCCTGTGGATCTCCGGCAGCGAATATGACGTCGTCTTCGACGTCGCCCGCCAGGCCATCGCCACGCTCGAGCCACTCGCGTCGGTGGCCGAGGAGACGTCGAGCTGGCCGTACCACCACGACCGCGACCTGACCGGCTTCATCGATGGGACGGAGAACCCGACCCTGATCGACGCACCGCAGGTGGCGCTCGTGCAGGAGCCGAAACCGGGCGCGGGCGGCTCGGTCCTGCTCCTCCAGAAGTGGGTGCACGCCGCGAGCAAGTGGGAGTCAGAACCTGTTGCTCGCCAGGAGAACGTGATCGGCCGTAGAAAGCCGGACAGCGAGGAGCTGGATCCCAAACCCGGGGATTCGCACGTGGCAAGGACCGACCAGGACGTCTTCGGCAAGATCTTTCGCCGCAACATGCCGTTCGGCACGGTCACCGCCCACGGCACGATGTTCGTCGGCTTCAGCTCCGACCAGCGGCCGCTCGATGCGATGCTCGAGAGCATGGCCGGCGTCAAGGACGGCGTCCGCGACGCGCTCACGTACTACGCGACGCCGTTGACCGGCGCCTACTACTTCATCCCTTCGCTTGACGCGATCAGGGAGTTTCTTCAGCCCGAGCCGTAATAGGGCTCCGCCTAGCTCGCCTCCACGCCAGGGCTGCTGAGGCGGCCCGCCGGGTCCCAGCCGTGCCAGCCAACGGGCTCGATCCACGCATTGACGCGGTGCGCCTTGCGATTCCGAAACGGCTTACCCGTGTAGTGGCTCGCCAGGCGGTCGATCCCGCTGAGGTCGGCGTCGTCCTCGATGGCAACCACCTTTCCGTAAACGCTGACGTGCGTGTACCAGTTGGCCGCGAAAACCGTAAGGCTCACCTTCGGGTGCTTCCGCATCCACGCGAGCCGGCTCCGCGAGTCCAGCATGTTGACGAGGATGCGGCCGTCGTCCCACGCGTACCACGTGGCGACCGTCATCGGGAAGCCGTCGGGACGGATCACGGCGATCACCGCCGGATTGGGCTGCTTCAGGAACTCGACGACCTCGCCTGGAAGATTTAGCACGTTAGGATCGAGACAAGATGATCACAGTTTCCGCGAGCCTCAAGTCGGTTCCCGCCGCGGTGCGGCCCACGGTGAAGGCGGCGATCGAGGCGGTGAGGAACGTCGCCCCCAAAGCGACCGAGATCGCCTACCAGATGGAGGCGCCGCGCTCCGAACGCATGATGTGGAAGATCGCCCGCTTCGCGGTCGACGGTGAGAACGTCGTCGGCGTCGGCACGTTTCCGCGCCATTCGACGATCTTTTTCTACCGCGGACGCGAGCTCGACGACGGCAGCGGATTGCTGCAGGGCACGGGCAAAGACACGCGCTTCGTCACTCTGCGGTCGCCGGCCGACGTGGAGAAGCCCGCGGTGAAGAGGCTTCTTCGCAAAGCGTTCGCCTTGGCCGGCCTGGGATAGATTTTTCCGAGTTCCGCCCACGCCTTAACCGAACAGTAATAGACTTGGTATCTCTCGAGCGCGCGACCGAATCCTTCGGGCCATTTGCTCGAGATCGACGAGAGGGAGGGGCACGTGGCAGTTGGGTTTTCCAAGCCCGACGAGGTTGTTGTGCGTGAGCGCATGGCCGATTCCCTGGCCGGCGTCCTTTTCCTCCTCGAAGCCATCAAAGAGCGAAGCGACCTCGCGCAGCTGGCCACGGACCTCGCCCGCCTCGAAGACTCGATCCGAGAGGCCATGTCGACAGCGCCGCGTGCGCTCGCCACGCCGATCGCGCGCCTGTCGAAGCGCGAGCTCAACGTGCTGGTCCACGTCGCGAGCGGCCTGTCCAACAAGCAGATGGCACTCCGTCTCGGTATCAGCGAGCGCACCGTGCGCAATCACCTGACCAGGATCTTCGGCAAGCTCGGAGTGATGACGCGGACAGAGGCCGTGGTCAGCGCGCTCCGCGCCGGCATCCTCGCCCTCTAGCCGAACTTCTTTCGCGTTGAGTCGACAAACCTCGGCTCCCTCAACAACGTAAGCGCGGTCACCAGCTCTTAACGTCTCTCGCCAACAGTCGAAGTAGGCGCCGGCCACCGGCGCCCACTTCTCCCTACAGTGGGGCGGGTGAAAGTCACCCCCGCCCGCCCTCCCGTCGCCGCCGAACGGCCGTACGTGCTCAGAGCCCACGGCGACAGCCGGGTCGACCCTTACTACTGGCTCAGGGAGAAGCAGAACCCGGAGGTGATCGCCTACCTCGAGGCCGAGAACGCCTACGCGGGGGCTGTCATAGCGGCCGCGGTGGAGCTCGAGGAGAAGCTCTACCGCGAGGTCGTCGGACGGGTCCAGGAGACCGACACCTCGGCGCCGATCTTCTTAAAGGGCTGGTGGCACTACACGCGCACGGTCGAGGGCCTGGACTACGAGGTCTTCTGCCGGCGCCGTGGTTCCATGGAGGCGCCGGAGGAGGTGATCGTGGACGGCAACGAGCTCGCCCGGGACCACGCCTACTTCGAGCTCGGCTACGTCGAGCGCAGCCCTGACGAGAACCTGGTCGCCTACGCCTCCGACCTCGACGGCTCGGAGCTGCACGAGCTCAAGTTCCGCGACCTCTCGACCGGGCGCGACCTCGACGACGTCGTGCGCGGGGTCTACTACGGCGCCGCGTGGTCGGCGGACAGCACGACGTTCTTCTACGTCAAGCCCGACCACGCCATGCGTCCGTACCAGGTGTGGCGGCACAGGCTTGGCGCCACTCCGGACACCGACGTGCTCGTGTTCCAGGAGGACGACGAGCGATTCGAGGTCAACGTCGAGCTCTCCAAGAGCCGCCAGTACATCTTCATCAGCGTCGAGAGCCACGTCACCGGTGAGTGGCGCTTCCTGCCCAGCGACGAGCCCGACGGCGAGCTTGAGGTCATCGAGCCGCGCCGCGACGGCGTCGAGTACTCGGTCGACCACCAGGACGATCGCTTCCTGATCCTCACGAACGACGGCGCCGTGAACTTCAGGCTGGTGGCCGCGCCGGTCGCGAGTCCCGGCCGCTCGTCGTGGACCGAGCTCGTGCCGGAACGTCCCGGCGTGCGCCTGAACTTCACCGACGTACATCACGGGCACGTCGTCCTTGCCCAGCGCTCGGACGGCCTGCAGCGTCTCGAGGTTCTGAACACGGAAAGCGGAAAGCTGCATGTGGTCGAGCAGCCCGACGCGGCCTACACCGCCTTTCCAGGCTCCAATCCGGACTACGACAGCAAGGTGATGCGCTTCTTCTACACGTCTTTGACCGCGCCCTGGCAGGCGGTCGATTACGACATGGACGCGCGTGACCGGACGATCGTCAAGGAGCAGCCGGTGCGGGGCGGATACAACCGCGACGATTACATGACCGAGCGTTTGTGGGCGACGGCGCCAGACGGTGTGCGCGTGCCGATCTCAATCGTGTATCGCAAGGGCCGGGCGATCGGCCCCTCACCGCTCCTGCTGTACGGCTACGGCGCATATGAGCAGTCGAACGACCCGATGTTCGACTCGGCGCGCCTCAGCCTGCTCGACCGCGGCTTCGCGTTCGCGATCGCGCATGTCCGCGGCGGCGGCGAGATGGGGAGGGAGTGGTACGAGAACGGCAAGCTGCTGAAAAAGCGCAACACCTTCGACGACTTCGTCGCGTGCGCCGAGCACCTGGTGGCCGGCGGCTACACCGCGCCGTCCTGCCTCGCTGTTCGCGGACGCAGCGCCGGCGGGCTGCTGATCGGCGCGGTGCTGAATCAGCGCCCTGACCTGTTCGGCTGCGCCGTCGCCCAGGTCCCGTTCGTCGACACGCTCACGACCATGCTCGACGACAAGCTGCCGCTCACCGTCAACGAGTACGACGAGTGGGGGAATCCCCAGCAGCGCGAGTACTACGAGTACATCAAGAGCTATTCGCCGTACGACAACGTGCGCCGCGCTACCTACCCGGCGATGCTGGTCACGGCAGGGCTCAACGACCCGCGCGTCTCCTATTGGGAACCGGCGAAATGGGTTGCCCGGCTGCGCGCGACCAACGAAAGCGACTGTCCGATCGTGCTCAAGACGCAGATGGGCTCGGGCCACATGGGGCCCTCTGGGCGCTACGAGAGCTGGCGTGAGGAGGCTTTCGTCATGGCCTTCGTGTTGACGCAGTTCGGTATTGACGCTTAGCGGCGGGGCGGGTTAGTCTAGGTCGGTCACCACACCCATCCGGGTGTGTCCATGTTTGAATTGCGGAGTGTGCCAATGGGCGGCCTCGAAAGGTTTCGCTTCACCGATAAGGGTGAAGCGCGCCCATCCGCACACCGTTGAGCCTGGTTCGGTAGCCGCGACCTAGACACCACTCAGACTCAAGACAAGGACCGTGCGGTTGTTGGGCACCGCGACGGTCCTTTTTCTTTTGTCCATCCGGTTTTCAGGAGTCTGTGATGAACGTTCCTGCAATCGACATCCAGGGGGTACGCAAAGCGTTTCGGCGCCGCGAGCGCGAAGCCGGCGTGCCCTTCTGGAAGAGGGCGACGGCGAAGGACAAGGTGGCGCTTCACGAGCTCGACCTGCAGGTCGAAGCCGGCGGAATCACAGGCGTCCTTGGCCCGAACGGCAGCGGCAAGTCGACCTTGATCCGGATCCTCGGCACGCTGCTCACGCCGGACTCTGGGACCGCGCGCGTCTTTGGCTCGGACGTGGTCACCGAGGCGCTGCAGGTGCGCCGGCACGTGAACCGCGTGTCGGTCGAGGCCGCCTTCTTCAAGGAGCTGAGCCCGTGGGAGAACATGGTCTACGCCGCGCGCCTTTACGGCTACGGGGGCGTGCGGTCGCGCGTGGTCGAGATCCTCGAAGGCCTTGGTCTGCCGAATGACGTGATCGACCAGCCGATGAAGCAGCTGTCCCGCGGCCAGCAGCAGAAGGTCGCCATCGCGCGCAGCTTCCTGACCGCGCCGTCGCTGCTGCTCATGGACGAGCCGACGACCGGGCTCGACCCTCGCTCCAAGAAGGAGGTCCAGGACGCGCTCGAGAAGCTGCGCGCGGAGCGAGAGATCACGGTTCTGCTCTGCACCCACGACATGGACGAGGCGGCGGCGCTGTGTGAGCGCGTGCTGATGATGGACGGCGGCCGCGTCCTCGCCGACGGCAGCCCGGACGAGCTGTGCCGTCGCCACGGCGGCGGCACCCTCGAAGACGTCTTCATGCGCCTCACGGGCAAGGCGCTCGTGGCCGAAGAGCTCGAAGAGGTGGCCAAATGACGGTCAGCGTGAGGCGCACAGAGGTGGGCGCGCTGCTCGGTTTCGCCGAGCGTCAGATGTATGTCTACAAGCGCTACTGGGTCTGGGAGGTCGTCTGGCTGTTCTACAGCATCGTCAGCGTCCTCTCGATCGGCTTCCTCGCGTCCGGTCTCGGCGCGCTGGGGGCGGGGGGCGGGCGCTTCGACCTTCGCAAGGCGCAGCTCTACCTGCTGGTCGGCGCGCTGCTGTGGGGCTACCTGTCGCTCGTCTTCATGGAGGCGGCGTACGCGATCGCGTGGGAGCGGTGGGAAGGGACGATCGAGTACACGTTCATGGCCCCGGTGCGCCGGGTGACGCACCTGATGGGCATCTGCCTGTTCGCCGTCGTGTACGGCCTTGCGCGGACCTTCATCGTCCTGGTCGTGGCGATCGCGATCTTCGACGTCGACTTCTCGCACGCCAACCTCGGCGGCACGCTGATCGTGCTTGCCGCCTCGACCGTGCCTCTGATCGGCCTGGCCATCCTCACCTCGGTGCTGCCGCTGCTCTCACCGCAGAAGGGTGAGCAGATGTCGTTCGCCGTCCAGGGGTTCATGCTCCTGGTCTCGGGCGTGTACTACCCGCTGAGCGTGCTGCCGGCGCCGCTGCTGCTGGCCGGCGCCATCAGCCCGCTGACCTATGCGCTGTCCGGCATGCGGCGCAGCCTGCTCGAGGGCGCGGGAATGGGGGACCAGCTGCCCACGGTCGCCATCCTGCTGGGCATGGGCGCGGTGCTGATTCCGCTCGGGATCCTGGTGTTCAGCTGGGCGGAAAGGCGGGCGAAAAGACTCGGCCTGCTGAAGAGGAGCGGGTAGAGGGCCCCGCGAATTCAGGCGAAGCCGCGAATTCGCGGGGTGCAAAGCGAAGTTAGCGAGGTTTCGTCGCCGCGCCGCGCAATGACCAAACTAATGTTCGGCGCTATCACATTCCGACCCCGCATATAGGGCCTTGGAATCGCTCAAGCCCTAGATGCAGTGTCGACTGCCCATAAGTGCCTGTTTGGCTGTCCTAGATCTTGTGGTAAAGGTATTGACAGGCTTGAGAGGGCTGGTTAATCTCTGCGGCGAATCGCGGTGACAAGTGGGGAGAAGTGGTGAATCCGGCAAACATCGAACCATACATCGCACCCTACGTCCAGGTAAGGCACGCCATACACCTCCTCTACGCCACTTCTCCCCGCCACCGCGATGACCTGGAGGATCTGCCTTTCAACCATCGGTTCGATAAGCACGGCAACCGCCTGCCGCTCGAGCTCCACGGCTGCGGCTGCAGCCTCTGCGCCCGCAGCGAGCGCCGCCGCTTGAGTTACTGGGAGGCCCGATGATTGTTTACGGGAGCTCATCGGGTGAGGGTGGACGACAAGGGACGGCTGGCGATCCCGGCCTCCTTCCGCAAACAGCTGAAGGACGGGAGCTTCGTCTCGGTCGGACAGGACCAGGTCCTGGCGATCTACCCACCGGACCTGTGGGCGGCCCTCGGCCAGGAGCTGCAGAGCCCGCTGCCGGGACCGGATCATCGCGCCTTGTCGCGCACGCTCTATCCGCTCTCCGATCCGTTCGAGCCCGACGGCCAGGGACGGATCAGCCTGCTGCCGGAACAAAGACGCCTGGCGGGGATCGAGACCTCGTCGACGGTCGTGGTGATCGGGGCGGGCTCGAGGGTGGAAATCTGGCCCGAGGCCCGATGGGACAGCTACAGCGCCGACGCGCAAGGACGTTTCACAGAATTCGCTGACAGGGTGATCTCGGGACATTAGTCCGCACGTTCCAGCACTTTCACAAGAGGTAATAGAGCTGCTCCAGCCCCGAGCGGGCGCCGTCGCGATCGACGGCACCCTCGGGCAGGCGGGCCACGCCCGCCAGATCCTGGAGAGGATCACACCTGGCGGCCGGCTGCTCGGGATCGACCGCGATCCCGCGGCGGTGCTGTCCGCCCAGGAAACCCTCGAGCCGTTCGGCGACTCAGTAACGGTCGCCCATGGACGGTTCTCCGAGCTTGGCGACATCGCGGCGAAACACGGATTCAACCCGGCGGACGTGATCCTCTTCGACTTCGGTCTCTCCAGCACCCAGGTCGACGACCCCGAGCGCGGATTCAGCTTTCGCGCGGACGGCCCGCTCGACATGCGCATGGACCCGACCTCGACGCTCACCGCGGCGCGGATCGTCAACGACTACGACGTGGCCGAGATCGAGCGCATCCTCCGCGAGTACGGCGAGGAACGTTGGGCCCGCCGGGTCGCACAGTTCATCGTGGCGCGGCGCCCGCTACGCACCTCCCGCGACCTGGCCGCCGCCGTCGAAGCCGCCATCCCGCGCCGCGCCTGGCCCCGCGACATCCACGTCGCGACCCGGACCTTTCAGGGCCTGCGGATCGCGGTCAACGACGAGCTCGAAGAGATCGAGAAGGGAATCCGAGCAGCTCTTTTGACACTTAAGCCCGGTGGTCGTATGGCGACGATCAGCTTCCACTCCCTGGAAGACCGCTTGGTCAAGTCATTCTTCAACGTCGAGTCCAAAGACTGCATCTGCCCACCCCAGCAGCCAGTCTGTACCTGCGGCCACCGGGCATCCCTCCGCATCGTCACCCGTCATCCCGTGCGGCCCTCCGAGCAAGAGGTGGCCGCCAATCCCCGCGCCCGGTCCGCCCGCCTCCGGGTCGCGGAAAAGCTCTAGGAGCTCGAATCCACAAGTCCTGGCGGCCGGCCTAACCCCTCCGGTCGCCAGGCGCCACCACAAACCCGCCCCTCACCCCTCACCCCTGCGCGCGGGGCGCGTAAAGGACGGCGCGCAAAGCCCGCTTCGCCAACTGATTTCTCCCCTGAGGGGAGAGGGGACGATCCAGCAAAGAATGAGGTTTACGTTTTGACATCGACCCGAATACTGGCCCGTCGGCGCCTGGGTGCGACCAGCGCTGCGCCACACGCCTCGGCGCCGCCGAGGCGAAGACGGCGCACGCGTGGTTTCGTCCCGGTCGCGAGCGCGGTCGCGGCGGAGCGGCTCCGCCTGAACCTGTTCGGCCACGCCTACATGGCGGTCGGGGCGGTCGTGATCGTGCTCCTCTTCTACCTGGGGATCGCGGCCCAGATCACGGCCTCGTCCTATGACATCTCGAGGCTGCAGGACCAGCAGCGACAGCTCATCGCCGAGCAAGACCAGCTCCGCTACCAGGAGGTGACGCTGCACGCGCCCGCCCAGGTGCAGCGCCAGGCCGCGCAGAGCGGCATGCAGCGCATCGTGCCCTCGAGCTACGTGCAGGGCAACCAGGTCGCGGTCGACCTCACGACCCCCATCGGCGATTCACCCACAGACACGACCCCGCGGTGGCTGCGGGCGGTGGCGTTGGTCGTCAATACGGTGGGTGGGACGCGCGACGTCCAGGCGGCGACGAAGAAATAGTGAGCTGGCCCCACGAACTCAGAGGCTTCGCCTGGAGTTCGCGGGGATCCCTGTGAGGGCCCTCGCGTCGAGGCGCCCCGGCACCGTCGATCGCGTTGGCTCGGCGAGGCTGCGGGTCGTCTCGATGCTCGGCATCGCGCTGCTGCTGGCCGGGATGGTGTGGTCGCGCCTCGCCTACTGGCAGGTCGCCGAGCACGGACGGCTGACCATGCAGGCCCAGGCCCAATACCGCGAGTACGTCGAGCTCCCGGCCATGCGCGGCTCGATCTTCGACCGCAACCTGACTCAGCTCGTGGTGAACACGACCGTCTACTCGGCTTTCGTGTCGCCCGACCAGATACTGGCAGGCGACCGCGACCGCGTGGCCACCGGCCTGTCCACGGTCCTGGGCGTCGACAAGGTGAAGCTGATGGCCACGCTGCAGTCGCCCGCCAAGTTCGCTTACGTGCTGCGGCGATTTCCCAAGGCGAAGGCAGATCAGCTGCACGCGTTGAAGCTCCCAGGCGTTGGCCTGCAGGAGGAGACGCAGCGCTCGTATCTGCCGGGGGCCGACGGCGGCGGCGCCACTCTGGCGGCCAACCTGCTCGGCTTCGTCGACTGGAACGGAAACGGCAACTACGGGCTCGAGCAGCACTATCAAAAGCTCCTCGCGGGCACGCCGGGATACATCTCCAGCTATCGCGACCTGTCCAACCGCGAGATCGTGCTCGGGACGCACACCCACCAGGACCCTGTCAACGGTTCCGACCTGGTCCTCTCGCTGGATGCCAGCATTCAGTACGCGGCCGAGCTGGCGCTGGCCGACGGCGTCAAGCGCGACCACGCGGAGAGCGGGAGCGTGCTGATCATGGACCCGTCCACGGGCGGCATCGTCGCGTCGGCGGACTACCCGAGCTACAACGCCAACGACTTCAACCACATGGACGCGTCCCTGTTCAAGGACAACGTGCTGAGCTACGTGTACGAGCCCGGCTCGGTGATGAAGGTGGTGACGCTGTCGGGCGCGATCAACGCCGGCGCCATCACGCCGTCGACCGTGATCAACGACCCCGGCTACGTGAAGGTCGGCGGCTACTGGATCTACGACTGGGACCGCCGCAACCACGGCAACATCGACTACACCTACGTGCTCGAGCATTCGCTCAACGTGGGGGCGATGAAGGCGATGCTCGCCGAGGGGCACGACGCGTACTACAAGAACCTGCAGGCGTTCGGGCTCACGCAGCCCAGTGGGATCGACGTCGCCGGCGAGAGCTACATCCCGATCCCTTCGGCGGAGCATATGCAGGACTCGCAGTACGCGACGTCGGCCTTCGGCCAGGGCATCGACGTGAACATGGTCCAGATGCTGGCTGCGGTCAACGTCGTCGCCAACGGTGGCAAGTACGCGCCGCCGCACCTGGTCGAGCGCATCGGCACGCAGATCAACCCGCTGCTGCTCCAGCCGCAGCGCCAGGTCATCAGCCCGGACACCGCGGCCAAGATGACGGCGATGATGCAGATGGTCGTTCAGCACGGCTCGGGCTGGACGTCGAAGATCCGCGGCTTCGAGCTCGATCAGGCAGGAAAGACCGGCACCTCGCAGATCCCGGTCAACGGCAAGTACACCCAGGACGTATGGGCGTCGTTCGTCGGCTTCCTTCCCGCCAAGCACCCGAAGTTCACCATGCTGATCGTCATCCGGAAGCCGCACTACCCGGGAGCCGACCAGGACTGGACTCTGAACGACGGCTACCTGACCGCCGAGCCGATCTGGAGGCAGATCGCGCTCGCGATGGTCGCCGGCTGGCACATAACACCCGACCGCTGATACCAGTTCTTATATAGATATGCGGCTGAGTCTCCTCGAGATCCTCGAGGCGACCGGGGGCGGCGAGGTCGGCGGCACCCAGGTCGGCGAGACGTTCTCGACCTTCCACACGGACTCGCGCGAGGTGAAGCAGGGCGGCCTCTTCTTCGCTTTGCGCGGCGCGGAGAAGGACGGCCATCAATACATCGGTGACGCGATCACCCGGGGCGCGGCCGCGGTCATGGCCGAGCGCAAGACCGACGTCCCAGCCGGGATCGTCGAGATCGTCGTCCCGGACACGTGGAACGCGCTGTTCGCGCTCGCGGCGCACGCCCTCCGCCGCGTGCAGCCGCTTGTCGTCGGGGTCACAGGCAGCAACGGCAAGACCTCGACCAAGGAAATGGTTGCGGCGATCCTCTCGCAGCACTTCAATGTCATGAAGACGCAGGGCAACCTCAACACCGAGACCGGCGTGCCGCTGACGATCCTCAGCCTCGAGCCGCACCACTCGGCGCTCGTCCTCGAGATGGGATTGCAGCGCGCGGGCGACATCGCGCGGCTTGCCGCTCTCGCCAGGCCCGTGATCGCGGTCGTCACGAACGTCGGCGTCGTCCACATCGAGTTCTTCTCGTCGCGCGAGGAGCTTGCGAAGGGCAAGGGCGAACTGGTCGCGGCTCTGCCCGAAGAGGGGCTGGCGGTGCTCAACGCCGACAACGAGTTCTACCCGCTGCTCGTGCAGATGACGTCCGCGCACGTGGCGAGCTTCGGCGAGAACGCCGGCGATTACCGCGTCGAGGGCTACGAGACCGTCAATGGTGGCGGATCGCACTTCTCGGTCCGCGGAGTCGAAGTCCGCCTGGCCATGGACGGCCGGCACCAGGCTCTCAACGCCGTCGCGGCGCTTGCCGCCGGCGACTTCGCCGGGGTCCCGCTCGAGATCGGAGCGCCCGCGCTGGCGGAGGTCAACGTCGAGCACCGGCTGCAGGAGATCGCCACTCCGCAGGGCTTCTTTCTGATCGACGACGCCTACAACGCAAGCCCGGAGTCGATGCTGGCCGCGTTCGACGCGGTGGCCGCCAGGCCGCGGAGCGGGCGGCTGCTCGCTGTGCTGGGCGAGATGCGCGAGCTCGGTCCGCTTGCGGACGAGTCACACCGGCGCGTTGGCCAGCGTGCGCGGGAGGTGTTCGATGCGGTGTGCGTGATCGACGGCGCCTACGCGAGGCCGATGGCCCAGGCCGCCGTCGCCGAGGTGGTGCCCGACCGCGCCGCCGCCGCGGACTGGGTGCGGAACAACGCGAAACCTGGAGACAGGGTGCTGGTCAAGGGGTCACATGGAGTCCGGCTCGACGAGCTGGTCAAGGAGCTGACCTCCGCTTGAGTCCGGCCGTGCTTTTCGATGTGGGCACGGTTGTCATCGCCGCGGTGCTCGCGTGGGTTCTCTATCCGCCCTTCATCAGGTGGCTGGGCGCCGTGCGCGCCGGCCAGGTGATCCAGGAGGAGCTGCCGGAGTCGCACCAGCGGAAGGCCGGCACGCCCACCGGCGGCGGCATCCTGTTCGTCGCCGTCGCGATCCTGGGCGGCTTGCTCGCAAGTCTCGCCGGCCACAGCGGCGCGTGGCCGGCGCTTGTCGCGCTCGTCGCTGGTGCAGCGATCGGTCTTTTCGACGACGTGAGCAAGCTCCGCCGGGGATCGATCGGCATCCCCGCGCGGCTCAAGTTCCCGGTCCAGCTCGTGGTCGCGGTCCCGGTGGCGTGGATCGCGCTCGACGGACAGCCCCTGTGGTGGCTGCCGGTCGCTGTGATCGCGGTGGTCGGCACAGCCAACGCCGTGAACATCACGGATGGGATGGACGGGCTTGCGGCGGGCCTGTCGATCATCGCCGTCGCCACCACCGTTCTGTTCCTGCCGCACGCGCCGGCGGGCGAGAAGGCTGTGGGCATGGCGCTGTGCGGCGGGCTGGCGGCCTTTCTAGTCTTCAACCGCCACCCCGCGCGAGTCTTCATGGGCGACACCGGCGCGCTGGCCATCGGCTTCGCGCTGGCGGCGATGGCGATCCAACAGCGAGTGATCCTGTTGCTGCCGATCGTCGGTCTCGTGTTTGTACTCGAGACTCTGTCTGTCATCATTCAGGTGGCCTACTTCAAGGCCACGGGCGGCAAGCGCGTCTTTCCTATGACCCCGATCCACTACACGTTCCACCACGAGGGTTGGTCCGAGAACCGAATCGCGCTGTCCTTCTGGGCCGCGGGAATCGTCTCCGCGCTCGTCGCGGTCGCCCTCGTGAAGCTGACAGGTTGACCGTGCTGGTCGTCGGCGCGGCCCGCAGCGGAGTCGCGCTGGCGCAGCACCTGTCGACCCACGGCGACAAGGTCCTGGTCGTCGACAAGAAACCGCGCGAACAGCTGCCCGATCTTCCGCCCGGCGTCGATCTGCGTGCCGGCGGCTACGACGCCAGCGTGCTCGACCGCATCGACGTCGTCTACGCCAGCCCCGGCGTGCCGTGGGACTCCGAGCTTCTCAATGAAGCCCGCGCCCGCGGGATCCAGGTCTCGAGCGAGATCGACCTCTTCCTGCGCCTGTGCAAGGGAACCGTCGTTGGCATCACGGGCACCAACGGCAAGACGACCACGACCGCCCTCACCGGCGAGGTGCTGGCCGCCGGCCATCGCCCGGTGATCGTCGGCGGCAACATCGGCGACACCGTGCTCGACCGCGTCGACGAGATCACACCCGAGCACTGGGTCGTGCTCGAGCTGTCCAGCTTCCAGCTCGAGTCGGTCGAAAAGCCGCGACTGCACGTCGGCGTGATCCTCAACATCACGCCCGACCACCTCGACCGGCACAAGACGCTCGAGCGCTACGTCGACCTGAAGGCGCGCGCGATCGAGCTGGCCGACTACGCGGTGCTCAACGGCCGTGACCCGATCGTCAAGGGACTCGCGTCCCGGGCGACGGGGCGGGTCGTGTGGTTCGACCGCCACCAACCACAGCCGCCGATGCCACTGCCCGGCCGGCACAACATGGAGAACGCGCTCGCGGCCGCGGCGGTGGGACGCATCGCCGGGCTCAGAGACGACGTGATCAACGAGGCGATCCTTGGCTTCAAGGGCGTTGAGCACCGCCTCGAGCTCATCGGAGAATGGGCAGGCGCGCGCTGGTACAACGACTCGAAGGCGACAAATCCCGACGCCGGGCGCGTCGCGCTCAGCGCATTTCCCGGCGCGCCGGTGATCCTGATCGCAGGCGGCTACGGAAGCGGGTTCGACCTCCGCGAGTGGGTCGCGGACGTGCTGGCCCACACAGAGGCGGTGATCCTCATCGGCGCGTCGGCCGGCGAGCTGGCGAAAGAGCTGCACGCGCACCCGAAGGTGCTTCGCGCGCACACGCTGGAGGAGGCGGTCTCGCTGGCGGCCGGGCTCGCGCGCCGGGGCAGCGTGGTCCTCCTCAGCCCCGCCTACAAGAGCTTCGACATGTTCAAGGACTTCGAGGACCGCGGCAACCAGTTCAAGCAGCTGGTCCGCCAACGGTTTGCGGCGTGAATACAGCAGCTCAAGCTCGCCAGCAGCCGGACCGGCTGCTGCTCTTCACGACGGTGGCCCTGTGCGCGGCCGGTCTCGTCATGGTCACGAGCGCGAGCGTCGCGTTCGCCTACACCCAGCACGAGTCGGCTTTCTACTACGCGGAGCGGCAGGCGGTCTGGTTGGTGATCGGTTTCGCCGCGCTCTTCGTGCTCGGGCGTCTCGACTACCGGCGCATCCGACCGCTGGCTCCGGCCGGCGCGGTCGCCGCGGCCCTGTTGATGCTGCTCGTGCTCGTGCCGCACTTCGGCGTGACCGTCAACGGCGCCCGGCGGTGGTTCGACGCCGGACCGCTCGGCACCTTCCAGCCGTCGGAGCTGGGCAAGCTCGCCTTCGCGGTGTTCGTCGCCCACTGGGTCGACCGCAACTCAAGCCGCATGGGCGACTTCCAGCATGTCTTCGTGCCCTTCGCCGCCATGCTCGCGGGCGTCCTCGTCCTTTTGATGCTGGAACGGGACCTCGGCACCGCGATCGTGACCGCCGGCATCTTTCTCAGCGCCTACTGGGCGGGCGGCGGCCGCCTTCGCCACATAATCCTGCTGATCGCCGCGCTTGGCCTGGCGTTTGTCGCCGTCACCTTGCTCGAGCCGTACCGAATGGGCCGGCTCACCTCGTTCAGGAATCCGTGGGCAGATCCGCTCGGCGCCGGCTTCCAGGCGACCCAGTCGCTCTACGGCCTTGCGTCGGGCGGGTTCTTCGGCGTCGGCATCGGCCACTCGATCGAGAAGTACGGCTGGCTCCCGGAGGCGCACACCGACTTCATCTTCGCCATCATCGGCGAGGAGACCGGGCTGCTTGGCACGACGCTGGTGATGCTGGGATTCCTGGTGTTCGGGGTCCGCGGCTACCGGGCGACGCTGCGCGCCCCGGACAGGTTCGGGATGGCGCTCGCCGCATCGATCACGACCTGGGTCACCTTCGAGGCGCTGCTGAACATGGCCACGGTCACCAATACGCTGCCGATCACAGGCGTCCCGCTGCCCTTCTTCAGCTACGGAGGCACCGCCCTGGCGACGACGCTGGCCGCGGTCGGCATCCTGTTGAGCGTCGCCCGGCATGGCTCTGGTTCGGCGTTGCGGAACAATCGGAGGTCGGATGAGACTTTTGATCGCTGGCGGCGGGACCGGAGGGCATCTGTATCCCGCGCTCGCGGTGGCGCGAGCGTTTCGCGGTGAGGAGCCGGACGGCGCGGTGCTACTGGTCGGGCGCGCGGGGGGCCCGGAAGAGCGGCTGGTCCCGGAGGCCGGCTTTGAGCTCGCGACTGTGCGCATCCGCGGACTCGACCGCGACGCGCCGTGGAAGAACCTGGCGCTGCCTTACCTCATCCCGACGGCACTGCGCGCCGCGCTGCGCATCGTCGACCGGTTCAGGCCGGACGTGGTCCTGGGCATGGGCGGCTACGTGATGGCGCCCGCGGTCGCGGCGGCGCGAATGCGGCGCGTTCCCTATGTGCTGCATGAGAAGGACGTGCGGCCGGGCCTGGCGACCCGCTACTTCGCGGCCGGTGCGGCGGCGATTTGCACGACTCTGCCGGGCACCGAGAAGCGGCTCCGCGCGCGGACGGTGCTCACCGGCGTGCCGCTGCGCGAAGGCTTTGTGCCGCGGACGCCCGAAATGCCACCGCGCCGGCTGCTGGTCACCGGGGGAAGCCAGGGTGCGAGGCGCCTCAACGAGGCGGTGTGGTCCGCCTTGGGAGCACTGACCGAGCGCTTCGAGGAAGTCATCCACGTCGCGGGCGAGCAGGGTGCCGACGGGGTCCGGCAGCACGCTCGCGATCGTTACACCGGGCTCGCGTTCGCCGGCGACATGGCCGGCCTGATGGCGCGCGCCGACCTGGTCGTCAGCCGCGCGGGCGTGGGCACGATCGCCGAGGCGACCGCAGTCGGGCTGCCGATGATCCTTGTCCCCGGCACCTTCGGCGGCGGCCACCAGGTCGAGAACGCCCGCGCCATGGTCGACGCCGGCGCGGCGGTGCCTATTGCAGACGCCGATCTAACGGGCGAAGTGCTCGTAAAGACCCTCCAGAGCCTCGACGCCGACCACCTCCGCGCCATGGCCCGCGCCTCCGCGGCTGCCGGCGTGCGCGACGCCGCGCGGCGCGTTCTAGCTGTGGTCCGCGGGGTGGTTATGTCATGAGGGTCCATCTGATGGGAGCGGGCGGCGCCGGAGTCTCCGCCCTCGCGCGGGTCTTCCTCGCCCGCGGTGACGACGTCAGCGGATGCGACCTCAAGGAATCCGAGACCACCGCCGAGCTCGAGGAGGCCGGCGTCGAGATCTCGATCGGACACGACCCCGAGCACGTCCTCGGCAAGGACCTGCTCGTCTACAGCGGTGCGATCAAGCGCTCGCCCGAGCTCGAGGCGGCGCGGGCGATGGGCGTCAAGGTGCTGAGCCGCGCCGAGATGCTCGCTCAGCTGATCAACGAGGCCGACTCGATCGCGGTCGCGGGCACAGCGGGCAAGACGACCGTGACCCACATGGTCGGCCACATCCTCGTCACCGCCGGCTACGACCCAACGGTGCTCGTGGGGGACGGGGCGAGCGCTCGCGCGGGCAAGTCGGACTGGCTGGTTGCGGAGACCGACGAGTCCGACGGCACGCTCACGCTTCATCATCCGCGGCGCGCGATCGTCACCAACATCGAGCTCGACCATCCCGATCACTTCCGCGACGTCAGCGCGGTGCGCGACCTGTTCCAGTGGTTCATCGAGGGTCTTCCCGCCAACGGGCTGGCGGTCCTCGGCGCGGACGACGACCTGGCTCGGGAGCTGAACCCGAAGGCACGCAAGGTCACTTACGGGTTCCGCCACGGCGCCACCTACCGCTGCGAGCCGGACCGGCCGTTCGCGATCTATCGAGGCACGGAGCTGCTTGGCCGCGTGAACCTGCGCCAGCCCGGCCGGCACAACATCCAGAACGCGACCGGCGCCGCGGCGATGGCGCTGGAGCTGGGAATCGGCTTCGCCGACGTGGCCGCGGCTCTGCACACGTTTCCAGGCGCGCACCGGCGGATGGAGTTCCTCGGCCTGTACCAGGGCGCGGCGGTGTACGACGACTACGCGCACCACCCGACGAAGGTCCGCGCCAGCATCGAGGCCGCGCGGGAGCTGCGCCACCGCCGGCTCATCGTCGTCTTCCAGCCTCACCGCTACTCGCGGCTGCACGCCCTGATGCACGACTTCGCGCGTGCCTTCGAACGCGCGGACCGCGTCTTCATCCTCGACGTCTACAGCGCGGGCGAAGACAACGTCTCCGGCGTCCGCGCCGACGACCTGGCGCACCAGATGCCGAACGGCATCTACGTCGGCAGCTTCGAGAATGCGAAGGAGGCGCTGTCGGAGATCGTCGGCCCGGACGACCTGGTCCTCCTCATGGGCGCGGGCGACATCAAGAAGTTGGGCGATGAGCTGGCCCACAAGGTCTAGGAAATGTTGAGCTGGAGAACACGGGCAAATATCGCCTGGCTCCGGGGCCTGCCAGGTATCAAGGAGCAGGAGCCGTTGGCCTCGCGCACTTCGTTCGGCATCGGCGGACCGGCGGAGTTCTTTGTCGAGCTCGCGCGACCCGAGGCGCTCGAGAAGTCGATCGAGGGCGCCTGCCAGCGGAGCATTCCTTATCTACTGCTGGGCGCGGGCACGAACCTGCTGATCGCCGATCGCGGCGTGGAGGGCCTCGTCATCAGGGTGGTCAACCGCGGGCACGAGATCGACGGCACCCGCGTGCGCGCGGGCGCGGGGCTGAAGATGATGCGTCTCGCGCGGATCGTGGCCGACGCCAACCTTCGCGGCTTCGAGTTCGCCATCGGGGTGCCCGGCACGGTCGGCGGCGCCGTCTACCAGGACGCGGGTTGCTGGGGGAAGGAGCTGCGCGAGGTCCTGGTCGAGGCAGAAGGGTTCATGCCAGGCGTGGGCACCCAGAGATGGAGGCCGTCCGACCTCGAGCTCGGCTACCGCACCTCGGCGCTGCGCGACGGCGGCCTGACGGGCGCGTTGGTGGTGTCCGCCACCGTGCAGCTGCGGCGCGGCGATGGGGAAGAGGCGAAGCAACTCATGGCCAGGCTGACGCGTGAGCGCAACGAGACCCAGCCCATCAAGACCAAGAACTGCGGCAGCGTGTTCAAGAACCCGCTCGGCGACTCGGCGGGACGGCTGGTCCAGGCCGCCGGGCTGAAGGGCGCGCGCGAAGGCGCCGCCGTGGTGTCCACGCTGCACGGCAACTTCATCATCAACGAGGGTGGCGCGACGGCCGTGGACGTCATGCGGCTGATCGAGCGCGTGATGGTGGAGGTCAAGCGCCGGTTTGGCATCCAGCTCGAGCCAGAGGTCGAGATGGTCGGGCGGTGGAAGTAACGGCGTGAAGCTCGCCGTGCTGAGAGGAGGAAAATCGGCGGAGCGCGAGGTGTCGCTGCGCTCAGGAGCGCAGGTGGCGAAGGCACTGCGCGGGCGCGGCCATGACGTCACCGAGGTCGACCTCGACGCGCAGACGTGGGATGTGCTGCGCGACGGTGGGTTCGACTGCGTCTTCAACGCTTTGCACGGCCGGCTGGGCGAGGACGGGACGGTGCAGGGGATGCTCGAGCTGCTCGGCCTGCCGTACACGGGGTCGGGAGTCCTGGCGTCGGCGCTGTGCATGGACAAGTCGCGCGCGGCCAAGGTCATGGCCGGCGCCGGCCTACACGTGCCTGAGTTCGAGGAGATGGAGATCAAGCAAGGCGTCGCCGCCGACGTGGTCGAACGCCTCGTCTCGCAGTTCGGGCTCCCTCTGGTGATCAAACCGGTGCGAGAAGGCTCGACGATCGGGCTGACGATCGCCAGAGATGTGGACGCGGTCGCGAGCGGCCTCGTCCTGGCCGCGCGCTACGACCGCCGCGTCCTCGTGCAGAGGTTTGCGGCCGGCACGGAGATCACCGTCGGCGTCCTGGCCACGCCCGAGCTGCAGGTCCTGCCGACGCTCGAGATCGTGAGCGAGAACCCGGTGTACGACTACGACGCCAAGTACACGGCGGGCAAGTCCCACCACATCATCCCGGCGCGCATCCCTGAAACCGCACGACACACCGCGGCGGACACCGCCGCGCGCGCCTTCACCGAGCTGGGCTGCTCCGGCATGGGGCGGGTCGACATGATCGTCGACGCGGGCGGGACGCCTTGGGTGCTCGAGGTCAACACGGTGCCCGGCCTGACCGAGCTCTCCCTGCTTCCCGACGCCGCCCGCGCCGCCGGCATCGCGTTCGACGAGCTCTGCACCCGGCTGGTCGATCACGCGGCCGGCAGGCACAGCCATCACGTGGGGCCGGCGGCGATATGAAGTTCCGCCGCCGCAGCTCGCGTCTGCCCCGGGCGCCCTGGCCCAGCGGCATCGAGCGCACCGAGCCGCTGCGCGGCCAGCTGTGGACGCGCTCCGAGAAGGCGCTCAAGCCGCCGGACGTGCACTGGGCCTGGCGCGTGCTGGCGGTCGCGGCGGCGGGGCTGCAGATCGCGCTGCTTGCGTGGTTGTGGTTCGGGCCGGCGTTCGCGCTGCGCTCGGTCCAGGTCACCGGCTCTCGCCACCTGACCGCGAGCCAGGTGGAGGCAGCCGCCGGGATCTCGAGCAACGGCTCGGTGCTCTCGATCGACGGGGAAGCGGCGCAAGCCCGCCTGCTCAACCAGGTATGGATACGCAGCGCGACGGTGGAGACGGACCTTCCCGACACGGTCGTCATTCACGTAAGCGAGTGGGACCCGGTCGCGGCGTACCATGCCGGGCCGTCGACCAGGTTGTTCCTTCTGTCGAGCCAGGCGATCGTGCTCGGGCCCACGCCCAGCTCTGGCGGCCTGATCGACATCCAGGGCCCGGCGGGCGGAGACCCTCGCATCGGCGTGCGGGCGCTCGACCCCGACCTGCTGACGGCGCTGGTCAACATCCAGCGCGGCTTCCCGACGCTCATCGGCCAGGACGTCGCCGGGTTCGTCTTCGACTCGTGCGGCAACCTCACGCTCATCGCCAAGCGGGGCTGGAGGGTTTACTTTGGCCGCGTGCTGACGCCCGAGGAGTTCGCGAGCCTGCGCGACAAGCTTTCGGCGCTGAAGGCGATCGCCGGCAACGGCAACGTCAACTACGCGTCAACCGACCTCCTGTACGTGAACGTGATGAACCCGTCCGAACCCGCGGTCGGGTACAAATCCCGACAACCCGCGCCCCCGTCGCCCGTTCCGGGCGCAACTCCAGCTCCGGCTCCGTCGCCCAGCCCTTGCAAGTAATCGTCGTCGCGATCCTGTTCGCGATCCTCGGTGTGATCCTCGGCCTGCTTTCGCCGGTGACGATCCCGATCTCTTACGCGCGGTATACCGCGGTCGCGCTGCTGGCCGCGCTGGATTCGATCTTCGGCGCGTTCAAGGCCTACATCGCGGGTTCGTTCGAGCCGCGGGTGTTCTTCACCGGCCTGGTCACGAACACCCTCCTCGCGGGCGGGCTGACGTACTTCGGCGACAAGCTGGGGGTTGACCTGTCGATCGCGGCGATCGTGGCGTTCGGGGTACGGATCTTCAACAACCTGGGGGCCATCCGCCGGCACTACCTCTAGGCCGAGATTTCGCGGCGTTAAGCGGCATCAATTGACGCGCCATCCGGCAAAATCCCCGGCGGATGGCTGCGCAACCTCCGTCGTCGCCGCCGATCTCGCCCGACGGCCACTACTGGTGGGACGGCCAGGCGTGGCAGCCCATGGCCGCCGCCGCGGCCCCGGTGCCGGCGCCTGCCCCAGCCGTTGAGGCGCCGCCTTCCTGGCTGGCGGTCCAGCCCCAGGCGCCGGCGCCCGCGCCGCAGGCGCCCGTCTACCCGGAACCCGATTATCAGCAGCCGGCTTACGCGCAGCAGGCTCCAGAGGGGGCTCCCGCGTGGGCCACCCCGGCGCCGCCGTCCACCCGGATGTGGATATACATGACCGGGCTCCTTCTCATCGTGGTCATCGGCATCGGCGGCTTCTTCGGCTACAACGCTCTGCACAACGCCAACGACACGGCCGCCGTGCAGACCACGCCGTCGCCGATCATCTCGGACTACGAACGCGCGGACCGCTTCCTCAACGTCGACCTCGGGCCGGCGCTGGTGGAGACGAACCAGGCGATACCCGCTGTGACGAAGAACTGCACCGCCAGCCTTCCTCCTCCGTGCAAGGACGCGCTGATCACGCTCAACACGGCGATGCTCGACCTCGGCAAGGCGATGCAGACCTACCAGTACGACATCCCGGTCTGCATCGGGCGCGCCGTCGACCAGTTCAAGAACGACTGGCAGGGCATGGAGCAAGGCCTGTCCAGGGCCATCGCGGGCTTCAACGAGAACAACCGGACGGAGATCCTCGAAGGGCTCCAGACGTTTGCGGCGATCGGGCAGTACATGAAGGCCGACACCGACCGGATCACTGCGGCGGAGAAGACCTGCTCCAAGACCATCCCCTGATCATCGGGTGAACCACAAGAGCTAGACACAAACCGGGCCGTACACACAAAATCTGGCCCCGCAGCGGCGCTCCAGCCGATATAATCCCGGCAACCCGCCCTCAACATCTCGTCGTTCCAGGAGGCGTTCCAGCACAAGTTTTGCCGCGGCGGAAGAAAACCGTCGGTCTCGACCTGGGCACGTCCCGGGTCGCGGTGGTCATCGCAGAGTCTGAAGAGCCGGGGACACCCGTAACGATCCTCGGCGTGGGCGAAAGCCCGTCCGGTGGCCTGCGCAAAGGCGTTGTCGTCAACCTCGACAAGACGATCGCGTCCATCCAGGCGGCGACTGTCGCCGCCGAGCGCATGGCCGGGCACCGCATCGAATCGGTCGTCGTCTCCCTCGGCGGCACACACCTCTGGAGCCAGAACTCGATGGGCGTCGTCGCCGTCGCCTATCCCGACCACGAGATCAGCGATGACGACGTGCACCGCGTCGTCGAGGCGAGCCGGGCGATCAGCGTCGCGAGCGACCGACAGGTCATCCACGTCATCCCACGCGCCTACACGGTCGACGGCCAGGACGGCGTTCGCGACGCGGTCGGCATGACGGGTCATCGCCTCGAGGTCGAGACCAACATCATCACCGGAGCCCAGACCGCGGTCCAGAACGTGATCAAGTGCGTGCACGGAGCGGGCTTCGACGTCGAGGACGTCGTGTGCGCCGGGCTCGCCGCGGGCGAGGGCGTGCTGACGCAGCAGGAGATCGAGCTGGGTGTGTGCCTGGTCGAGATCGGCGCGGGCACGACCAACGTCGTCGTGTTCAACGACGGCAGCGCGCGTCACCTCGCGGTGCTGCCGGTGGGGGGAAACCACGTCACGAGCGACATCGCGATCGGCCTGCGCACGACGCTCGACGAGGCCGAGAATCTCAAGCTCAACTACGGCCACGCCTTGCCTGACGTCATCGACCACGGGGAGAAGGTCGAGGTGCGGCAGGTCGGCGGCGACCGCATCCAGGCGCTTCCGCGCAGGTTCCTGGCCGAGATCATCGGCCCGCGCATGGTCGAGATCTTCCAGCTCGCGCGCGAGGAGGTGCGGAAGAGCGGCTTCGAGCAGTTGCTGCCGGCCGGAGTCGTCGTCGCCGGCGGCGGATCAAGGCTCATGGGCACGATGGACTCGGCGCAGTCGGTGTTCAACACCGCGACGCGGCTGGGTCAGCCGATCGCGCTCGCGGGCCTCGCCGACAAGGCGCAGGGTCCGTCGTTTGCCGTCGCCGCCGGGCTGGTGAAGTGGGGGGCGCATGACCGTGGTCACTCGACCACGCGCCAGCCGGTCACCTTCGGCACCACGTATCAAAAAACAGTGAGGTGGCTGCGAGATTTTTTCTAGAGAACACACGAAGAACCAGCTTGAGCTCGCCATGGCAAACCGAAAACCGAAGGAGGACCACCTGATCGTCATGAAAGAAAGCGAGTTGCACGAGGGGCGAGCGCGGATCAAGGTCGTCGGCTGTGGCGGCGGCGGCGGCAACGCCGTCAATCGCATGATCTCGAAAGCGCTCAAAGTCCAGTTCATCGCCATCAACACCGACAAGCAGGCGCTCGAGCGCTGCCAGGCGGACGTCAAGGTCCAGATCGGCAACAAGATCACGCGTGGCCTGGGCGCCGGCGGCGATTGGACGCGCGGCCGCGACGCGGCGGACGAATCGCGCACGGAGCTGTCCGCCGTGGTGCAGGAATCGGACATGGTGTTCATCACCGCCGGCATGGGCGGCGGCACCGGGACCGGGTCGGCCGCGATCGTCGCTGAGCTCGCGAAGGAGGCGGGCGCGCTGACCATCGGCGTCGTCACGCGGCCGTTCTCGTTCGAGGGCCGGATCCGGAACGACACCGCCGAGGAGGGCATCAAGGCCCTGCGCGGCCAGGTCGACGCGCTCATCGTCATCCCCAACGACCGGCTGGCCCAGGTCGCCTCGTCGAAGACGACGCTGGAGGAGGCGTTCCGGATGGCGGACGACGTCCTTCGCCAGGGCGTGCAGGGCATCTCCGACCTGGTGACTCAGCCTGGAGTCATCAACCTCGACTTCGCCGACGTGAAGGCGATCATGGAGAACGCGGGCGAGGCGCTCATGGGCATCGGCCACGGCGCCGGTGACTCGCGCGCCGAGGACGCGGCCAAGCAGGCGGTCTCCAGCCCACTTCTCGAGACGTCGATCGACGGCGCCAAGGGCATCCTCTTCAACATCACCGCGGGCAAGGACATCACCCTCCAGGAGGTCCAGAAGGCGGCGGAGATCGTGCGCCAGGCGGCCGACCCGGGGGCCAACATCATCTTCGGCGTCGTCCGCGACGACAC
>Ga0207646_10000859_pt1 | contig 39238 bp, 38 predicted proteins | sample KBSK5502metaG_FD_184343 | JGI IMG/M metagenome (GOLD analysis project Ga0207646, IMG submission 184343) | Corn, switchgrass and miscanthus rhizosphere microbial communities from Kellogg Biological Station, Michigan, USA - KBS K5-50-2 metaG... | ecosystem: Host-associated > Plants > Roots >... | reverse complement strand
GTCAGCAGCAGCTCGCCTTCGGCCAGCCAGCTGATCGTCTCCGGGGATTCGAGGACCTTCACCCAGGTGATCGTGCGGTCGAGGCCACTGGCCCCGGCCAGCACCTCGCCCCTCCTCAAGCCCCCCAGCGCCATCGCTTCCCGGACAGTCAGCGCCATGGGAGGCATTAGTATGCCTCAACTGGGGGCTGGCGTGAAGGACCGAAAGTACCAATAACTTTTGGATGGTTTGCACAATGGACGAGTTTGCTTCGGGCTGGTAGCGTTCCATGTCGAGTCAACCGGCGTTGATGGGGATTACTCACCCCCAGAGTGGGTTGGCTCGACAAGAGCGGCGGCCGGGGGCCGCAAGCAGGGTGGTACCGCGGGAGGCAGGCCTCTCGTCCTTGCAGCAGAGCGTGTCGCACGACCAAGCTAGCTGCAAGGAGGGTACCGATGGCCAGTTACACAATCGAAATTCCCGACCCGCTGCACCATGAGATCCAGGAGCGGCGGTACCAGATCGACGTCGCCGGGATCTGCACGGAGGCGCTGACCGCGGCGGTCGCCAAGCGCGCCGCCGGGACGACACCGTTCGGGCATGACGTCACCGACGACATCAACCGGATGTTCAGCGGATGACCGAGCTTGGGAACACAGATGATTGACCGCGTCGAGGAGGAACTGACCCCACTTACGCCGGCCCCGCTGGAGCGCACCAGCGGGAACTACTGGCTGATCGAAACCTTACGGCGCTGGGGCATTACGGGCTACGCCGGCGTCAATGGTGGTGGGTTGATCCACGTCACCAAGCACCTCCAGCCGTTCTCTGACCCATCCGAGGCTCGCGATGGCGTACCGCGGATGCTGACCATGGCCGAGTACGTCGCCGGCTTCGTCCCGCTGGGCTACCACATGGCCTCGGGTCGGGTCGGCGGTTGCATCACCACCACGGGTGCGGCCACCAAGCTCGGCGGTAGCGGATTGACGGATGCCAAGCTGCACAACATTCCGTCGGTCTACCTGGTCGCGCTGAACTCGACGATGTCGATCGGCCAGAGTCCCCTGCAGGACGTCTCTATCCACGGCATGAACATCGTGCCCCAGCTGCAGGCAGAACTCGGCGACGGCTGCGTGGTCATCGACGACATCGACACCATGGAGGAGCAGCTCGAGCGCGCACAGTCCGTTCTGCTCGAGTCCAAGCCGGTTGCGATTTGCTTTTATCCGGACATTCTTTCCAAGTCCGCCACGATCGACGTCCCCTCCCGCAGCCGACCGCGCGGCGTCCGCCAGCAGGACGTCGATCGCTTTGTCGAGGAGTTTCCCCGCACGGCGGACGGGCGCCGAGTTGTGATCTACGTCAGCAGCGAGGCCGCGCGCTGGCCCGGCATGCCGGCGATGACCACGCAGCTCTCGGAGCTGCTGCAGGCGCCGACGGTGTGGTCAGTGAACGGGGCCAACGCCGTATCTCCCGCGAATGAGTTCGGCTTTGGGTACATCTCCTTCGGCGGCAACGACGAGGCGATGAAGCTCTGGCGGAGCCTCGGCCCCGAGGACTGCGTCATCACCCTCGGGTTCGACTCAGGCGAGTACTCGCTGAACCTGGGCGCCATCCCGGCCGGCGACGTCTGGCATTTCACCGGATTGACGGAGCCCTACGGCCACATCGCCGACGAGTTCCGGCATCGCGTTCGCGGCAACTACAAGGTGGTTCGTGGTGACCTCGACCTCTCCCTCGGGCAGATCATCCCGCGTCTGTCCCAGCGCGGCGTGGGCCGCCGGCCGCAGGTCGACGTGCCCGAGGGCCTCAACAACCGGCATATCACCCGCGACGTCAGCGACGGATCGGTGGATTTCATTGACTTCTACGAGCGGCTGCACAAGTCCTGGCGTCCGAACAGCATCGGCTTCGACGATGTGTGCCTCGCCTACAAGGACCGCCAGTACGTGACCCAGCGACCCCATCCTTACATTCCCTTCCATACCGCTCACGACGGATCGGCGATGGGTGGCGGCTTCGGGCTCGGGGTCGGTGCCAAAATGGCAGACCCGAGCCTCCATACCTTCGTCTTCACGGGCGACGGCTGCTGGCGACTGTTCGGCGGCACGCTTGCCGATGCCGCCAACCTCGACCTGCGGGTGTTCATCGTCAACAACGGCGTCTATGGCATCGTCGACAAGGGCCTGGAGGTCGTCATTCCCGATGTCGAGAAGCGCCGCTACCATTCGACCCTGCCGTCGATCGACTTCGTGGGCGCCGCCAAGGCGCATGGCTGGGACGGCTTCCGAGTAAAGGCCGATCTCAGCAACCTCAAGGAGATCATGGACGCCTGCTATGAAACGAAAGGCCAATCGATTCTGATCGATGTCCCGGTCGATGCCGACCAGGTCATCGGCCTCAACCCACGGCTGAACAACCTCACCACCCAGACCTATCTCTGATGGAAGAAAGCTGCCTGGTGCTGATGCGGGTCGAAGACGGCGGCCGCCGCCGCGGCGTGCTGATGGACCGTGCTGGGCCGAACGCCCGCATCCTCAGCGAGCACAACGGCGTGGTCATCCTGGCCGCGGTGGTTCGCCCCAACGAGGTGGAGGACTGTCTTACGCGCCTTAGCGGCTTCGAGGTCACCGAGGTGGTGCGCAGCGAGACGCTGCGCGTCGCCAACGGAGCTAACCGCGAGCTCGAGGTGGTGAGCTGATGGCGAAGGTCTATTACGACGGCGATGCCGACATGTCGGCGCTCGCCGGTCAGCGGGTCGCGGTGATCGGCTACGGCAGCCAGGGCCACGCCCACGCGCTCAACTTGCAGGACAGCGGCGTCGATGTCGTGGTCGGCCTCTACAAGGGCAGCCGGTCCTGGGAGGCCGCCGAGCAGGAAGACCTGCGCGTGGAGACGGTCGAGAAGGCGGTCGAAGCTGGCAACCTGGTGATGATGCTGGTGCCGGACCAGACCCAGAAGCGGCTCTACGACGAGGCGGTCAAGCCGAACCTGAAGCCAGGGGCGGCTTTGATGTTCGCCCACGGGTTCAACATTCATTTCAGCCAGATCGTCCCGCCCCCTGAAGTCGACGTCGCGATGGTCGCCCCCAAGGGGCCGGGCCACATCGTGCGTCGACTGTTCAAGGAACGGGTGGGGGTCCCGGCGCTCTTTGCGGTGCACCAGGACACGACCGGACAGGCCCGCGCCCGCACCCTCGCCTACGCGCGCGGCATCGGGTCGACCATGGCCGGCGTGCTCGAGACCACCTTCAAAGAGGAGACCGAGACCGATCTCTTCGGCGAGCAGGCGGTGCTGTGCGGGGGGCTCACCTCGCTGGTGAAGACCGGGTTCGAGACTCTGGTCGAGGCGGGCTACCAGCCGGAGCTGGCCTACTTCGAGTGCCTGCACGAGATGAAGCTGATCGTGGACCTGATGTACCAGGGCGGCATGAGCTACATGCGCTACAGCATCAGCGACACGGCGGAGTTTGGCGATTACGTCAGCGGCCCGCGCGTAATCAGCCCTGCGGTTCGCGAGGAGATGCGGCAGATCCTTCGCGAGATCCAGGACGGGACCTTCGCCCGAACCTGGATCCTCGAGAACCAGGCCGGTCGGCCCGCCTTCAACGCCTACCGCCGTCAGGAGCAAGCCTCGATGATCGAGAAGGTTGGTGCCGAGCTGCGCGCCATGATGCCCTGGCTCAAACCCGACAGCAAGGCGCGCAACTAATGGGTACCACGCCCGAGCGAGTCGACGACCGGGTCTTCATCTTCGACACCACGCTGCGCGACGGCGAGCAGTCGCCGGGCGCCTCGCTCAACCCGGACCAGAAGCTCGCGATCGCGCGCCAGCTGGCCCTCCTCGGTGTCGACGTCATCGAGGCCGGCTTTCCCCTCTCCTCCCCGGGCGACTTCGAGGCGGTGCAGCGCATCGCGCGCCAGGTCGAGGGGCCGATGATCACGGCGCTGGCGCGGGCGGCCCGGCCGGACATCGATGCGGTCTGGCAGGCCGTCCACGAGGCCGAGCGCAAGCAAATCCACATGGTGCTCTCCGTCTCCGACATCCATATCGAACGCAAGCTGCGTTCCAACCGCCGCGACGTGCTCCGCCGGGGCGCGGATGCCGTCGCCTACGCGCGCAGCCTCTGCGACGACGTCGAATACTCCCCCGAGGACGCCGGCCGGGCGGATCCCGAGTACCTTTTCGAGACCCTCGAGGCGGTCATCGACGCGGGGGCGACTGTGGTCAACATCCCCGATACCACCGGCTACACGCTGCCCAATGAGTTCGGTGCCCTGATCGCCGCCATCCGCGCCAACGTCCGCAATATCGACCAGGCGCTGATCAGCGTGCATTGCCACAACGACCTGGGGCTGTCGACGGCGAACAGCATCGCCGCCATCCTCAACGGGGCGCGGCGGGTGGAGTGCACCATCAACGGCATCGGCGAGCGCGCCGGCAATGCCTCGCTCGAAGAAGTCGTCATGATCCTGCGGACGCGCGAGCGATCGCTCGGGCTGCGCACCGGCATCGACACCACCCGCCTCGCCGACGTCAGCGCGCTGGTCTCGAGGCACACCGGCGTCCCGGTGCAGCCCAACAAGGCGGTGGTCGGCGCCAACGCCTTCGCCCACGCCTCCGGGATCCACCAGGACGGCGTCCTCAAGGACAAGCTCACCTACGAGATCATGCGGCCCGAAGACGTGGGGATGGGCGAGAGCCGGATCGTGCTCTCGCCTCGGTCGGGGCGGCATGCCTTCCAGTTCCGGCTGGCCGAGCTCGGCTACCACCTGCCGGACGCCGCCTTCAGCCGCGCCTGGGAACAGTTCCTGCAGCTGGCCGACCGCAAGAAAGACATCCTCGACAAAGACCTGGAGGATATCGTGCGCAGCACCTACGCCCTGGCATCTTCCGCTCCCCCGCTTGCGGGGGAGGGTAGGGTGGGGGCCCTTCGCTGATGGCGATCGAAGCGCTGCGCCCGCCCGAAGATGCACCGCCACCGACCAAGGCGGTCTACGACGGCTTCGCCTACTTCCAGGGGAAAATCGTTCCCTTCGCGCAGGCGAACGTGAGCATCGGGACCCATGCGCTGAACTACGGAACCGCCTGCTTCGAGGGCATCCGTGGCTACTGGAATGCCGAGCAGAACGAGATCTACTTACTCAAGCTGGCCGAGCATTATCAGCGCTTCCTCAAGTCGACGGCGCTGCTCAAGATCAAGCTCGACGAGTCGGTCGAGCAACTCTGCGAAGTGACACGCGAGGTCCTCCGCCGTGACGGCTATCACACCGACGTCTACGTTCGACCGCTCGCCTACAAAGCCTCGGCCATGATCAAGGTCGACCTGCACTCCCCCGAGGACGCGGTCGCGATCTTCGCCATGCCGATGGGGGCCTACTCGCGCATCGACGGGTTGCGGGTCACGATCTCATCCTGGCGGCGGGTCAGCGACAACAGTATCCCGGCGCGGGCGAAGATCACCGGCGCTTACATCAACACCGCGCTCGCCACCGAAGATGCGAACGCAGCCGGTTACGACGATTGCCTGATGCTCACCGAGGACGGTCACATCGCCGAGGGCAGCGCCGCCAACTTTTTCATGATCCAGGGACGGACCCTCGTCACGCCGCCGGTGACCGATGACATCCTGGTCGGCATCACACGCGCCGCGGTGATGCAGCTGGCGGCGGAGGTCGAGCTCGACGTCGTCGAGCGGAGCATCGACCGGACCGAGGTCTACCAGGCCGACGAAGCCTTCCTCTGCGGCACCGGCGTTCAGGTGGCGCCGATCGTCGAGGTGGACGGTCGCGCGGTCGGGTCCGGCCGGCCCGGGACCACCACCCTGCGCCTACAAGAGGCCTATTTCCGCGCCGTGCGCGGGAACGATCCCCGCTATCGCCAGTGGTGTACCCCGGTCTACGGCGGGATGCCCCGAATTACGTAATCGAATTGACGAGGGCGGTGAGGGACTGGTAGTCTTTTCCGACAACTGAATAGCGACAGTTATCAAGAGTGTGCTGAGGGGCCGGCCCTGTGAAGCCTGCCAACCTACCGGGTTACCGGCAAGGTGGAAAGTCCGTCAGACGAAAGTCTGAAAGATGATGCAGTCACGGACAAGACGGCCCCTCTCCGCAGGGGCTTTTTTTTATTTCCCATCAAGCGTCGAGGAGGCAGTCGGTGAAGCGGTTGCGATGCCGGGAGTGCGGACGGTTGCGGGACTTCGAGCCCGCCTACGTCTGCGAGCTTTGTTTCGGGCCGCTCGAGGTCGCCTACGACTTCGAGGAGGTCAAAGAGCGCGTCAGCCGCGAGTCGATCGCCAGGGGTCCGAACACGATCTGGCGCTACCGCGAGCTCCTGCCCGCGCCGGAGGGCGAGCCCATCGACCTGGGGACAGGCTTCACCTCGCTGGTCAAGGCGCGTAACCTCGGGAAGCAGCTCGGCCTCGATCATCTCTATTTGAAAAACGACACGCTGAACCCGACCGGGTCGTTCAAGGACCGCAACGTCGCGGTCGCGACCAATTTCGCCCTCTCCTACGGCTTCGACACGCTCTCGTGCTCATCCACGGGGAACCTCGCCGGCTCGGTCGGCGCCTACGCCGCGCGCGCCGGCATGCGGGCCATGGTCTTCATCCCGGCCGGCCTCGAGCCCGGTAAGGTCGGCGCCGCGAGCGCCTACGGCGCCACCGTCGTGGAGGTTGGCGGCACCTACGACGACGTCAACCGCCTCTGCGCCGAGCTCGCCGACCTGTACCGCTGGGCAATCGTCAACGTCAACCTCCGACCGTTCTACTCGGAGGGGAGCAAGACGCTGGCCTTCGAGGTGGTGGAGCAGCTCGGGTGGCGGGCGCCCGACCATATCGTCGTGCCGGTGGCCGCCGGGTCGCTGCTGGCCAAGACGGCGAAGGCATTCCAGGAGCTCGTCGGCGCCGGTCTCATCGAGGAGGCCCCCACGCGGATTCACGCGGCGCAGGCGGCGGGATGCGCCCCGGTGAGCACCGCCATCCAGCAGGGCGCCGATACCATCACCCCGGTCCGGCCGAACAGCATCGCCAAGTCGCTGGCGATCGGCAATCCCGCCGACGGCCGGTACGCGGCCCGGGCCGTGCGCGCCTCAGGTGGGTGGGCGACCGCGTGCCGCGAGCAGGCGATCCAGGAAGGCATGACGTTGCTCGCCGAAACCGAAGGCATCCTGAGCGAGCCAGCCGGCGGCGTGGTGGTGGCCGGACTCCAGGAGCTGGTCGCGCAGGGGCGAATCCGGCGCGAGCAGACGGTCGTGATCTGCATCACCGGCAATGGACTCAAGACCACCGAGCTCTTCGGCGTGCGCGACGGCCACCGGCTGCAGCTGGCCAGGGCCCGCGCGTCCGACTTCGTGCGCGCGCTGGCCGAGGTCGAGAACGTACCGGCCGTCGTCGCATGACGCAGGCAATATCCCCTCCCCCGCTCCGGGGCGGGCCCGTCGGCCCACGCGAGCGGCGCTTTAGTGCCAGGCGAGCGTTTGAGACATTCAGGGGTGGGGGCCCATGCGGATAGGCGTGCTGGGCGCGACCGGACTCGCCGGGCAACAGGTGCTGGCCGCGCTCGACCGGCATCCGTGGTTTACGGTCACCGCGGTTGGCGCGTCCGAGGCGTCGGCTGGCAAATCCCTCGGCGACGCGCTGCGCGACGGGTCGGGCGCCAGCCGCTGGTTCGCCGAGGGCCGTCCCGATCCTTCATTGCTCTCGCTCCCCTGCCTCAACGATGCTGAGCTGGTCGCGCAGCCGCTCGACCTGGTCTTCAGCGCCGTATCCAAAGAGGTCGCGCACGAATGGGAGCCGCGCTTTGCCGAGCGGGTTCCGGTCATCAGCACGGCCTCGGCGTTTCGCAACGAGCCCGACGTTCCGATCCTGATCCCCGGGATCAACGACGCGCACGCCGAGGCGCTCCGCGACCAGCGACGTGGGCGCGGTTGGCGGGGCTTCATCGCACCCATCCCGAACTGCACGACGACCGGCCTGGCCGTGTCGTTGAAGCCACTGCACGATGCCTTCGGCGTGCGCGCCGTGACGATGACCTCCCTGCAGGCCGTCTCCGGCGCCGGCCGGCAAGGCGGCGTGCTCGCGCTGGACGTGATCGACAACGTCATCCCCTTCATCCCCGGCGAGGAAGAGAAGGTCGAGCGCGAGACCCGGAAGATCCTCGGCCATTGGGGCGAACCCGCACCCTTCGCCGTTTCCTGCACCTGCACGCGGGTCAACGTCAGGGACGGCCACCTGGAGACGGTCTACGTCGGCACCGAACGCCCCGCCGATGCCGCCGCAGCGGCCGCGGCGATGAATGCCTTCGGCGTCGATGGGTTGAAGGGCCTGCCGTCGGCGCCCGACCGCTTGCTGCGCGTCGACACTGACCCGTTTCGGCCACAGCCGCGCCGGGACCGGGACGCCGGTGACGGGATGACGGTCACCGTCGGGCGGATGCGCGACGAACCGGTCCTCAAAGGGGTCAAGTACGTCGTGCTCTCGCACAACACCAAGCTTGGCGCCGGCAAGGGCGCGGTCCTGCTGGCGGAATGGCTGTCGCGCGAAGGCTATATTGAGCGCTCTACCTGAGTCCGTGAGCCGTCCGATCATGGTCCAGAAATTCGGCGGGACCTCGCTGAGCTCGCCGGCCCGGATCAAGCGGGCCGCGCGCCGTGTCGCCGCCAGCCAGCGGGCGGGCTACGACGTCGTGGTGGTGGTCAGTGCCATGGGTGATTCCACCGACCGGCTGCTCGGCCTCGCGTCACGTGTTGCCAAGGACCCGGCCGCGCGCGAGCTCGACCTGCTGCTCTCCACGGGGGAAGGTGTGTCGGCGCCGCTGATGTCGATGGCCCTCACCGAGCTCGGTATCCCGGCGGTCTCGCTGCTCGGGTTCCAGGCCGGTATCCAGACCGACCAGCGGCACGCCAAAGCCCGCATCGTGGGCCTCACGCCGGCCAGGATCGAGCGCGAGCTGGCGGCTGGCCGGGTGGTCGTGGTCGCCGGCTTCCAGGGGATGGGCCTCGAGATGGAGGTGACCACCCTCGGCCGTGGCGGCTCCGACACCACTGCCGTCGCACTGGCCGCCTCGCTGAAGGCCCAGGCGTGCGAGATCTTCACCGACGTGCGCGGCATCTACACGGTGGACCCGCGGTTCGTGCCCTCCGCCAGGTTGCTGACCCATATCGCCTATCCCGAGATGCTCGAGCTCGCCAGCGCGGGGGCTCGGGTGATGCACCCGCGGGCGGTTGAGATCGCTGAGGCCTACGGTCTCGAGCTGCACGTGCGGTCGAGCTTCCACGCCGGTCCCGGTACCATCATCACTTCAGAGGAGGCGATCATGGAGGACCGGAATCGGGTGCGCGGCATCGCCCATGAAGAGCAGGTGGCTCGCCTCTCCGTGGTCGGCGTGCCGGATCGTCCCGGGATTGCGGCGTCCATCTTCTTACCCCTGGCCGAGGCGGACATCGCGGCCGACGTCATCGTGCAGACCGCGAGCCACGAGGGTGTGACCGACATGTCGTTCACGGTGTCATCAGCCGATGGCCGGCAGGCGAAGCGCATCCTCGACGGCGTCGCCCAGCAGATCGGCGCCCGGACCGTGCTGGCGCAGGACGGCCTGGCCAAGGTATCGGTCATCGGCAGCGGCATCCGCGGTCAGCCCGGAGTGGCGGCGAACATGTTCAAGACGCTGTCCGAGCTGGGCATCAACATCGAGATGATCTCGACGTCGGAAGTCCGGATCACCTGCATCATCCAGGCCGATCGGATCAAGGACGCGGTCGCGGGCCTGCACGAGGCGTTCCACCTGTAGTGTCGAAATCAGCGGCGGTCCGGGTACCGGCCTCATCGGCCAACCTGGGGCCCGGTTTCGACGTCCTCGCCCTGGCGCTCGACCTGCACCTCGAGGTCGAGGCGCGCGAATCGCCCAAGACCAGCATTGTGTGGGAGGGTGAAGGGCACGACGAGGTGCCGCTCACCCGCAAGAACCTCCTCGTCCGCTCGGCTCAGGAGCCGTTTGCCGGATGGAGTCCTCCGCTCGACGGTCTGACGCTTCGCGTCCGCAATCACATCCCGATCGGGCGCGGCCTGGGCAGCAGCGCCGCGGCGATTGTGGCAGGCATCACCCTCGGCGCGAAATTACGCGGTCTTCGAGTCTCCGCGCAACGCATCCTCGAGCTCGCCTTCCCTCTCGAGGGGCACGGCGACAACCTGGCGGCGGCCCTCTTTGGTGGTTTCTGCATTGCCGTAACCGAAAACGGCGGGGTTCGCGTACATCGACTCGATTGGCCTTCCCGCTGGCGAGCCGTCCTCTTTGTTCCCGATGAAGTCTCCCCCACTCATGAGGCCCGCCGCCTCGTGCCGCGCCGGCCAGCGCGCGAAGACGCGGTCTTCAACCTCGGCCGCGTCGCCGAGTGGGTGCTCGCGTGTTCACAACGCGATCGCTCCCTGGTCCGAAGCGCCATGGACGACCGGCTGCATCAGCCAGGCCGCGCCCGTGCCTATCCCTACCTCGACGACGTCATCGCCGCGGCGGAGCAGGCCGGCGCGCTGGGGGCGGCACTCAGCGGTGCGGGAGGGAGCGTGATCGCGATCGCCGACCGCAATCATGACCCGGTGGCGCAGGCGATGCACAAGTCGGCTCGTTCTCATGGCATCGATGGAAAGGTCGTGAAGCTCGCCGCGGCTGCCAGGGGCGCGATCGGCTAAATCAATCGGCGTGTGCTTTCATCGCCCCGTCGAGGATCCGCGCCCGGGCCTCGACCCGATCTCGCTCATACTCGCTGACCTGGCTCAGGAGCGTGCTCGATTCGACCGCAACGGATGACGCCGCCGTTGCCCATGCCATGGCGCGACGCAGATCGTGATCGCCGGCGTACACGGCGGCGAATGCGCCGGCGTAGACATCACCGGCCGGGATCCTGCCGCTGACCGCAACGGGGAACGCCGGCATCGAAATGATTCCGCCGTCCCGCATCCCAAGCGAACCGCCCGCGCCAAGCTTGATCACGGCGGCCCGAACGCCGGCGTGCGCCATCAGACGCAGCACAGCACGCGGCGTTTCTCCCGGCCACAGTTGCGCCACCTCGCGATGGCCTGGCAAAAATGCGTCGCACTCGGCGGCCAGGGCCAGGAGGTCCTTCACGTCTGGGGCGTCGATACCGGCGAGGTCGAAGTCGAGCGTGATAGACGCGACGCGCTGGCTAATCGCCCGGACGATCTCGCGTTGCCGGCCCGGCGACAACCCGCAGATGTGGACCGACCAACGCGGGCTCAGACTGGCCAATTGCTCGGGCATTGGATCCAGGTCGGCGCGGGCTCGACGGTCGTCATGTCCAACCGGCCGAATGCGGCTGGTGTCGATCCCGGCGCGCGTGAATTCGAGGATCAGACGGGTGGGGAAATCCGGGCCGATGACGGCACAGACCGCGGCATCGACGCCAACCAGCCAGGCACCGACGGCGGCTGCCAGGGCGGGACCATCGGCGCTGGGACGAGGATCCGCCCCGAGCGTGGGATCACGGTCGATCGACAGGCGGCCAACGGCGATGACTCCACGAGAAGACTTCCCCATCCCCTGTCGCGTGCCATTATTGAGTCGCAGCCCCGAGCGAACAAATAGATTTACTGGAGATTCGGCTGCAGATAGGTGGGGTTACCTAGGCGATGCGAGGGGTCTACAAGATTGGCGCCGTGAGCCAGAAGACAGGGTTGAGCGCGTCGACCCTGCGACTCTGGGAGGATCAATACGGCCTGCTCGCCCCCCTACGCACCAAGGGAGGAACTCGCCTCTATTCGGAGTCGGATGTCGAGCGGGTCCTGTACGTGCGCGACCTGGTTCGGGAGCGCGGCTTTGCGCTGGACGCAATCGCGGACATCATCGACGAAGCGTCTTCGAGCGTGCCGTCCGCGCTCGATCGAGTCGCGGTCGAGAATATCTACCTGCGCGAGGCGACCAATCACTCCGAGATCGAGGAGGCACGCCGCATGGCACGGGTGCAGGCGACGGTTCGCAGCCTGGTTCGTGCGGAGTCCGCTCAGCAGGCGGCAATGACCCTGGTCGCGGGAGTCAAGGCGCTCACCGGGGCGCACCTCGCGGGTCTGGGCCTCTACGGGCGGAAAAGCCACTCGCTGGTCCCCGTCATCAGCGCCAACGGCGATGCCATCGGGAAGTCGTCGCAGGCTCCACTTGCTATCTGTGATTGGCCTCGCGACTGGCAGGAGGCGTTCGACGCCCGGGAGCCATACGCCGATCCCGACCTGCTTCGTCTTGAGCTACCCGCCGAGGTGAGCTCGCGGGTGGGCCGGGCTCGAGCGCGCAGCTTTCACGCCGAGCCGTTGACGATCGGCAGCGAGATGGTGGGCATCCTCACCATTGCCACTTCGCGGCCGGGTGGCGTCGGGGGCGAGGCCGAACGGGTCTGCGCAGAGCTGGCGGTCGCCGCCGGCCCTGCGATCCATTACTTCGCCCAGCACCTCGACCCGCGGCCGGCTTCGGAACCCCGCCTGTAATCCTTCTGAAAGGTTGGCGGTCGCAGACTGGGCACGCGATGGAGACACGCGTTCTCCACGCACGCCAGTCCTGATGAGAAGGAGGTGAGAAGCATCTTGACGCCAACCCAACGAATCGTGACGGTCGCCGGCATCGCGGGATCACTAATCGCGGGCGGCGTGATCGGCGCGACCCTGGCCGGCCCGCTCGCGGCCACCGCGGCGAATAACGGATCCACCACGCGGCTGGCCGCCGCATCGGCGAGCCCGAGTGCGAGCGCCGGAACCTTCAAGTCCAACGAGGACGCGACCCATGAGGCCGGCGAGAGCGCCACGGTCGAAGCCCAGGAGAATTCCGGGCAGCGGCCGGGAGGTGGAACGGGAAAGTTCACCCCGAACGAGAACGCGACGCATGAGCAGGGCGAAAGCGCTGCTCGCGAAGCGCAGGAGAACGCGGGCCAACGGCCGACCGTCCCCTAAGAAACTGAAAGCTTCCCTCCCCCGCTTTTGCGGGGGAGGGCATCAGCCGCCTCCGGTGTGGAAAAGGCGGCGTGAAGGTTCGTCAGCTGCGGGCCGCCGTGGCTGGCGCTGGCATCAAACCGAGCTGCTGCAGGCCTCTCGCGGTGTCGAAGTACTGGTGCAACGACTTGAGCATTCCCTTGTCGTCGACGACGGCGATATCCAGCGCGGGTCCGCTGAGGGTCCGGTTCGTGGGAGGAATGGTCTCCCCCGTTGGTGTCCGCATCGGACCTTTGTGGGTCCCTGTAAAGGTGTATTCGACGACTACGGTATTGCCTTCCGCGAGCATCTTGTGAACGTCGAGGTGGGCATCGGGGAACGTCTCGCGCATCTGCTCGAAGTAACCCTTGATCGCCTCGCGTCCTTTGATCGTGCCGGCCATCGGCGTAACGAGCTCAGCATCTTCGGCCACCGTCTTCATCCACTCGTCGAGCTTTCCCTCGTTGAACGCATCGATCGACTGCCGTGCCATCTGCTTCGAATCGGCCATTCGGGTACCTCCTCTGCCGCTCATAACGGCAGCCGCATGATGCGCTGTCTGGGAGCGTTCAGCAACCTCAACCGCGACGGTCGCCCGTTTAGCTGGCGGCGCGCAAGCTCTCGAGCAGCGGCGAGCTGATCAGTACGTCCGCGGTCGCGATGTTGGTGGCCAGCGGAACGTTGCGCACGTTGCAGATACGGAGCAAGGTCTGGATGTCCGGGTCATGTGGGTGCTTGTCGAGTGGGTCGACCAGGAAGATGACGGCATCGACCTCGCCTTCCACGACGCGGCTGGCGATCTGGACATCGCCGCCATGAGGGCCTGCGGTAACCCCCTCGACAGTGAGGCCGACTTTCTCACGCAGCAGGTCGCCGGTCGCGCCGGTCGCGATCAGGTCATATTCTGAAAGGCGGTCACGATTGAAGGTTGCGAAGGCGACCAGGTCGGCCTTCTTGCCATCGTGCGCGATGATGGCGAGGCGCGGCCGATCAGACGAGGGCATCGATCTCAAGCCTTCTTCGGACCTGCCCCGCGAAACGATCCCGACACAATCAATGTGTCTGTCGGCAGAGCGTGATGGGCGCGAAACATTGCCCGCATCGGTCCGTCATGATGACGTTGAAGATGCGCCGTGCCCGACTCTCGAATTGGCGGCGGGCATCGTGCTCATCGAGCCCGCGACTCCACGCCTCAACCAGGAACGGTCCAATGGCGTGGCAGATTTTCCGGATTTTTTCCACGACTGCCAGTGTGACGCAACTCCCCCACGAAAACTTCGGACACTCGCCCAAAAAACTGACAGGGTCTCTGACGAGATCGCACATATGCATCACGCTGCGTGCAATTCTTGCTCAGGTGTCTCGCCTCCACGCCCGCGCATCTTGCAGAAAGTTCGCGAGCAGCTCATGGCCATGTTCGGTGAGGATCGCCTCGGGATGGAATTGGACGCCCGCCAGTGGATACTGACGATGACGCAGTCCCATCACCGTGCCGTCATCGGTCCACGCGGTGACCTCGAGGTCGGCCGGCAAATTCTCGCGATCGACGACAAGCGAGTGATAGCGGGTGGCCGCAAACGGACTGGGGATGCCCCGGAAGACCGATTGCTCCGCGTGCGTGACGCGCGACACCTTGCCATGCATTACCTGCGATGCGCGGCGGACCGTTCCGCCGAAGGCCTCACCCAGGCATTGATGCCCCAGGCACACGCCCAGGACGGGAAGCGTGGGGCCGAGCTCGACGAGAAGGTCCTTGCAGATGCCCGCGTCGGACGGCGTTCCCGGTCCGGGCGAAAGCACAACCGCCATCGGACTCAGCGGCGCGATCTCTGCCAGGGTGATCTCGTCGTTGCGCCGAACCATCACGTCCTCGCCGAGCTCACCGAGGTACTGCACCAGGTTGTAGGTGAACGAATCGTAGTTGTCGATCACCAGCACGAGGTTTTTGCGATGCATCTCAGCCTCCTCCCAGACCCTCCGCCGGAGCTGGGCCGGCGCCGGCCAGTGCCTGCAGCAGCGCGGACGCCTTGTTCTTGGTCTCGAGCAGCTCTTCCGCCGGAACCGAGTCGGCAACGATCCCGGCGGCAGCCTGCACAGTGGCCCGGCCGTCCTTGACCACCATGGTTCGGATCGCGATGCAGGTATCGAGATCACCGGTGAAGCTCAGGTAGCCGATGGCGCCGGCGTAAACGCCCCGCCGCTCGCGCTCGAGGTCGGCGATGATTTCCATGGCGCGAATCTTGGGCGCGCCGGTCACGGTGCCCGCCGGAAAGCAGGCGCGCAGGGCATCCATCGGCGTGCAATCCGGTCGCAGCGTCCCGACGATGTTCGAGACCAGGTGCATGACGTGTGAGTAACGCTCGACCGTCATCAGCTCGGTGACCTTCACGCTGCCGATCTCACATACCCGCCCGAGGTCGTTGCGGCCGAGGTCGACGAGCATGACATGCTCGGCGCGTTCCTTCTCGCTGGAGCGGAGTTCCTCCTCCATTCGCAGGTCGGCCGCGTCGTCCCGGCCGCGGCGGCGGGTGCCGGCGATTGGCCGGTATCGCAGATGACGCCCCTGCACGGTGACGAGGATTTCTGGCGACGTCCCCAGGATGGTCAAGGACGGCAGCTTGAGGAAATACATGTAGGGCGACGGATTCAACGCCCGCAGCAGCCGGTAGACGTCGAAGGGTTCGGACTCTATTGGCACCGTGAAGCGCTGCGCGAGCTGCACCTGGTAGATGTCTCCCGCCAGGATGTGCGCCTTCGCCTCCTCGACCGCCTTGAAAAAATCGGGCTGCGACACGTTGCCCTGCGGGCTGACCGCGGCAGGCCGGTTGGCCGGTTCGAGTGTGCGGAGACGAACCGTACGGTTCAGGCGGCGGGCGAGATCATCGATCCGCGCCACGGCCTCGGCGTACCTGGCTTCGATCGGGGCTCGCTGGGTGCGAACGTGCGTCACGAGTTTCAGCTGGTGGCGCACATGGTCGAAACAGGCGAGCGTGTCGGTGATGATGAAGACGCCGTCGGCCACGCCCAATGGATCCGACGGCGGAACCGGGAGGCGCTCGAGGTAGCGCGCCGCTTCGTAGCCGAGGTATCCAACGGCGCCGCCGCAGAAGCCTTCGGGGAGACCGTCGGCCGGTTCCGCGGCGAACGTCCGCAGGTAGGTTTCCAGCGCCCGCAGCGGGTCGTCGCCCTCGAGCTCGTGCCGGCCGTTGGCGTCCTGCACCGTGGCAACCCCGCCGACGATCGTGACAATCGCCATCGGGTCCGCCGCCACGAAAGAATAGCGACCGAGGTGTTCGCCGCGCTCCACACTCTCGAGCAGGTAAGCGGGGCCGTCACTCGCCAGCGCGGCATAGGCGGTCACCGGGGTGAGCGCGTCGGACAGCATGTCCCGAAAGATCGGGACCATGGGCGCGCGCCGGGCGCGTTCCTTGACCTCGTCGAGCGTCAGCGAGACGGACACGCCACCCCCGCGATCATGAGGCTGCAGGATACGGGTTCTTGGGGCCGAGGGGCGCCACCGTCGCCGCCGGCTGAGGGGCCAAGGTGGCCAGCAGCGACCCGGCCGACGCCGGCGCGTTCTTTGCCGCTCGTACAAGGTCCGCAAGCACCGCGCTGGCTGCCGCATCCGGGCCAGCCCCAGGTCCCTGCAGGACCAACGACCCGGCGTATTGGGCATCGAGCGCAATCGCGTTCATCGCCCCCTCGACGCGCGCCATCGCCGCGTCATCGGGAACCAGGCGGGGCCGGACGTCGGCCTCGATGCTCGCGTCATCGCGCATCGTGGCCGCCGCGATCAACTTGATGACGAAGCCGCGTTGGCGTGCCGCCGCCAGCTGGGCTGGCTCGAGACTGCGAATCCCCACCCGCTCGATGTGCGAGGGGTCGACGCGGCGGCGGAAGGCCAGCATCGAAAGGATGGCAAGCTTCGCGGCCGGGTCGTGGGCGTCGACATCGGCGCTCGGATCGGCCTCGGCCAAGCCGCGCCGCTGGGCATCGGCGAGCGCCTCGGCGTAGCTCGCTCCACCGGCGATCGCCCCGAGCATCGAATTGGTGGTGCCGTTGAGGATGCCGATGATCGAGCGGATGCGGTCAGAGCCAAGGGTATCCGCCAGCGTCTCGACGATCGGGATGGCACTCGCCACCGATGCTTCGAATCGAAGCCGTCCAAGCCGGGCAAGCGCCGGCCCCTGGGTGGCGACCACCTGCTTGTTCGCGGTGATTACCTCGAGACCGGCGGAGAGGGCGTTCTTTATATAGGTATGCGCCGGCTCGAGCCCGCCGACGAGCTCGACGACGGCGTCCAGGCTCGGACGCGCGATCAGTTCCTCGGCGGTCATGAGTGGAGCGGGCGCCACGCGGCCCTGCGGACGCGCCACCGCAATTGCCTCCAATCGGATCGGCCGGTTCGCCGCGCGCGCGATCGCGTCGGCGTCGTCGACCAGGCGTCGCGCCAGCGCGCCGCCGACGTGCCCCAGGCCGAACATGCCGATCCGATAGGGCGCTCGCAGCATTTTCCGGAACGCTAGCATGAGCGGCCATGACGCCCGGCATCATCGAGCGCTACGCCGCCTCGCTGCCCGTGACCGCGACGACTCCGCGCATCACGTTGGGCGAGGGGTCGACGCCCCTCGTACACTCCTCGCGGATCGGCCCGTCGATCGGCCTCCACAACCTTTATTTCAAGTACGAGGGGCTGAACCCCAGCGGATCCTTCAAAGACCGGGGGATGGCGCTCGCCACGGCGAAGGCGGTCGAAGCCGGGGCGAAGACCCTGCTGTGCGCCTCCACCGGCAACACGAGCGCCTCTGCCTCTGCCTATGCGGCGCGCTGTGGCCTTCGCGCCGTGGTGGTCGTTCCGGCGGGCGGCATTGCCGCCGGCAAGCTGGCCCAGGCCCTCGCCTACGGAGCCACCGTCCTCACGGTCAAGGGCTCGTTCGACACCGCGCTCCAGCTCGTGCGCCAGCTTGCCGACCAGCCCGGTGTGGCATTGGTCAACTCGGTGAACCCCGATCGGATCGAGGGGCAGAAGACGGCCGCCTTCGAGATCGTCGAGCAGCTCCGCGAGGTCCCCTCGGAGCTCTTCATCCCGGTGGGCAACGGCGGCAACATCACCGCCTACTGGCGCGGGTTCTCAGAGCTGGCCCGCACTCAGGGCACGTCGCGCCCGCAGCTGCATGGCGCCCAGGCGGAGGGCGCGGCGCCGCTGGTGCACGGCCAGCCGGTGGCGCGGCCGCGAACGGTCGCCACGGCGATTCGAATTGGAAATCCGGCCTCGTGGGAGGGCGCGATCGCGGCCCGCGATGAGTCGGGCGGCAGCATCGAGGCGGTGAGCGACGCGGAGATCATGACGGCCCATCGCCGGTTGGCGCGGGAGGAAGGTTTGCTGGTCGAGCCGGCCTCGGCCGCAGGGGTCGCCCTGCTGCTGGCGCGGGCGCGAGTGGGAACCGTGCGCACGGACCAGCCGATCGTCTGCGTCCTGACCGGTCACGGCCTGAAGGACCCGGAGGCCCTGACCCGGGGGCTCACGATCCCGCGGCCGGTCGAACCGACGTTGACCGCGGTTCGGCGCGCGATCGGCTAGGCGGCCTCCCTCGACCCGATCGCCTCGACAATCGCGTCCGTGATCGCGCCCGTGCTCACCGTCGCTTCGCCGGGGCTTGCGATGTCGGCGGTCCGAAGGCCGGCCGCCAGCACACGGGAGACAGCGCGCTCGACGGCCTGCGCCGCATCCTCACGGTTGAGGGACCAGCGCAGCAGGAGCGCCGCGCTGAGGATGGCGCCGATCGGGTTCGCGATGCCTTTGCCGGCGATGTCAGGCGCCGACCCATGAATCGGCTCGTATAGCCCCAGCGTTCCGCCACCGAGGCTCGCGGAGGGCAGCATGCCGAGCGCACCCGCCAGCATCGACGCCTCATCAGTAAGGATGTCGCCAAAGAGATTCTCGGTGACCACCACATCGAAGGCTTGCGGCCGGCGCAGCAGCTCCATGGCGAAGGCGTCGACCAGCATGTGGCTGCACGCCACGTCCGGGTAGCGCTCCGCCACCCGGCTCACGACCACCCGCCAGAGGCGCGAGGTCTCGAGCACGTTGGCCTTGTCGACCGAGAGCAGGCGACGTCGGCGCGTCCGTGCCAGCTCGAAGGCGCGGACTGCGACCCGCTCGATCTCCGGCGTGCTGTAGCGCATGGTGTCGACCGCCGCCTCACCGCGCGGAGTCTGGTAGCGCCGCTTGGGCTTGCTGAAGTAGAGCCCGCCGGTAAGTTCACGAACGACCAGCAGGTCGACGTCGCGGACCCGCTCCGGCCGCAATGCCGAGGTGGTGACCATCGCCGGGTCGACCCGTATCGGCCGCAGGTTGGCGAAGAGACCGAGGCCCTTGCGCAAGCCGAGCAGGGCGGTACCGGGGCGCAGCGAGCTCGTCGGCGATGCATCGTCCCACCTCGGACCCCCGACGGCGCCGAACAGGATCGCATCCGCGGTCTTGCAGAGCCGCAGCGTCTGCGGGCGAAGCGACACGCCATAAGCATCGACCGCGGCGCCGCCGATGAGTTCGTCCACGTAATCGAGCTGCAGACCGGCCTGAACCGCGGCTGCGTCGAGCGCCCGGCGCGCTGCGCCGGTGACCTCGGGGCCGATGCCATCGCCGGGCAACACGACGATTCTGGCGCCGGCCACGCTAGATTCTCAGCCCTTCCATGGTCGGCACGATTCTAGGGAAGGCCCGTCATGCCGAAAGTTGAGGCGGAGTGGGGACTCCGCCTCATTCGGGAGAGAGTGGGAATCAGACCTGGGCAGTTCCCGGTTGGGCCGTCGGCCCTGGCGGCGGAACCGTGCCGTGCGCCCGGTCGTGCCAGGCCTTCAGCGTCGCCTCGATGAACGGTGGCAGGGTAAACGACTGCGGTGGTCCACCGGGAACGCCGTGGCCGTAGCGGCCAAATCGCCCCCAGGGTGCGCCGGCGTAGCCGCCGCCCATCATCTGGCTCATGGCATACCGGCGCCAGCGGCGCTTGCGTCCCAGCATCGCCAGGCCGAGGCCGATTCCGCCCAGCATCATCAGCTTCTGCCTCTTGTCTCTCGAAAGGTCACTCATGTTCTTCTCCTTACGTCACGCCGCCCTTTCCACACCGGGGGCGGCTATTTGGGTGAATCGCTACGCATCCCATCCTGCGCGAGAGTTGTGAATCACCTGTGAACCTCCGACAGACAGCTGTCGCAGATCGACGGCACACTGCGATCACGCGTTTGGAGCCGGCGGCGGTGGGACCCGGAGACCATCTGGCCGCCGGCACCGGCGCGGCTTCCGACGGCTCACGGAAGGCCGGCGGCGACCTGGATCGCGTCGGCCTTGGAAAGGCCGGATTCGATCCGGTACGTGACGCCGCCATGCTCCCAGATCAGGGTGTTGGCGGCCATGCGCAACGACACCGGATAGTCCATGTCGCCAATTCGAGTGACGAGCACATGCGGCGCGCCCGCAATCCACCAGGCCGGATTCCCGTTCACGGACGTCTCTTCCAATGTGGTCGAGGGTCCCACCTCTTTCGCGAGAAAGCCCGGGATGAGATCTCCGCGGAACTCCGTGATGAGCACGCCCAGCCCGGTCTGCTGTACGAGCGGGATTCCCGGGCGGGGCATATACGCAAGCGCGACCTGGCCACCGGGAAGCCCGCTGTCGACATAGACACCGTCCGGAGTACCCAGCGAGGACGGCACAGCAATGGGGAAGCTGACCGTCGATTGGGCGTCGGCCATCGTCGTGCGGCGGCCGAGATCCAGCGGCGTCACTGGAGAAAGCGAGGGCAGTGGCGACACGCGGCTGACGATGACGCCGGGTACGTGGAAGAAATGGGCGATCGCGTTGCGCGTGGTGGGATTGATCAATACGGCCGCACCCGCCAGCACGAGCACGGCGGCGGCCGCCAGCGCCAGCCGCCGAGGATCGCGCCAGAGCGCCAGGCGGCGAACCGGCACCACCGGCCGCGCGACGATGCGGCGACGGACGGCCGCCGCCAGGTTGGGCGTCGGCGGATAGGGATAGCGGGGGCCCAGGTCGCGGAGCGCGCCCTCCAGTTCCACGTCGGTCAGGCGCCGAGGCTCAGCCACTGGCGGCTCCTCCCGACGGAAGCTGGAAGTCGGCGGGCAAAGCAGCGCGGAGACGGCCAAGCGCCCGCGACAACCGCGACTTCACCGTGCCTTTCGGAACCATCAACGCCTCGGCCATATCGGCCTCCGAGAAGTCGAAGAAGAGCCGATAGGAGAGGATCAGGCGATCGTCCTCGCGCAATCGCCCGAGGGTCTCGACGAGGGCGGCGCGAAACTCACCGGCCTCGGCCGCCGCCTCAGGGGAAGGGGCCGCTTCCCCCGAGGCTTGGGCCTGATGGGCGCGCTCGGCCAGGGCCGTCCGGCGATGCGCCGCCATCCGGCGGTTGCGCGCCTCATTGGCGACGATCCGGCACAGCCACGGCTTGAACGGTGCGCCGGCGCGAAAACGGCCGAGCGCGTAGTACGCGTTCACAAAAGCCTCCTGCGCGGCGTCCTCCGCGTCGGCGGCGTCCCGGGTGACCTGGTAGGCGACCCGGTACGCCAGCTGCTGGTATTGCTGGACAAGTGCTTCATAGGCGTTGACATCGCCGGTTCGTGCGCGTTCGACGAGCGCTAGGTCGTCCAGTGGTCGGCCCTCCACGGATCGATTGCTAACCCTTCATACCAGCTGGCGAGGCCGATGGTTCCACTCGGGGCATGACTTCAGCGCCGCACCCGTTATCCGTCTCGATGGGTTGGCGAGGGCGGCTGCCGGCGTTGGCCATCGTGCTGCCGATCGCCGCGGTTGGCCTGCTGCTGCTACATCCGTGGCAACACCCGGCGCGCACTGTGCCACCCACGTCATGCCGGCTCCCGGTGTATCTGAGCACGTCGAACACCGGCGGCTTCCTGGCGGTTCCGGGGTATGCGTTCTCCCCGGCGCCGGGAACCGCCTTCGCGGGCGGGGCAAAGGGGGCGGATAAGCACTGGAGCTACGACGCCGCAATCGCGAGGTGGCTTCCCGTCGACCAACGCATGATCTCATCGGACGGAAATTGGTGGGTCTACGCGACACCGCTCGAGCCATCGGTCACGGCGTCATTCCACCTGGTCGATCGCCACGGGTCCGATCGGACCGTCTGGACCGGCACTGGCCGGGCCATCCCGCTCGGATGGAGTGCGGGTGGCGCCGTGTTCGTCCATGTCGGTCCCTCGCCGCACTACCAGAGTGAGTACCTGCAGGTCGATCCAGCAGCAGGAACACCACGATCGCTCGCGCCCATTGCCGCCGAACCGGTGAGCGCGACCGCCTCGGGGTTGTGGGGCACCCGCAATGTGATCACCGGCCTCGAGTCGGACAGCAATCCGCCGATCCATTCGACCGTGTCCCAAACCGATAGCCGCAGCGGCGCCACGGTGATCTGGTGGGACCAGACGAGCCCGGGGCTTGTCTTTGTCCTCGGCTTCGACAAGGAGGGGCGCCGCCCCATCCTTGGGATCAGCGGTATCCCAGAGCGCTACGTGTTGCTTACGTCGCCCAAAACCGAGGCCGAGATCACCGGCGATGCCCACGCAGCTGAGTTCGTCCCGGTAACCGCGGTGGGTGATGACCATGGGGTGTGGTTCGGCGATTTCAAGGGCGCCGTCTGGCTGTGGAACGCCGCCCAGGGGCTGAAGCGAGTGGCTCAGCTGCCGACGCGTGCCTCTGACTCCGGCTCCGACTCCGCGATCATCGCCGGGCCCTGCCGCTAGCGGGCCAGCCAGCTGATTGACGACCGCAACTGGCGGTAGCCTAGATGTATGGCACCCGCCCCCGGCCGTCAGTTCCTGCTGATCGACGCCGACGACACGCTCTGGGAAAGCAACATTTACTTCGAGCAGGCGATCGAGGCGTTCATCGATTTCCTCGCTCACTCATCGATGAGCCGCGACCAGGTTCGGGCCGCACTCGATGAGGTCGAGCGGATTAACGTCAGCGTGCACGGCTACGGATCGGCCAGCTTCACGAGAAACTTGCGTGAGACGTACGAGCGGCTGGCCGAGCGCGACCTGCAGCCGCAGGACATCGAGCATGTGCTGCTGCTCGGACAACGGATCGCGAGCCAGCCCGTGCTTGTGCTCCCCGACGTCGCGGAAACGCTCAGCGAGCTGGCAGGCCGTCATGACCTGATGCTCCTCACCAAAGGACACGCCGAGGAGCAGCGACTGAAGATCGAGCGCTCCGGACTGGAGGAATTCTTCAGCGCGACGGCATTCGTCCACGAGAAAGACGAAGAGACCTACCGGGCGATCGTCCAGGAGCGGCAACTCGATCCCGCCCGCACCTGGATGATCGGCAACTCACCCCGATCCGACATCAACCCCGCGCTGGCCGCCGGTCTCAACGCGGTCTTCATCCCACACGAACACACCTGGCGCCTGGAAAAAGAAGAGATCGTCCACGCCGACGGACGCCTCCACACCTTGCGCGCGTTCGGCGAGCTGCGGGCGCTTTTCTAGCGAACCCCCTGCCCTCCCCCAGAGGGGAGGGGAACTAAACGAGCGAGAAGCTCGACTCGACCGGGACGCCGTTTCGGAGCGTGTTGAGCACAACGCAGTATTTCTCGGCACTGCGCAACAGCCGCTCCGCCCGCTCACCCTTGACGTCCTCTGGGACGGTCACACGGGTCGTGCACCGGATCGCGGTCAGCCCGATCGGGTAGTCGCCCATGGCCAGGGTTCCCCGCGCGTCCCAGTCCGCGTCGACCTCGACCTCCAACGACGCCAGCTCTATTCCCATGTTCGCGGCCACCATCCGGATGGTCGTCTCCTGGCAGGCGGCCAGGGCACCCAGCAGCAGGTCGCCCGAGCAGGGCACGTCACCCGTCCCGCCAACCGCCGGGTGGGCACCCGATCGCCAACTGATGTCAGGCGTGGAGACGCCCACTGCGGCGCAGTGGAGTGGATCGCTGAGATCCGCCTGGGCGCTGCGCACCCTCAATCGAATCTGGGCTGCCTGCGGGTCGTCCTTGTAGCGCTGACGGATGGGGCTCTGGAGCTCGCGAACGTTGATTCTGGCCATGTGAGTACTCTAGGTCGATGGCCGGCAACCTGACGGTGCTCGATGGGAACACCTTCTTTGTCTCCGATGCAGCTGGGGATGTCGAGCCCGGCCAGGACGCTAACGGCTTCTTCCATGCCGACATGCGTCAGCTCTCCACCTGGCGGCTCCTGGTCAACGGCCGGCCGGTGCACGTCCTGACCAGCCGAACCGTCGATTACTACTCGGCGTCGATCTTCGCGACCCTGGCCAGTGTTGGCGTCGGCGAGAACCCGCCCATCTCGATCAGGCGCGACCGCTTCGTCGCGCGCGGCGTCCACGAGGACGTGATCGTACAGAACCATAGCGACCGCCCACAGACGGTGACCATCGCGCTCGAGTACGGCGCTGATTTCGCGGACCTCTTCGAGGTAAAGGACCACATCCCGAAGCGAGGGCAGCAGCGTGCCGAGCTCGCCGTGAGCCGAGTCACCCTGATCTACACGCACGATCGGTTCCGGCGAGACACGGTCATCGAATTCAGCGAGATCTTTGCGGTCGGGCCCGACCGGGCGCAGGTCGAGGTGCACCTGGACCCGCGCGGGTCTTGGCGGACCTGCATCGATGTCTTCTCGGTCATTGACGGAGAGCTCAGCCGGCTGGAGCATGGCGACCGCACGTTCGGCAATCCCAAGCCGGACATGCCGACCACCTTCGAGCAGTGGATGGCGCAGGCACCAACGCTCGATACCGACAACGATGTCCTGCGCCATACCTACCGCCAGAGCCTGATCGACCTGGCGGCCTTACGGTTTCGCCCGCTGAAGTCGCTCTCCTATTCCTTACCGGCCGCCGGCCTACCCTGGTTCATGGCGCTGTTCGGACGGGACAGTCTGATCACGGCGTACCAGGCACTCCCTTTCCAACCCCACCTGGCGCGCACCACCCTGGAGGCGCTGACGGCCTGGCAGGCGAAAGACTTCGATGACTTCCGCGATGCGGAGCCAGGGAAAATCCTGCACGAGCTGCGGCTCGGCGAGCTGACCGTGCTGGGCGAACGCCCTCACAGCCCGTACTACGGCACGCACGACGCCACACCGCTCTACCTGATTCTGCTCGACGAGTACGAGCGCTGGGCAGGCGATCCCACCTTTGTCCGCAGCCTGAAGCCCGCCGCGATGAAGGCACTCGAATGGATCGAACGACACGGCGATCGCGATGGTGATGGCTATCTCGAGTACCAGACCCGCTCAAGGGAGGGTCTGGTCAACCAATGTTGGAAGGACTCGTGGAATTCCATCCTCTTTAGCGATGGCACCATCGCCAAGGGGCCGATCGCCACCTGTGAGATCCAGGGTTATGCCTACGACGCGCGGGTACGCATGGCGCGGCTGGCACGGGAAGTCTGGGAGGACCCGCAACTGGCGGACCGGCTCGAACGCGACGCGTCGGCGCTGCGGGACCGCTTCAACCGTGATTACTGGATCGAAGCTCGCGGCCAATACGCGCTTGCCCTCGACGGAGAAAAGCGGCAGGTCGACGCCATGAGCTCCAACGTCGGGCACCTGCTCTGGTCGGGTATCGTGCCGAAGGAGCGCGCGGCCCTGATGGCCAAGCGCCTGATGTCACCCGAAATGTTCACCGGCTGGGGCATCCGCACGATGTCGGCGAACGATGCCGGGTACAACCCGATCGAGTACCACGACGGTACGGTCTGGCCGCACGACACGGCTTTCGTGGCGGAGGGCTTGCGACGCTACGGACACCGCAAGCAGGCGTCACACCTGGCGCTGATGCTGATCCAGGCCGCCGAGGCATTCGCGTACCGGCTGCCCGAGGTCTTTGCCGGCTTTGCCCGTGACGAGACCGGGGAGCCGGTCGAGTACCCGACCGCTTCTCGACCGCAGGCGTGGGCGGCGGGGGCGCCGCTGCTGGCACTTCGGACCGCGCTTGGCCTGGATGTGGTCGATGGGATCCTGCGGATCGACCCGTATCTCAGCCGGGGTTGGGGACGCGTGCGGCTCGAGAACGTCGCGGTCGGATTAAGACAAACCGCCACATTAGAATCTGCCAAGACCTAAGGATGGACAGATGACCGACCGGCGCCGATGGATCCTGGTTGCCGCCGTGCTCGGGTCCGGCATCGTGTTCCTCGACTCCACGGTGGTCAACGTGGCCCTCCCCCGCATCGGCCGGGATCTCCCCCGCCTCTGGTTCGGCGTGCTCGAGGGGCAATCCTACGTCTACAACGCGTACCTGCTGACACTCAGTGCGCTGCTGATCCTGGCCGGCGCCCTCACCGACGTCTTCGGCCGGCGGCGGATGTTCCTCTGGGGGCTCGTCGGCTTCGGCGTCACGTCGGTTTTATGCGGTCTCGCGCCGAACCTCGAGCTCCTCGTCCTGTTTCGGGTTCTCCAGGGCGTTGCCGGCGCGGTCCTGGTGCCGGGGTCGCTCGCGCTCCTCACCGCCAACTTCGAGGGTGAAGCTCAGGGCCGAGCCTTCGGCCTATGGGCCGGCGCGTCTGGTGCCACCACCATCCTCGGTCCCTTCGTTGGGGGGCTGCTGGTGGATACGATCTCCTGGCGCGCCGCCTTCCTTATCAATGTCCCCTTGATCTTGATAGCGGTCTGGGCGACCTACGTCCATGTGCCCGAGAGTCGCAACGAAACCGCCTCCGCGCACTTCGACTGGATTGGCTCGGCGATTGTCGCCCTGTCCGTGGGAGGGCTCGCGTTCGGTACCATCTACGGCCAGCAACGCGATTGGCAGGATCCAATCGGTTACATTGCCCTCGCGGTCGGCGTCCTCTCCACCATCGCGCTCCCCTTTTACATGGGGCGCGCGCCGCACCCACTCATTCCCCTCTCGCTCTTCCGCTCGCGCAACTTCACGGTCACGAACATCTCGACGCTCCTCATCTATGGGGCGCTCTACGTCACGTTCTATTACCTGACGCTCTTCGTCCAGGGCGTGGTCGGCTACACGGCCGCCGCGGCCGGGCTGGCCGGCATCCCGGGCACGCTCTTCATGGTCTTTTTCTCGGCACGGATCGGCGGGATCGCCGGCCGGATTGGTTATCGGTGGTTCATGGCAATAGGACCGGCGATCATGGCGCTCGGCGTTCTCTGGTACGTGCGCCTGCCGGCGACCACCACTCCCTGGCACCTGGAGCCACAGAATGCCTCGACCTTCCTGCCGCCACTGTCCTATGTGATCGACCTGCTGCCGGCCTCGATCATCTTCGGCCTGGGGCTCGCGTTGCTGGTTGCTCCGCTGACGACGGCGCTGATGCGCTCGATCCCGGCCCAGAACGCGGGGCTCGGGTCCGCTATCAACAACGCGATCTCTCGGGTGGGCCCGCAACTGGCCGGGGCCCTGATCTTCGTGTTCATCACCGCCAGCTTCTACGGCTATATCGCCAGCCACCGCCTGGATGTCAACGTCAACGATCCGGCCTTCCGTAAGGCGGTGAGCCCGCTCAATCCGTCCGGCATCCTCGGGATGGGCAATCTCGTTCGCGACGCCTCGACCGCCTCCTTCCACCTGGCCATGATGGTGGGGGCGGCGCTCCTCATCGTTGGTGCGATCGTGAACGCCGTCGGCATTCAGGATCCAGGGAGAGCGGTCGAGCGTAAGGTCCCTGCTGGCGGGGCGCAGCCCGTAAAGGAGGGCCCCTAAATGGCAGTCCGAGACGATGTCGTCAACACGATCGCGGCGTTTTCCCTCTTTGCGGATCTGACCGGCCCGCAGCTCGAGGAAGTCGCGCACCTTTTCGATGAGTCCTTCTTCGGCCAGGGCGAGCGAGTCCTCCGCCAGGGCGTGAGCGGATCGGGCTTCTACATCATCCTCGAGGGAACCGCCGGGATCCGCGTCGACAATGTCGACCGCAGCGTGCTGAAAGCCGGGGATTACTTCGGCGAGATTTCCAGCCTGCTCGGCGAGGTTCCGGTTTCCGACATCGTGGCCGAAACCGCGCTCCGCTGTCTGGTCCTGCCAGCCACGCAGCTCGAAGGATTCCTGACCAAGCATCCGCGGATCATGTATCGCCTGCTCCAGGGGGAGGCGCGCAAGCTCAAGAACACAACCAAGTGGCTGAGCTAGCGCAGCAGCCCTTTCCTCCCGGCCGCTATCGACTGATCGTGGTGGGCAGTGGACCCGGCGGATTGCAGCTGAGCTATTCGCTGAGCCGCTTGGGCATCGACCACGCCGTCATCTCCGACGACCCGGCGCCCGGCGGGATGTTCCGCCGCTGGCCGGTCTTCCAGCGAATGCTGAGCTGGACCAAGCCTTTCACCGGCGTCGAGCGGCACGAACGCGCTTATGAGCGCTTCGACTGGAACAGCCTGCTGGCTGACGAGGCGCCGAATCGGGCCGTGATGCCGGCACTGATGGACGGAACATCCTACTTTCCCTCGCGGCCTGAGATGCAGAAAGGCCTGGAGAGCTTTGCGGAGCGGACCGGGATCCGCGTGCGGTATGGAACCCGCTGGGACTCGACAGCGGCAGGTCCCTCCCCCGCTCCAGGGGGAGGGCAGGGTGGGGGCCAGGACTTCATCCTGACGACGTCGGATGGCGTATATCGTGCGCCGGTGCTCGTCTTTGCCGTCGGGGTGGCGCAACCCTACCGACCCGCGATCCCGGGGCTGGAGCAGGTGCCGCACTACGGCGACCTCCGTCCCGTCGAAACGTACAAAGACAAGCGGATCTTCATCGTGGGCAAGCAGAATTCAGGGTTCGAAATCGCAACCGGCCTGCTGCCCTGGGCTCGGCAGCTGGTGCTGGCGTCGCCAAGCCCGACCAAGCTCTCGGTGGACACCCACACCCTGGTCGGCGTCCGGGCTCGCTACGTGCAACCGTACGAGGACGCCGCGGTCGCGGGCGGCGTCATCATTCTCGATGCCACGATCGAAGAGGTGAAGAAGGACGGCGCCGAGTACCGGGTCCGCACCCGGAACACGGCAGGGCAGGAGTTGACGATGGCGGCCGATGACGTTATTGCCGCCACCGGTTTCGTCACGCCGCTGCGTGACCTGCCCGCGCTGGGCGTCGCGACCTTCGGCCAGAGCCGCCTTCCCGCGCAGACACCCTTCTGGGAAAGCGCCACCGTGCCGGGCATCTTCTTCGCCGGCACCATTACCCAGGGGTCGGCCGGGCTCAAGAAACATGGCATCCCTAGCAACTCCGGCGCTGTCCAGGGCTACCGCTACAACGCGCGGGTGCTGGCCCGACACCTGGCCGAGACGAAGTTCGGCGTGCCCGCGACGCGCGAGCGCATCGATGCGGCGGCCGTGGTTCCCTACCTGCTCGAGCAGGTCAGCAAGGGGCCGGAGCTCTGGCACCAGCGCGCCTACCTGGCCAGGGTGATCAATCTCGATCACGACACCGGGATCACGAACGAAGGGATCGTTCCGCTGCAATACTTCCTGGACGCTGGTGGCGACGACGCGGTCGCGGCCACGCTCGAGTCGAACGGCCAGGGTAATCCTTATCCGGTCGTCTACGTCCGCAAGGATGGCTCCGTCGGTGAGCACGCCCTGGCACCGGATCCGCTGCTCGATTTCACCGGTCGCGATTACCACGACGAGCTGCGGGGGGTCCTCGAGCCAGTCCTGAGCGGGGCCGGGTCGCCCGCATGACCGCGCTGCCAACCGGCACGGTCACCTTCTTCTTCAGCGACATCGAGGGGTCGACCCGCCTTATTCAACGACTCGGCGAGCGCTATCCCGACGTTCTTCTCACCCATCACACCGTCTTGCGCGAAGCGCTGGCCGCCAATGGCGGTCACGAGCTGCGGACCGAAGGTGACTCCTTCTTCATTGTGTTCGACAGCGCACTGCAGGCGTGCGCTGGCGCAGCGGCTGCCCAGAAGGCGTTGCACGCGCATCAATGGCCGGAGGGCGGCATCGTGCGCGTACGGATCGGTATCCACACTGGAGAGGCCACCCTCGTCGGCAACGAGTACGTCGGCCTGGACGTCCATCGAGCCGCCCGGGTGGCGAGCGCCGGCCATGGCGGGCAGGTGCTCGTTTCGGAAACCACCCGGGCGCTGGTTGATCACGCGTTGCCACCTGGGTTGACGCTGAAAGACCTCGGCCTGCATCGCCTCAAAGACCTGGCCCAAGCGGAACGCCTGTTTCAACTCACCGTTGAAGGTCTCCCTGAGGATTTCCCACCACTGAAGACACTCGAGGCGACGCCGAACAATCTTCCCACGCAATTGACGAGCTTCATCGGGCGCGACGACCAGGTTCGCGAGGCCAAGCAGTTACTGGAGAAGGCCCGCCTGCTCACGTTGACCGGACCGGGTGGTACCGGCAAAACGCGCCTCAGCCTGCAAATTGCAGCCAATGTCCTTGACCAGTTCCCCGACGGCGTCTACTTCGTGCCCCTCAGCGCGATCCACGATCCGGAGCTTGTGCCGTCCGCGATTGCGCAGGCGCTTTCGATCTCGACGACCGGCAGCCGCCGGCCAATCGACGCGCTGATTGATTACCTCCGTCAGAAGCGCACCCTGCTCGTCCTCGACAACTTCGAACAGGTGATCGAGGCGGCGCCGGTCGCCAGCCAGTTGCTCGAGGGAAGCGCGGGACTGCGCGTGTTGGTCAGCAGCCGCGCGGTGCTCCGCGTCTCGGGCGAGCAAGAATTTCCGGTTCCGCCACTTGGGCTGCCCGACCCAAAAGCGCTCCCCGGACTGGCGGCGCTGTCGCAGTTCGAGGCGGTGCGGCTCTTCATCGAGCGCGCGGTCGCCGTGAAGCCTGACTTCCAGGCCACCAATCAAAACGCCCCGGCCATCGCCGGCATCTGCGAACGCGTCGACGGGCTCCCGCTGGCCATCGAGCTGGCAGCGGCCCGCGTCAAGCTCTTTTCACCGCAAGCACTCCTGAGCCGGTTGGAGAAGTCCCTGAGCGCCCTCGGCACTGGAACACGAGACGCTCCGGAACGCCAGCAGACACTACGCGGCGCAATTCTTTGGAGCTATGACATGCTCGATGCCGGCGACCGCCGCCTGATGACTCGCGTGTCGGTCTTTGCACGGGGTGGCAGCCTGGAGCAACTCGAGCCGGTCTGTGGCCCGGCAGGGGATGTCGGCGGGGATGTCCTCGACGGGCTCGATCAACTGGCGGACCAGAGCCTGCTTCGGCGGCTTCCCGACTTCGAGGCGCCACGCTTCCTGATGCTGCAGACCATTCGCGACTTCGCCTCGGAGCGCCTCGAAGAGAGCGGGGAGGCTCACCTGGTTCGCGACCGACACCTGCAAGCCTTCATCGCACTTGCACAGGAGGCGCAGCCCCATCTCTTCGGTCCACGCCGAAAGGAATGGCTCGACCGGCTCGAGGAGGACCACGATAACTTTCGGGCGGCCCTGGACTGGGCGGTTGCCTCAGGAGATGCCCGCAGCGCGATGGAACTTTCGGTCGGCGTGTGGCGGTTCTGGCAGATGCGCGGCCACCTGCACGAAGGGCGTCGTCGCATGGATGACGTGCTCGCGATGCCCAATAGTGGTCAGTTTCCAAAGGAACGGCTGGCTGCCCTCGAGGCCGCCGGCGGGCTGGCCTACTGGCAGGGCGAGATGAATGTCGCCCAGCGTTTCTACGACGAGTGTGTCGGGCTCACGCGCAAGCTGGGTGACGAACGCGCGCTGGCCAACGCCCTTTACAACGCGGCCTTTCCCAGAGTTGTCAATCGCGTGGCGATCGCCGACGCCAGGCCCATGCTCGAGGAAGCGCTGCCCCTGTTCCGCAAGGCCGGCGACGAAACGGGGATCGCACGCGTTCTCTGGGGGATCGGCAATGCCCTCTTCTTCGCCAAAGAGTTCGCCGAGGCTCGCCCGGTGCTGGAAGAAGCCGTGGCGCTGAATCGCAAGTTGGACGATCAGTTTGGCCTCGGCTGGTCTATTCACACGCTCGGTCTGGTGACATTCAATCTCGGCGACTTCCAGCGGGCACGCGATTCATGGATGGAAGCCCTCGAGCTCTTCGCCGCTGCCGGGGATGTTCCCGGGATCGTGCTCCAGCTCGACAACCTGTCAGCGTTGGCGCGACACGATGGCGATTTCGGGCGCGCGGCCCGCTTGTGGGGGGCGGCCAGTGCCCTGCAGGAAAGCAGTGGTACGGGCCTGGGACGCATGCTCCGTGAAGAGGAAGGCCGCACCGGCAGGGAGGGGCTCGACGACGACGAAGCCGCCCGGGTGTTGGCCGAGGGGCAGGCGATGAACCTCGAGCAAGCGGTCGCGTATGCGCTGCAAAGCAGGCGGGTACGGCCTGGAGCTTGACATGACTGAACGCGTCGACGTCATCGTCCTTGGCATGGGCGTTGGTGGTGAGGAAGTCGCGAATGCCCTTGCCGAAAAGGGCCTGAAGGTGGTCGGCATCGAGAGCAACCTCGTCGGCGGCGAGTGCCCATACTACGGTTGCATCCCGACCAAGATGATGGTCCGGGCCGACGACATGCTCGCCGAGGGGCGCCGGATTCCTGGCTTCGCAGGGGACTCGATGGTCAAACCGGACTGGACACCGGTGGCGCAGCGCATCCGAACGGTGGCCACCGACAACTGGGACGACCGGGTGGCGGTCGAGCGGTTCGAGCGCAAGGGCGGGCATTTCGTCCGCGGCGCCGGGAAACTCGCCGGTGCCGGCAGGGTCGCCGTCAACGGCATCACCTACGAGGCGTCGCGTGCGGTTGTGATCGCCACTGGCACGTCACCGGCGGTGCCGACCATCGCCGGCCTCGACGGCGTGAAGTTCTGGACCAACCGCGAAGCCGTCAAGGTCGAGCAGCTACCAGAGTCGCTCGTCATCCTCGGGGGCGGCGCGATTGGCGTCGAGCTGTCGCAGGTCTTCGCGCGCTTCGGGGTCAAGGTCTCGATCATCGAGGGCATGAACCGGGTGCTGGCGATGGAGGAACCCGAGGCCAGCGCGGTTCTCGACGAGGTGTTGCGGCGCGACGGCATCGAGCTGTACGTCAATGCGCGGGCGCAGTCGGTCGAGTCGCATGGCGACGCTGTGACCGTCAACCTCCAAGACGGTCGCACGGTGACCGGTCAGCAACTGCTGGTCGCGACGGGACGCCGCGCCAACCTCAGGGACATCGGGCTGGAGACCGTCGGGCTCGATCCATCGTCGCGTCTTCTCGAGCCGGATGACCATCTCCGCGTGGGTGAGCGGCTCTGGGCGATCGGCGACGTCACCGTGAGCGGCGGCTTCACCCATATTGCGATCTATCACGCCGGCATCGTGATGAACGACATCCTGGGCACGCCCGGCCCGGGGGCCGATTACCGGGCGAAACCGCGCGCGACCTTCAGCGACCCCGAAGTTGGGGCGGCCGGCCTGACGGAGGAGCAAGCCCGCAAGAAGGGGATCAATGTGCGCACCGGGCTCCAGAAGGCATCGGTCACCTCGCGTGGCTGGATCCACGGACCCGGCAACGATGGTTTCATCAAGGTCGTCGAGGACGCCGATCGCGGTGTGCTCGTCGGCGCGACCACCGTCGGACCGCGCGGCGGCGACCTCCTCGGGCTCTTCGAGCTCGCCATCAAGCTGCAGATTCCGAGTGACGAGCTGCGCCACCTGATCTACGCCTACCCGACGTTCTATCGCGGTTCGGGCGAGGCCGTGCGGATGCTAGGCCCCGACGTGCATATGCCGCTGCGCTGACGCAGGTCAGTCTTCTCGACCTCCAGCCACCGCGAGTTGGCTCAGATACTGCGTCCACCCCGCTGCGTGGAGGCGACGTTCGCCCTCGTCGGGTAGTCCGTGGTGGCGAAGCTTCAGGACGGTCGCACCACCATCCGGCGTCAGGGTGATCTCGACCGTCGTTGATCCCGCTGGCACCGTCGGGTGGCCCTCCCAACCCCAGGTCATCACCAGCCGGCGTGGCGGGTCGAGTTCCTGGTACTCGCCGCTGACGATGTGCTCGCCGTCGACGTCGATGCGGTAGCGACCGCCCGGTCGCGGGTCGAGCACGGCACCGACGCCCATCCAGCGCACGAAGCGTTGGCTATCGGTCAGGTATGCGAACACGATCTCGGGCGGCGCCTCGATCCTCTGGGTGATCTCGATCGCGCCCGTGGCGTCCTCAATCACGTCGCTTCTTCCTGGAACGAGCTTCCTGCTCGGCAAGGTCACGGAGTCGGCCGACATCGTGCATCCACATCTGTCGCAACACGGCTTCGAGGGGGCCGAGCGCGCGGCGGTCCGCTCTGTAATACCGATGGGTCCCCTGGCGCCGTTCCGTGATCAGGCCGGAATCCTTGAGCAGGCGAAGGTTCTGGGAGACCGCCGGCCAGCTCACGTCGTCGACGGTGGCGGCGATTTCTCCGGCCGATCGCTCCGCATCCCAGACCAGTCTGAGGATCTGGCGCCGCCGTGGATTGGCGATCGCTTCCATGGCCGCTTCGAGTGGAATCGGGGTGTTTCGAGTTGCAGCTTGCATTTTCGGCATGTCTTATTTAAGCTATCTCTAAATTAAGTCTTTCCTTTAGGAGGATGCTAGCATGGCCGCTCCGCTCGTGCACCAGGTGAACGTCAAGGCGACGCCCGACACGATTTACACGGCGGTCTCAACCGCCCAGGGGCTGCAGGGCTTCTGGACCTCGGAGAGTAAGGCCGAGGCCAAGGTCGGATCGATCGCGACCTTCGGGTTTGGCGGGCCGACGCAACGGATGCGAGTCGACGAGCTGGTGCCCGGCAAGCACGTGAAGTGGACTGGGCTCGCCGACTTCCCCAACTGGGACGGGACCACCGTCACCTGGGACATCTCCCCAGCCGACAACGGCGAGACGTCCGTGGTCTTCCGCCATGCCGATTGGCCGGCCTCCGTTTCCCAGGACGACCTCGGCTCCATCAACTACAACTGGGGCCTGATCGTCGAACGGCTCAAGCGGTTCAGCGAGACCGGCAAGCCAAACCCGCTCTTCGCCTTCGCGACGCGCTAAGGCCGGTATCGACCGCATCGCCGTCGGCGCCGATGTCCTGGTGACATCGGCAATGTCATAACGCACACCGGCGCCACATGCGGTAATGTTTCGGGCGTGATTGTGCCGTTATGGCCCCGGAGCCAGCCATGGCATTAGCCCGATCACCCCTCCAGGGGCAGCCCCAGGAGGACGGCGGCGAGCTGGTCCAGATGGCGCTCGACGTCGCCGGGTCCCTCGACCCACGGGAGGTCATCGCCCGCATCCTGGAGCGGGGGACGCACGCGGTGCGGGCCGATCGGGGCACGCTGTCCAGCCTGGTCGATGACCAGGTGGTGGTTGAGGCGACCTACGGCCGAGGCGGGGAGCTGACCTGGGTAGGGCAGCGCTACTCGCTCGATTATTTCGAAGGGCAACCACTGGTGAAGCAGGCGATCGAGAGCCTGCAGCCGGCCTTCGGCGGTCGCCTGGCACTGGACCAGGCGGCGCCCGAGTTTCGGCAGGCGCTTGCCAATGTGCGGCAGGTCGCGGTCCTGCCCCTGGTCCACGGTGGCAAAGCGATCGGAATGCTGGTCTTCAGCCGCTACGAGGAAAAGCCGTTCGCGGGAGACGACCGGGTGGCCCTGACCCTACTGAGTGCGATCTCCGGCCTGGCGCTGCGAAACGCCCGGCTCTACGAGGAAGGCGAAGCGGCCCGTCAGCGTGCCGACGAGACGGCGGCCCGGCTTCGGGCGGCCGTCGACGCCGCGGAAGACGTGGCGAGCCAGGTGCGGCTCGACCAGGTCCTGGGGCGCCTGCTCGAGCGCGCCGCGGCGTCGGTGGGCGCCGATGGCACGTCACTGGCACGCCTCGAGGGCGGTGAGATGGTGATCGAATCGACGCCGACCGGGGAGCTCGTCGGCACCCGCTGGCCTCTCATGCCCAAAGTGCTGGCCGGGGTCGCGACAGGTCGGGCGGTGGAGCTGAGCGCGGCCGAGTACACGGGTGCACCGCCCGGTATGGAGTCGGTCGTGCAGCCCTACCAGCGCTTCCTGGTCGCTCCTCTGGTTGTCGGCGGCGAGACGATCGGGCTGCTGGCCATGGGCCGAAAGGCGGACGAGCCGTTCGATCCAGCCGCGGTTCAGGCGCTTCAGCAGTTCTCGACTCTGGGAGCCCTGCTGCTTCGCAATGCGCGACTGATCGCGCAGGCCCGCGACGCGGAGCAGGCGAAGAGCGAGTTCATGAGCATCGCGGTGCACGAGCTGCGCGCACCACTCACCGTCACGGGCGGCTACCTGGCAATGGCGCTCGAGGGCGACTTCGGCGAAGTGCCGAAGGCGTTGCGCCACGTGCTCGAAACGGCCCAACGAAAGACCGAGGAAGCCAAGGCCCTCGCGGCTGAACTGCTGACGGTAGCCCGCCTCGAGGGCAAGGCCTTGACCCCGAACGTGAAGCCCGTTTCCGTCGCCGAAGCGGTGCGGGAGGCACTAGCCAGGGCGCGACCGCGTGCTGAAATCGTCCAGGCCAACGTCCAGATGGAACCTGGCGACGATGTCACGGTCCTCGCGGACGAGGCGCTCGTGGGCAAGATCCTTGACAACCTTCTCAACAACGCCCTGACGTACGCCGACCGTCCGCCGACCATCCGGGTCGGCGCCTCCCGCGAGGGCGAGCAGGTGGCGGTAAGCGTTGCCGACGATGGCATCGGGATCTCACCGCAGGACCAGGGCCGGATTTTTGCGCGCTTTGCTCGAGGGACCGATCCACTGGTTGCGGAGAAACCCGGAAACGGCCTGGGCCTCTACCTCAGCCGCGGCCTCGCCGAACAGATGGGCGGATCCCTCCAACTGCAATCGAGCCATCCCGGCAAGGGCTCGACCTTCGTCTTGCGTCTGCCGGCCGTGGCCTCCTAGCTGATCAGGCGACGGCGTCGAGCAATCGCCGGGAGCTGGCGCTGACCTCTTTCACGGCGGATTCAAAGGCTGCCGTGTTCGATCGCGACGGCACCCGGTAGCCACTGATCTTCCGCACGAACTGCAGGGCGGCGTCGTGAATCTCCTGGTCTGTTGGTTTGCTTTCCTTGCGACGGAGCGTCTTGATACTTCGGCACATGGCCTCAAGTATGGGATACCCTGAGGAAGAGCTCACGGGTCGCAGCTGCATGAGATTGCAAGGGGACATGCTATGAAGTCACAAGACCGACCAAAGTTGCGCGACAGGACGGGTATCAGTCGTTTGTGGCTCGGTGTTGCCGCCATCGCGGGAGCCGCCATCGCCTACCTGGGTGACCAGGAACGGGGCAAGGCTCGCCGCCAGGCGGCGCTTCGCCAGCTTTCGGGCGCGGCTCAGGCTGCCGCCGATCGCACCAGCCGCTGGCGCCAACTGGTCAGCGCGCGCCTCCCTGGCCAGGGTCAGCCTCCGCCGCAGGTCACGGTCCCGAGCGACCCCGGAGGCGCCGAAACGGCGCCGTCGCCTTCTAAAAGTAAGGATCGCGAGCAAACCTGACGTCGCCCTGGGCGCTTCCGCCGACGCCTATCGTTAATGCCGGTGGCGCGAGGCATCGACGCCGATGTTGCCGTGGTTGGCGCCGGGCCAGCCGGGGCAGCCGCTGCGCTCTTTGCCGCCGCCCACGGCCATCGGGTGATCATCTTCGACAAACAAGCCTTTCCTCGCGACAAGCCATGCGGTGAAGGGCTGATGCCAGGGGGCCGGCCGGCATTGCGCGAGCTCGGCCTCGAGGAAAATGTTGTATCGGGCGGTGCGCCGCCAGTCCATGGCATCCAGTTCGGCCGGGTCGAGGAGCCGCATGTGGCGGTGCCTTTTCCCGCGCATGACGGCGAGCATGCGGGGCTGGGAATCCGGCGGCTGACCTTCGATGCGCAACTGGCCGACGCGCTCGGCCAGCACTCGGGCATCCAATTCTCCCCACAAACCGAAGCGCGCGATATCCGAAGGGACAGCGATGGGATGACGACGGTGCTCACCGCGGCCGGCGAGGTTCGAGCCCGCTTCGTTGCCGTGGCCGACGGCCTGCGTTCCGCACTTCGTCATCGCTTGGGCTGGACGGTTGGACCGCGACCACCTCACCGCTACGGCATCGTCGCCCACTGGCTGATGGCCGGCCCCGTCGACCCGTGGGTGCGGATTACCTTCGATCGAGGCCTCGAGGTCTACGAGTGCCCGGTCGCGGGCGACCAGCGAATGGTCGCGCTGCTCTGCTACCAGGACCGAATGCGTGAGTTCGGCGGCCGGCTCGAGGCGCGTTACCGGGAGATCGCGCAGGCGATACGACCAGGGCTGCGCCAGGCCGACATGGTTGGTCCCGTGTCGGCCGTTGGTCCATTCTGGTACGGCACGAGGACGGTGGCCGACCGTGGCATCTTTCTGGTCGGCGATGCGGCGGGCTTCACCGACCCGATCACGGCAGAGGGGGTCGCCACCGGCCTGCGACAGGCGCGCGCCTTCGCGGACGCGCTGGCATCGCCAAATCCCGAGCCGGCCTATCGTCAGGCGCATCGGCGACTGACGAAAGACCCGCATCGCGTGGCGGCGTTGTTCCTCCGGCTCAGCCGCACGCCCGCGTTGGTCGATCGCGCGATTCACAATCACGCCCAATCCCCGCAGACATTGACCAAGCTGCTCGGGATCGGATTCGGCTACTGGGGCTTCAACCGCATCACGCCGCGGGAATGGTTCCGGATGTTCAGCGGCCGCTGAGCACGCGCGGCACAAAGGCTGGCTTATCCCCCATCCGCTCCCGATACGCTGGGATCGCCATCAGCAGCGCGTCTTCTTCGACGACGCGCTGACGGAGAAGAGCCGCGTTGACAAGGCCGAGGCCGAGCGCACTCAGATAAGCGCCGCCGATCAGCGGCAGGCCGAGAAACTCGAGGCCGAGCGCGACGTAATTCGGATGACGGATGAAGCGGTACGGTCCGCGGTCGACAACCTGTAGATCGTCAGGCACAACCGCGTGGACGTTCCACGATGCTCGCAAGCTAAGAACGACGCTCAGCCTGAGGGCGACCCCGGAGAGCGCCGCCGCCCAGCCGAGGCCTGCCACCAGCGGCGGCGCTGGACGCCGGCGCAACCACCGTTCGAGCGCGGGCAAGGTGAATAGGCCAACGTTGACCAGGCCGATCCACTTGAAGATCGATGCCGCGGCCCGGGGCGCATCAGGCTGCCGGCGACGAATCATGCGCTCGTTCCTGGCGGAGTAGACCAGCTCGAAACCACGCTGGGCAGCAAACGCGAGCAAGACCAACGGATATGAAATCTCGGTCCGTCGCTTGCCGGGGAGAGCCGGGGTGGAGGCGTTCACGCCAGCTGCATCAGCGCCAGCTCGATCGAGAGC